>Ga0210395_10001076_pt1 | contig 21271 bp, 23 predicted proteins | sample IncBWH4OmetaG_FD_150861 | JGI IMG/M metagenome (GOLD analysis project Ga0210395, IMG submission 150861) | Forest soil microbial communities from Barre Woods Harvard Forest LTER site, Petersham, Massachusetts, United States - Inc-BW-H-4-O ...
GCCAAATTCGGATGAGGCGGGAGCGACCCCACCCTTTGACGCACCGTGCGTCACGGCTTCTGTGGGGTCGCTCCCGCCTCAGTCACGCGCAGCGCGTGACCCATTTAGCCGCGTCCCAGAGCCGGAGTCTCGGAGTTGTAAGACAACGTCCATTACACTCCGTAAGGGAAAAAGTAAGGGCAAGGATCAAAGCCCTCGCAATACAACCCAAGACGGTAACCTCCCCAGGTTCATGATGAGCAGGGCGTCGAAGGCGTCTTGGACCGGCATGCTTAATTCAGTGATGATCCTGGTTTCCCCCTGTGGCTCCCTCGTGGCTTCGCAAATTTTCCGAAAAAACCAAACTTTCTGATTGAGGTTTTCCCTTTTCGAGGCCTCTTACTAGTAGGGGGTTCCATTGCTTCTAAGAGCCTCGATCGCTGTTTGCAGTGCGGGAAGGTCACCGGGGCACCCGTGTCGGAAGGCATGGAACTGCTGGAGGGAGCCTCTGAGTGGGCTGGTCGCCGAAAGAAAAATGGCAAATGACAAAGATTCTCTGTGAGGTTTTCCTCTCTCGAGGGCCTCTTAGTAAATAGAGAGGAGTTCACGTTGATATCCCCCGTAGGCCTGGTGAAGCCGTTTCTTATGCTAATGCGGGGGAAAGGTTTGGAAGCCTTTTCTGGCGCGGAAAGGTGAACGGTGCATGAAAGACACGGTTCACGCAGCTGTTCACCGTTCCGTTCACCTTTTCGGCGAAGGGAAGTTTTACAGAGCATTGAGGTTGCGTTTCACGCGGCCGTTGATTTTGGACACAGGCAAAACACCGGAGTGGGCTGGAGCGACCCCACTTCGTTGCCACGGAAACCGTGGCGGTCGCTCCAGCCCGCAGTTCGCTGCGAAGCACGCCGCGGCGCGAAGGGGGATAGGGATGTTGCTAGCCATCCAGAAGAGCTACGAGCTTCTCGCGAAGTACGGATTCTTCGCTCGGGAGATTTGCGACAAATGCGGAAACGTACTCGGCGCGGTTCGCTTCACGCGGCACGGCAAATCGGAAGTGTATTGCTCTCGTAAATGTAGAGGTGATGCTCAAAGGTCTGCGACCCACAGGCGGGGACGGCCGCGCAAGTACAAGACAGACCGCGAACGCAGAGCCGCAAAGACGCGACAGCAGCAAGTCTATCGGTCGTATCCTAACGTGGAAAAAACTGTCCGTATTCAATCAGAAACAAAGAACTTGCAGACACAAAAAGTGCCTCTCTCGTACTTGGGTACTCCGGGCCCCGGAGAACCGTTCGTTTCGAGCCGGCAAGCGTAAATGGCGAACGCGCCAAAACTCGCGTTGCACACCCTTCTGCCCGAGTGTACTGTCTCCTCAGGGACAATAGAACCATCGACACAAGGAGGGTCGATGGCAAGACGTAGGTATCAATGTGGCTGCGTAATTTTGAAAGGGCAGGTCTGGTACGGGAAGTATCGGGACGATGTTGTAGAGCAGGACGGCACGGTAAGGCGGGTGCAACGCCGGACGCCGCTGGGAACGAAGGAAGAATATCCCACAAAGCGTCTGGCGGAGCGAAAACTCGAGCAGATACTTTGCCGAATTAATGCTGTGGAATATCGTCCTGGGAGGGTGGCAACGTTGGCCGAGTTTGCGGAACGCTGGAAAGTAGAGATCCTGACGAAAGGGAAAGAGTCCAGTCAGGGTGCCGATAAGTCACATCTAACGAGACATATCCTTCCGTACCTCGGGAAACTTAGGCTGGATGCGATCGGCGTCGAGAATCAACAGACGTTCGTGACGCACCTGGCTGACGAGGTTTCCTACAAGTCGGTGCTGAACATCCTGAGTACGCTTTCTTCCATTCTCGACACGGCAAAGAATTGGGGCTACGTCTGCGAAGGCGTGGACCAGCACAAACTTGTTCTGCCGGGGCCGGGAATTAAGAAGGAAGCGGCGTGCTTCACGGCGGAGCAGATACGCAACATCCTCCAGATCGCTGAGGATCCCTGGCGCCTCATGTTTGCGTGTGCGGCCTTCCTCGGACTCCGCGCCGGCGAGATTCTTGGCTTAAAAGCTGAGAACATTGATCTGCAAACGAAAACTCTAAACATTAAACAAAGCGCGTGGCGTGGTAAGGTCCAGACGGTGAAGAACACGGCAAGCGAAAACACATTGCCGATTCCAGCTGTGCTGGAGGGTTGGTTCCACGAGTATCTAAAGATGTGGAAGCCGAACCCACTCGGCTTGCTGTTCTGTAATCGCAATGGCCGCGCGTACACTTCGCAAAAGGTCGTCGAGTATCAGCTCTGGCCGTTGCTCGATGCCTTGAAGATCAAGCGCGCCGGGTTCCATGCTTTCCGGCACGCACACACAACGCTGCTCCTCGAAGGTGGCGCTTCGCCAAAGGTGACACAGCGCCAGCTCCGTCATGCCGACGCGAGAGTGACATTGAACATCTATGCTCATCTCGTCGAGGGAACGCACCGCGAAGCAGTTGAAAAGCTGGCCTCTTTTTTGGTCCCAAGTGGTCCCAACGAAGAGGAAGTACCGTTGAGAATTCAGTAGGTTAGCGGCGAAGGGCGTTGGGTTCGATTCCCATCGCCCGCTCACTGTTGATGCAGTTGGCCGCTTTGAGCCGTGAAAGCTACGAACCGGAAGAAGGAGTGAATCGCGGCCAACGGAACGTTCCGGTGGCCACCATTTACGATACAAAGCAGGTAGGCTCTACCGCCCGCGATGTTCACGCTCCTTGATGAAATCGCTCAGTTTCTCCGGATCGATTTTCACCTGCATCACCACGGCTTCATCCGGTTCTACGCTCACCAGCAGCAGCTTCATGTCATTGCCGTCGGCTTTGGCGTAGATGTACGTATGCTCGCCGCTGCGGCGCGAGAAGCTTCTCACCAGCGGCTGCCAGCCGGACGAGCCCGCTCGCTGCACCAGCTCGTCCAGCTGGTTATCCAGTTCCGGCCCGGACAAATGCTGGTCCTCAAAAATGGCTATTTTGAAGACTTTCACCCCGCCTACGTGCTTGTACTTTACGACCACTCCTGCAAACGACATCAAAAATCGGTAATTCCGATGCACGTGATACTCCGCTTCGATGTGCCGCACGATTCTCCCGAAGTCGTCCGCAGTCCGCACTCAGGTTTTCCGCAAGCGCGAAAAAGCCGAAGATGATCAGCAGCAGGCTGGCCGCCCGGTTTACGCTAGCTGTTGTCATGGGACGCCTCCGGTGATGTCCTTTTCTTGGGATGTTCTTTCTCTTTGTTCTCGGGAATCCCGAATTTTCCGCCCAGAGCGCTCAGCTTATCCAGGTCCACAGGGCCGACAATATTCACCACCGTCAGCTCCTTCGGTTCGGCCACCAGGATCGCGATGCCCGCAATGCTATTGTGGGCGTCTTTCATTACGTAAATCTCGTTGTTCTCGTTGGCGCGCTTGTCCCGGTTTTCCACGATTTTGCTCCAGCCCGGTGCGGCAAGCTGCGTGCGGATTTCCTCCACATCGGCGGCGCTGTACTGGTTGGGCTGCTCGAATTCGAAGTTCTTAACGTAAATTCCCTTCAGATTCTTGATGAGGTCTTTTGCCTGGCCGCTTTCCGGATCGTCCTTATCCATATCCAGAAACTTTGCGGCCAGTTGCAGCATGTCGCCATCGAGCGTCACGTTGTTGACCTCCACCGCCTTGGCGCTCAGCTTTTCCAGGTGATCCAGCTTCAACCGCGCATCTTGCGCGCTTGCGGGAAGCGCCACGCAGAGCAACGCCAGTCCCACAAGAAGCCCGACCAATCCATTCCTTCTCTCAACGATTCTCATAGCCTTATCTCCTCACTTCACTTACGGGGCCTGCGACGCCTTCACTCGTTCGATCACGTGGTTCAACTTCGCGTTCGTAATGCGCAACGCCACAAGCGCTTGCTGTTTCGCGGCTTCTCCTTCCCGCCACCTCTGAACGTTTCGGTAGTGCAAAAAGCCCAACGAGCCGCCCACGATCAGCATCGCGCCAACAGCGCCCGTCAGCGCGGGCCGCAACCAAAGCCTGTGCCAGAATTCGCCGAGCCGGCTTGCGGTTCTTAGGCCAGCCGTGACTCGCGCTTGTGGTTGAATGACATGCGCCATCACTCTCTCGGTAAAGGGTTCGCCCGGATCCTTCCGCCGCAGTGCAGCGCGAAGATCGTCTTCAGAAAATTGCATAACGTGCCTCTTTCAATTTGCGTGTCAACTTTCCCCGCAGTTCCTCAAGCGCGCGCTGAAGTGTGCTCTTCACCGTGTTCACCGGCATGTTCAGGAGTTCTGCGATTTCGCCCGGACCCAACTCTTCCTGGTAGCGCAAAAGCACCACCATCCGCTGTTTCTCCGGAAGTTGCGCCAGCGTTTGGCGCAATCTTTCGTGCAAAAACGAGTCTGCCGGAGCCGTTCCTGTCGCAATCTCCTGCATTTCCTCCAGGGGCGACTCGCGTCGGAAATTCTTCCACCGGCTATGGTCGATGCAGCGATGCACCGCCGTCCGCCGCAGCCAGTGCGTCAGGTGCGACGTGGACTGAATGGCCGGAAGTCCTTGGTAGAGTTGCAAGAAAACCTCCTGAGCCAAGTCTTCGGCCAGCGCCCGGTCCGCAAAGAAGTGCCACCCAATGCTGAAGACCATGCTCTGGTGTTCGCGTACGATCTCCGCAAAAGCCCACTGATCGCCTTGCGAAGCTCGCCGCAAGACCATTTCCATTCTGGCTTCCGGTTCCGCGCTCAAGGCTCCCTCTGGAAGAACAATACGCAGGAAAACGCAATTCGAATGCAAGCATTTATAAGTGCACAAGCTTTAGCTTCTGAGCGTACCACTGAGGCCGCGACGCCTTTTGGCGCCTGGGCCCATCTGGGAATTGTCACGCCTGAGACTGCCATCGAAATTAGACTCGCCAAGAGTTTCCGCAACCTGATTCATCCGGGTCGTGCGCAACGTCTCGCGCAAAAATGTGATCGCGGAACCGCGCTCTCTTCGGTGGCGGCCCTAGATCACGTCGTACGAGATTTGAGCTAGCCTGACTTCCGCAGTTACGTGAATAAAGTCTTTGGAATCAATGGGAGCACCGGAAAGTTTCAACTACATTTGTCCCCTTCTAACGCCGTGGGTAGCCGCATACCGAGACGTTGCAATAGGATCCCTTGGTGCTCGGTCGATTGACTGATGCAGCGCTTCCGTAGTTCCACACCACTGCGCGTGGGGACAACACATCGACCAAAGTAATCTCCGAGAGCTCTTCAAACGCCTGCCACGGCTCGTCACCGAGTCCCGCTTGTTGGCAGCTGCCTGCCAGCGTCAGGGAGTGATGCCCTCAGATTGAGATAGCAATTCTTGTCAATGTTAGATACCCAACAGACAGCGGCCTCTTTCTACCGCTAATGTTCAGGCCTTGTGGGGGAGAGCACGAAGACGTGGCGCTTCGAGTAATCGAATGGCTAGCTGGGTCGTCCTTTCTGCTCTCCCCCAGAGGGATGCGATGTCGATTCGTTGCCCATGTTGTCAGAGCCATCAGATTTACAGGTCAAGAACAAAAGGAATGCTTGAATCCCTGATGACCCGAATTTTTGTGCGCCCGTATCGGTGCCTGGACTGCGATTACCGCTTCTTCCGCTGGTCCTTGAAAGTCAAACCCGAGCCAGACCGGATGGCAAGAACGAGTTGATTCTTCTTTGGACGGCCAAATTGTTTTCCCTTCGCGCGGGCATCCCGCAGACCTGCCATCACGCGCTCGACGATGACTGAACGCTCCAACTCTGCGCCGGCGCCCAGGACAGGGAACACCAACTTGCCGGCGGCCGTGCTGGTGTCGAGCTGCCCTGAAAAGGAAACGAACTCGATGCCTTGCTGATGTGCCCAGGCCAAAAGCAGAACTCTCGAAGCACTGCACCGCGATAGCGCTCACACCGGAAGGGACTTCCGAATGGCGGGGGATTGGAACCTGCTCGGCGGACGTTTGGATGGTGCCGGGGGCCGGACTTGTACATAGCAGTCCCCGAACGCAGTTCCAGATCGACGTCGCCGCATGAACGAAACAAGTACCCTCAATAGCTTTGGGTGATCGGCGTTGGGTTCGATCCCCACCAACGGACTGCGCTCTGCATCGATCTCGCTGCGAATCTTGCCCTGACTGATTCTTCTCGACTTACAACGCCAGATGAAAGGGGGTTTTCGGAGTCCGGTTAGCGCGTTGAAGCCTTGACCATATCGGGCTCATACTAATGCGATGCGGGCCGCTTGCTTAATCTTCGTGGCACTCCTTTCCGCTGCCGGAACGAATGCAGGAACGACACCTCGCAATGCCGGATCGAAGTATTTTGACGAAGCAGACCGAATTCTAACTAACAACTGGAACGCCGATGTATCCGCATTGGCCGAAGAGGGCTGGACGGCTGTGCGTACAGCGGGTCCCGCAGATCCTGCCTTCCTGGATGGTGTCTACACGGCGGCTCGACTCTTTCGCGTCTTAGGCCGCGACCTAAAGGTCGAATCTGTCTACGCGCAAGCAATGACCGGTTGCGAAGGCTCTGCCCTGGAAGTAATGAGAGCTCGGCTGAGACTCATGCTTGCTCATGAGCTGATCGGTCAGCGCGAAAATGTCAAAGCAGAAGACATTTTAAGATCCGCGCTGTCCAGCGAAGAGCGCTTGTCGCATAAGGGTGTTTTGTATGTGGCGTTTGTTCAAAGTCTGGCGTTTGTCCGCGAGCAAGAGGGTGATTTGGACGAAGCAGAAAGGCTGTACAAGACAACTCTGGGTTACGCCGCACCGGATCTAACTGGCGTTGTGATCAACCATGTCATCACCATGCCAGGCCCACCTGTTCCGCCGATTGGTGAACCTCGTGCGACGCTCGCGGGGTTTTATTTCACGCACGAGCGCACCACCGAAGCCGAACACCTCTACAGAGAGGCAGTGAAGCAGGCGGCCCTCGATTCGACTGGGCGGCTGGATGCTCTGAGACAGCTCTCCGGATTTCTCGCCTTTAATGGAAGAAGCACTTGCGACCGAGCGGCAGGTCGTATCGCTCCTGGAAGCACAGCGCGACAGGAACCCCGATTTTCCCAGCGCCATAGCCTACGAACGAAACGCGCTGGCAGAACGCCTGACCGAAGCAGGACACGAAGCTGAGGCGAAGACGATCCTTGAGGAAGATCTCATTCATGCGGAACCGAAGGGAAGAGAGAGTCCCGAATATCAAGGTGCGCTGAGTTGGCTCTTACACAACCGTATTCAAGCAAAGGACTACGACGCCGCTGAAAAGTTGGCCAAGGAAGCAGTTCGCCTCGCTGAGAGTGGTGGAGCAGCCCCCGATTCCGCCCAGTGGGTAGCAGCGATTTCGACACTAGCCGAAGTACGTCGCGATCAGGGCTATGCCACAGAGGCCGAGGAACTCATCAAGCGGTCCCTTGCTCCGCAAGAGCCGGAAGGTTTTCAGAAGCGCATTGAAGCCATAGAAGCGCTAGTTCGCGGAGGGAGGCCAGAAGCAGCATTTGTGGAAATACAGCAGATTACCGAAGCCACGGATTCACCAAATCCGAACGAATCCTTCTATTTTCAGTGGTTGGCGCAGTTATTCGTCACGTTTGGATATAAGCCGGAAGCAGCGAAAGTCGCTGCCTTGGCCGTGCCGCTGGAAGAGAATCGACTGAGATCGGACGATCCTCGTTTAGCTTACGCCTTAACTGACTGGGCGGGGTTCTATCGGGGGGCGTCTAGGGCTGCTACCTCAAGCGGATATGCTTCTTTCAAGAGCGGAGAGAATCGTGCGGGAGTGTTGCGGAATGGCAACACCGCATATGGAACCGTTGCTACGGGAGCGTGCCTGGATGGCAGCAGCAGGGTCAGCTGCGCGCATTCGGGGCTTGGAGAACCTTCGGGATTTTCGTGCTTCCGTCTATGGGAGCAATAGCAGGCCTGTGGAAGATAGCACGCGCGATCTCGCGGCATCCTACACGGAGTCAGGACAGTGGCAACAGGCAGTGAAGCTGTATTTGGGTGCCGCGGATATCTCCGCACGCCGGACCGGTGGACGAGGTTTTGACCATGTTCAGCTACTAGATTCCATCGCGAGCGAGTTCGCCGCGCAGGGCGACCTTCAAATGGCCTTGGCCCTGAATCAGCGCGCACTGGAACGGGCCACGGGTTTCGCTCGCGCTGACGAGCTGCGACAAATTATTGAGAGGCACCACGCTGAAATCCAGTTGAGGCTGCGCGCTCCCTGAATTATCATGCGCTTCGCCCCTTGCCCCCACAGTATGTGTTTCTAATTCCATTTCAAGATGCATTCTTCACTTCCTCGAATGCCTCCGATAAAACACTCGTCTTCTGGCCAGTGAGGGACTTCTCTGAGTACGCGCCTATCCGGACACTGAAACCACCCTTTCTTGTCTGCGGACCATTCTAAATTTCGCTCTTCTTCAATCATCGGGGGCGATCAATGAAGCTTTTCGTAAATGCCAATATAGTCAAAGTTACGGTCTCAGAGGTGCTCGGACGGTTTAGTGTCTACGGGGAATATCTACGGTTTGTTAAGGAACGCCTGCCAGCCTCTGCGTTCGAGTTTGCGACCGCGGCGTGGCACTAACGACTTCAGCGACCATCGATGTCCTCATGATTCCTGGGTCGAATCCACGCATTCTCCGGTAACGGCGTCAGGCGCTAGAGAGTATTTCGATTAGAATAGAGAACGTTCTGGAATGAAGCACGAAGGTCGTAAGCTTTCTCATGTCCCCACGTCGGTAAACCATGTTGCACGATCTTCAGTTCGCGTTCCGTCACCTTCTGAAAAGCCCCGGTTTCAGCCTCGTCGCGATCCTAACGCTCGCACTGGCGATCGGTGCGAACACCGCAATTTTTTCTGCGATTGACGCAGTGCTGCTGCATCCGCTGCCCTATCCAGATCCCGACCGGCTCGTCATCGTGCAGGAGACCCTGCCTCGCTACGCGTTGCACGGCATCGCGCCCACAGCCCCGGATTACGCGGAATTCCGGCGCCAAGCCACTTGTTTCAGCCAGGTCGCAGCGGTAACCGGCGCGGTCGCGACCTTGACGGGCGACGGGCAGCCCGAGGACGTCCCGGCGCTGCGGGTCACCGCCAGCGCGTTTCCGATGCTCGGCGTCGTCCCGGTTGTCGGCGGACTGTTCACCTCCGACGACGATCAGCCCGGCCGAGATCACGTCGCCATCCTCTCGGAAGGATTGTGGACGCGCCGCTACGGCCGCGATCCGTCCATTGTCGGGAAGAACATTCAAATCAATCTCGAAAGCTATCGCGTGGCCGGCGTAATCCGGCCGATTTTGGATTATCGGGTTGCCGCCGGCCTATGGATGCCGCTCGCCTTCGCGCCCTCCGAAACTGCGCCAGGCACGCGTAGTCCGCACAATATCGACGTGATCGGGCGGCTCAAGCTCGGCGGGAGTATCCAAGAGGCGCGCGATGAATTTCGCCGCATCGCTGCTTTCATTGTCGCACAGTATCCCAATCAGGCTTCGATGGATCGCGGATTTTCTCTCGACCTGGAGCCGCTCGCGGAAAAGCAGGCGGGCGATTTGAAGACGCCGTTGCTGGTACTGATCGCGGCGGTGGGCGCGTTGATGCTGATCGCCTGCGCCAATGTTTCCAACCTTCTGCTTGCCCGTGCGATGAAGCGTCGCAGGGAGATCGGCATCCGCTCGGCGCTGGGCGCGTCTCGCCTCCGACTAATCCGGCAGCTGTTGACCGAAAGTCTGCTGCTTGCCTCCATGGCCGGCGGTGCGGGAACGCTGCTCGCGCTTTACGGACTTCGTCTTTACGCGCAGTTCGGCCCCGCGGATTTGATTCACGGAGCCCGTCCTTCCATCAACGCCTGGGTTATGGGCTTTTCCCTTCTCGTCTCGATCGCCGCGAGCATGCTCTTCGGCATCGCGCCCGCTCTCGAAACTTCGCGCATTGATGTTACGGAAGCGCTCAAAGAAGGATCGCGCGGATCGACCTTAGAACGCAGGATGTTGCGCGAGTCGATGGTCGCCTTCGAAGTCTGCGCCTCTCTGGTGCTTTTGATTGGCGCCGGTCTCTTAGTGAGAAGCTTCGTTCGCTTGGAACACACCAGTCCCGGATTCCAATCCGAAAAGGTGCTGACCGCGTTTGTATCCTTGCCGGCCGCACAATACCGGGAACCCTCGCAAAGAGGCGCCTTCGCGCGCTCGGTGCTCGAACGCGTACGCTCGATTCCGGGTGTGCGCTCCGCCGCAACGATCGATTTCCTTCCTTACAATGGCGGCCCGGGAAGCGGCGGAGTCGAGATCGCAGGCCATCCGCGAAATCCAAATGAACCGCAGCAGATCATCTGGCAAACGCGCGCCTCGCCCGGTTTCTTCGAGACTCTCGGAATTCCGCTCTTGCGCGGCCGCGACATCGCCGCTTCCGACGAGCAGGGCTCGCCCGGCGCTGCCGTCGTCGATGAGATCACCGCTGAGAAATTGTTCCCGAACGCCGACCCGATCGGCATGCAAATCACGGTCCCGCTAGCCGGAGGCACATTCACTGTCGTCGGCGTAGTTGCCGCCACGAAATCGCGCAGCTTGTCTGCTCCCTCCCAGCCGCGCATCTACTATTTCGGCCCCCAGGTCCCGTTCGGCTCGTTGGCAATCGTGACGAAGACAGCGCGTGATCCGCTCGCGCTCGTCTCCGCGGTCCGTCACGAAGTCGCGGCACTCGATTCCAATCTGCCGGTGGAGGTGCTTACCATGGATCAGATCCTGGCTGATTCGCTCGCCCGGCAACGATTCTCGATTCAGTTGATGACTGTATTCGCCGCGCTCGCAGGACTCCTCGCGGGCATCGGCATCTACGGCGTGCTGGCTTATTTGGTTGATCAGCGGCGGCGCGAATTCGGAATTCGTATCGCTCTCGGCGCCCGTTCCGCCGACGTGCTCGCATTGGTCTTGCGGCAGGGACTGGTCCCCGTGGCCTCTGGACTGATCGCAGGGATTGCCTGCGCACTGGGATTGACGCGCCTGCTGCAAAGCCTGCTGTATGAAGTCAGCGCAACGGACCCCCTGATCTTCGGCACGGTTTCGATCGGGCTGATCGCCGTTTCGCTAGCGGCCATGTTCATTCCCGCGCTACGTGCCACTCGCGTGTCTCCACTGGACGCGCTTCGTCACGAATAATTGCTCCGTAGCTTGGTTCGCTGTGTGTTTGCACAAAACGACTGAGTTGCGAGATTTGACCAGAGGCAGCACGGCCCTCGAAACCCGGCGCGAGTCCCTTAGACGGTCAGTACAAAAATTACCGGCCAAACTCTGACAAGCGTGTTTGAGACCGCAAGTGCAATTGAATCAGAGAGTTTGGCCGGTAATGTCGGATAATCGTGTGCCCGTGAAAAGGTGCTGGTCCACAGCGGGGGTGTATACCCGCCCGGGAACTGGTTCGCTCCACCCGATAGCAATCAGAGCAGCGGTGGAGGCAACGAAACTGCTGGAGCCTCTGGTGCAGAGGGTCGCTAAGGCGACTTGGCGAGCGTGCAGGCCGTAACGTAAGTGAGCGTTGAGCCACGCCCCGAAACCGACAATGCACCCTCCAGAAGAGTTACGAGCTCCCGCGAAGTACGGATGCTGCGGCCGCGAGATTTGCGACACCTGCCGAATCGTGCTCGGTGCGGTACGCTTCACGCGGAAAGGAGAAGCGGCGCATTGAGGTGGAACTGAAGCACCTTGTGGATACGATCGCGGCCGGCAACAGCTCCGCGACCGGCATGGCTGCGATCAACGAACGCGAGGCACCAGAAGCGACTTTTTTGGCAATGCTGCCGCGTCGTGCGTAGCGCTCCGTATGGAACTGCTTGGAGGAAGGGCGCTCTCGCTCGAATAGACAGGCGCGACAATCACAGCGCAGAGTTTGCTGCCAGAAGTTGACGAAGCACGCCCCTCGCTCCCATGACTGGATTTTGCGTGAGCTGCTGCTGACCAACCAACAGCGATCTCACGCCGTTGCAGTCCGCGTCTGCATCGAAAAGTATGTACTGGGCCTTACCCCAGGATCCCGACTTCAAAGATCTGGCCGGGCTTAGGGACTGCAATGCGACGAGAGCATTTGGGACATGCGGCCGGATGTCATCCAGATCGTTCGAAGCTGGGTGGATGATCAAGATAGCGATGTTCCGGCCCGTTATGTTCTGCTGATATCTAATGTTCTTGCTATTGTCACGAGGACGTCAAGGCGCTCTTCAGCCAGGGCCAACAGGTCCCCTTTGTCCTTGCCGCTGAATCCTGCGTCTCGAACGGTCTCACATTCTCACATTTATGACCGCCGTCGGCAAACAGGAATGTGACCTTCCTGGGGACACACTCATCGAAGAGCAATCTCATTTCAAAGTGGCGGTCAAGCTCGTTCTAGCTCCTTCGAGCGCTGCAATAGCTTCGGCGCTAGTTACGCTGGGGAAATCTTCAAGAAACTCTGACAGCGTCCGCCCATGCTCCAGATAGTCTGTCAGCGACTTAAAAGGAACTCGCGTTCCGCGAAAGACGGGTTCAGCGCTGAGGATAACCGGGTTGCTGACAATGATGCTCGAGGTCATTTTGCGAATCTCCTTCCGAAGGTTTAGCGTACTTCCTTAGCGTTGCGCATCCTTCTCGTGCGAATTGCTGGACGGCACTGCTGTTGTCCAGCACGAAGAAGCGGCGTTCGCTGATGCGCTCGAGCCCGTACAAGTTCGTGTGCGTGACCTCATAGCTGCAATCACTATTCCAGCTGAAGCTCCGTTGAACAACCGACCCAGTGCGCATTTTTTCCGCGCATGTCGAGAAACGGAGTATTTTTGACGACAGAGGGTGCCAGATGGGCGAGGATGACTGGGGATATCTACGGAGCGGGGAACCCCGGCGGCAGGTTCACTGCGAGGGTGGGATTGTCGCCAAGTATGGTTTGTCGTTGAAAAGGAAGCCGACGTCTTTGATCGAGTTATTAATTCAGCTCGCTTTGTACCCGCTCCAGGCTCCTGATGTGAAACGCGGGGTAAACGAAGGCGGCGGTACTAGCCTTTGTATCAGCGCGAGCTGCAAGAAGAAATGAATATGACCAGATCACAGCTTTTTAATCTCTGTCCAGTCTTCCTCATCGCCACGTCTTTCTTGTGGAGGATCTCAGCCCAGGAAACTCCGCCGTCAACGCCCGATAATCTGGCTGTTGCTCGCGATTTCCTTCATACGATGTACCCACAATTGAGCGGCAAAAACTACTTCACCACTCTGGAGACCACCCTCTACTATGACAAGCAAACCGACCCGTTAGGGGGCCGGCTGCAACTGTCCATTGGGGAGGGACCAAAGGGCCGAGTTCTCTACACCGTGAATGGATGCCAAGCCGTGCCCATTGCACCCCAACCTCCAGCTCCGAATGGAGCCCTCCCATCCTCACGACGGGCGATTGTGAGCCCGGGCCTGTTACACCTAAACAGTTCCTGTCGGCAGGATTCTATTTTGGCGCGAAGGGGCGCTTACTCCAATTCCAAGCTAGTGGCCCTGCCACAGGCGATGCTTCCTCGAAGGCCGCATACGCGAAGTTAACGGGATCCGGAAAAAGCTACTCGGGTGCAGAACTCATCGCTGCATTCAAGAAAGGGGGCGGCAAGTATGGCCCTGATGACAAGGAAGCATTCGTCAAAAACCTGCCCATTGCGAAATTGGAACCTTACTTGGGCAAGCTGAAAGTGATTTCTGTCGAGTTTGCTCCATTTTCCGAGGCGGACCGCAGCGATTTTAATGACCAAATGGACTGGGAGGTCAAAGCTGTCGTCACCCGCCACGACGGTACGTCAGCGACTTATAGGATTCGCTTCGAACAATATAAGGGCAACCTGGTGGCATTCGGCGATACCTCCACGTACCCCTGGAATCTCTTGGATATAAACTCCAAAGACCAACCTTAGCTTTCACTGAGTAGCACACACTCTGCGGATCCCGCGATGTGCCCGCCTATTTGCTGGCGGTCGTTCGTTTTCCGATGATATTGATTCCTGCCAAATCTTTCCAACATTCGGCCATGGGTTCGATTCCCATCGCCCGCTCCATAAATCACGACGATTCTATTGTCCTTACGCCGCTCAACCAACTGATTAATGCGGTAACCGCACAAGTGGATTTTTGGCGGTATACGACATTAGTCTTGCTACTAACGCGCATTTTCTGAAGCGTGTCTCTGACGAATTGATACGGTGACAGTGAAACGATCGTTTGGATCTGAACGTTGAAATGCCTAAACGTCGGGACTATTAGGCGAAGGCAAGGCGGCCACGCGCGGAGGGGATGGGGCGGCCGAGTTCTTCGGCTGTTTCGATCCACTCCTGGATGATGATTTCTACGTTGGCGAGAGCTTCCCTGTAAGTCTTTCCGTCAGCGGCGCAGCCGGGAAGTTCGGGGACTTCGGCGACAAAGGTTTCGTCGGCCTGACTCCAATAGATGATGATTTCGTATCTAGTCATCGGCTTCTCCCGCCAAGCGGTAGTTAATTATAACATTCCGGATCTGTTTCACCTGGTACGGTTTGCACTTCCCGGAATAAGGTTGCAAGTTGAGGATTTCGGCGACTCCGTCGCGAAAAAATATGTGGTGGCCACCTTTGATGCGCTCCTGAAACCCAAGCCGCTTCAGAAGCTGCACCATGCCGGAAAAGGGGATATTTGCGTCGGCGCCGCCTCTTAAAATTTGGTCGAGAAGTTTGTTCGCTCGCGGCATGTTGGGATTGAGTGCTGAAGCGTAGCGCAAGGCTGCGACAACTGGCAAGCATTGCCGGGCGGGGCAGACTCTGAGCAGCACCCGACGACGAGGCTGTGGCGTCCAGCGCTGGTGGCCTAGCGGCCTTGATGACGAGCCACAGCATGAGCGCCACCTTCCCGAAGGAGGCGGGCCGAGAGTAGGTAAACACTTTGTCGTGATATTGCGGCAACAGCACACTCGTAAGACTCAGGATCACCTACGTCAAGCCGTTGAGGTACAGCCAGACACCCAAGGAACCGCGGCAGGAATAGCGACCTGTACACAAACAGCGGGAGCGGAACGAGCCAAAAACCCCAAGATATTTCGGCGACAACAAATCCGTGATCATGCAGATTTAGGAACAGCATAGCCAGAACATCCCGCTGAGGCTTTTCGAATATAGGGTTGTCGCCACGAGCGAGGCGTGCCGCCGGTTGACCCCCTTCAGAAGGTCGTATAGACCCAGAGCCACAAAGACAAAACTGGCTTGCTGATGAGTTCGCCCGTCATGCCTGCGAGGAACAGATAACACTCAGGCCGGAGCGATCGACTTTCCGGATTACGGGAGGTTGGAACCTACTCAGCGGACGTTCGGATGGTGCCGGGGGCCTGGCCTGTACATAGCAGTCCCCGCATACAATTCAAGATCGACGTGGCCGCATGAAGCCGACCAAACCGACGAACGACCCTGCGCCACGCTTCGCTATGGTGGTGTCGGGAGAGGGAAGTGGACCGAACCTCTGCCTGTCAGAGCTGCCTAGCCCTCGCATCCTTCGACCGTCTGCCTTGCCATCTAGAATGGTACGTGGCACTCTAGATGGTATGACGATCAAGATTGATAAGGCCGGACGAATCGTTCTACCCAAGCCCGTGCGGGAGCGGTTCCACCTTCGCGAGGGATCCGAGCTTGAACTTGAGGAGCGCTCGGACGGCTTGACTCTAAGACCCGTCGAACAACGATCTTCTATGGTGCAAGAGAAAGGCATCTGGGTTCACCTAGGCAAGGTGCCTCGCGGCTTTGACTGGGATCGCGTTGTTGAAGAGATCCGTGACGAGAGAATTAAAGACGCTTCAGGGATATGAAAGCATATCTTGATACCGCCGTTTTGGTGGCAGCGTCAGTGGCAGACCATCCCCATCACAGTCAATCCTTGGCGGCCCTGCAGCTGGTTCGCAAAAAAACGATGATTGGGCATATCAGTGGCCACGGTCTTTCTGAGGTGTATGCGGTTCTGACGCGCACGCCTTTTACGCCGCCAATCTATCCGATGGAGGCATGGAAACTACTCTCCATGAATGTACTCCCTTATTTTCAAATCGTGACCCTAACTCCGGAAATGTATCGGGAGACGATACAAGAATGTGCGGACCGTGGGTGGATTGGGGGGCGAATCTATGACGCTCTGCATCTGTGCTGCGCGAAGAAAGCAGCGTGCGAACGAATCTACACTTTCAACGTCCGCCATTTTCAACAGCTGGCGCCGGATTTGGCAGACCGCATCGGCGCCCCTTAGTAGTAAGGGCTTCCTGACTGCGGATAGAATCGCGCGGCGTCTGTTGACACAGGCCCTGTGCGAAGAAGCAGCAAAATCTGGTGCCGGGGGCCAGAATCGAACTGGCTACGCCCGCCTTTTCAGGGCGGCGCTCTACCACTGAGCTACCCCGGCACGTGTGGTTTAGAAATTGTATGGGGTGCGGCGCGATTGTGTCAATTCGCGCTGGCGACGCGATTTATTGCGAAGAGGAATCATCCAGGCGCCAAACCCCGGGGCCAGGATGCACCTTACCAATCTGAAGAAAAAAGCCGCTCATCAAGATCGTCCCCGTAGCAGATAAGGAGCCGCTCTTTTATTCAGTGATCGGTGGAGTGAGCTATCAGTACACCGCAGCTGAATGCAGAAAATCTGTCAGGGCTTGCTTGAAGAAAAAGAGCTGCGGTGCGAACGATCACTGTGCCGACTCGTCGAACTCCTTCATCCATGTCTTGTCCTTGAGCACTTCCCGCGGACGGGTGCCATCTGGGGGGCCGACGATGCCATCTTTTTCCATGATGTCGATCAAGTGGGCCGCGCGGCCGTAGCCAATGCGCAGGCGACGTTGCAACGTGGAAGTCGAGGCGCGGCCCATCTCGCAAACCACGCGAACGGCGTCCTGATAAAGGGCGTCGTCCACGGGATCGCTGCCGGCTTGCGTGCCGTCCCCGGGATCGCCTTCCACTTTTCCGTTCTCATCCTTCGGCGTTTCGAGGAGCTGTTCGTTGTACTTCGCCTGCGCTTGCTGCCTCCAGAAGTCGCACACCGCAACGATTTCGTCTTCCGAGACGAGAGGTCCGTGGATGCGGTGCAAGCGCGCTGATCCTGCAGGCAGATAGAGCATGTCCCCTTTACCCAGCAGCGACTCGGAACCGTTCGAATCCAGAATCGTTCGCGAATCGACCTTGCTTGCCACGCGAAAGGAAATTCGCGCCGGAAAATTCGCCTTGATCAACCCTGTAATCACGTCGACAGACGGACGCTGCGTCGCGAGAATTAGATGTATTCCTACCGCGCGCGCCATTTGCGCTAGCCGCGTGATGGACTCTTCCACGTTGTTGGTGTCCACCATCATCAAATCGGCCAGCTCGTCGATGACGATCACTAAGTAGGGAAGCGGCTTGTGCTCGCTTTCTTCGACGTTTTCGAAGAGCGAGAGCGATTGCGCCTTCTGGAACGTGCGATTGTACTGTTCGATGTTCCGCACGCCGCGCTGGGCCAGGAGCTTGAGCCGTTTCTCCATCTCGCGCGTCGCGTTGCGCAGCACATTTGAGGCGATTTTCGGATCGGTGACTACCGGCGCGATCAAATGTGGAATGTTCTCGTAAAGGTTTAGCTCAAGGCGCTTTGGATCGACCAGCACCAGTTTCACGTCATCGGGGCTCGCCTTATAAAGGATGGACATCATCAGCGAGTTAATGAAAACGCTCTTTCCGGTACCCGTCGAACCTGCAATCAGCAAGTGCGGCATCGCCGCCAGGTCGGTGATGCGAATCCGCCCGTGCAGGTCACGCCCCATCGCCAGAGTCAGCTTGCTAGGCGAATTGGAGAACTCTGGCGCCTCAATAATCTCTCGCAGCGCAATGGTTTGCCGGGTGATGTTCGGAACTTCAATTCCAATCGTCGATTTACCGGGGATGCGTTCGATCAAAATCGATTCCGCTTGCAGCGCTAGGCACAAATCTTCCGTCAGCCCGATAATCCGGCTGTACTTGATCCCCGCCTCGGGCTTGAATTCAAACGTGGTGACGACCGGGCCTGGGTTGATTAGCGTCACGCGTCCTTGAATGTCGAACTCGAGGCACTTTGCTTCAATTGCCCGCGCGCGTTCCTTTAATTCGTCCTCGTCGAGTTTTTGGCTGCGTTCTCCTTCTCGCAGTAGCGAGGGTGAAGGTAGCTTGTAATTGGGATTGCCTTTCGCGATCTTTGGTTCGTTAGTCTTTTTCGCGACGGTCTTTTCCGGACCTGCAAAGAGAATCGGCTCTTTACGCCGAAGCGTCGCTTCTTTTTCCGACTCTTCCTCTTTCTCCGCCTCAAAGACGTCGCTCTCATCCGCCAGTCGAATCGACTTTGCGGGCTCGTTCAATACGGGGGAATTGCCGAACGATTGCGGAGTGACTGGCTTGCGGCCAGAGATGCGCGTTTCCTCGACGCGCCGCCGCATGCGTTCCTGCTCTCGTTCTTCTCTCCAGGAATTCCAGCGCGCCGCTGCCTTTTGCAAAATGCCTAGTCTTTCGACGGCCCCGATCGGCCCCTTCGAGCTTTTGGCCCAAGCGTGTGTGCCGGCAAAGGAAAAACGCGTGGCCATGAAGAGTGCAGTGAAAAACAGCGCCACGGTCACTACCGTCGCGCCCCAAAAATTAAATCCAGTGAGGAGGCTGTTTGAAAGGAGCGAACCCAGCATTCCACCGGCGGGTATCGCGCCACGCAGCTGGGGGAAATGCCACAGCGAGAGAAGGGAAGGCAGCGATAGCAAGAGCAGTGCGTAGCCAACCAGCGTAGCCACCTGCGAATCGATGGCCCGGCTGCGGAACCACCTCCAGCCCAGCACTCCCATCGCTACCGGGAGCATGAACGCCGCAAAACCAAAGATTTGAAACAGCGCGTCCGAGCAATACGCTCCGACCGGTCCAATCCAATTTCGCGCGGGGCTGCCGTCTGGTGGGGGGGCAGCGACGTTAAGAGCCGCATCATGCGGCGAATAAGAGATGAGCGCCAGCGCCATCAATACGGCCAGCGTGATACACAGAAACCCAATCAGCTCATTGAGCCGCTTGTTTTCAGTCGGAGTCAGCAGACGCACGGAGTTCTCCTCAGCTTTTTGGGGAAGGCTGATTGGTGCGACGGGCACGTTGGCGCTATCGCGCGCCCGCCTGGAGAAACGCTAAAACCAAGATGATGATACCAAACAGCAGCCTGTAAAAAACAAAAACTTTGAGTGTGTGTGTTTGCAAATACCGCAGGAAAAACGCGATCACGAAATAGCCGGCAATGCCTGAAACCAGGATGCTGATGAGTAGCGTCGAAAGCGGCAAGTCCAGCCCGCCGGCTTTGTGCAGTTTGATCAGCTTGGGAAGGTGCGAAAGCACGGCACCCGCAATTAGCGGGGCGGAAAGCAGAAACGAAAACCTCGTGGCCGCCTCACGAGTAAACCCGCGAAATAGGCCCGCCGTAATCGTAATCCCCGAGCGCGACACGCCAGGGCAGAGCGCCAGCGCCTGCGCCGTACCGATTGTCAGGGCATCCCCAACATTTGATTGTTCAAGAGGTCTGGTCAGCCGCGATTTGGAATCCGCCCACCACATCACCAGCGCGATGGCGATCATCGAAATCGCAATCACGTACGGTGTGCGGAAGTGATCCTCAATCTTGCGTTCGAATAGCGCTCCGAGAAGTCCGCCAGGGATGGTTCCGATTACCATGTACCAGAACAATTTCTTCTGTTGCGCCACTTCTTCCGACGGAGCATTCGCCGGATACTTCAATCCCACACCGCAAAGCGCCAGCGTCAACCAGTCCTTGAAAAAATAGAGAAGCACGGCAAGCAACGTTCCGGCATGCAAAGCCACGTCGAAGGCCAGCCCGGGATCCTGCCAGCCCAGCAGCCACGGAAACAGGGTGAGGTGCGCCGTGCTGCTGACCGGCAAGAATTCAGTGAAAGCTTGCACGAGGGCGAGGACGATCGCCTGGTACAGGGGCATGTGTTTAGGTTTCCTCTTGCGCCGGCGCCGTTTTGCCGGTGCCGTCGGGCAAAATTTTGCGCATTTCGAAGGCGTCCAGCCGAGCCAGATAGTAGCGCTTCAACACTGCTTCGATACGATAGCCGTGCCTCTTCCAGAACGCAACAGCCGCCTCATTGTCGATTGCCGTTTCAAGCAGGATGGAACGTACGCCGCGCAGCGCCAGATTTTTCTCGCTCTCTCGAAGCAGCGCCGAACCGACTCCATGCCGGCGATGCACTTCCGCGACATCCAGGGTGATGATATGCGCGAGCGGAGGATTTTCCTCCGTCAAAATAAACCCCGCGACCCGCGCACCGTCCGCCGCGACAACACAATCCGCGCTGGCAATGGTCAAAAAATAGTGCAGTGTGGTCTTCGAATAGGAAATCCCGGCAGCAAAGCAGGACTGATCCAGCCTGTGCAAAGCTGCGAAGTCGTGCGGTTCATAAGACCGAAGCGTAACCGCCATCCCGCGATTCTACGCCAGCAGCAAGCAAAAAGTAGGGGCACGGCATGCCGTTCCCGTCTGTTGCCCGGTCGCGCCAAGCCGTGCCCGAACATCACAAATGCTCTACCTCGCTAAAGTTTCACAGTAACAGTCTTGATCTCCGTATAGTTCGACAACGAGTATTCGCCGAGCTCGCGCCCAATCCCCGACTGCTTGAATCCTCCGAACGGCGCTCCTGCGTCGAACACATCGTAACAATTCACCCAAACCGTGCCCGCGCGCACGTTGTCCGCGATGGCATGCGCCTTGCCGATGTCCCTGGTCCACACGGCCGCCGCCAACCCATACGCGCTCTTATTTGCCCGTGCTGCCACTTCCTCGACCGTCTTGAACTTCAGAATCGACATGACCGGCCCGAAAATCTCTTCCTTCGCGATAGTCATGTTGTCGGTCACGTCCGCAAACACCGTCGGCTCAATGAAGTAACCTTTGTCGCCGACGCGTCCGCCACCCGTCAGCATCTTGGCGTTTTCTTTCTTGCCCTTATCAATGTAGCCCATCACCTTATCGAACTGGTCCTGGTCCACCTGCGGCCCTTGCTCCGTCTTCGCGTCGAACGGATTACCCACGGTCCGCTTCTTGGCCCGCGCCACGCTTCGTTCCACAAACTCGTCGTAGCACTTCTCCTCGACGAACAACCGCGAACCCGCGCAACAGCACTGCCCCTGATTGAAGAATAGCGCAAAATGCGCGCCCTCAATCGCCTCGTCCATGTCCGCGTCCGCAAACACGATGTTCGGGCTCTTCCCACCCAACTCCAGCGTTACGCGTTTCAAGTTT
>Ga0210395_10001078_pt1 | contig 21258 bp, 18 predicted proteins | sample IncBWH4OmetaG_FD_150861 | JGI IMG/M metagenome (GOLD analysis project Ga0210395, IMG submission 150861) | Forest soil microbial communities from Barre Woods Harvard Forest LTER site, Petersham, Massachusetts, United States - Inc-BW-H-4-O ...
GCCGCGTCCCAGATCCGGGCGGTGGCGTCCTCGCTCGCGGCCGCGATCACCCGCTCGGTCGGGCTGAACGTGATGGACCAGACCGTGTCGGTGTGACCGTTCAGGATGCGCAGGCAGTTTCCGGTCGCGACGTCCCAGAGCCGGGCGGTCGAGTCGAAGCTCGCGGTGGCGAGCAGCGCGCCGTCCGGGCTGAACGCCACGGCGGAGACGATGCCGGTGTGCCCGGTGAACACCCGCAGGCAGGCGCCGGTGGCGACGTTCCACAGCCGGGTGGTCCCGTCGCCGCTGGCGGTGGCGAGCAGCTTGCCGTCCGCGCTGAACGCCGCGCCGTAGACGATGTCGCTGTGCCCCTCGAGCACCTGCCGGCATTTGCCGGAGGCCGTCTCCCAGAGCCTGACGGTCTCGTCGTAGCTGGTGGTGGCGAGCGTCTTGCCGTCCGGGCTGAACGCGACGCCGAACACCGCGATGGTGTGGCCGGTCAGCTCGCGGGTGCAGGCGCCGGTGCGCGCGTCCCACAGCCGGGGCGTGAGATCGGCGCTGACGGTCGCGATCGTGGCGCCGTCAGGGCTGAACGGCGCGGCGAACACCGCGTCGCCGTGGCCGGTCAGCGTGTGCAGCAGCTCACCGGTCGCCGCGTTCCACACGCGGGCCGTCTTGTCCTCGCTGGCGGTGCTGAGCATGGCACCGTCCGGGCTGAACGCCACCGAGTTAACCGCGCCCGTGTGGCCGGCGAGCACGCGCGTGCCCGCCGTTTCGATAACACTCAATTTAACCGCCTCTGCGATCCCGCCGCGTGCCCGGCACATCGTCGTGTGGTGTCGGCCATCCGCGGGCAGGCATCTCTACCCATGCGCGCCTCATTGTCTACTGTCCGGGCCCGGAAGTGGCGGATCTTCGCGTGTTTGCCACCAGTGTTGCGCCATTTCGTGACTTAGCACGCCGGCCCTTGGCGCCCCGCCCTCGCTACTCTTGGCGTGGAGGTGCCGATGCGGCTCGAGACGGTCGGGAAAAGGTACGGGGTCCGGCAACCCTGGGTGGTGCGCGACGTTTCCGCCGACCTGCCCGCCGGGCGGCTGATCCGGGTCGAGGGACGGAACGGATCCGGGAAATCCACCCTGCTCCGGGTCATCGCGGGGGTGACCGCGGCGTCGGCGGGCCGGGTATGCGGGCGTCCGGCGCGAACCGGGTACGTGCCCGAGCGGTTCCCCGGCGGACTGCCGTTCTCCGGGCGGGAGTACCTGGTGCACATGGCGCGGGTGCACGGGCTGCGCGGCGCGGCGGGGACCGGTGCCGTCGACGAGTGGCTTGACCGGCTCGGCGCCGCGGGCTATGCGGACCAGCCGCTGCGGTCCCTGTCGAAGGGCATGTGCCAGAAGATCGCGATCAGTCAGGCGCTGCTGCCGCGTCCCGGGCTGCTCGTGCTCGACGAGGCGTGGACCGGCCTGGACCAGGCCGCACGCGGCGCGCTCGACGCCGCCGCCATGGAGCGGGCCGCCACGGGCGGGACCGTCCTGTTCGTCGATCACGACGCGGCACGGCTCGCCGGGCACGCTGACGAGCGCTGGCGCCTCGGCGGCGACGGCCACGTCACTGTGCTGCCGGGCGACAACGCGCCCAGGCCGGGACGGCCGACGGCGGGCGATCCGGCCGGCTACCCGACGGCGGATGACCCGGCCGACGACCCGGCGGCGGGCCGCACCGTGGTAACGATCGAGCTGGCCGGGGTCGAAGACGGCTCGCTCAGCAGCCTCGCGACCCTGCCGGGCGTCCTGGCCTGTACCGGAACGGGTAACCGGGTTGTCCGGGTCGCCGCGAGTCACTCCGATGACGTGCTCAGGGAGGTGCTGGCCTGGGACGGCGTGCGGGTGGTCAGCGTCGGGCCGGCCGGTGACCGGTGACCGCGCTGCTGCGGTACCAGGCGGCGATCTTGCTGCGGTCGCACCGGTGGATCTTCCCGCTGATCGCCTACGGGCTGCTCATCTCGGTGGGCGCGGCCGGATCGTCGTCGCTGGCTGAGACCCTCGACTGGTCGGCCGCGATGCTCGTGCCGGTCGTCGCGTTCCTGACCAGGGCGATGCTGACGGCCGAGCCGGACGCCGCCCGCGCCTGCGTCGCCGCCGCCGCGGGCACCGTCAAGGCGCAGCTCGCCACGTTGCTCGTCGCCCTTGGCGGCGGCGCCCTGCTCGGCATCGCCGGGATCTGTTTCGGCCTGCTCACCGCGGAGCCCCCGACCACCGCGACCGCCGCGGGCGCGACCTCGAAGCTGGCGGCGCTCGCCGGTCATCCCGGTATCGTGGTCGCCGGCCTGCTCACCACCCTGGTGTGCCTGTTCGTCGGCTCCGCGGTCGGCGCCCTGTTCAACCCGCCGCTGCTGCGACACCCTGGCGCCGCCATGCTGGCGACGCTGGCGGCGGCCGTCTTCGGTCTCGCCTCGGACGTTTCCCCGGCCGGCGCGGCGCTGCGCTTCACCAGCCAGACCGCCAGCCCGGTGGCCGCCCACTGGCCAGGCTCGTTCCCGCTGGCCGCCGCCGTATGCCTGCTCGCCGTCACCTGGGCCGCCAGCACCTACGCCGCCACCCGCCGCGACACCCGGTCACGCGCGGAGGGCTAACGCGGAGCGCGGACGCTCGCGAGCGCGTTCGAGGAGCACCGGGCGCACCTGCGCGCCGTGGCGTACCGCATCCTCGGGTCGGTGACCGACGCCGACGACGCGGTACAGGAGACCTGGCTGCGGCTGAGCCGAACGGACGTCTCCGGCGTGCTGAACCCGCGCGCCTGGCTGACCACGGTGACCGGCCGGGTCGCGCTCACCATGATCGCGGCGCGCGCCGCGCGCCGCAAGGACCTCGGCGCCGACATCCCCGAACCGGGCGGCACCAGCCCGAGGGATGCCATCCCGAAGGATTCCATCCCGAAGTACGCCAGCCCGGAGGACGCGGCCCTCCTCGGCGACGAGGTCAGCGCCGCGCTCCAGGTCGTGATCGACACGCTTGAGCCGCGGGAGCGGCTCGCGTTCGTGCTGCCCGACCTGTTCGCGGTGCCGTTCGACGAGATCGCCCCGGTCACCGGCACCACGAGCGTCGCCGCACGGCAGCTGGCGAGCAGGGCGCGGCGGCGGGTCCGGTTGGACGCGCCGCCGCGCGTGACCGTTTCGCTCGAGACCAGTGCCGAACACCACCGCGCGGTCGTGGCCGCCTTTTTCGCGGCCGCCCGGGAGGCGCAGTTCGCGGCGCTGCTCGAACTGCTCGACCCGGACGTGGTGATGCGGGCCGACGCGGCCGCCGCCCGGATAGGCGCGGAAGACGTCCTGACCGGCGTGGACGCGCTCGCCCGCTGGATGTCCGGCCGGGCCCGCGGCGCGGTGCCCGCCATGGTGGGCGGCGAGCACGGCGCGGCCTGGGTGGTCGGCGGCAAGGTCCGCGTGGCGTTCGGCTTCACGATCACGCCGGCCGGTACGATCACCGCAATCGATCTGATCGGCGACCCGACGGCGCTCGCGGAACTGGAGGTCGAACCCCGGGTTTCCGGTTCACGACGATCCGGGTAGTGATTACCGGGGTGACATTGCCTGCCGCGATTTCGCAGGTGGGGGGCGACATGGCAAGCGCATCAATCAGGCTGTCCGAGGTGGGCGAACGCCTTTCCAGGGCCAGGGAACGCTTCCTGGCGTCCGAGCCGGTGGACCCGGCCGCCGTCAGGGAGCCGATCCTCGCCTCGTGGCGCCGGTCGCGGAAGTCGAACGTTCCGGCCGGCCGGCTGGACCTGAGCTTCCTGCGCGCCCCGGACCTGGAGTCGCCGCTGGCGCGGGCCGCCGACCCGGTGCTGCGGGAGCTGTTCGAGTCCCTGGAGGGGCAGCCGGTCAGCGTCGTGCTCACCGACGCGAGCGGGCTGCTCGTCTACCGGCTCACCGGTGACCGCCAGCTCGAACGGCAGCTGGACTCGATGCTGTTCGCCCCCGGCTTCTGCTACGCGGAGAGCGCCGTCGGCACCAACGGGATCGGGACCGCACTCGAGACCGGCGAGCCCGCCGAGGTGTTCGGTCACGAGCATTACGCCGAGCAGTTCGAGGGCATGGCCTGCGCCGGGGCGCCGGTCCTCGACCCGGTGACCGGGAAGACCGTCGGCGTGGTCGACCTGACCTGCGGGCACCGGCACGCCGACCCGCTCATGCTGTCGCTCGCCCGGTCCACCGCGCTGCATGTCCACCAAGCGCTCGCGGCCGCCTGCAGTGACCGCGACCTGCGCCTGCTCCAGGAGTACACCCGGGCCTGCCGGCCGCGGGGCAGCATCGTGCTGGGCCTCGGCGGCGACGTCGTCATGCTCAACGACCGCGCCCGGCAGGCGCTGTCCCCCGGCGACCAGACCGTGCTGATCTCGCACGCCGTCGGGATGCTGGAGCGGCGGCGGTCGCCCGGCGCGGTGACGATGGAACTGCCGAGCGGCGTGGTGGCCCGCATGTTCTGTCATCCGGTCGGCGAGACCGGCGCCGTGGCGGGCCACAACCTGACCCGCGACGGCGTCGTCCACGTCAAGCTGCTCGCGCCGGCCAGCGCCGCCACCGCCGTGCCGCCGCCGCGGCAGCCGGCGCAGCTGCCGGGACTCGTTGGCAGCGGCGCCGTGTGGCGCCGCGCCCTGGGGCAGGCGGACGCCGCCTGCCACCGCGGCGATTGGCTGGCGATGGAAGGCGAGAGCGGCGTGGGCAAGCTCGCCCTCATCCGCGCCGTGCACCAGCGGCACCAGCCGGCGGCGCCGTTCCACGTGCTCGACGCCGCCAACGGCGGCGACGACCTGCTCGCGAGGGCGCGCGGTGAGCTGGCGGACGGGAGCGGGATGCTGGTCCTGCGGCACGTGCACGCGCTCGACGCGGGCCAGGCCCGGGCGCTCGCGGGCGCGCTGCGGGAGGCGAGGGCGGCGGGGCGCGACTCGGTGCTGCGGGTCGCGGTCACGCTCGACCGCGCGGGCGCGGGCCTCGAGGCGGCCCACCGAGCCGGGGACAAAGCAGCCGACGTCAGCGAAGCGGTCGGCTGCACCCAAGCCGAAGCCGAAGCCGAAGACGCCGGCCTCACCGAAGCCAACGCCATCGACGTCGCGGATCTCGACATCCGCAGCGACGGCGGCGACCTGCTGCGGCTCTTCCCCGCCGTGGTGGCCGTGCCGCCGCTGCGCCATCACAGCGAGGACCTGCGCGAGCTCGTGCCGTTCTTCCTCGGCAGGCTCAGCAAGCAGGGTCAGGTCAGCTGCTCCCCCGCCGCCATGCAACTGCTCGTCCGGTACGCCTGGCCGGGCAACGCGGCACAGCTCTGGCAGGTGCTCAAGCAGGCGGTGCAGCGCCGCCGGGTAGGCCAGATCATGCCGGACGATCTGCCGTCCGAGGTCTGGACGGTCAGCCGCCGGGTGCTGTCGCCGCTGGAGTCGATCGAGCGGGACGCGATCGTGCAGTCGTTGTTCGACCACGGGGGAAGCAAGATCCGGGCGGCCCGGGCGCTCGGCATGTCGCGGGCCACGATGTACCGCCGGATCCGCGAGTACGGCATCGTGACCTAGCCGGCGCCGGCGGCGCCGGGGCTCGGCTCGTTCCGGATCATTGAATTTGATCTTCCGGCCGCGGGCCGGGGTTTCGCTGTGGAGGTGCCAGGGTGCAGCATTGCATGGCCGGGGATCCCGCCCGGCGGATGACCGTAGCGGAATACGAGCGGAGGGGGGCGGCCATGGCCGACCCGCGAGTCCTGGGAATCGTGCTTGCGGGCGGGGCCGGCACGCGCCTCGCACCGCTCACGGACGACCGGGCCAAGCCGGCCGTGCCGTTCGGCGGGGTGTACCGGCTGGTGGATTTCGCGCTGTCCAACCTGGCCAACTCCGGCATCAGGAAGATCTGCGTGCTCACCCAGTACAAGAGCCACAGCCTGGACCGGCACATCTCGACGACCTGGCGGATGAGCGACCTGCTCGGCAACTACGTGACGTCGGTGCCCGCGCAGCAGCGGCTCGGGCCGCAGTGGTACACCGGGTCCGCGGACGCGATCTTCCAGTCGATGAACCTGATCAACGACGAGAAGCCGGACCTCGTGGTCGTGGTCGGCGCGGACCACGTGTACCGGATGGACCCGCGGCAGATGATCGCGCAGCACCTGGAGTACGGCGCGGGCGCGACGGTCGCCGCGATCCCGGTCTCCCGGCAGGACGCGAAGGCGTTCGGGATCGTGGGCGTTAGCGCCGACGGGCGGACGATCGAGAAGTTCCTCGAGAAGCCCGCCAACCCGCCGCCGCTGCCGGACTCGCCGGAGGAGTCGTTCGCCTCGATGGGCATCTACGTTTTCGACACGAAGGTGCTGGTCGACGCGTTGGCGCGGGACGCGGTGATGGCCGACAGCCGTCACGACATCGGCGGGAACCTCATCCCGATGCTGGTGGACGAGGGCGCGGCGCAGGCGTATGACTTCATGGCCAACTCGGTACCGGGCCAAAGCGAACGCGACGCCGGCTACTGGCGCGACGTCGGCACCATCGACGCCTATTTCGACGCGCACATGGACCTGCGCACCGTCGAGCCCATGTTCAACCTCTACAACAACCGCTGGCCGATCCTCACGCACATGGACCCGCTGCCCCCGGCCAAGTTCGTGCACGACGTCGGCGACCGGGTGGGCCGGGCGATTGATTCGCTCGTTTCGAACGGGGTGATCGTGAGCGGCGGCTTGGTGCGCCAGTCGGTGCTCTCGCCGGGGGTACGGGTTAACTCCTGGTCAAGCGTGGACCGCGCGGTGCTGCTGCACAACGTACGGGTCGGCCGGCACGCCGAGATCCGCGACGCGATCATCGACAAGAACGTGGTCGTGCCGGAGGGTGCGAAGGTCGGCGTGGACAAGGAGCACGACCGCGCCCGCGGGTTCGTGGTCTCGGCGGGAGGGATCACGGTGGTGGGCAAGGGGCAGGAGGTGACCTTGTGAACGGTGGCCCCGCGGCCCCGCTCAAGGTAGCGCTGCTGACCCGCGAGTACCCGCCCGAGGTCTACGGCGGGGCGGGCGTGCACGTGGAGTACCTGGCGCGCGCGCTGTCCGGGCTGGTCGATCTCACGGTGCACTGCCACGGCGCGCCCCGCGCCACCGCGGTCGCGCACCAGCCGTGGGCGGCCCTGAAGGACACGGTGCTGCGGGTGTTCTCGGCCGACCTGGCCATGGCGGACAGCGTCTCCGGGGCCGACCTGGTGCATTCCCACACCTGGTACGCGAACCTCGCCGGGTATCTCGCGTCGCAGCTGTACGGCATCCCGCACGTGGCCACGGTGCACTCGCTGGAGCCGCTGCGGCCGTGGAAGGCCGAGCAGCTCGGCGGCGGGTACGCGCTGTCGTCTTGGGCGGAGCGGGTTTCTCTTACTTCCGCGGATGCGGTGGTCGCGGTCTCCGACGGCATGCGGTCCGATCTTTTGTCGGTGTATCCGGAAATATTGTCCGAACGAGTCCATGTGATTCGCAACGGAATCGACACTGCCGAGTACGCGCCGGACCCTGACACGTGGACGCTCGCCAAGCACGGCATCGACCCGACGCGGTCGTACGTCATCTTCGTGGGGCGCATCACCCGGCAGAAGGGCGTGCCCGTGCTGCTCCGGGCGGCCGCCTCGCTTGACCCGTCCGCGCAGCTCGTGCTCTGCGCGGGGGCGCCGGACACGCGCGAGCTCGAGGCCGAGGTCTCGGCACTGGTTTCGGAGCTCCGGGCGGAGCGGTCCGGGGTCATCTGGATCCGGGAGATGCTGCCCAAGCCGGAGATTATCCAGCTGCTCACGAACGCGCTGCTCTTCGTCTGCCCGTCGGTGTACGAGCCGCTCGGGATCGTGAACCTGGAGGCGATGGCCTGCGAGACCGCGGTGGTGGCGTCGCGGGTCGGCGGCATCCCCGAGGTGGTCGCCGGGGGCGAGACGGGGCTGCTAGTGCCGCCGGACGACCCCGCCTCGCTGGCGGACGCGATGAACATGCTGGTGCGCGATCCGGAACGGGCGGCGGAGATGGGCTGGGCCGGGCGCGAGCGGGCCGTGGCGGAGTTCAGCTGGGAGAGCGTGGCGGCGCAGACGGCGGCCCTGTACGGGGAGCTGGCCGGGTAACGGGTCGGCCGGGGAACGGGCTGGCCGGGGAACGGGCTGGCCGGGGAACCCGCTGGTCCTGCGAGGATCTGACGGCATGAACGCTGAAGGCCCGGCCGGTTTTGCCGGCCGGGCCTTCAGGCGATAGCTGGGACTGGATGTCATGCCCAGCGGGTGAGGATGGTCTCACGGCCGAACGCGGCCCTGGCCGCGAGGGCTAGTGCGATGTCGACGACGGCCAGGACGGCGCACATGACGCCGAGCGAGGCTGGGTCGAGCTTGAGCGTGCCGTTGAGGGTGACGATGTAGATGCCGACCGAGGGGATCGCGATCAGCGCGCCGAGCTGCTGGGCGGTGCGGACCTCGCTCACTCGCGCCGACCAGAGCACGGCGAACGCGACCCCCATGGTCGCCATCAGCGGCGCCACGCCGAACACGATCATGGCGGCCGTCCAGTTCGGGAAGTACAGGCTGCCAAGGGTGCCGTGGGTGAGCACGTCTGCGTACACCATGAACGTCAGCATGCCCGCCCAGATGGCCGCGAGCGGCGGGATGAGGGCCGCGATGCCCTTGCCGAGCAGGATCTCGCTGTCGGTCGCCGGGGTGGCGAGCAGCGGCTCGAGCGACCGCTCGATCTTCTCCCCGACCATGCTGTATGAGGCTATGCTCGCGGGCAGCGCGCCGGTGTAGTTGATGAAGAAGAACAGGAAGGCGTTCAGCGTCTGCGGCAGTACGCCCGCGGAGAAGTGACTGAACGCCACGATCTGCGCGAAGAAGACCCCGAGGGCCAGCGGGAAGAGCGGCATGGCGATCCGGAAGCCCCGCCTTGTCAGCATGACGGTGATGTCCTTGCGGGCAATGGTTGCCACGTTCTGCCAGTTCATGGTTGTCATCTCTTTCACTCCTCCCCGTTCACCGGGTCGGTACTGCCGAGCAGCTTCAGGTAGGCCTCTTCGAGGGTGGGCACGATGCCGGTGACGAACTGGACCTCGCCGCCCGCGGCGACGATCGCCTGCACGAGACCGGGGTTGTCACGTTCCGGCTTGACGACCGGGACCGTGATTGTGTTGCCGTCGACCGCCACGTCCGGGTAGCCGGCCTGCTTGGCGGCCGCGACGATGGCGTCGGTGACGATCGTGAGCTGGACGGCCGTGGCACGTTCCGATGCTGACCTGCGCAGCGCGTCCGGCGTACCGACCGCGACGAGCCTGTGCTGCAGGATGCCGACCCGGTCGCAGACGCGCTCAGCTTCCGCGAGCTGATGGGTGTTGAGGAGGATCGTCCGCTTCTCCTGCTTCAGCTGGAGCAGGAAGTCGCGGACCGTCTTGGCGCCCTCCGGGTCCAGGTTGGCGGTGGGCTCGTCGAGGAAGAGCACCGGCGGGTCGTGGATCAGCGCGCGGGCGATGGTCAGCCGCTGCTTCATCCCCTTGGAGAACGTGCGGACCCGCGCGTCCCTGCGGTCCCACAGCTCCAGCATGGTGAGCAGGCGCTCGGCCCGCTCGGCGCGCAGGTCCCGCGGCACCTGGTACAGCCTGCCGAAGAAGTCCAGCGTCCGGGCGGCGGACAGGTCCGGGTAGAGCCCGGCCTCCTCGGGCATCAGGCCGATGAGGCCGCGCAGCCGCCTGGCGTCCGTGGGATCCCCGACGCGGCAATCGGCCACCCGGGCCTCGCCCGAGGTCTTGCCGATCATCCCGGCGAGCATCCGGATCGTGGTGGTCTTGCCTGCGCCGTTCGGCCCTAGCAGCCCGAAGACTTCGCCCTCCGCGATGGTGAGCGTCAGCCCGTCGACCGCTGTGACGTTTCCGAACGTACGCGTGAGATTCGTGGTCTCGATCACTGCGCCCTCCTCTGGTAGTGGTCCTTAGGCGCTATCAATGTGATATCACAATGATAGACACGGCCTTGACCGGAGGGCAAGAGGAAATTTCGCCGTCCGCGCCGAATCGGCGTGGGTCCGGGGCCAGGCCGGCGTGGGGCTCTCGCGGCGGACCGGCGCGGGGTCCCGGGCCGGACTTGGCGTGGCGTCCTACAGTGGACCGGCGCGGGGGCCGGGGCCGGACTTGGCGTGGGGCTCTCAGGGCGGACCCGCGGGGTCCCGGGCCGGACTTGGCGTGGCGTCCCGCAGCGGACCGGCGCGGGGGCCGGGGCCGGACCGGCGTGACCGGTGGTGAACGCGCCGCCGTTTGCGTACCGACGCGCCGGGTAGAGCGCAACGATGTGCGCCAGAGTAAGCCACTATTACATACCGTGGACAGCCGGGTGACGATCACGTACACGACGGACCTGGCCGCGGTCCGCGCCCTTGTGCGCGACCAGGCCAGCGCCGCCGGGCTGGCCACGGCGCGGGTCGCCGACCTGGTTCTGGCGGTCAGCGAGGTCGCGGCCAACACCATGCGCCATGCGCGGTCGGCGGGCACGCTGATGATCACCCGCGACGCGGATGAGATCGTCTGCGAGGTACGGGACGCCGGGGTGATCGCCGACCCGCTGGCAGGCCGACGGACGCCGGTCCCGGGGGCGCTGAACGGGCACGGGCTCTGGCTCGTCTACCAGGTGTGCGATCGGGTCGAACTGCTCTCCGGTGCGGACGGCACCCTGGTGCGCATGCACATGCGGATCACGGGCGGGCCACCGTGACCGAGGGCATGTGGTACAAATCGGATGTGGAGCTGCTCACGGCGACCGTGCGGGCCGTCAAGTCGGCGAGTGAGCCGTACACGCTGGTCACGCTCGCCGGGGAGGCCGACGTGACCAACCACGATCAGCTCCGCGCCGTGCTCGCGGCCCAGGTCGCGAAGGGGCCGCGGACCCTGATCGTCGATCTCGCCGGGCTTGAGTTCATGGACTCGTCGGCGCTGCATGAGATCTTGCGGGCCAGCCGCGCGATGGATACCCACGGCGGTGTCTTCGCGCTCGCCGCGCCGCGCGACGCGGTGGCGACCATCCTGAAGCGGACCGCCACCGACCAGCTCATCCCCGTGTATCGCACGGTGGAGGACGCGGCAGCGGGCTAACGCCCCGGCCCGTCCAAGTCCACGTCCGCGCCCCGTTCCAGGTGCCACTGAAGCGGATTTTGCTGTTATCTCCATTGGCAGGGCTTTCCCGCGATAGCGCCGGTCTTTTTCCACACCGGAGGGTGGAAAAAGACCCGCCATCCTTGGCGCTGGCGCGCCTTTTGCTGTTATCCCGTTGCGGATCGACTGCCGCGCGGATATGGGATCGCGGATATGGGATCGCTAGGCACAACATGGTGTGCCTAGCGATCCCATATAGTCGCGCCAACAGCGCTTCTTGCTGTTATCTCGGGTGAGGGGCCTTTATGCCGCTGCTGCTGCCTCGGCCGACTCGTACCCGGTGACCTGCTCGTAGACGGCGAGCGTTTCCCCGGCGATGCGCGGCCAGGCGTAGCGCGACTGCGCGCGGTCGGCGGCGGCGAGGCGCATGCCGGACAGCAGCATGGGGTGCCCGAACAGCCGCCTGATCGCGTCGGCCAGCAGAGCAGGCCGGGCGTGCGGGAGCAGCAGGCCGGTGGTGCCGTCGATGACGATGTCCGGCAGCACGCCGGCCGCGGCGCATGCTACGACCGGAAGGCCGCACGCCATCCCCTCCAGCACGGCCATGCCGGTCGGCTCGTACGGGCTGGTGCTGACCAGCAGGTCGGCGGAGCGGAGCAGGGCCGGCAGGGCAGCGCGGCCGACGTGGCCTGCGAAGGTGACCCGGTCGTACACGTCCTCCGCCTTGGCCAGGGCGGTGAGGGTCAGGTAGTCGTCGTCGCCGCCGAGGACGTCCTTACCGGGCCCTCCCGCGACCACGAGCTCCACCCCGGGCAGCCGGGGCAGTGCCCGGATGGCGGTGCCCACATGGTCGGCCAGGTCGGTCACCATGACGAGCCGTCGCCGTCCGGCGCCGGCCCGCGCGACCGCCGTGCCGCGCGGCGTGAATGCCGTGGTATCAACGCCGCACGGGACGATCGTCACCGCACGCCGGGTCACGCCGAGCCGGGTGAGGTCGGCGGCCTGCGCGGCACTCGCGGCGAGCACGGCGGCGGCGCTGCGCCCGATCGCGGCCTGAAGCCTGACTCGCTCCGCGGGGGGGCCGGCCGGGCGAAGGCCGTGCGGCTGACGCGTGCCGGCGAGCGGGCCGAACGACTGAACAACCGGTACGTCAAGCCCGCGGGCGGCGCTCAGGGCGGCGAGTCCGCTCGTCCAGCCCACGGCGTGCACCACGTCCGGGCGGCTGCGCCGCCACCGGGTCACGAGCCGGCCGGCGAACTCCGGCACCTGCGCGAGCAGTTCCCTGTCACCGGCTTCGCCGTCAGTGCGGCTTAGCTCGTCACTCGCGCCCAGGTCCGCGGTCACGCGATGGCCAGCGTCCGTCAGGGCACGGCTCAGCTCACGGAGCCGGATCCGGTCTCCGTCGGTGGGCTGCTGTGCTACTAGGGCGATCTTCATGGAAGGTCTCCTTACCGGGCGGGTCAGACCGCCACGGCGTGCGCTAAGGAGACCGGGAGGGGGGAGAAGATGCGGCCATGCCAGCACGCACGCCGTGACGGCGTGCGTGCCTGCGTCATAGGCACTAACCCAGGTATATCCGACTGAACCAGATCCTAAACAGGGTCCTGAACGAGATCTTAAAAATTGTCCGGTCTCAGCGGATCTGGGCGGCGAGCAGACAGGCGTCGTCGCCGGTGTCGGCGCTCGCCTTGGCGATGATCCGGGATGCGGTGGCGTCGGCGTCTGGGCCGGCCGGGACGGCCGCCGCGACAAAGTCGGCCAGCGCGTCGCTGATGGAGGCGGCGCGCCGCTCGATCAGCCCGTCGGTGTAGAGCAACAGGGTGTCTCCGGACCTGAGCTGTTCGACAACCTCCTGGTAGCACGCGTCCTGGTCCATGCCGAGGAGCAGGCCGTCGGGCAACGGCAGGGCCTTCGCCACGCCATCGCGCACGAGGACCGGCGGCAGGTGCCCGGCCCGGGCCCAGCGGAGCGTGCGGGGCCCCGGCGAGTACCGGCAGCAGATCACGGTTCCGGTGTGGCCCTCGGTGTAGTTGCACATGCCGACGTTCAGGTGGCTGATCAGCATGCTCGGGCTGGCCTCGGTGACAGCGAGTCCGCGCAGTGCGTTCCGGGCGGCGACCATGCCGGTCACCGCGTCGATGCCGTGCCCGGCGATGTCGCCGACGACGAGCAGCAGGTCGCCGCTGGGCAGTTCCATGATGTCGTACCAGTCGCCGGCCACCAGGCTGCCCGCGACCGCGGGCCGGTAGCGCACCGCGATGTCGACCCCGGCGGTGCCCACCGCACGGTGTCCCGAGGAGGGCATGATCGCGCGCTGTAGCCTGACGGCGAGCTCGTGCTGCTCCGCCGCCCGCTGCTCGCTGTCGGCGAGCAGGTCGCGGGTCTGCGCGAGCGCCCGCTTGGTGCGGTAGTCGGTCAGCCGATTCGGATAGCCCTCGCTGGCACCGCTGCGCACCCGCCGCCAGGTGAGGACCACCCGGCCGGCGAACGGCGCCGCCCGCAGGTCAGCGGGGCGCGCCGGGCCCGGCTCGTCCCGGCCGGGAACCCCGGTCAGCACCCCAGGCACATGAAGCGGCGCCGCGGTGGCGAACACCGCCCGGGCGGTCGCGAACAGGATCTCGCCGAGTCCGCCGCCGGGATAGACCGCTCGCAGCCGTTGTCCGACGAGGTCACGCGGCGCCCGGCCGGCCAGCGCCGGGTCGGCGAAGCCCGCGTTGACATGGTCGATGACGAAGTCCGTCAGCTGGCCGCTCGCGTCGATCACCGGGCGAACCGCGAAAACGCAGTCCGCGAGCTGGCCGACCAGGAGTAGTGCCGCGGCCGCGGCGTCGGTGACATCGTCATGCGGCCCGGGGCGAAAGCCGGGGTCCGGCACCGCGCCGCCGTCTGTCATCCGCACCGCCTCCATGGCCGCCTCCGATGACACCGACTCGATAATGTCGCAACGCTACCATCCGGCTACAGAGGTGAAAGGCCAATGGTCCGCGATGGCAGGAAAGGTACTGAAATACGCCGGTCGCACATTTGATGTGACGCACGTCACAGAATCGGATGTTTATCTCGCGCATGCGGGGCATACCGCGTGCAGCCCGTGCGAACCCCCCGGGCCGCAGGAGACGATCAGGAGGCGACCATGGTCGCATTGACGGCCGGCGCCCCGGCAACGCGGGCCGCGCTCAGCGAACTGGACGACGATCGGCTGCTCGCGCTGTTCCGCGCGAGCCGGGCCGGCAGCGCGGAGCGCGCCGCCGCGTGCGAGATCCTCGTGGCACGGCACGCCAGGCTGGTCCGCTCCTGCGTGCGGCAGTACCTGGGCAGCCCCGAGCCAGCGGAAGACCTGATGCAGGCCGGGTACGTGGGGCTGCTGAAGGCGATCAACAACTTCGACCCGGCATTCGGCGGGTCGCTGTCCGGCTATGCGCTGCCGTGCATCACCGGGGAGATCAAACGGCACTTCCGGGACAAGCGCTGGCAGGTCCACGTCCGCCGCGCCGCCCAGGAACGGATGCTCGAAGTGCGCAAGGCGACCGAGAAGCTCACCCACGAATTCGGCCGCGTGCCCAGCGACGAGGAGCTGGCGCAGCGCCTCGGCGTGACCCTCGCCGACGTGGCCGAAGCTCGCGAGGCGGACCTGGTCTTCACCGCGTACTCGCTCGACGCGCCCGTCTCCGACGGCGAGAATTCGGCGCTGCTGGGCGACCTGCTCGGCGCCGACGACGACGCGATGGAGCGGACGGTCGACCTGACCGCGGTCGAGGCACACTGGGCCGAGCTGCCGGAGCGCGAGCAGGACATCCTCACCATGCGGTTCTACGGGAACCTCACACAGTCGGAGATCGGCGAGCGGCTCGGCATCTCGCAGATGCACGTGTCACGGCTCATGGCGCGGGCGCTCGCCCACCTGCGAAGCCGGCTGCTCGACGAGCGCGCGGCCCGCTAACGCGGTACGGCCCGCGAGCACAGTGCGGCCAGCTAACAGGGCGCGGACCGCCAGCAGGGTGACGTCGTCGCGCAGCTCGTCGCCGGAGAAATCGGTGGCCAGGGCCTGCGCCGCGCGGATGACCTCCGATGCGGGGCGGCCGGCCAGCGCGGCGAGTGAGTCGGCGAGGCGTTCCTCGAAGGCAGCCAGGTCGGCGCCGCGGCCGGACACCGCGCCATCGGTGTAGAAGAGCAGCAGGTCGCCGGGCGCGAGCTCAAGCTCGCGCTCGTCGGGGCCGAGCTCCGCGAACAGGCCGAGCGGCCGGCCAGCCGCGCCGAGCACCTCAACCCGGCCATCGGCGCGAAGCACCGCGGGGCCGGGATGGCCGGCCCCGCCGAGCGTCACGTGCACCCGGTCGCCGGCGCGGCGCAGGAACGCCAGCCGGACGGTGACGTAGCGGTCGTCGTACTCGCCCGCGAGCAGGACGTCGTTGACGGCCGCGAGCACCTCCGCCGGCGATGACTGCGCTGGTCCGGCGCCGGCCGGGCCGGTCGGTCCCGGCCGGCCCGGCCTTCCGCGGCGGCTGACTGAACCCGCGGAGCTCGTGTCCGCTCCGGCCGCCCGCGGTCCGGCCTTTCCGCCGGGCCGGGGCGCCCCCGCCCGGGTGACGGCAAACGCGCGGATGGCGTGCCGCGTGGCCGCGGTGACCGCGGCGGCGTCCTGCCCCCGGCCGGACACGTCGCCAACCGCGACCGCCCACCCCCCGGCAACGGGGAACGCGTCGTAGAAGTCGGCGCCCGTCTCCTGCCATCCGGTCGCGGCCAGGTAGGCGGCAGCGAACTCCAGCCCTTCCGGGTCCGGCAGCCTGGTGGGCAGCAGACTGGCCTGCATCACCTGGGCGGCCTGTGAGCGTTCCCGGAACCGGCGGGAAACCCCGATCGCGGTTCCCAGGTGCGACCCGAGTCGCTCGGCGAGCGCGAGGTCGGCCAGCGCGTACGACCCGGCGTCGGGCAGCCTGGCCAGCGTCAGCGTGCCGTACCGCGCCTCGTCGTCGCGGACCGGGACGCAGAGCAGCGACGTGACGCCGAGCGCCGGCAGCAACGGCCTCCCGTCCGGGCCCGCCCCGAGCAGGCCGTCGTCGGCGGCGTGCGCGAGCAGAACCGCGCTGCCCCCCTCGACCACCTGCCACGGCAACGATCCCGGTTCGGGGTCCGTGTCCCGCAGCACGGCCGTGAGGTCCACGTCACCGTCGTCACCGGTTCCGCCGCGGGCGACCGTTTGCCGCCGCAACCTTCCCTCGCGGTCAAGGTCGACGATCACCCAGTCCGCGAGCGCCGCGGGACCCGCGAGCAGCCTCGCGCACCGCCGGATGGTGACGGCCTCACTGAACGCGGCGTTGTCCAGCAGCACCCTGGTGACCTCGGTGACCAAGTCGAGCCGCCGGGTCATCGCGCGGATCGCGGCATCGGTGACGGCCGGGTCGCCAGGACTGCCGGGGACGCCGGTACCCGGGTCGCGCGTACCGTCTTCGCCGACCTGGTCCGGGCCGCGCTTCGGTCCGGCGTCGGGTGGGCCGGGTACTTCACCCGCCAGTGCGGTAACGATAACGAGAGGCTCCTCCCCCGGCAGGTCCAGAGAGGCGGCCGTGAGCATGGCGCCGACCGGGCCCGACGAGGTGAGCACGCGTCCCGCGGTCCGGCGCGGGCCGCCCGTCCGGCGGAGGGCCGCGAACTGGCTGCGCACAGCCGCCCGCGAGGGCACGTCGAGAAAGTCGGTGAGCGGCCGGCCGGTCGCGTAGCCGACGGGAACGCCGAGCAGTTCGGCGGCGCGGACGTTCGCGCGCCTGATGGTGCCGTCCTGTTCGAGCAGGAACATCGGGACGGGCGCCTGCTGGAAGGCGCCGTGCAGCAGCAGCCGCTCCGCCCGGGCCTGCGCACCGTCGCCCGCGGGGTCGCCGCCCTCGCCCGCGGCGTCGCCGGCCCCGAGGTCGCCGATGGCACCGTCGAGCTCGGTCAGGGCCGCGTCGAGCAGCGCCGCGAGGTCCGCGCCGGGGATACCCGCCGCTTGCCGCAGCGCGTCACGCCGCGACGCGAGGCCGGCCAGTTCCTCTTCCGACTGTCTGACCCGCGGCATCTTCCCGCCATTCCCGCAGCTGTCGCCATGACGTGCGTACCGGTGAAACTACCTCAGGATAGGGGTCATGAGCACAGGGGTCATGAGCGCTTGCGGACCGGTTCGCCCGCGGCCTGGGCCGCGATGACCCGGGCGGCGATCTCAGTGACCTTCATGTGCCGGCGCTGCGACTCGCCCCGGAGCCAGGCGAGCGCCGCCTCGGCGTCACAGCCGAGCGTGTGCATCAAGATCCCAACCGCCCGGTCAGTGACCGCGCGCGCCGCCATCGAATCCTGCAGTTGCGTCGCGGTCCGCTGCGCCGCGCCGTAGGCCAGCGCGTTGCCGAGCGCGGCGCCGCCGATCCGCAAGAGCGCTTCCCCCGCCGGCACCGAGTCGCCGTCGAGGGCCTCGGGCTGGACCCCGAGCAGCGCGAGAACCAGCGTCATCGGCGAGAATTCGCGGGCCAGGAACACGCCGCAGCGCACGCCCCGGCGCAGCGCGGCGGCGGTCCACTCCGGCCAGCGGTCGTCGGTCAGGGTATCGGCGCAGTACACCGCCCTGGCATCGCGCACCGCCGCGCCCTGCGGCCCGGTGAAGACGTCCACGCCCGCCAGTTCCGCCGCGTCGGGGTGGGTCGCCGCGAGCGCGGCCACTTCGCCATCTCGCCAGAGCGTCACGTGCGCGGCCGCGCAGCCGGGCACCTGGCCAACCGCCAGCTCGGCGAGCGTGCTCAGCGCCTTGGCCTCGCCGCTTGACAGGCTGACAAGAGCGGCGGCCCCGCTTCCGAGATCTTCGACCGGCAACCCGCGCCTCCGTCCTTCGCCTGCCAGCAGGATACGGGTGCGGGCCTATCCCTGCTTGCGGGCGATCGCCGCGGCTAGCCCGGCCGTGGACATCGTCGGCCGGCCGCGCATACCGAGCTTGGCGGTGCGCTTGGGCTCCGCACTCAGGAACCGCCGCCAGCGACCCGGTAGTCAGCGCCGGAACCGGTAAGCGGACGATGAGGGCCAGGACCTCCCCCGGCAGGCGCAGCGCCTGGGCGAACCAGGACGCGCGGACGCGGTACCGCGTCCCGGCCTGGTGGCTGACCACCTCGGCGGCCAGCGCGGCGAGCGCGGCGAGCGCGGCCGCGGCGGCGCCCGCGAGCAGTTCGTCCGGCCGCGGCGAGTCGTCAACCGCCACCCATAGCCACATCATGAGGACCCACCAGGCCAGCCTGGTGGCCACTCGGGCGCTCCGCGGCTGCGGCGGGGGACGGTCACGGTCCGGTCGGCGCGGCTGGGACGGCTGTGCCGGGAGCGGGCTCGGATGGGCGGCCCCGCTCGTTTCCGTCGGGCTCTGCTCGGTTGGCATGAGCCGCCGTCTGCCCAGGTCGATGGCGGGCAAACCCGCCACGCGGCGAGGCCTGGCCTGGCCTGGTACGAGTGCAAGCCTAGGGCGCCCCAAGCGGCTAGGACAGCTGCGAAAGGGACTATGTACAGCGAGCTGACATGCACGAATCAGCCTCCGGGTGATCAGGCGAGATTTGAATGGCAGCTATCCGCAGCGCCGCTAATACACGGGCGGCGCGGCCGAAGGACCCGGCGCGATGAACACCCACGGAAACGCACCGGAAATGGCGGTGTATCGTCGGGATACTTCGCGCTCCATTCCGCCCATCCGCAGCTCACGGCTGCCCGCGCCCGCCAACGGTTGCTATGTACCACACGTACAGCACGGACTTGTCGCAGGTCAGGGCCTTGGTTTCGCAGCACGCCAGGGAAGCCGGCCTGACTGAGGGCAAAGCCAACGATCTCGTGCTCGCCGTCAGCGAGGTAGCCGCCAACACTCTGCGGCACACCGCTTCCCCGGGAACCCTGACCCTCTGGCGCGACGAAAACGAGGTCGTCTGCGAGATTCGCGATGAGGGCATCATCGCCGATCCGCTGGCCGGTCTCCGCAGGCCGCCACCCGACGCGACCGGCGGCCACGGCCTCTGGCTCGTCCGCCAGGTCTGCGATCAGGTGGAACTGCGGTCGGATGAGAACGGCACGACGATCAGGATGCACATGGCGATCCGCCCCGGTGTCGCGGACGACTGAGCGCCGCCGGCCACAGGATCAGTGTGGTAAAACACGGATGTGGAGCTGCTCACCACATCCGTCGCGATGGTAGAAGACAGCGAGCCGTACACGCTTGTCGCGCTCGTCGGCGAGGCCGACGTGACCAACGCCGCCGCCCTTCGCGAGGTGCTTGAGGCAGAGGTGGCCAAGCGGCCTCAGATGCTGATCATCGACCTGTCCGGGCTCCGTTTCATGGACTCCTCCGCGCTGCACGCGATCTTGAGCGCCAATCGGACGATGGACCGCCAGGGCGCCGTGCTCGCCCTCGCCTCGCCGCGCGATCCGGTCGCGAGGATGCTGCAGCTGACCGCGGCGGACCGGCTGCTGCCCGTCTACGCCAGCGTGCAGGAGGCGGCCGCCGGGTAACAGGCCGGATCGGCGGCGCGGTTGCCCCGAGTACGGCCGGGAAATCCGGAACGACTTGTGGTTTAGCCCGGCCCGGTCCGGGCAGTGACTGTACCTAGTGGTGCCTACGACGCAGGCACGGTCCACGTCATCTTCGGCGTGCGTGCTCGCGTGGGTGCCACTTCTTCGTTTGAAGCTTCAGGCCTCCCGACGGCCGCCGTGATGGCTGTCCGCGATGAGGAGGCTTCCCATGAAGATCGCCCTGGTAGCACAGCACGCCACGCCGGACCCCGGCGGCAGCGCACAGGAGCCAGCCGACACCCGGCTGCTTGAGCTGAGCCAGAGCCTGGCGGGCAAGGGCCATCGGGTAACCGTGTACGCGCGGCGGCGCGGCCCGGCGCTCTCCGAGCGGGCGGATCTCGCGCCCGGCGTCAGGATCGAGTACATCGGACCGCGAGACGAGCGCCCCGTCACCGCGGGTGACGACGCTGCGCTGCTCGCGCAGGTCCCCGAGTTCAGCCGTCCGCTGCGCGAACTGTGGCATCGCGATCGCCCCGACGTGGTGCACGCGCTGCGCTGGACCAGCGGCCTCGCGGCGCTGGCCGCAGCCCGCGACCTGCGCGTCCCCGTGGTGCAGTCGTTCGACTCCCTCGGCGTCGCCGAACAGCGGCACCAGGTGATCAGGCGGGGCACCGGCACCGAGCGCATCCGGCTGGAGCCTATGATCGGGCGCAGCGCGAACGCCGTGGTGGCCGCCAGCTCGGACGAGGAATCAGACCTGACCAGGCTGGGCGTACCGCGCCGGTCGATCAAGGTCATCCCGTACGGCGTCGACACCAGCGAGTTCACTCCGGAAGGGCCGACGGCCCCCCGGACCAGCCGGCCGCGGCTGGTGACAGTGACCGACCTTGAGGAGCATGAGGCGCTCGGCACGCTGCTGCGCGCCCTGACCAAGGTTCCCGATGCGGAGCTGATCGTCGCGGGCGGTCCGCCGAGCGCGGAGCTGCGCGAAGACCCGGCCTACCGTCAGCTGGCCAGGCTCGCGCACTTCCTGGAGCTGTCCGGCCGGGTGTTCTTCGCGGGGCAGGTCGGCGGCGCCGCACTGCCACGGCTGCTGCGCTCCGCGGACCTGCTGGTCAGCGTCAGCGAGTACGAGCCGTCCGCCCTGACGTCCTTGCAGGCGATGGCATGCGGAACTCCTGTCATCGCGTGCCCCGTCGGCGGCCAGATCGACGCCGTGGTCGACGGGACGACCGGCATCCTGGTCCCGCCGGGGCGCCCGGCGCTGCTCGCGCAGCGGATCCGCCACCTTCTCGCGCACCCGATCCTGCTCGAGGCGTTCAGCTTGGCCGCGACCGACCGGGCACGCTCCCGGTACTCCTGGAGCCGGATCGCGCGCGAGACGCTCGCGGTCTACGACACCGCCCGCGACGCGTTCCCGGTCGCCGCTTAGGAGCCGTCATCCGGTCAGGTTTGGCCGCATCCGTGCTGGACAGACGGGCCCGGTAACTTCACCGAACGGAGGCATCGTGGCACAGATCGCATCTGAGGCACTCGTACAGCGGCTGGTCGACTGGGGGGTGGACACGGTCTTCGGGCTGCCGGGCGACGGCATCAACGGGATCATGGAGGCGCTTCGCAGGCACCGGGACGAGATCCAGTTCGTCCTGGTGCACCACGAGGAGGCCG
>Ga0210395_10001079_pt1 | contig 21253 bp, 47 predicted proteins | sample IncBWH4OmetaG_FD_150861 | JGI IMG/M metagenome (GOLD analysis project Ga0210395, IMG submission 150861) | Forest soil microbial communities from Barre Woods Harvard Forest LTER site, Petersham, Massachusetts, United States - Inc-BW-H-4-O ...
ATATAACTTTTATTTAACCCTTTAAATGCTGTTTTAACGTCATCTGCTGACATATTTAAATCAAATGACATCTTACGTAGCGATAACTCATAAAATCCGGCTATATCGCAGTTATCGCAGAAATACATAAACATTAATTTTTGATGTGGGTTAAGGTCTACAAACCACTCATCATCCCATTTCCCAGTATCAGTTAATCTATAAGCCATGAATTATATATTTTTAAAATGGAAGTACATCTTTTTCTTTATAGTTTTCTTCGCATTCGCCATACCCATCAAAATAAATTTCATAAATAGACATTAAGGCTGTTTGAAAATTGACATTACACATTGCCATAAAAAAGGCCATAAATAATTTATCCTCATCGCATTGTATATTAATCTTTTCTATATTCTTAAAAAATCTATTCAAACACCCAATTTTTACAGGTGAATTTGCAATCCATTCATGTATATTTTGTTTAAACTCTCTTATAAGTACTTCTTCTTTGCTATGGCAATCTTCACAAAGTGTTATTAAATACTTGCTTTCTGTTTCCCACGGTTCTCCTGAATAAATTTTATGGTGAACGTGTAGTGTATTTTTTGTATCGCTACAATTTTGGCATTTAAAATCGTCCCTTTCTAATATTTCTAATCTTTTCTTTTGCCATCTTGGGTCTTGTAATTTTTTAGAATAGGTCATAAAATAAAAAAGCCGGGAACGTGTAGTGAGTTTACGCCCCGGCAATTTTGTGATTGCTGTTTTTAGTATAATTCTTTATGCTCACTACTTCACAAAAATTATACCTTTAAATACGTTTCAAATATATTAATTAATTTCTATTCAAAACTTTTTTTGAAATATTTTTTATTGGTAACTCAACCTTAACCAAAATAGGCAAAACTTTTAGGATAGATGTAGGCTTGCAGAAAATGGTTTTCATAATGGATTTATTTGTGACTTTTCAGCATCAGTTAATATTTTCCAGCCTTGTTTTCCTTTGATGTAAAATGGTTGAACTGGGGTAATATTTTCAAAAACCCATACCCATAATTCGTCGTTATACTTAACAAAACAGATATTTTCAAGTGCGCTCTTTTGAATAGGCGAATTATCCATTTTGAAAGTATTAACAAGGTTGGCTATTGCTATTATTTTGCTTCTATTGGTTAAACGATAAGGCACAAGCGATTGTATTCTATCAAATTGTTCTTTGCCGCTAATATCTAATATAGTTTGATTTTTATATGGCAATTTGGCAGCATGAATACAAACCAATCCTCTCACATTAGTGTCTCTTTTACGTGTTTCCCATTTACCATGAAAGGCCATTAAACTTGCAAACGGCTCATTTAAGGTAAGCATTCTAACTGTTGATAATTCTATTTGTTCTTTTGTGATTTTCATATTTTTAAAATGCTAAAGCCTTATCAACCATGAATTTCTGTATTTGCATTAAAAAGGTTTCCTTGCTATCGAAAACAAAGCTAATGCCGCCGTTTTTCTTTATTAATTTTATTCTTTCGCTTTGCCCCTCTGATAAGCTATCATCGCCCGTTTTCACTTCGGCCTCAAAATGTTTTCCAGCTAAGTTATCATTGCTATTATAGGCTAAAACAATGCCTGAAATGTCCAATATCTTTTGTTTGATACTGTTTTTCTTATACATTACTTCGATGTGGTCGTAGGTGAAAACAATTGGCTTTCCGCTTGCATCAAAGGCGTTAAATTCTTTCTTTGAACGTTTAATTATTGGTGGGTGTGTGTTGTTGCTACGGTGAACACGAAATTGTCCGCTATCGTTTAAATAGTTAATAGCCCATTGGGTCAATTCAGACGTAACTTTACGGCTTGCTTTAGTCTTTTCGCTACGACTGAATTGTTTTATATCACCAAATAGGCTTTCCACTATACCGCCATTCTTAATTGTTGGTTGGCTGACTTATATTGCATAAAGGACAATGCTTCTAACAAGACCGTATCTAAATCTTCATCCGCTATGGTTTGCAAGGGATAATTATAACCTTCGCCTTCTGCTTTTTTCAAAGTAGATATTACCGGGCTTTTCAACTTAACCGCTGCGCCGTCAACTGTAAATGCTGTACCCAAAATTTGAAAGCCAGTTAAGTCCTTCTTAGTCGTGATAATTATTCCAGTTATTTCAACATCGCTAAACCGAGGGTCGTCCTCAAAAAGATGTTCATTAAAGTAAGTACGGTCAATTGGTTTACCTAAACGGTCAATCGGTTCTGCAAATCCGCACCGTATCATTATATGCACTTTAAATCTATCCATACTTCTTTCAAAATCAGGATGCCTTAACATATCGGATTTGAAAGTTGGTGTTTCAGTTACTACATCATTTTGCCCTTGTGGTTGAAAAGATGAATCGAATTTAATTGAAGTCCATTTTGTTTTCTTTCCACTAAAAATAATCGATTTGATATTCTTTGGGATTTTTGAACTGCTCGGTGGCGTGTCTACTGTTTTGTTGCTCATGTTTTTGATTTTTATGTAAAACTATAAATTATTTTGATTTTTCTATTTTTTGTGAAAGCCAATACCTAAGAACTTTTGAATTGTGTTTTTCGCATCTGTCAAATACCTCTGCGCCACCGTAAAATCTTTGTCGCCAATAATTTCTTTTTTCAAGCGCATGTTTAAGTAAAATATTCATTGCCATTTTTACCTTAAAACGTTCCCATTCCTAAACCCCTAAAAGTAGTTTGCTTATTGCTTTTTTCTTTTAGCTTGTAAACTGTTTTGATTTTGACGTTTTGGTGTCCGTACATTGTGCGCTCAACCCATTCAAAGCCGTTGTGAACGAGTGAAACTTGCTGATAATTCGCTTGCATAATTTCAGGCAAAGCCCAATATTGCTTAGACGTAAGCTCGGTTTTCATATTTGTAATCATCTTGAATTTAATTTTTGGAGTAAATTATCGGTTGCTTCAATTATATAATCGTTTCGTTCATCAATGTTTTTTAAACTTTCAAAATCCTTTTTAGCTGAATAAACACCTATTGCTATTGCTTTAGCCATTTCAAATCGTTTGTCGCTTGTTTTAAGGCTATCTGCGCCACTTTCATCTATTGTTTGAGGTATTGTTAGCTTCGCTGAAATTTCCTTTAATAGGTCAGTTATTTGCGTTATGTATTCAGGCAACAACGCGGCTTCCTGTGGTTTTTTCAAGTGGAGAACATAATCTAACAATTCCAAAACTAACTTTTTATCTGGTTCGTCTTTCAACCATTCCCATGCTTTTTTACTTTTGCGCTCAATTATACCTAACTTTTGTAGGGGCTTAACAACTGATTTATTTATGGAATAGTTAGTAACAATGGTTTCTAAACTTACTTGGCACTCATAAGGTAAAGCGTTTTCCTTAACGCCGTTTAGAAATTCAATGTATTTTTCTATTGTTTGTGGCTTGACTGACTTTTCCCTCATGGTTCAATTGTTAATCCGTTTAAAGCAATTCCTGCATCGATAAGCCCAAAAACATCTATATTCTTTTCTAAAAGTTTTTCAAACACCCTATAAGGTAAATCAAGCAAATCTCCCATAAGCATTAATTCAAGCCATTTTTCAGCATCTTCTATTTTATCAAAATGTTCCGTAGGTTGTTCAAATAACCAATCTGCTAAATTTCCCATTTCGTCTTCATCTTCTGTTAAAATAGACAATGGATAAAGTATCATTTTATAGCCGTTTGGCTGTTGAAATAAATCATAAATGCTTAAATTGTTATTGGGGATAAGTTGCAATATTTGCTTAAAACCACTCGGCTTTTGAATGAATAAGTCATAAGTCAAATAAGCAATTACGTGTCTAAATTCTAATTTCATAATTCATTTTTATTTAATGCTAATCCTTTATCAATAAGAAAATATAAATCTATGTGTTTTCTAAACATTTCATTAAACGCTGCTAATTGGTTAAACTGAATGTTGCCGTTAAATTCTAAGTTTCCGTTCACGTAGGAAAATGTGCAGTTGTATTTAATATCATTTACATAAATAAGGCATTCTACCGCTTCGTCGTGGTATTCAAAAGCAAGTGAAAATATATCTTCTTCCCAACCGCTATCTGTTAAGCCTTTCATAAATATTTCATCCCATGCACCAAATTCAGATATAGGAATTAATAAAGGAACCCAAATTGGTTTAACAAATCCATTATGTTCACATGATACAGTAAAACATTGGTTTTTATAATCGAGTTCTACCATTAATGCAGTTCCCTCTTTATAACATTTTGTCATTGGTCGAAAGTGATTGCCATTATATAGTTGCAATTCATAAGGCAAGTAATTCGATAAATCAGAAATAGTAAGTTTATCTTTCATGGCTGAACTTTTAAATAATATCCCGCGTTTCCGTTTTCGTCGTTGCCTTGTGTCATTCCGTAAATTTCGTTTAGAATAATATAGAATATCACTTTTGGCAACGGTCTCTTTATATAAGCCGCAAATTCATTGAATAAAATGTGTTGAGCCGTTATCTTATCTGACTTTACTAAAACCTCGCCTAACGGCTTAAAATCCATTTTATAGGCAACTGGGTCTTGTAGAATTGTTTTGTAAGCGTTAACTGCTTCTGGTGATAAAGTAAGTGTTTCCATTATTGTAATTTTATAATGCGTGTAGGTAAGTATTTCAATATTTGTTTATATTCGTTAGTATCAATATCGCGGCATGAATAATGAACCATTGAGGCTTGAAAAAACTACCTCTTAATTTTTCGGCCATATTTACTTCAATGAATTTTATTTTATAAAAAGGGTTATCATATATTTCAAAATAAATGTCTCGCATAAAGTCTTGAAACCCGCGTCTTGTTGCGATAACAGCTACTCTAAATTCAGTCGCAGTATTTTCCATTTTTAAATTGTTTCGAGTTCTAAAGTATTTTCATTAACACATTGTTCAATATCTTCAATTGGTGGCAATACTTCTCTAAATGATTCCATCATATAAGCATCTTCTAAATAAACTTTTGAAAATGGATAATATTTAGGTTCGTTAATTATTTCTTCTAAATAAATACTATCTGCTTGTGCATAAACACCTCTTAAAATAAATGTCAATTTTGGAAACACCTGTCTTACCGAATAAATTACATTTTTATCGGGTATTATTAAATGTTTGTCTTCTGAATGACCCTTAATATATTGAACTAAACTTCCTGCTTTCATATTTTTAAATTGATAAGTTTTTAAGGCTATCAATAGCGTTTTGAAGATTTTTTACAGCTTCTGGATTTTTTTCAAGTCTATAAGCTAAATTTCTTTCCGGTGCTTTTAATATTTTAGTTAACTGTGTGTCCATTATTCCTGCTATAAAATCAACCCTTTCAACAAAATCTTTTCTCCAATTCATATCAGGGTACATTCTTACAATTCTTATTTGCAAGTCGTAATATTCAATTTCGTCATTGTAGCTTATAAAATCAGCTTCTTCACACCCTGTAATTAACATATTTGTCTGTGGTTGATGCCAATAAATCGGGTCAATATCCTTTAATTCAATAGGTGCATCAACGGCTAATACCTGTATATGTTTATGCGGTCTTGGAGATTTTGCCTCGATAATTCGCTTTATTTCTTCATCAGAACGAAGCACTTCGCCGTCTGTAGTCCCGCAAGCAATCGCATTGTATTGGAATAACAAACTATCTTCAACTTTCTCCCCTGTTATTTCTGAATATCTAAGGATTGCATCTGGTTCGTTTGCTCTGCCACGCATAATATCATCGGTTTCCGGCACGTCATCATGCATAACTTGCGTTAATATTTCGCCTATTTTTTGATTTATATAAGTACGACCACCTTGTCCTATTAATTCCGTTTTGCTTCTGCCAGACACGAAGATACGGTGCATATTTGAAGCTGTAAGTTTGCCCATTCGGCATTTAGCCCATTCTTCGGTAAAAGGAATTATGCCATCGCTTAATTTCATAATCTATTTTTTAATAGCTTTTTTAGGCTTTTTTACATCTGTATATAATGGCATAGCTTCAACTTTAGTTACTTCTTTTGGGTCTTCTGCTTCTTTTTCAGGTTGCTTTTCGTTAACTAATTTTTTAATATCGTTCAGTTTGTTTTCTATCCTTTGTAATTCAACTTTTGGATTTTGGTTTGGTTGGCCTTTATAATCATTTACTGCACTTGTAGCAAGTGCCTGAATGTCTTTTCTGGTGCTTTCAATATCTGAATTAGTTATTCCATTTAGGTTTTCTAACTGTGCGCTGACCTCGAAGGTATTGTAATTGTGGCTTAACGCTATTCTTATCGAAGCAGTTGTAATTTTTGTTGTTTCCATTTTTAATCTTTATTTAGAGAATATAAAACCTGTTTCAAATCAGTTGCGGAACGTTTTAAGGCAGCACTTTCTTTACAATTCAAACATTCCCTTTCTTCGTGCGGTTTTTCAACTTCTTTGCTGTCTTTGTAGTTATTGGTGTATTCTATTTTCTTATCATCGCTTTTGGCTTTTTCAATAGCTTGATTTAGGCGTTTTTGAAACCTTTGTAGTTCAGCTTCAATTTCTAAAAGTTTGGTTAATTTCATGTTTGTTTTATAGTAAGTAAGTTACAAAATATTTTAGTTACTTCAATAGGAATAATACTTTTTCAAGCCTTTTTGTTAACTCCATTTTATCATAATCTTCGAGTTGCTGTTTATCCCAAGATGTTGAATTAATGAAATAACCTGTAAAACGACCCAATGATTTTAACATGTGAACAAAATCTAAATTTATGCCGTCCTGATTTAATTGGCTATCATAATCCTTTTTGTTGTTTGAAATTGCATCGTTTGTTACATCTGTTAATAAATGTAAAGAGCCTTCCATTAATCGCTTTATATATTTTCCATCCCTTTTAATGCAAACACATTGATAATGTTGGCCAGCTTCGAGTTGGTCGGTTTCAAGCGTTACGCTTTTGTTTCCTTCTTCGTCTATCGTACACCAACCTCTAACATCTGTTATGAATTTTTCTGACATGATTGCAGGTATTTAAGCCTATGAAATTATTGGCATTTTTTTGCCTTGCACATAATATTCTGTTTGTTCATCAATAGAATAGGCGTTTTTCAAAAACTTCATTGCTGTTTTTGCGTTGCCGTCTGCTAAATCGAGATATGTTTCATATTTGCGCTTCATGTCGTCCATTTGCCAATATTTTTTGTTTATCTCATTATAAACGCTGTAAATGTCAAGTTTGATTAAATCGACTGCTTCCTGATTTTCTTTGTACAAATCGAGTTCTGCGCCGTAATTAGTTTTTAATTCTTTATTTTTTGCAGTTATGCCTTTCGCTTTTTCTGCATCACTTGTATTGTAATAAAAGTTTATCGTAACGCTACCAGTTTCATTTACCGCATAATCATCAAGTCTTTTAGCTACTTTGTGAGTATAATCATTTCCTACATAGCTATAATTGCCAAACTTTAATGCTGATTTTTTTAAGATTAATCCCAATGTTTCTGCAAATTCTTTGTCTTGGGTTATATAATCGCATCCTTTAATCGAATACCATTGTTCTGTTTTTTCAGGTAAAACTTCATAACTTGGTTCTGTAGGTTCATCAATCATTTTGATGCCTTGTTCAGCCATTCTTAATTTTACCATTCTGGTTAGTTGCTCTTGGGTTAAGGCTAAAACCTCTTGTTCGGATAGTTCCGTAATTTGCTTCATTTTAGATTTGTTTTTAATTCAAGGCTCCATTGCCTTTATTTTTTAAATTTTTTTGTAGTCTTTTTATTTAGTCAAACCAATCGTAATTGTGCTTAACATATACTTTTAGTTCGTCTTCGCTGAAAGCCGCAAAAATAATATCAAGGTCAATTTGTTTTGCAACTTCAACATTGTTAAGGTCAGAAACATCAATGTTTTCCAGTTTAGCACTAACCGTTTTAAAGTTGCAATCCCATCCGTCAATTTCGAGTTTTTTACATTTTATTTCTAAATCCATTTTATTATTGATTATTTAAAATTTTGTTTAATCGTTTTTTACACATGCTGCAATAGTGTGTTTGCCAAAGGTGCATTTCGCTTGCAAACTGATTTTTACCACCCCCAAAACTTTCAGCAAATATTTTGCCTTCCCTAATTTCAGTAATCACCGCAGTACACTCACCATATTTAATTTTTAGATTTCCACACAACGGCTTTCCTGTATCATCCGCAATGTGCATCAAACTTCTGCTTTGGGGGTTTTCACTACCGTATATGTAAAGTGCCTTCATTTATAGTTTTTTAAATGTTTTACAATTCTTTTCTATTATAAAGGCAACAAAATGTTTTCCTGGCCCAACTTCTGGTTGTTTTTTTAAAGCATCAGTAAATGAACTATTTGAAAATCCTAATGGAATAGCATCGCCCGAATAAATTGCATCTAAATCATTAATATAATACCCTGCTGATTTTTGGCATGAACAGGTTTTTTTATTACCAGTTAAATTAAAAATATCGTGGCATGATTTGCAGTATAAAAGTTTCATGTTGCAATTCGTTTTGTGTACTTTCTTTTTTCCTTTGTTTGTTCTGCCTTAACTTTTTTCACTTTAACTATTTTAGGCGATTTAACCGTCTTTAACAAACTTTTTTCTTTCTGGCTTACTACCTTATCGTTTTCGTCTGATAATTCCTTCATGGGGCTAATTTGCGCCATATTTGCCAAAATATCTTTACTATCAAATTGCCATTTTCCAATCGCCCCAAAATCAACCTCGTATTTTATAGAAATTACCCTGCCTATTGAGCCGTTAAAAATACCTGCTTTGGTTACTTTTACGGTGTCGCCTATAATATGATTTTTCATTTTAAAAAGTTTGGTTCTTCGTGATGCACATAAATATTTTGCTTTTTAGCTTCTTTAATAGGGTTTTCATAATATATTGCTGGTAGATAATCGCCAAAAATTACTAAAAAGTTATATTTTATAATTGTGCCTTTTGAATTTGCTACATCTATTTTGCTGTATAGATTGTAAGCGTATCCTAATGATAATCCCTTATTTAAAGCAGATGCTACAGTCCAATCCTTAATGCCGTTTTGAGCATTTAAAAGAGTTTGCTTAACCATTTCTTCAGTCAAGTAATTTTCTTCTGCTAATCGTTTTGCCTCTTGCTTATTCATGAATTTTTTTTTCTTAGGTAACAAACTGGAATGCTTTCGATATAGCCAGATGTTTCGTAACGGTGTGCAGGTGTAATTGCTTCTGCTTTTAAAAGTGCTTCGTACATTCCTTCGTTCTCACTCCAATCTTTTATTGCAACTTCATCTTTTAAAAGACCCGGCAAATTAACTGATGCTGTAGCAACTAAATTATCATACAATGGCAAATCAATTCCTATTAATCGTAAGGCTGTATTGCCATCGTGATACATCGCCGTTTCAAGTCGGCTATTCCATTGTTTAAATTGTATGTTCATATAATTTGATAGCGTTTAAAACTTCTTTGAGGCCACGGAAATGCGCAATTAATAAATATAGCTTGTGCGTTAAACGCCGCCCATCTTATTCGTTCATCTGCCTTTTTATATTGTTCAACTTGAAAGTCTTTTATGTGTCTGCGCTTCATGTTAATGCCAAATTATACGTGAATGGTCTGGTAATTCAAATCCAAAAACTTTTTTAAATAATGAATCTGGGTAAAATATTGCTTTGCCATTATCTCCAATAACTTCGTTAACTAATCCACTAAAGGAAAATTTGCCAACAGGTGTATCATACCAAACGTTTACTAAGTGCTTTTTCATAGTGTTTTATTTATTACTTTGTAGTCATTGTTTCTTAACCATTCAATAGCTCTATCTAATTCTAAAAACCCATCTAAATTATCGCCAATTTGTTCTTGAATTTCTGCCTCTTGAAATATTCCTGCTTTTTCAGTAACATATTTTAATGATAATATTCCCCAACGATATTTTATATAACCCCTTTCACCATCAATAAGAACATCCCAAACAGTTGGGCAACCACCGCAAGTTTCTTTAATTATCTCAATGGTTTTCATCTTACTGCCTTATATAAATATCTATTGCCGTATTTAGCCCTCAATAATGGTAGACTATTGTTTCTATCCACAATCAAATAAGGGTCGCCATTTGCTTTTTTGGACCACGCCTCCCAATACTTTATAGGAAGCGTTATCCTTTCTTTGGCTTTTTGTTGCAATACAAGAACTGTTAATAAATCTTTCATAGCCCCCTTTTTAATTCCTGATTTATTTCAGGTTCATCATCTAAATTATCTGTTGGAAAAGAATAACCTAATTTCTTGTTTTCTTCTTCCATGAAGTTAAAAAGCTGAATAAGGTTATCCCTAACTTGTTGTAAGAATTTATAATTTGTGGAATTAAGAAATTTACCACAATCATTTTCGCCTTTTCCTATTTCAGAAAAGTTTAATTTTGATATTTGTCCGTTTACTATTTCTGCCTCAAACTTCCCTTCACCTTCCCACGACAAACAATGCCTTAATTCAGTGTGTTTTTCCATTATTATTTCAAATCTTTAGCAGTTATAATTTTAGTTAGTAAATCATCTAAGGTTACATTAAAATGCCTCGAATAAGCGTAAACATTTTGAAGCCCTATCGTTCTACCTTCTTCTATCGCCCCTACTAAACTTCTTTTAATGTTCAACAAGTCTGCAACATTTTGCTGTGTTAGCTTATGCTTACCTCTTAAATAGATTGCATTTGCTTTAAAGAAATAGCAAAAGTTTTCGGTTTTCATTTCGCTAATGAAGTTGTAAAAATTTCATCCATCGTTTTCCCTGTCAATTTTGACATTAAATAAACGTTGTAAAGCCCCACTGAAAGTCCGTCCTCAATAGAGGTGATAGATTGCCTCTTGAGCGAAATTCTATCGTCAAGCGAATTAATAGCCTCAACTATTTGCATAATGCTTTCGTTCCTTTGCTCACGTAATGCACGGAAGTTTGCCGCTACATTTGTTTCGATTTCTTTTTTAGTTAAAATTGTATTGTTCATATTTATTTTGGTTTGTTAATTTAATATTCGTTTTCTATAGCTTCATCTAAACCACAATATTGTTCAATATCATCTAATAACGCTTCGGCTAAATCTAATTTGCCGTTTCGTGTATTAAAATAATCTTCCATAGATAATGTAGAGCCACTGGCTTCAATTTCTTTTTTTAATTTATTAAGAATATTATGGATGCGGTATTGATAACCATCTTCTATTGTCCTTATATTTCCCATTTTAAAGTATTTTTATTTTCAGCTTCATTGCTAATACTTAACAAACGTAATACTTTATTTTCAATTAGCAAAATTATTTTGCATTTATTTTTATTCTATACTTAAAATTATTTTATTTCATACCTAATTAAATAATAATGCAAAATTATTTTGCTAATATCAATTATTGTTTTTAGATTTGCTTTATGAAAGAAATAATTAAACACATCGTTTAATCTGCCTATATGGAAAAGAAAGAATTAAAGTCTGGTGACAAAGTACGGATTATTTCAATACCAGTAATTGATAATAACCCATACTGGCAGGCTAAGATTAACACCCCGCTTAATAAAGTCGGGCATATATCGAATATCGCTAAAAACGGAAATCGCAATATTGTTGTCTCGTTTGCAGATTTTAATTACAATTATTATAATGCTGAAAATATTACCCAAACCGAACGGGGATTGTAATATTTATTATATTAGCTATTTTACATTATACATTATGAAAACCTACCAAATCAAAAAGCTAATCCATTGGTCGCATGGGCATAGCAATATGCACCTAAGCTGGATAAAGTCAAGTTACGAATTATTTATAATAGGGGGGGCAACGAAAGGTTTTTGTATTTTTGAATTGAATTAAAGATCGTGTGCCGGTTCGCATTAAAAACAAACCGGATTAGCCATCGGGGAGACAGGAGATTTGAACCGATGGCTTTAAAGATTAAACGAAGTGCCATCTAAAGAGTAGAACAAAAGAGAACAGGGGAAGGACACTCGGTTCAGCCGATAAGGGCGTTATTCAATGGATGGATAAAGTGGTTGCGCATTAAGATTTGCGGCTTTATTAGGAACTTGTCACCTACACTTCGTTTTTAAAGGAATTATTAACAATTAAAATAAAGGATTATGAATGTATATATAGTTGACTTATCTATTTACCGAAAGCTAATTATTAATCTTAGAGGTTCGGTATTTCACAGAATAGATAAAAACGGAATTTGTTACATTAAACCATTGCTTTCAGTTGAAAGGCTTGTTAAACATTATGGAGCATTAATTTCAGATTATAAAGATTAACAGGTCACGCTAACCCGTCCCCAAACAGCGATTAATAGTATAAGGTTTAAATTGGTAAAGCCAAACGGAGAGCAAGTCGAAGTTTGGCTTTTTAATTCAATACTTTCTGCGGATCAAAGCCCAACCTCTTAACCAAATCAGCATAAGCAATGTGCCGTTTAACCAAGAGTGCTTTAACTTCACTATTTAAATTTGGCATCCAGTAACAAACATTTTGATTGCCTATTTTTATAATCTTCCAAACCGCGTCAGGTAATGTAACCGACAAACCATTTTTCGTGAAAACTTTTGAAGGATTTTTTGGGTCTGTATTGCTTACGCAACCGGCCCAAATATCAACATGGTCAATAGCGGCAGTATATTTTTTACCATTTAACGTTGCCCCCAGAATTTGCCTCGTAGTATCTTCTGTTGCTATCATTGTGCCAACGTTTTGTCCCTGCCATTCCAAAAACTCCCCAAAACATTCAGTATCGCTAAATATCGCCCCGTTTTGGTCTCTTGCAGCTAATATCCAGGCTAAACCACAATGCCCGTAGGCAAACTCAATTGGTTTCTTTACAGTAGTGTTTGCATAGGTATAGACTGCATCCAATTTTGGTTGACCAGTAACTACGTTCCATTCAGCGAAAACGCCTTTGCGTGGCACGTTTGCCGCCTGCTGTGCCTGAACGTTTGCTACTGTAATAATTACGTGTTCAATAACCGGGTAATTCTTTTTTGTATCAGCTATTGACTTGTAATAAGGATTAACCCATAAATAACAGTCGGCGCATAAATTGCTTTTTACAATAGGATATTTTTTATAGAGTGTGTTCACATAAGCCGCGTTTACTGTCTGCCCAAAAACATTAACAGATATAATACTTAAAATAAGTACTAACCACCAATGAAAGCGGATTTTTTTGAGTTCTTGTTTCATAATTTAAAGTATATAGTTAATGCCCATGATATTAATAATGCCAAAGCCAACCCGATTATCCAATAGAGCTTATGGGTGTTTTCAGAAGTGATAACTTCGAGTTTCGCCTTAACCTTATTTAAGCTATCAGCCTTGACGCTAAATAAGGCCCCACAAGCTGTTAACGCCCTGTTATCGGGAATAGTATCCCTAATCGTTACAATTCGTTGCGTAGTGACCTGTTTGCCCGGTAGGGTGACGGTTTTAACGATAGTATCTTTTAAGCGGCTGATGGTTATGAATCCCGGCGTTGTAATGGTATCGGAATGAAACTTAATAACCGTATCGGACTTTGCAGTTGCCGTAAAGCACGGGTCAAGCAAATTAGCCAGCCGTTTAAATTCGGTTTGTTGCTGAATGGCTAACGCATCCAACTTAGCTATATCCCGCTTCTGATAAAAGGATGTGGAACATGAGCATAGGAGTAGTAATAGGGGGATATATCGTTTCATTCTATTTCAGGTAAGTCAATAGTTTGTCCTTTATAAGAATGTGTGCAGTCTCCACAATATTGTATTTTACCATTGGTAACTATTGAATGACATCTTGTAGGGGGGATATCGCCATCCTTATAATTTGACATTGCTAAACTTCCAGTAGTTTGATTTAATGACGGTGTAAAAGTTGGCATTTCTAAATTACCATCAAAATTCCAGTTTATAGAACGTCCTTCACTTTTGTAATAACCAGGCAATGTGTAAAAAATATGATTATTCCCACAAGCGATACATTTGATTTCATAGCCAATAACCCTAATACCTTCAATTCCGTCTAAGGTATCTTTTGCTTTTACAAATGTACTATGTGGCTTTGCTCTCATATTTCGGCATATAATTGAATTAGGTTTAAATCGCCCCCTGTCATATACCGACTATACTTATCCTCAAAATAAGAAAAATCACCTTCCTTTTCCATTTCTTCATCTCTGAAAAATTCATCTTTAAACTCAAATGGTATTATATACCAATGTCCGCTTTCATCTTGTACTGCAAATACTTTTTTCATATCCTTTCAATTTTAATACCGCCGTACTAACTGCCCTAATGCTTTCCTAACGGTATATATTATTTAGTGGCACCCGCAACAACGGGCGCACCTAAAGCTGCTGGGTCATGCACAATTTGATTGATACTAATAGCCTGTGGTGTAGTTAGCGTTCCGCCAGTAACGTCTGAAATAGCCGTTCCTACAATTGTTGCTAAATTTGAGAAGGCTATAATTTTGCTATTGCCTGTCAAACTTGCTGCTTTGGTCACCCCGTCAAGCAATATTTGTTCAGGCGTTTTCGATACTTCGGCAGTTACTAACCCTAAATCAGTTATTGCGACAGACGCGACCTGTACTATTTTTACTACCGATGCGGCAGGCACAAACATTTCCAGTAGGGTAGTTATTGTTTGCCCGGTTGCGCTCGTTCCAAATACCTTAACGATGTTAATAAAGCCATTTGCTTTGGTTAAGGCATCAACAACTATAGGTTGTTCTTTTGCGAAAAACCCTTTTATACTGGCCTCTGCTGATTCAAAAATTGATATTAAACTCATATTATTTGTTTTTAAATTAGTTTTAATTCATTGTTGGTTATCTATTTTAACACCGAACATTTTGCTTAAACCCTTGACCATTGGCGTTAATAACAAAGTTATAAAATAAAACAGGTGCTTTGTAACTATTGGTGTAAATAAACTATCGGCTGCCATCCAACCCAAAAAAGCTGTTGTTACAATAAAATAATAATCAAAGGCCGCATTGGCCCATTTTGGGGTCGGCAAACTAACAGAGGAAAAACCAAACGATGTTGTACTTGGTGCTACTTTAGCCGCATCAATCGGATTAGATGCTTCTGTACCTGGTTGTGGAGTTATTTGGTCTGCCATTATTATTTAAAGGTATAAACAATATTCGTATTTACAAAGCAGCAAGTTGTTCAATAGTGCCATTGAACACATCCATATCAAATTCGCCCCCAACTAATTCTCCTGAAATCTTGCCGTATTCTGAATTTTGCCATATCGTCCACTCCTTATAACCAATAGGCAAACCGGGGGGCATAGTTTGATAAGCAGCTAACCATAATGGATTATCAGGCCATGATTTATTATTCAAATATGAAGCAAAGAAATCCTTATAAGAATAAATTATAACCTTACGTTTAGTTTCTGCTTCAATAATATTTATCCAGTCGGATGCAAGTTTGATAAAAGCTGGTTTGTTCTTAATAATGTTTGCGTTTAGCGAAGCCGGAACCTGGTCTTCAATATCGAGCATGGGTGGTAAAACATTTGGTTTAGAAAAGTCAATCCCGAAAGATAGAAAATTATCAACCTGTTCCTGCGCGCTATCGGTTGCTGTAAGAAAGTGATACGCCCCCCTGAATATGTTTAACGTTTTTAGATGTTGCCAATATTGGTTAAACATGGGGTCTTTAAAATTTGCCCCCTGCGTAGCCTTCGCATAGACAAATTTAATATCTGGTGAAAGTTCCGCCCAATTTATAGTGTTTTGGTGACTAATATCTATCCCTTTTATCATAAAAACAAATCTAACTAAATATTAAATACATTAACCCACAAAAGCCCATAATAACGCCCCAAAATATTAGAAATGATATAACTGGGCTTTCTCTTATAGCATCACCAAGTTTAGTGCGAACAGAATATTTCTTATGCTTATAATTGCTATAAAGCCAACCCAAAATAAATAAGACCACCAAGCATGTTACAAACAATTCAAAATTCATTATCTAAAAATTAGATATAATATACCCAAAACATCAGTCCATAATATTATTATTTCGTATGCTTTCATTTCTTAAAAACTGAATACCATGCCAAACGGGGCATTAATAATGCTAACGGTAAATGACTAAAGGCGCGCAACGCAACCTCATTGTATCTTACTTTATTTAAATCCCAAAGTAAATAATAAAATCCTTGCGCTCCAAAATTTAACGCAAGTGCAACAAAAGCCCAAATCATCAATATGCGCAACTTGCCAGTATCTTTTATTCTATAAAAAAGGATAGCCATAAAAAAAGAACAGATAAATATATCGGCAAATTGCAATTGTGACCAAATCATTTGATAAGTCATTTCTTATGTTCTAATAATGTTTTTAAGCCCGATAAAATATTAGTATTTTCATTAATTACCCTATTGCTATCCTCAAATTGTCTTTCTGTAGTTTTCTTCCAGTCAGCGCGTTCTTCCCTGTGTAGTTTTTCTGCGCATTCCCGTTCTTCTTTATGTTGTTTTATCAAATACATAACGAAACCCGATAATCCAACAATTATACCAGGTATACCATATTCGGACAATGGGTTCATTTAGTAAAGATAGACTATTTATATGCCGTATTGCAATCCGTAGGAATAAAAACCCTTTTGTTATTAATTATCCTTTCAATAACACAACCATTATTCTTTATTTTTATATGCGCTTTGGCGGGTAGTTGATTTATAGCATCCCATATTTCATAAAATTGGTTTAGGTCGTCGTGGTGTAAACTATCAACATAATGCCGCATTTCTTTATTGTTCGCCTTGTTATCTTTACCCAATTCTTTAATATCATCTTTAATAGACGTGACAGCTACCGTACCGCTAATCAATAATCCGGCAGCAACAGCAAGAACATATCCGGCAGTTTTATATTTAATGCCCTTTATATATTCATTTCGTTCCTGCTCGCTCACATTCTTTAAGTTTTAATTTTAATACTTCGATTTCTATACTTTGATTTTTAAACTTTTTAAAATTCCATAAATTAATCCCAGCTAAAATTATGCCCGAAGTAGATAACAATAAGTTAAAAAGTAAATCATATAGTTTCACGGATAAAGTTGTTAATTGCTATAAAAATAAAGAAAAGAATTAAATAACCATTATGGCACTTTATCCAATTAGTTGTATAAAACGCCCTTTCTCCTGCAAGTATGCATATCCCACTGTATAAGTTTATAACAACCGTAAACCACATAAGCATTTTAATATTGCATTTTTCATACCGGCTCAACTTTATATTGCTTGTTGTTAGCCAAATGTAAAAGCAATAGCAATAAAAAGCAGCGGGCAAAATATTATAGGCCAAATGGCTTATATTAACAAACCGACACCCAAATTGTAAATCTAATACAATATATAAAATGAATAAATGTATTAATATAAACAATTTAGCCGCCCGGCTCATATATCATTTACATTGGTCGGATCGTCTTGGCCTATACCGCCGTCGTCGGCATCACTATCATTATCACCTGTACCACCAAATTCCTTAGGCGCAATCAACACCTGAAATTCTGTTTGTTCTTCTTCGCTTAATGCCAAATACTGTTTGGCAAGTTCTTGTGCTTTCATTGTAATTTGATTTTATGGTTATTTATGCTTTAATTTTTTAACTTCTTTTTTCAAGCCTGTAATTTCTGCCTGCAACTCTTTAATCGAATTAACCATTGCGGCCATGATAGCACGGTCTTGTAAGGTTAAATAGCCCTGTCCGGTAATACCAGTGCCGTTAGGTATATTGGCCTTAACATTTTGTGCTGAAAAGCCGGTATAGGTATGTACGGTATCTAAACCGCTTTTTTTATTGTATTTGAAATCTATGGTGTTAAGTTTCAATATTTGCTTTAGGCCAGTTTTATCTGCACCCAATATATGCTTAAGCCGCTCATCACTCACAGAAGTAATATTACCACTGGCGTCCGAAGTTAATGCCCCTGAACCGTAATTGGTTAGTTGAAGTGAGCCATTACCATTAAGCCATATTCCCTTTTGCGAAGAATTTGCATTACCCACCCATATTTTTAATAAATTAGATGTTGCTGTTGCCGAGGGTATATAAGCCTCAAAAGCATTATCGGTATTTTTATCTGTAAATGTAATTTTAGATATATAACCTGCGCCATTGTTGGATATGTCTAAAGCATTAGCAACTGCAGAAAGAGAGCCGTTGTCTGAAATGGATGTTGATAGTTGCGCAGTTCCTAAATATCCTCCTGTACCCACACTACTTATACCTCCTGAAACATTTAAACCTCCTCCAATAATTGCGCTGTTAATAACCTTAAGTCCATGACCGACTGTTGAACCATCCCCAACTGTAAGTCCGTAATCGTAAGTACCTAACGGTATTTGAGCGCCGCCATCATAACTGCCGATGTTTGATGGGGCAAGTATTGAAATGCCCCCGGTTGTTGTAATATTATCCCCTGAAGTTGCTGGTGATAGGGTTGTGCTTGACCGTGACCAATATTGTGTTGGTATTGTTGGTGTTCCTGTTAGCAAAGAGTATGGGATACTGCCCGATGAGAGTGTGCCAACTCCGGTAAGGGATGAATGTATAAACGATGAAGGCAATGTTGTTGCTGTCGAACTTAATCCACCCAATCCGGCCAAAGTGTAATTTGGTATATTTAAAGCGCCCCCCGGCGTAAATGTAGCTGCACCACTTGACCCAGTTGTTGTAAATGAACCTATTCTATTAGTATACGCAGTTTCACCATCATTTATACGACTATCGTTGCCAACTGCTGCTGTAGTTGATGTTGTGCCATAGCTAACAGCCCATGTTTGATTGCCGGTATTATTAAAGGCCGAACCGGTTATACCAGTCCCCGGTGTTATTGTATAAGTTAATGTTCCACCACCTGAAATAGCATAGCTATTACCCGCTATTTTTCCTAATATTCCACCATGCAAGGTTATTAAACTATCTGAAGTACCCGTACTTGTTGCAAAAGCCCCCGGCGCAATCGTACCATTTGCCAATCCTGTTAAGTATGGCGTTTTTGTACCTGAATTATAATTTGAAAAAACCGTTTTACCTGTATTGCTATTAACGCCAACCATATCTATTTGGCTGACGGTATTAGCAACTGCATGGCCCGCATAACCGTATAGACTGCCAACTACATTACCGTTTGTAAATACACTATCAACCAACTCTAAAGCAGCCCTTGAAGATAGGCTCTGTATAGTTAAGGCATGTGAGAAGCTATCTACTCTCGCTATATTTGGTCTGTCTGTACCCATCCCAATACCGGGGGAAGGCGTTGAATATGTTAAAGACGCAACTGGTATTACTAAGTCGTTTGAAAATTGCTGGCCGCTCGAAACTGCCTTTTCAACTGAAAACTTTATATATCCTCTGCCATCGTGAAAAAGAGTAAATGCCCTTGCTCCTCCGCCAATACCAATAAATCCCTGCCCAGCAATTGCTAAAGCAAGTGGACTACCTGCAAAAGAATAAGAAAAAGCAGCCATGTCAATGTAATTCGAGTTGTTACCCGATCCGTCATAAGCCTGTGCCAAAAATCTTGAGCCAGCCGAATTGCCGTTAAAGGGATTGTAGATGTTATAAGAAACCATTGCATTTGTACTATCGTTAAGTAGTTGGTTAGAATTCCACGTCTTTGCCCCCCCTATATTTTGAGTGCCATTAGTCATATAACCATTTTGGGTAAAACTTGTTGCTTGTGATGAAATAACACCAGTACTATTATTATAAAATATAGGTGACGTTGCTGAAAGGGATGTTGGCACAAAACTACTTACATAATTCTCTACTCCTAACCAATTAGGATAGGTAGTTGTGCTTGATGATGCAGTTGCTGTTTTATGCGCTAATATCTCATATTTACCACTTAATGTTACTGTATCTAACGAAAAAGTTTGTGGCGATGAACCATTATATTTTGTGCCTAAAAACCCATATCCTGGTATTAAATAATATGCTAATCCTTTGTTTCTTTTCACCCATGCCGATGTTACTGCTAAGTGTGAACTGTCAGAATTTGATAAAGTGTTTTGTAAAATAGTACTATCGTGTACTATGATATATTTTATAAAATTTTGCGGTTGCGAAACAATTACTTGTGCTTTCACAAAACATGGTAATAATAAAAATAGTAAAAATATCTTTTTCATTTTAGGTATGTCTAATTATAAAATACATTGGCAAATATTTGTTCTTTATATTAACCGGGGTTGTTGGACTTGCGCTGTTAATTACTAATGGATTTTTAGATTGTACTGCTGTTTGTTGATTATATGCTTGTTGAGATATTCCACCAGCACCAGCAAATTGCGCATCACTATTTAATGGTGGAATATTGTTTGCTATAAGTGTAACTGTATCTGCGCCCCCGGGTGTATTATAAACAAAACTTGTACCTACACCAACTGGCATTACACCTGTCATATCTGGATAACCGTCTTGTCCATTTAATAAATGCCAACCAATCCACGGATAAGTAACCCCTTCACCACTTCCATTAAACAATGCTAAAAATGCTGTATTTTGCCCGCTTGATAATGGTAAAAAGTTTATAACCTGACCGACTGTTGATGGCTGATATCCTGCTAATATTGCATTTACTTGTGCTTGTGTATAGGTTTGGTTTGCCGTTAAAACTTGTCCAGTTGCAGTTCCTAAATTTGTATAGGCCGTTGTTCCTAATCCTGTAGTTACTGTTTGTAACCCTGCAATTACTCCCTGAAAATATTTTAAACCAATCCTATATGCGTTCATGTTTCCTGAAAATATTGGTGTATTTCCAGTTGGTGAACTTGATGTAACGGCATAGTAAACAGTATAAATATTTTTTGTTGCTGTAGGGTCAATAAATCCCTCTGGCATTATGTTGGTTGGGTTTGGCTGTAAATAAAAACCCTCGTTAAAAGAGGCGTTCATGTAATACGTTTGTCCTTGAAAATAAAACCACCCCGGATTAAATGTATTTGTAATTCCCGGCACAAATTCCATTCCTGAAAGTATGGCAAAATCAGTGCTATTCATTCCCGTTATGGCTGTTATGGCATCATTTATCTCCTGATTTGCCGCTTTTATATCATCGACGAAAACAGGGTTAACAATGCCTGCATAGGCTATACGGGAAAATGGAAATTGGATTAAACTCATGGTATCAACCTCACTTTATCTCTCTTTTGCCTTAACTTATAGGCGGTGTAAAAACGTGTATTTCGTAATAAATTCCTTGTAATGCAAC
>Ga0210395_10001082_pt1 | contig 21199 bp, 18 predicted proteins | sample IncBWH4OmetaG_FD_150861 | JGI IMG/M metagenome (GOLD analysis project Ga0210395, IMG submission 150861) | Forest soil microbial communities from Barre Woods Harvard Forest LTER site, Petersham, Massachusetts, United States - Inc-BW-H-4-O ...
GCGGAGAACATGTCGACATTGGGAAAGCTTGGCAGGTTCATCTCAGGTTTCTCTCAGAGTCTGGGCTCAGAGTCACTTTCCCGCGACAACGCCCGTCGCTATCTCGAACGCCGATTGCGGCTCCTAGCTATCGACGGGGCGATGGGAAGAGAATCCATCTGGACTCTTGGCCTTGACCACCCTCGGTTTCGGGCCTGCAGAAACTCTAGATGGAGCTGGATTGCACCACACCTGTCAGAACTTACAAACGTTCGCAACCCGATTGCCTGAGGTACGGCGGGAGCCCAGGATCACACTCAACTGTCAGATTTGCCAGTCGTTAAGACATGCGGGAAGTCCTAGCTTTGTGCTGGTTTCGAATCGCTAAATTTCACCCGCGATGAAGACAGTTCCCACAGCCGGCGACGGCTCAGCGCTGGACGAGATTCCGCACGCCGCGACAGCCAATCCAACGGTAAATTCGTTGCCGCACGTTGAGGATCGCGCGGCCGGCGGCGCAACCGGGAAGCCAATTGATTTCTCATTGGTCCTGGGCGGCCCCCTGTTTCAATTGTGCCGGCGCGCGCATCTATCGGGGGACGGTCTGGAGTTTCTGCTGCGCCGAGTCCTGGTCAGCGCGGTATACGCGTGGTTGCCGTTGCTGTTTTTGTCGATGCTCGGTGGTCACGCTTTCCGCGGAAGCTTGAAGATTCCCTTCCTTTATGACGTTGAGGCACATGTTCGATTTCTAATCGCGTTACCCGTGCTCATCATCGCCGAGATTGTGGTTCATAACCGCATCAGTCCCCTGGTGCGGCGGTTCGTGCAGAGGCGCATTGTGGTGACCGAAGACTTGCCGAGATTCAAGGCGGCGGTCGATTCAGCACTGCGCATCCGCAACTCTGTTGTCGTCGAAGGGACCTTGCTGGTTCTGGTCTACACGCTGGGGCTGTGGATGTGGCGAAGCCAAGTCGCCTTGGGCGAGCCCACCTGGTACGCGATGCCGGCCGCAAAGCATCTGCATCTCACAGCAGCCGGCTACTGGTACGTCTTCGTGAGCATTCCCATGTTTCAGTTCATTTTGCTGCGATGGTATCTGCGGCTCGTGATCTGGTTCCGTCTTTTGTGGCAGATTTCAAGACTGAACCTGCACTTGAGTGCGGCCCACCCCGATCGCGCCGGCGGCATCGGTTTTCTGGGAACAAGTTCTTACGCCTTCGGTCCCATACTTTTTGCCCAGGGTGCACTGTTGTCGGGCTTAATCGCCAGCCGAGTCTTATATGAAAGACAGGCCCTGATGTCGTTCAAGATGGAAGCGGCCGGATTCGTAGGTTTCTTCGTTTTGGTCATCTTCGGTCCTTTGATGATGTTTACTCGTCGGCTCGAGCGAACGAAGCGGAAGGGTTCTGCCGAATACGGCCTGCTGGCCAACCAATATCTGGCCCTGTTTGAGGCGAAGTGGATAAGGAGCGGCAATTCGGAAACGAGCGGGATGCTGGGCAGCGCAGACATCCAATCCCTGGCTGACATAGGGAATGCGTGCACGATGGTGCGCCAGATGCGCCTGGTTCCTTTCAGCACGGTAGACGTAACGCGCCTTGCCGCGACCACCGCCGCCCCTCTCGTGCCGTTATTGCTGACCGCGTTCTCGGTTGCAGACTTGCTGAAGCTTTTGGTCAAAGTCGTTTTCAAGTAGTCGGAGCCCGGCTGTCAAATTTGCCAGTTGTGGCGCCGTGGACCGGCTCGTAGCTTAAAGGGAGGGGCTTAAGTGGACCACGACTCCGTGCGAACAAATCCGGGTCTGATTCTCGACATGGTGCGATCTAACACGCTGCGATCTAACATGGTTCGATCTCAACCTTCATTTGCGGCGCGCTTGAAGCAGCGCGCGCAGCAACTCCAGAAAGAAGCGCATGTCTTCTATTTTGTGTTTAAACATCCGCGCACGCGCTGGTGTGCAAGGCTGATCGCGGCATGCAGCGCGGGCTACGTGTTTAGTCCCGTCCAATTGATTCCGAACTTCATTCCGGTGATCGGATGTCTGGACGACGTGGTGGTTCTATTGGTGGGGGCGAAGCTGCTGCAAAAGGTTACCCCGGCGGACGTGCTTGCCGAATGCCGTGAGCTGGCCGATGTTGCCGAGGCGCGGAGGAAAGAAGAAGTCCGATGGGTAGCCTCCGTCGCGGCTCCCGTCGCAATCGTAACGGTGTGGTTCCTTGCGGCGATCACGGCCAGCGCGCTGCTGGCGGCATACATTTACCGCTGATACATCTGCTTAATCGCGCCTGCCCGGCTAGAAGATCACCTTCAGCGTGAGCTGTGCGGAGCGAGGACCACATAATGCGTACAGCATGCTCTGTCCGCCATCGGATCCGCCGCCGCCCAAGTCATTATTCGTGGTGTTAAATACCGTGCCAAAGACCGGGAGGCCCAACTCGCTGTTCGGCTCGGTGTTCCCCGGAGCTCCGAACATCGGATGGTTAAATACATTGAAGTATTCAGCGTGCGAATCAAGCTTGACCCGTTCGGGAGGTTCCAGGGGAACCACTATCGGACATGATAGTAGACAAATGTCCGCATCGCGAGATGAGCTTTGAGACTCCAGATGCTTAGACACGAGAAGTGAGTTGTGCTGCTACGGGTGATTGGCCTCACCGAGGTAGGCGTAGAGCATCTTCCGGCCGCTCGGTTCTTTGGCGCCAGTCATGGGCTCGGCGGTAATAAATACGGAACCGATTTCTTTCACCAGCTCTGGATTGTCCACTTTCAATACCCAACGCCCTTGCGCTTTCGCATCCACGCGCAAGAAGCCCAAGCTGCGCGGCGCGTTCTTTCCTGCTTCCGGCACGGCCCAGACTTGGAAGCCACTCTTCGCGTTTAGCGCACTCTCTTCATTCAAATCGAAGGCGTAAAAGGCGAGCGATTTGCCTTCGGTCAGGAAAACGCGTCCAAAGACCTGGCTGGGGTTGCCATTCGGGTCAGTATCGTGGACATCGATGATGTGCAGCTGCTGAGATGCCATAAGCTCACGCAGATCCTTGCCCGAGGCCGCGAGTTGCCGTTCCTGATCGAGAGTGGCACTCGCAATCCGCAGCTTATTGGTGAGTTCCGTGATGCGAGCCTGCTGCTCCACCATGGAGGCTTCGTCTTCAATCCGCAATTGGCTACTGTGAGCCGCCTCGTCTCTGGCTTCTGCCAGAAGCTTCTCCTGGTTGCGGGATTCCTCCACTAAGTGCGCAGTCTGGCTGGCGGATCGTGCCGCCGCTCCTCCGACCTGTTCGGCATTATGGCGTAGACTCTCGGCCTCTAATTGCGATTGCAAAGTGTTGATCTCTCGCTCGCCGGCAATTACCGAATCGTTCAACCCAGAAAGGCTCTTCGCAAGGGCGGAGTTCTCCCGTTTAAGCTCGGCAATCTGCTGTGCCGCGGCGGCATCCCGGCCGTGCGCTGAGTCCGTGCCTCGGAAACGGTAAACCGTGACACTGGCTGCGAGTAAGATCAGCGCCGCAACTGCGGCCGACACGGGGAAGGGACGGAAATACCAGTGACCCGATTGGGCGAGAGTCTCAACCTCGCGCGAGAAAACCAAGCCTTCGGCTCGTGCTCTTCGAAGGAAGCGCTGCCGTGAATAGGGCAGAGGTTTAGCCCTCATCTCAGCCAGTTTCTGGCGGAATGTTTCCCGAGCTTGCGGCAGTTCCCCAGTGACGAGGCTGGACAGCTCCTTGTAATCCGAGCGGCATTCGCTGCATGCCTTCATATGGGCCTCGAAATCAACAAACTCCGCGCCCTCCAACAGACCGCCGGCCGCAAGGGCACAAAGCGCTTCATACTGCTCGTGTTCGGGCGATCCCCCCCTCTGTTGCTCAGGCACACTTTCCTCCCGGTGCACTGGGCTTCTTGTCTCCGCCTCCGGATATCAAAGAGCGCAACTTCCGCAGCCCCCGATAATAATGGTGGCGGACATTAACAAACGAGTCCCCGGTCCGCTCCGCAATTTCCCGCATGGAAAGACCTTCGTAGCAGGCCATTTCGATCACCGACCTCTGCATATCTGACAAGGTGCTCATACTCTGGCAAACTAGTGTCTTCGTCTCTGGCGAACTCAGGCCAAAGGTTGCGTGAGCTTCCACAGGCCGCGCGTCCACTTCTTCTTCGACCAGCTCCGTGTTTTTGTAAAACTCCCGGCCTTGAAGATGCTGTCTGCGGCTGATGGCGCGGTGGTACGCATACTGCATCAGCCACACCTTAGTATTGCCTTTGCGGGGGTCGAATTGTGCCACAGCCCGAAAAACATCCAGGAAAACGGTCTGGGTAACGTCTTCCGCTTCACCAGGATCGCGGACAATCTTCAGGGCAATGCTTAGGACTAGCTTCTGATAGCGGTCGAAGATGACGGCGAGGGCGTCGGTCTGCCCTGCCTGCAGGCAGGCCATGAGCTGGTCGTCAGCTAGATGCTCTAGCTGCGCCACCGACAACGGCTCGGAAGATCGAGCTTTGGGGTTGATGGAATCCAGATACACGCTCTCTGCAGCTCACAAGCAAAGTGAGTCTTAGGAAGTTTACAGCCAAACCCCCGAATATGAATTTTTAGTCATTCTGGCACAAAATCCACGGGAGAGTGGCAGACCTCCACAGAGACCCGGCTGAGTCCGAATAGTGATTAAGGACAGGTCTGGGAGGGGGAGAAAGATGTTTATGGCGTGCGTATCCTGCGGATCGGAAGAACAGACGGAGTTTGACGCGGAAATGATCATCCATTTTCCGGGGCGGAAAGGCCTTGACCAGCCCGTCGTCCCGGTCTTCCCGAGGATTGCGGTGTGCTTTCGTTGCGGCTCTACGCTGTTTGCGGTTCCAGATGCTGAATTGCGCGCACTTGAGAAAGGTATTGCGGCGTAGCCGGTATTGAGTCGCTGTCTGTGCGTTTTCTCTGTGAGGGGTAAGACAATGAGCAACCGTTCCCGCGTTCTGATTGCCGACGACCACAATCTGGTAGCCGAACTATGCAAACGACTTCTCGAAGTGGAATTTGAGGTTGTAGGCATCGTCAGCGACGGTCGCGCTCTGGTGCGTGCAGCTGCCGAATTGAGGCCGGACGTGGTCGTAGTCGACGTCGCGATGCCCGTCCTCAATGGCCTGGACGCAGGAAGGCAGGTGAAGGAGATGCTGCCTGCCGTCAAACTGGTGTATTTGACGATGAATCAGGATGTAGAACTGGCAGCCGAGGCCTTCCGGCGCGGAGCCTCGGGGTATTTGCTCAAGACCTGTGCCGCTGCTGAGATGGTGCTGGCGGTTCGCGAAGTGCTACGTGGCAAATCGTATATGGCGGAGGCCCTGCCGCGAGACACGGTCAACTTTTTGCGGAGACAAGATAAGAAGATGGTGCAGAAGGACGAACGCCTGACCCAGAGGCAGCGGGAAGTGTTGCAGTTGCTGGCTGAGGGCAAGGTGATGAAGGAAGTGAGCTGCATCCTGAACATGTCAGCCAGGACGGTTGCTTATCACAAGTACCGCATGATGGAGGTCCTCGGCGCCAAGACCGGAGCCGAGCTAGTCAAGTATGCCGTCAGGAACCACATGACGGCTGCTTAACTAGCACCCGCGAGTAATCAAAACTGCCGCTGACAAACTGTCTAGCTTCAAGAACTGCTTCCACCGCAACTAGCAGGTCCATCGAGAGCTTTTTCCCACGACATAGCCCTGTGCGCCAAGGTGAGCGCTTCTCGCCGAGTCGGCGATGAGTCAGCAATGAGTCGGCAAACTGATCAAATCTGGCAGGTTCCCGATAAGCCGTTGGCCACTGAGAGTTTTGCCAGTTTACTCGCACATCGGCAAAACATATCCTCGCTTCAAGTTTCGAACCCCCACGGCTAAGGATCTCTAAAAACAGGAGATGACATGTTCTATACTCGCGCGACGCTTTGCGCAGTGTTGTTGCTCGGAGGATTGATCGGAGCTGCGCAAACCGCGATTCGCATCGCGCCACCTCCGCCGGTCCGCGTCGGGGTCGTTGGAGTCGCTCCTGGGCCAGGATATGTCTGGGTTGGCGGTTACCAGCGTTGGAATGGCACAGGATATGTGTGGGTAGCTGGGCATTGGGTTCGTCCGCCGCGTGTAGGTGTCGGTTGGGTGTCTCCCCGTTACGTCCACACGAACGGTGGCTGGGTGTTTCGTAAAGGGTACTGGCGCTAGCTCGAATTCAGAAGTCTTCCTGGCATTTCTATTCTTGTAAGGCTCGCCTTCTGCTGCGGGCTTACGTTCTTCCCCGTCCCCTCGGACTTTGTTTGTGTCCGGTCGACGCTCCTGGGCCTGTACGTTTTGACAGTTCTCCCCCCCCACGTCGTGGCCTACTGTGTCGCTGCGGAAACAATCAGGACGGACAGCAGAGTGGTTGCCGTCCCAACGGTGGTAAGCAAATGGCTCTAACTTACTGACGATACCTGGCTGGCGCAGTCGCCCAGCTTTCAGCCGCTGGCAGAGCCGAGCGGGTCCACTTGCAACATCGATAACACGTATTGGCCGGATCCGGAAACCGCAACACAAATTCGACGTCAAGGAAGGAACAAATCATGGCTACAAAGCAACCGAATATCCTGATCCTCTGGGGCGATGACATCGGCACCTGGAATATCAGCCACTTCAGCCGGGGTATGATGGGCTACCGGACGCCAAACATCGACCGCGTCGCCCAAGAAGGCGTCACCTTCACCGACTACTACGGCCAGCAGAGCTGCACCGCTGGACGTGCGGCCTTCATCTGCGGCCAAAACCCGCTCCGCACCGGCTTGACCAAAGTCGGAATGCCCGGCGCTACCGTCGGACTTCAACCAGAAGACCCCACCATTGCCGAAATGCTCAAGCCACTCGGCTATGCCACCGGCCAGTTCGGCAAGAACCATCTCGGCGACCGGAACGAGTTCCTGCCGACCGTGCATGGATTCGATGAGTTTTTCGGCAACCTCTATCACTTGAACGCCGAAGAAGAGCCGGAACTGCCCGACTATCCCAAGGATCCTAAGTTTCTGGCGGCCTTTGGACCGAGAGGAGTGATGCACAGTTTTGCGTCTGACAAGGATGATCCAACCACAGATCCTCGTTGGGGCCGCGTTGGCAAGCAGACGGTTAAGGATACCGGCCCACTGACCAAGAAGCGCATGGAGACGATCGATGAGGAGATTACCGCAGGCGCCTTGGGATTTATGGAGAAGCAGGCTAAGGCGAACAAGCCATTCTTCCTCTGGTACAACTCGACTGCTATGCACTTCCGAACTCACCTTGCCGACAAGAACCGCGGCAAGAGCGGTCAGGACGACTACAGCGATCGGATGGTAGTTCATGACGAGCAAATCGGTCAGATGCTCGACAAGCTCGACGAGTTGGGCATTGCTGATAACACCTTCGTCATGTATTCGACCGACAACGGCCCCGAAAACGACACCTGGCCCGATGGCGCCAACACACCGTTCCGCAGCCAGAAGGATACGAACTGGGAAGGCGCCTGGCGCGTTCCCTGCTTCATGCGCTGGCCCGGAAAAATCAAGGCGGGTTCGGTTCTGAACGGCATCGTCTCTCATCAAGACATGCTACCGACGCTGTTGGCATTGGCGGGTGATCCGGATGTGAGCCAGAAGTTGTTGACCGGCTACAAGGCCGGGGACAAGACTTTCAAGGTACACATCGACGGGCTCAACGTGCTGTCCTACATCACCGGCCAATCGAAGGAGAGTCCCAGACAGAACTTCTTCTACGTAAGCGATGATGGCGGCGTCATGGCGGTTCGCGTGGGAGACTATAAGTTGGTATTCGAAGAGCAGCGCGCCACCACAACCGCCGTTTGGCAGGAGCCGATGGTGAAGCTGCGCCTTCCCTACATATTCAACCTGCGACGCGATCCGTTCGAGCGCGCCAATTTCAACTCTAACGTCTACTGGGATTGGATGATCAACCACGTTCCCCAGCTTTATCAATGTCAGGCGGTCGTGGCGGCTCAGATCCAGGACTACATCAACTACCCGCCGCGTCAGAAGGCAGCCTCGTTCAATCTCGACGGCGTCATGGCGCAACTGGATCACGCGGCCGCAGCCAAGGCAGCAGCCATAAAAGAAGCGGCAACCAGGGCGCCCGTTGCGGACCATGGGGTTTTGGTCGGCAAGGCGAGTTAAGGATGGCTGGGACGGGAGGTCGAAAGACCTCCCATTTTTTCAAATAAAAAGTTAACGCTGGGTGCGTCCCGAGGGCACCCGCTACGAAGACGAGATGAAATCACAAACAGCAGATGAGATTCACCAAACATCCGACACAGCCGTGAACCCACAGCGCCCTGGTATGTCTTGGATACCCGGCGGGACATTCCGCATGGGGTCCGAAGATTTCTATCCCGAAGAGCGGCCGGTTCACGAAGTCAGCGTGGACGGCTTCTGGATGGATTGCCACGAGGTCACGAACGAACGGTTCGCCCGGTTCGTGGAAGCGACCGGCTATACGACGCTCGCCGAGCGTCCGCCGAATCCTGCCGACTTCCCCGGCGCTCCTGCCGAGAATCTTGTGCCCGGTTCCATGCTTTTTCGCAAAAGCGCCGGCCCGGTCGACTTGCGCAACTACGTTAACTGGTGGGCCTGGGTGCCGGGAACCAGTTGGCGCCATCCGCTGGGGCCGGGATCTTCGCTCGAAACTCTCGAGCAACATCCCGTGGTTCACGTTGCCTATGAAGACGCCGATGCGTACGCCCGCTGGGCGGGCAAAGAGCTGCCGGCCGAAGCGGAGTGGGAGTTTGCCGCTCGCGGCGGGCTTGAAGGAAAGAAATATACCTGGGGTGATGAACATTTTCCCGGTCAGGCGATGGCCAACAGTTGGCAGGGAGAGTTTCCCTGGCAAAACCTGCTTCACGACGGCTACGAGGGGACTTCTCCAGTCGGCTCCTTCCCAGCGAACGGTTACGGTTTGTACGACATGGCCGGAAACGTGTGGGAGTGGACTAGCGATTGGTTTGTGCAGCGCCACGCCGACGAAGTGGTCAAGGCCTGCTGCGGCCCGGCAGTGAATCCGCGGATTATCTCGCCAACCAAGAGCTACGATCCCGCGCAAGCCCAGTTCCGGATTCCGCGCAAGGTTGTCAAAGGCGGCTCGCACCTTTGCGCGCCCAACTACTGCCTGCGTTATCGTCCAGCTGCGCGCCAGCCGCAGATGATTGACACCAGCATGAACCACATCGGATTCCGCTGCATTGCACGCCAGGGTACGACAGACGAAGAGGGTAAGCGTCCGTGAAGTGCCATGGGAGAACGAACATCCGAGTGAGGGGAAGCGAATCTAGCCCGATTTTCAATGAATCAGCAACGGGAACACAATACGGCGTTGCTTGATGTCGCGGGGGAAGTCAGGGACTTCTACGATCGTTATCCATATCCTCCGCCGGTCGATAATCTGGAGAAATATCGCCAGCTCTGGCAGGATCAACAAAGACGCCGCGCGGACCACCATCTATTCTGGCCCGCAAGACCTTATAAGGAAGATCAATCCATCCTCATCGCCGGGTGCGGGACATCGCAGGCGGCCAAGCATGCGTTGCGCTGGCCCTCAGCTGAAGTTACCGCCATCGACTGTAGCGAAACCAGTGTTCGCCATACGGAGGAACTCAAGCAAAAGTATGACCTGAAAAATCTTCAGATCCACCAGCTTGCCATCGAGCAGGTAAACGACCTCGGGATGAGCTTCGATCAGATTGTGTGCACCGGGGTACTCCATCATCTTGCGGATCCTGATGCCGGCCTCAGCGCTCTGCGCGGCGTGCTCAAACCGGACGGAGCGATGCATCTCATGGTGTACGCGCCTTACGGCCGGGCTGGCGTCTACATGCTGCAGGAATTCTGCAGGCGGATCGGGGTCCGCGCGAACGATGACGACATTCAGGATCTCATCAGAGCGCTCAGCGCGTTGCCTTCGGGACATCCGCTCGAAAGCGTGCTGAGCCAGGCCCCGGACTTTCGGCATGAGGCGGCGCTTGCCGATGCTCTCCTGCACCCGCATGATCGTGCCTATTCCGTCCCGCAATTGTTTGAGTTTATCGGGAACGCAGGACTCACATTCGGCCGCTGGGTGAGGCAGGCGCCTTACTCCCTTCACTGCGGTGTCATGACAAAGATCCCGCAGGCGGCCCGGATGGCTAACCTTCCCATGCCAGAGCAGTATGCTGCAATCGAACTGTTTCGCGGCACGATGGCTCGCCACAGCGTGGTTGTGTACCGAAACGACAGCGCTAGCGGCCTGCAACCGATCAGCTTTGCCGCTGACGCCTGGCTTGACTACGTGCCCATCCGAATGTCAGATACGATCTCTGTACAAGGGCGGCTGCCTCCCGGGGCTGCGGCTGTTCTGATCAACCAGACTCACACATACCGGGATCTTTTCATGCCAATCGGTTCAACCGACAAGTCGTTTTTCGACGCTGTTGACGGAGTCAGTACGATCGGTGACATCCTGCATAAAATGACGCTGTCGTCGTCGCACCGCACGACGAAAGTCGATTCTGCACGTGCATTCTTCGAACGGCTGTGGTGGCACGATCAGGTAGTGTTCGATGCATCGCAGAGATCAAGGGCGGATTAGGAGTGATTCTGAGCGCCACTCTTGAAAATGATCAGTAAGAGCTTGCGGTCCAACAAATCTGGGATCGTACGACATGATGAATTCTCAATCAGCATTGACGCTTGCAGGCTCCTCCAGTTTTCTGATCGGCCTTGAGCAGGCTGCCATCCAAGCCATTCTCGCCGCCGCCCAGATCCGGCGGATTTCCGCCAAGCAGAACATTACCTCCGGGGGCCAGCGGGCTACGCATCTGTTCCTCGTTCAGAGCGGCCGAGCGCGGTATTACCACTTGACCAAACAGGGTGAGTCGGTTCTGCTTGCATGGATGGCGCCGGGCGACGTCATCGGCTTAGTGACCCTGCTAAAGACCAAGTCCGTCTATATGGCAACCGCGGAAGCGACTTCCGATTGCGAACTCCTGGCCTGGGAGCACACCGTCATACGGAAGTTGGTGGCCCAATACCCTGCGCTCGGAGAAAATGGTTTGCGCGTTGCCCTTGGTTACTTGCAAGGCTACGCCGAACGCCATATCGGATTGGTCACCAAGACCGCGGAGGAGAGGCTGGCCGGGACCTTGCTCAGGCTGGCTGACAAATCCGGAGAGGTCCATCCCGACGGAATTGAAATTCCCGCCACCAACGATGAACTAGGACAGCTGGCGGATATCAGCCCGTTCACCGTTAGCCACGAGCTGGGAAAATGGGTGCGCGAAGGAATTCTTTCGAAGGGACGTGGCCGTGTCCTTCTCCACGCTCCCGAGGCGCTGATGATCGATTAGCGCAGTTCGGGGTCCATCAGGAGCTTTTTCATCCTCCTTGCGCTGGCGCAAAGACAGAACTACCTTCATCCCTTATCCTTCCCTCCGGCGCTCCCCCAGAGCTAGTTGTCCAACGCCGGATGATGGTTCGATCTCGACGTGTTTGGCCGAGATTCCGACGTGTTGTCGAGGATGTAAAGCGGTCCCGGATCGCCTAGACAATGTCCCCGCCAACAGTCCGCGTTCTCGTGGTCGATGATTACGAACCCTTCCGGCGATTGGCATGCTCGATGCTGGGAGAGAGGCCGGCCTTGCAGGTTGTCGGCGAGGCTTCCGACGGATTAGAAGCGGTTCGGCGAGCGCAAGAACTGAAGCCGGATTTGATTCTGCTCGACATCGGACTTCCGACGCTGAACGGAATCGAAGCGGCTCGGCGAATTCGCAGCGTGGCCCCGGAATCAAAGATAATCTTCTTGACTCAGGAATCTTCTGCAGACGTAGTAGAGGAAGCTCTTAGCCTGGGCGCGTGGGGCTACGTTGTGAAGGCAAGAGCTAGAAGCGATCTATTGCCGGCTGTCGAAGCCGTTCTCGTCGGAAAACACTTTGTCAGCGGCACCTAGGCGAAACGTCGCCTTGCCTACAGATTCGAGCAGTCGCCCCAGGTCTTCCGTTCAGTTCGGGAACTGCGCTTCCCTCTGCGCAGTCTACTCCGGCGAAGTCATCTTTTATTGTGCCGGCGACAAACCGCAACAACCCGTTCACCCCAAATGCTAGCAGGCGGGAACCGTCACATCTGACAGCAGCTAATGCAGGTCTGCAACTTTTGACAGTATGCAGAGACCACGTATTACTGCGGTAATAGATCCGCGGAATACAGGCTGCGATGTTCATACTGCTGATGATCGCGGAAATCTTAGCCCAAGTTCCTCGTACCCTGGGGGAACATAAGCTGCGTTCGTTTCTGACCATGTTTGGCATCGCATGGGGCGTTGGATCGCTACTGTTACTGGTGGGGCTCGGCGAAGGTTTTCGCTCTGGGAATGAGCGGGAGATGGCGGAGTTCGGGCGGGACATCATGTTTATCTTTCCCGGGCGCGCACCAGTGATTGAGGGCAGCATACGCTCTGCGCGCAACTACCTGCTCACCTACCAGGATTACCTCGATGTTCGCAACACAGCGCCCTACGTACACAACGCTGCTCCGATCCTTGCCGGCGACGTGCGGTCAGTGAGCGAGTTTGCCAGCACGAATGGAGAGATCATCGGCGTGGAGGCCCAGTTCAATCAGATTCGATTCCTCCCTCTTAAACAGGGGCGCTGGCTCAACCAGGCGGACGAACAGCAAAAACGTAACGTGATTGTCCTTGGCGACGAGATGACGAGATGTCTCTTTCCCGGGCGTCCTGCGGTGGGGGCGGCTGTCTTGCTCAACGGCATTCGATTTGAGGTCGTAGGCAGCGTGCAACGCGTAGGTCGCGGCGACAATAACTCTGCGAACATGCGCGGCTACATCTCTTACCCGGTTATGAGCAAGTATTTTCCGCTGAAGGGTGAGGGGCTGCGCGGAGCCATCTCATTTATTAACTACCAGCCGCGTAGTCGCGCCGAACACCTGCTCGCCGAGCAGGAGGTGCGCAAGATCATCGCCCGCAATCACGGCTTCGATTACCGTGATGACAACGCATTCGAGCAATGGGACACGATTCAGCAATCCGAAATGATCGGCGGCCTGTTCGATGCCATGAATATGTTTCTCGGTAGCGTGGGGCTGGCCACGCTGGGGATTGGGGTAATCGGAGTGATCAATATCATGCTGGTTTCAGTCAGTGAACGCGCTTGCGAAATTGGTTTGCGAAAAGCCGTCGGCGCAAGCAACCGAAGCATCCTGCTCCAGTTCCTGCTTGAAGGGGTTTCCTTGACGCTGGTCAGCGGATTCGTTGGCATCGGACTGGCTGCCGCCGTGATGGCTGCGCTCGGAACGGTTCGGGGGCCGGAAGGTTTTGATCCGCCGAAGCTCATGCCCATCACGGCGGCATTGGCGGTTTGCACTCTGCTAGTGTTGGGTGTCGCCGCTGGACTCTACCCCGCTCGCCGAGCGGCGATGCTGCAGCCGGTGGAAGCACTTAGACAGGAGTAGTCGATGCTGACCGATACTCTTCATGAAGCGTGGACCGCGATGCGATACAACCGTCGCAGCGCTGCTCTCACCATGCTTGCAATGGCCTGGGGGATTGCTACCGTCGTGCTGCTGCTCGCCTACGGCAATGGATGCGCCCAGGCCATGATCAACATTTTTGCCAGCTTCGGTACCAAGACGATGATTCTGGTTCCGGGCCGCACCTCGATGCAAGCCGGCGGACAAAAGGCCGGGGCTGCGCTGCGCTTTACTTTGGATGATGTCGATTTGCTGCGAATGAATGTTCCTCAGATCTCCCGCATCACGCCGGAGGTGTACAAGAGCTCGACCATCCAGTACGAGTCTCGAACTTTCAATTTCGGAGTGGTCGGCGATCATCCCAATGTCGCCTCCATTAGGGTGCTGGTGCCGGCACAAGGCCGCTTCTACAACATCGAAGATCAACTGCAGCGCGCCCGGGTCGCCGTCCTCAGTTCGGAGGCTAAGGAAAAACTTTTTTCTGGACGTAACGCTCAAGGCGAATGCATTCGTATCGATGGTCTCAGCTTCGAAGTAATTGGTGTGTTGAGCGCCAAAATGCAGGAGGGTGACGATGACATAAACCGCATCATTTACGTACCGTTCACCACCATGGGAGATCTTACGGACATCCATTTCCTCGATTCCATTGGGTTCAACTACGAGGTGAACGACTACCAGGGGCTGGAGCGGGCTGTCCGTGCAGTTATGGCGATACAACACAAGTTCAATCCGGTGGATCGCCACGCGCTATCCGTGTACAGCGTGATGGACCAGATACGCCAGTTTCGAGGAATGGTGCTCGGCTTTAAAATTTTGCTGGCGTTAATCGGAACGATCACGCTCGCCACGGGGGGAGTGGGGCTGATGAACATCATGCTGGTGTCGGTGGCGCAGCGCACTCACGAAATCGGCATGGAAAAAGCACTCGGCTCACGACAACGCGACGTTTTCTTCCGATTCCTGACTGAGGCTCTCACGATCAGCTTTATCGGCGGAGTGCTGGGAGTCATGCTGGCGTATGCAATTGCTCATTCGGTCGGAAGGCTCACCTTGTATAGCGCTATGGCTAAGCATGCGGAGGCAGGCGACATCCGGCTTCTGATTGATCCGGGAACGCTGGTTATCGCCGGCCTCATACTTACCGCGGTAGCCTTAGTGAGTGGCATGGTCCCAGCCATCCGCGCCTCCCGTCTGGACCCAATCGAAGCTTTGAGGTACGAATAGAACCTTTTGCACGTTGGCGAAAACGCGCCGGGCAAGGTGTCTACAGCTTGGTTCACGATGCGTTCTGCGTAAGGTCTAGCCACATCTTCATTCTTCCCAGTTTCTTCTACGTGCGACCTCGTTGTCCTCGGGCAAATACGGAGTTTGTCGGCGAGCAACGACGGAGGTGCTTCCCCTCTGCAATCATCCCTACATGATGATGAATTCCGTAATCGAAGGAAAGACTTCGGGCTGGAACTCGAAAAGCGAGGATCGGCAACCGGCGACAGTGCGTATTCTCCTGGTCGACGACTTCGATCCGTGTCGAACTTTAGTTTCTCTGATTCTCCAGGACCAGCCGGGGTATCACATCATCGGAGAAGCAGCCGACGGTGCCGAAGCGGTTCACACAGCCGAGGAGCTTAACCCCGATTTGGTCGTGCTGGACATGGGCCTCCCAGGATTGGACGGAATCGAAGTCGCTCGCCAGATCCGGAACTGCTCTCCCGGCTCAACGATATTGTTCTTAACGGGAAATCACGATCCAGAGATAGCACGTCAAGCTTTGTACGCCGGCGCACGGGGATATGTGCACAAGTTCGATGTGGTCGCTGAACTGGCGGCGGCAGCGAAAGCGGTACTTTCAGGGCAGCGGTTCGCAAGCCGTCGGTTTAGAAGCCTCGGTGTGAGCCGGAACTCTTGATTCCGGCTCTGAGCCCGCGCTCTCCTTTGGTCTGACAGCACCCACGAAAATCATAAGTCAGCCCCAGTCGAGCCAGACGTTTGCCCTCAAGTCAATTCTGGACATCGAACCCCGTAAGGGGGACAATCACTGCATGAGGTACGCAGACAGGCTCTCCCGACAGGATGAACTGAAAAGATCGACATTGGCTCTACCTTTCTGCAGGTTCATACTTCTGATGACGGGGATATGTCTCAGCTTCTCAGGCGGCGCCTTTGCACAAACGCCGGATTCCGAGGAAGGCGATTCGCAGAAGCCCTGGACCGCCACGACAGAATCAAAAGAAGACTACGCAAATCCCACCCGCACGATCCGAACTCATACGCAGAATGGTAATCACGCTGTTGACGTGCGATCGATCGAGGCACGCGGATCGGACGGAAACTTCCATCCTTATCAGGACATCGAAACGGAAACTGTACGGGAAAACGCTACGACCGTGAGAACCACAACTCGCACGTTTGTGCGAGATAGCAACGGGGCGAGAACGTTGTCCCAGGTCACGGAAGAAGACAAGCAAACTTTTTCGGGGGGCGATTCAAAGTTAGTGCGCACAACCTCGAATCCCGACGCGAATGGCAACCTCCAGGTCGTTCAGCGCGAAAATCAGGTGACTTCGAGGACCAGTCCGGACGTCGAGGAGACGAAAACCATTGTGATGCTCCCTGGTATCAACGGCGGCCTCGCTCCTGCTGTGCAGATGCAGGAGCGCCACAAACACAGCGGCAATACGACTGAAATCCAAAAGACGACGCTGCTCCCGGATGGCGCCGGAAGCTGGCAGGTGGGCGAAGTACGGCACACCACAATCAAGGACGAAGGCAAGGCCCGCAGCAGGGAAGAGCTGGTGTCGCGCCCCGACCTGGAGGGCAACCTAAGTGAAGTCAGCCGCACTGTGAGCGAAGAATCGGGAGACGGCTCCGGCGACCGGCAAAAATCTGAGTCTACCTATTCCATCGATGTGCCGGGGGCGGCCCGCGACAACGGCCTGCACCTGGTTGAGCGCGTCACGACTACCCAGCACGCCAGTTCAGATGGGCAACAAACCACAAGACTGGAGTCGCAACCTGATCCTGGCGATCCCGGTGCCGGTCTGCGGGCGACCACGGTGACGACCGAAACGGTGCGCCTGGGGCCCGCTGGAGCACAGGCGACTGAGACGATTCAACTGCGCAATGCCAACGGAGATCTTGGCATAGTCTCCGTGGATATGACGAAGGCCGACAGTGTGCAAGCGATAGGAGTTCAGATAGCGCCTCCGAAGCCGAAATAAGAGTCCAGCTCGGGCCTGTAAGAAACTCGGTGGTTGTCACTCACTCCGCGTGAGCCGCTACAAGTTCTTGCCGACGAACTGCTTGCCCTGACAAACCGCGTCCACCGCGGCTAAGAGATCCCTGCCGGCACAGGCTTTAACCACATAACCGAGAGCGCCCAGGCTGAAAGCTTCTTGCATTACATCGGCGGATGATTCTTGCGTCACGAAGAGTATTTTGGATTCAGGTGAGAGCTTGCGGATCCGTCGAGCAGCTTCGAGTCCATTCAGTGCGGGAAGTCCGAGGTCGAGTACGATCAAGTCCGGTAGCATTTCTTCGGCTTTTTCCACGGCATCTAATCCGTTTGATGCCTCGCCGATGACCTGTAAGTCTGGCCTCTGCTTCAGTGTCGAACATACCAATCGCCGGAATGGTTCGTAATCGTCGACTACGAGAACCCGCACTGTTGACACTATGCAGCCTCCGTCTCCCTCTCTTGAAGCAATTCGGATGACAGAGGGCCCGTTCCTTAATAGCTTATACATTGTCATTGTAAACCCTGTTCGGCACAAGCCCTGCCGTTCAGGAAACACCCGCTCTTCTCCTCTTCTAAACCCCTAAGGGCCGGAATTGTTGCGCCAGAACGGACGACCACAGGCTAGAATTAGTTTCCTCCAAGACACTGGGGGTTGCCCCCCGATATCATGAGTATTGGCTGTGCAAGCGAAGTGGTCAGTTGCGACGGTGAGGGTTAGTTGACAGCGCCGGCGGTTTGGCCAACGACCGCGCGATTAGCACCGCAGGACGGTTTGAGCGCACTGAATTCCGCTTGCCCGGCGCGAGATATGCGAGTAGTATGACGGCGCGCTGTCATTCCAATGGCATACTTGATGACATAGGCTCTTCGCTTGGGGCGAACGGAGGTGGAAGCTGAGGCGCTGGTAGTTTCCCCTACTCGTTCGCGCGGCCGGGTTGGGTCTGCTGGGGCTGCCGACCACTAGCTGCGGAAATCGTCCTTATCCTTGCAACAGGCACCATAACCTCCAGGTAGCACTTAATCAGTTGCTCGAAACTCCTTACCCAGGGTGTGTATGAGGTCCAATCTCGGAATAAAGTTAAGATTTTCCTCTTGGCCAACGGCGCTGATCGGAATTGTAGTCATCAAAGCCGTCCTTTCGCTCGCGCTAAAGCCGGGTTCTTTCATATTTTCATACAGCGGGATCAGTTATTTCCTTCTCCTGCTGTTGGCGACCGGCTTGGCCATTCGCAACGGGGTGCAGAACACGCTGGGGAGTCGGCCTTTCTGGGCGTTCCTGGCAATTGCCTATGGCCTCTGGGCCCTGGACCAATGGATTTTTGTTTACCACGAGCTGGTCCGGCATGTCGAAGTGCCGGACAGTTCGATCGCTGATCCTGTGCTATTCCTGCATCTCATACCGCTCCTGGCAGCGGTGGTGACCCTTCCCAGCCGGAACGTAGCTGACCGCAAACTGTACCGGCCAATCTCGAACTTTCTTCTCTTACTGTTCTTGTGGGGCTTTCTTTACCTTTACGCTGTCGTTCCGTATCAATACTTATTTCCGAACGCGACGAGCTATGCCCTGCGCTTCGATACCATTTACCTGCTGGAAAACTGGGTACTGGTTCTGGCTGCAGGTATTTCGAGCCTTCGCGTGCAAGCCCCGTGGAAGGCAATCTACCTTCATCTGTTGGGCGCATCCATCCTTTACGCCTTAAGTTCCGCGGCCGCCAATATTGCAATTGACTCCGGGGGCTACGTAAATGGAAAGCTGTATGGTCTGGGTTTGCTCGCCTCGGTGTGCTGGTTTGTGTGGATACCGCTACGCGCGCGTCAGTTAGCAGCAACCGAAGCAGAAGCGGTCCGACCCGATAGCAGCCAAGACGCGCCGGCCTCGGCGTGGGTGATGCTGGTGGTCGTAATGATCTCGGTCCCCGTCGTCTGGGAGCTTTTCCATAGAGATGGGGCGACCGGTATGCGCACGTTCCGGTTGCTGGTCGCGGTTACCGCGATCGTGTGTCTGTTCGGCGCTGCCTATGTAAAGGAGTATTTCACTAAAAACGAACTGGCTTCGCGCCTGGGGTTAGCGAACGATCGGATTCGCTTGGCGGTCGAAGCGGGCAAGTCGGTGGGCTGGGATTGGGACATCAAAACCGGACGAGATACGTGGTTCGGTGACCTGAAAACGGTGTTTGGAATCCCCGGCGATACCTATGTCGGGCACGTAGAGGATTTCCGCCGTCGCGTACACCCGGACGATCAAGGGCTGGTCTGGAAAGCCGTGAATGATGCGATGCGACACCATCAGCCGTATGCCGCGGAATTCCGGATACGGTGGGCGGACGGGACTGTGCGCTGGGTCGCCGCCAGGGGACAGTTTTATTACGGAACCAATGGTAAACCCGCGCGAATGCTTGGCATGGCGGCGGACATCACCGAACGAAAGCGGGCGGAAGAGGCAGTCGGAGAGAGCGAACAACGCTTCCGATTGGTGGCCGATACGGCGCCCGTACTGATCTGGATGTCGGGTACCGACAAACTCTGCACCTACTTCAATAAGCTCTGGTTGGACTTCACCGGGCGATCCCTCGACCAAGAGTTCGGGAACGGTTGGGCGGAGGGCGTTCACCCCGACGATTCTCAGAGATGCCTGGACACGTACACGCAGGCTTTTGACCGGCGTGAAGAGTTCAGAATGGAGTATCGGCTCCGACGCCACGACGGAGAGTATCGATGGCTTCTCGACATTGGAGTACCGAGGTTTGATCAAGACCGCGCGTTTATGGGTTACATCGGGAGTTGCATTGATGTGACGGAGCGCAAGCGTGGAGAAGAGGTCCTGCGCGAAAGCGAGCAACGATTACGCTTGGCGGCGCAAGCAGGCAGGATGTATGCATTCGATTGGAACAGCGAAACCGATGTGATCGTACGATCCGAAGAGTCCAGCGACATTCTCAACTGGACGGACGATCCAAAGTGCGATACAGGTCGGGAATTTTACGCCAGAATTCATCAGGACGATCGCGCCGGATATACCGCGGCGGAGGCCTCCGTTACTCCTGAAAAACCCGAATATCAAGCCAGCTATCGAGTGTTGCGTCCCGACGGTAGTGCAATTTGGCTGGAGGATAGTGGACGGGCTTACTTCGACCCTCAGGGCAGGGTGCTGAGGGTGATTGGTATGGTGGCTGATATCACTGAACGCAAGCGTGCGGAAGATGCCCTGCGCGAGAGTGAAGAGCGGTTTCATTTGGCCGCTCAGGCCGGAAAGATGTTCACTTATGAGTGGGATGCTGTCACGGATACCCTCGTGCGCTCGCCGGAGGCCGGTGAGATCCTCGGGATCGAGGACGCAGCGTTGATTGCGCGGAGTACTGGTCAGCATGCATTAGGAAGCGTTCACGCGGACGACCGGGAGAGACTCTTCGCCGCTGTGGCTGCGCTTAGCCCTGAAAACCCTCACCTTCATGTCAGCTATCGAATGATCCGTCCCGACGGTAAAGTGATCTGGCTGGATAGGACAAGTCGTGCACACTTCGACGAACATGGCAAGATCCTGCGGATTGTAGGTATGGCCACGGATATAACCGAGCGCAAGAAGGAGGAACAAGAACTTGCTCTGGCCAACGACCGGCTGCGTCTCGCGATGGAGTCCGGCAGGTCCGTAGGATGGGAGTGGGACCTCAAGAGCGGGCGAGATTCCTGGTTCGGGGACTTGAAGAGCATGTTCGGAGTGCCCTCCGAGACCTTCGTGGGAAGAACCGAAGATTTCTATCGTTACGTGCACGCAGAGGACCGCGCGTTGGTCGCAAAGGCGGTCGCGGAAGCCAGAGAAAGCAGGAATCCGTACGCCGCAGAGTTCCGGGTTGTCTGGCCGGATGGAACGGTGCGCTGGGTTTCGAGCAGAGGGAAGTTCCATTATTCGCCAGAGGGGGAGCCCGAGCGCATGCTGGGAATGGCGGTCGACATCACTGAACAGCGGCGCACCGAAGCCTCATTGCGCCTGTTCCGGGAGTTGATCGATGAGTCCAGCGATGCGATTGAAGTGGTCGATCCCGCCACTCTTCGTTTCCTTGATGTGAATGAGAGGGCCTGCCGCGACCTCGGCTACACTCGCGAAGAGATGTTGTCGCTCAGGGTTTACGACGTCGATCCTTTCCTCGATGAATCGAAGATGCCTAAACATCGCGAAGAGCTCGACAGAGGGTCCTTGCGGTTTGACGCGATCCATCGGAGGAAGGACGGATCGACTTACCCGGTAGAAGTCAATCTCAAGCGAGTCCAACTCGACCGCGTCTACTGCGTCAACGTGGTGCGCGATATTACGGAACGTAAGCGATCCGATGAAGCGTTGCGTCAAAAGGACGCGGATCTAACGGAAGCGCAGCGCATAGCAGAGGTTGGCAGTTGGCAATGGGAAACCGACACCGACACCGTCATCTGGTCCCACGAGCTTTACCGGATCGCAGGCCGCGACTCTAGTTTGCCAGCGGCCTCTTTCGCGGAA
>Ga0210395_10001083_pt1 | contig 21175 bp, 13 predicted proteins | sample IncBWH4OmetaG_FD_150861 | JGI IMG/M metagenome (GOLD analysis project Ga0210395, IMG submission 150861) | Forest soil microbial communities from Barre Woods Harvard Forest LTER site, Petersham, Massachusetts, United States - Inc-BW-H-4-O ...
CTTCGCGTTCATGTAGACGACGAAGTGAGTGTCCTCCGTGAAAAGCGCCATCTGACCTTTCGCGTCACGACGATCGGCACAGTGCGCGTAGGCCTCGATCAGCTCTCGGATGGCGAGACGATCCGCGGCCTCGGCCGGGGAAATAGTGACGTGCTTGCTCATGAAAGAAGATATCCTAGGACTCTTTAAACGACTAGCAGCACTTTGCCGGCTGCGTGGCCTTCCGCTGCTTGGTGGGCCTTGGCCGCTTGGGCCAGCGGGAACCTCGCCGCAATCGTCAGCTTGAGTTTTCCCGCCGCGGCTGCCTGGCCGACCACGAGAAGCTGCGCTGCATTCGGCACGCCCTGCACCGCCACGACCTTCACTTTCGGGTATTGGGCCGCATTGCGCGGGGGCCGAAGTACGGTGGCAAATATTCCTCCCTGCTTCACTTTGCCAAGCACTGCTTCCGCCGTCAGACCGCCGACCAAATCGGCCGCCTTGTCCAGAGCGGGCAGCCTCGCCAAAGCCTCGGGCTCGTCAACCGCGACCACATCGTCCGCTCCCAAGTCCTTGGCTGCGTCAAGTTGCGTTTTGCGCACGCCAGCGATGACCGTCGCGCCCCGCGACTGGGCAAAAAATACCACGGCCCGTCCCACGCTCCCGAGCGCGCCGGTAACAAGAATAGTTTCGCCCCGTTTGAGCATGGCGTCCCTTTCGACCAGTTGGTAGCCCGTCAATCCGACTGTGGGCAGTGCTGCGGCCTCCATGAGATCTAGTCCCTGGGGAAGCTTGACGACGTCTCGGGCTGCTACTGCGCAAAGTTCTGCGTATGTCGCCCGGGCCTTCGCAAAGACCTGGTCTCCCGGTGCGAAGCCGCTCACGCCCGGACCGGCCTGCGCTACGGTACCGGCGACGTCGAGGCCCAGAATGGCAGGAAACGCGACGGGGGCGTAGTCTTTGTACTGTCCGCTTCGCTGCTTGATATCGAACGGGTTGACCGACGTGGCGGACATCCGGATGAGCACCTCGCCGTCGTTTAGGACAGGGTCGGCGGCGTCCTGCCACTGGAGGACGTCGGGGCCACCATATTTTTCTATGATTACTGCTTTCATAAAATGTGCTGAGGCGATTTAAGAGCCGGACTGGGCCAAACGACTTGGGTGCCTGTGCTTCACCCGATAATTCGGACAGGCGTTAAGAGTAATTTCTTTTGAGTTAGTTGGATTTGGAATCGTAGTCGAGGAGACTTTTAGCTTGCGTTGTCTCCTACGGCCGTCCGGTAGCGGAGTCGTCGTTGTTGCATGGATATGTTCCGCGACTGCCTTCTCATAGCGGAGTTTTTGAACCAAGAGCATTAAACTCTGCCTCCATCATTTTCTGTCGATGACCATCCACCAAAAATGAGGATGAGTGAAGAGTGATCTCCTTTGGCCACGCTTCTGACCGGCGAGGTCGGTCTCAGGTATGGATAAACCGACCACCGGCAAACGACCAATTTTCCCAGCGCGTCTCTATAAACACTACCATGACATCTTCCGGGCTTACCTTCAGACTCTTCGGTAATTCTTCGAGCAACCGCTGCAGTATTTGCTTCTTAACTTTAACACTTCTTCCAACGGAAAGGACGATCTCAATCAAGATAAAATTTTCAGAGCGTGGCACCAACAAATCCGGGTACTTTTGGTCGTATCTAAAATCGACGGCATCCAGCTCGAGGACGCGATGAAATTTATCGTCTTTGGGCACGCCGCTGGCGACCACGGCCGCATGAATGGCCGCGAGAGCATCATCCTTGAATTGGGGACTTTTCCCCTTCCTGACGGTTAACGTGACAAGCGGCATAATTCCATGAGCATAGATGACCGCCCATTATCCACGCGGTTCCTGCCAACAGCCGCCTACGCGCCTTCCTCGGGATGGAAAACTCGCAGGCGATGACCATCCGGATCGGTTCCGACAAAGGTGAGGCCAAAATCCATCTGTGTCACTGGTTGCAAGATGGGCACGCCCTGCGCTTTCCACGCCTCGTGAACGGTTCGAACCTCGGCGGCAGTTGAAACGGCAATTCCGATTTCAGCACCGCCACCTGCGGCGATTGGCGCCGGCTCGGCGGTGTGGCGGGACCACAGCCCAAGCTTCAGGCCCGAAGCCAGCGCATATCGAGTTCCTCCCTCAAGTTGATCGGCAGCACATGAGCAATCTTGGCAAGGGCATTGCGGGCGGCTAGGCTGAGTTTGGTATCACCCTGTCGCGCCACCCAACGAGACCCGAGCGCAAGCGCCTCGAGTTCGTCGGTCGCGAACATGAGTGGCGGCAGGGTAAATCCCGGGCGCAATCTTCAGAATCCAATTTGAAGTCGGAAATCAAAGTAACAAGAAACAGCGTGCTGCGCACTCACTCCTGATACCTGTTACTTTCCCGTATCAACAGATCCGCGGCAGCTGCTCGCCGCTGAGCCGGTCGAGAATCCGGTCAACGCCGACGACGCTGCGCAGCGTGACTTCGCCCGCACGACCCTTGCGCACTTCGCCGATGCGCGCGGGTGGTCCGCCCGGCGCGATCGCAGCCAGGGCGGCGAGTGCCTTCTCCGCCTGTGCCGCCGGTACGACCGCAATGAAACGGCCTTCGTTCGCGACATAGAATGGATCGATCCCGAGAGTTTCGCACGCCCCGCGCACCGGCTCGGAAATCCGCACGGACTTTTCATCCAAAGCAATCACCCGTCCGGCCGTCTCGGCGATCTCGATCACCGCGGTGGCCAGCCCGCCGCGGGTAAGATCGCGCAGGCAATGCACATTCACGCCGGCGGCCAGCAACGCCGCGACCGACGGCCAAAGCGCAGCGCTATCGCTTTCGATCGGTGACTCGAACGCAAGTCCCTCGCGCTGGGCGAGAATCGCCATGCCATGGCGCCCGATGTCGCCGCTGAGCAAGACCACGTCGCCCAGGCGCACGGCCGCGGGTGAGATCTTCATGTTGTGCTCCACACAGCCAACGCCGGAGGTGCTCACATAGAGCCCATCGCCTTTCCCTCGCTCGACCACCTTCGTATCACCCGTGACGATCTCCAGGCCGGCCGCCCGGGCGGCCGCGCCCATCGAGTCCACCACGCGCTTGAGCGTCGCCAGCGGCAGTCCTTCTTCGAGAATAAACGCGGCGCTCATCCAGCGTGGCCGGGCGCCGCACATCGCCAAGTCGTTGATCGTCCCGTGTACGGCGAGCGACCCAATGTCGCCGCCCGGAAAAAAGAGTGGACTGACCACGTGGGCGTCCGTGCTGAACGCGAGACGTATGCCGGGTGGCGGAGCCAGCATCGCACCATCATGCCGCATCTCGAGGGCGGAGTTGCGAAACGCGGGGGCAAAGACGAAGTCGATCAACTGCTGGGTCATGCTTCCGCCACCGCCGTGCGCGAGTTGGATTTCCTCATGGTCGCTCAAAGGCTCCGGGCAGGTTGCATTTGCTGGGTTGGGTTTCGCGCTGGACATGGGCACCAAGTTACCAGATTTCGCGGCGACGATACAAGCGTCGCTTTGAGGTCGGGCTCATGCGGCGGATGGAACGATTGCAGCGGAAACAACAAGAAGCTGATGCTCTTGTTGTAGTTGGTAGTTGATAGTTGGTAGTTGGAAATTCGACTTCGTGCATCGTTATCGTAATCGTTCTTGATGAGGTTCCTTATTGAGAGAATGAGAAAGATTAAGAGAACGATAACGATTTGGTTTACCCGGTACCGGCTGGTCTGCTCAGCTTTGGACGTTGGGTGTTGGATGTTCTAGGAGCGCTGGCAAAAGGACGGCATTCAGTCTATTTTTTAGCCTGTGGCACCGGAACTCCACCTTCCTGAACCGGCCGGACTGCTCGTGATCGGTTACGGCAATGAACTCCGCGGCGACGATGCCGTCGGACCCAAGGTTGCAACCGAAGTGGCCGGATGGAAAATGGCCGGCGTGCGCACTCTGACCTGTCACCAGCTCACGCTCGAACTCGCGGGCCCGATCTCGACGGCGGCGCGCGTCATTTTCGTGGATGCCGTGGGGGCGTTTTCGAAAGAGGTTTCGATTTGTGAGATTGCCCCGGCGGCTCCCGCGTCGGGCCTCATGACGCACGTGGTCGACCCGCAAATTCTGCTGCGGCTGGCCAAGGAGGTTTTTGGCCGATGCCCGAAAGCCTGGTGGCTGACGGTGCCGGTGGAAAACCTGGATTTCGGAGAGAAGCTTTCTCCGCTGGCCCAACGCGGACTGGAAGAGGCCCTGGAGAAAATCCGGACGATGGTAGGCTGAACCACAACAAATCGATCCGTGTTATCCTTTGATTCGTGGCTCAGCCGTCAAAAACAGCTGAGCGTAGTTGGTCGTTAGTAGTTGGCATTTAGTAATTGGTAGTTGGCCGTGCCCTTCGTAGCCCACTCGACTGGCTCGGGGCCTTGAGCTTGTCGAAACGGCTCGGAGAGCAAAGAAGGGTTTCGATCCGACGCTGGCCGGGCGCTCCGTAGCCCGTTCGACAGGCTCAGGCCCCGAGCTTGCCGAGGGACGCTTGTCGGAAACGGCTCGGAGAGCGAAGGAGGACATCCGTACCAATTACGAATTACTAACTACCAACTACTAATTACCAAGTCCGAAGCCGCTCATGAGAGCAGGATCAGAAATACTTGCTCGGCGCGGGTTGTTCATCGTGCGTGCCTTCGTACCCCCTCCCGAGCCGCCTTGCGGATAGGGCTTTCTGATCGTAACGACGGCTCAGCAGAGTTTTTCAACAGCCTGCTAGGGAAAAAGTTTATGGTCCGGAAAGCACCAGCCAAAGCCGCGCCACCTTGCTGCGCAAGTTCGCAAAACGTTGAGCCTCGAACTTTGAACCTTGAACCACGAAATTGCGTGAGGGTTTTTTGCCCGAGAGGAGTACTACCTGCTAAACACAGTTCAATTCTAAATCCCATGAAAACAACTCATAAAGCGCTCCTCATCGCGAGTCTTGTCTCAGGACTCGCTTCGCTCTCCTTGGCCGGTCCTGGCATCCGATACTGGCAGAACCAAAACTTGGCCACGATCCAGCCTGCCACTTACGGCGCCTGCGAACACATGCTCATTCGCAACACCGGGCCCAATGCCGGCAAAGTTACTTTCATTTCGGTTGCCTGCACTCCGGAGTTGAAGGCGAACGACTCTGCCTGCCAGAGCCATTGCCGACTATAACAGCCTGCTAACCATCAATCCCGAGTGGACTCAGATGTTTGCCCTGTTACACTTTTAACCAGCTCCTCGTCTGGCGGTAAATCGGCCGGACGAGGAACAATCCCAATGCCATGAAAGACGATCCCAAACTTCGCCAGACGCTCCAAGCGTGGCAGGTCTCGCCATCGGCTGCCCCCGATTTCAACAACTCCGTCTGGCGCCGCGTCACCGCGGAGGAAGACCACGGTTTAGCCGGAATCTGGACGCGGTTGGGCGACTGGCTGTTCGTCCATTTGCCCGGGCCGGTCTACATTTCCGCGTTGCTCTGCGCCGCCATCGTGATCGGTTTCACCACGGCCAGCCTGAAAGCCAGCCGCGCACGCGATCATTATCGTGCCGAACACGTCCGCCAATATCTCAACTCGATCGATCCGCTCGCCATGACCGAGAACATGCCGCGATGAAAAAAATTCTCGTCGTCCTGGTCCTGGCGGTGGCGGTCGGCGTGGCGTCTTATCGCATCTCTTATCATTGCGCCATGTCCTCCGTCGTGATCACGCCCGACGGCACGGATGCCGAGCTGGGTTGGTTGAAGCACGAATTTGCCCTCACGCCGGCGCAGTACGAAAAAGTCCTGGCCCTGCATCACGCTTACCGCCCGGTCTGCGGCGGCCATTGCGCGCGCTACCTGGCGGCGCGCGCACATCTTCAGTCCTTGCTGGAGGGAAATTCATCTTGGTCGCCCGAAGTGGGCGCGGCCATTGAGGAAATTGCGCGCATTCGCGGCGAATGCCGGCAGTCGATGTTGCGCTACGCCTACGACGTGGCCGCCTGCATGTCGCCCGAGGAAGGCCGCCGCTATCTTGACATGATCCGCGCGCGAATCCTGTCCGAGGACCCTGTCAACATGATGGGGAATCCTCGCTAGCAGGCTGTTGAAGCGCCATGCTACCCACCGACCCCGACGATGGCGAGCTGATGTTGCGCCTGCAAAAGGGGGACGACCATGCGCTCGACCTCTTGATGAACCGCTGGCAGATCCCGCTGCGGCGTTTCCTTTATCGCTGGCTGCAGAACGACGCCGATGCGCTCGATTTTGCGCAGGAAACCTTTGTGCGCGTTTACCGGCATCGCGAGCGCTTCCGGCCCGGCGCAAAATTTTCCACCTGGCTCTTCGCCATCGCGCTCAATCTCTGCCGCAACCAGGCCCGGAAAAACAAATCCCGCCCGACCGTCCCTCTCGACGACACCCCCGAAGCAGAAGCCGCCGATGCCGCGCCCAATACCAACCTGTTGGACACGGAAAAAATCGCCACGGTGCGCCAGGCCGTCGATGCGCTGCCGGAACCGCTCAAGACCGCCACCCTGCTCTGCGAATACGAGGATTTGTCCCTGGCCGAAGCCGCGACGGCGGCCGGCTGCTCGGCCAAGGCCATCGAGACGCGCCTTTATCGCGCCCGCGGTTTGCTCCGCGCGGCGCTGGCCAGGTATCTCTAAAAGTTAACCGTTCACAGTTCACGGTTGGCTCCGCATGCCGCAACGGTGAACCGTGAACCGAAAACCGTGAACTGCCCGATTGAAATACCCTGAGGGTTTTTCGCCCGGGCCTTGTATCACCTGTAGCCGCCCCGACCGGCTACGCATGACCTTGCTCAAATCCAAATCGCGCCTGCCTTCAAGAGCTTTGCTTTTGATTTTTTCGATTTCATTACTTTCGCCGGCTCTTCCCGCCGAACCCGAAACGCCCACCCCCATCGCCATCACGCCCGATTTGGTGGATCAACTTCTAGCCGAGGCCCAGACGAACAATCCCGCCCTGCAAGCCGCGGACGCCCGGGCCGACGCCGCAGGGATGGGCGCAGCCTCCACCCGCCAGTGGGAGGATCCGGTCGCAAACATCGGCGTGGTCGCGCCCACCGCTCGCGGGCAGCCGGCTTCGCAAACCGGCGACATCGTCTACGGCTTCACCCAAAACCTGCCGCTCTTCGGCAAGCCTGAATTGATGCACCGCGTGGCCGCAGCCAATGCCACCGGCGCACAGCTGGCCGCCGACTACGAAACGCAAAAACTCCGGCGCGATATCATTGCGGCGCTGAACGACCTCGCCCTCGCCCACCGCGAACTCGAAATTGGCGAACAGGATTTGTCGTGGCTCGACGCCACTCTCGCCGCCGTCGATCACCGTTACCGCGTCGGCCAGTCCAGCCAGGTCGAATGGTTGAAAATCCAGACCGAGCGCGCCAAGGCCGCGGACGAACTGAAAACCCTGCGGCTGGAACGCGCGCACGGCGAAGTCGAATTGAACCGGCTGCTCAACCGTGACCTGCACGCCTCCTGGCCGACCGTGGAACTGCCTTCCATCCAGCCCGCGTTGGCTTACACGCCAAAACTGGTCGAAGCCGCCCTCGCCGCCGAACCCCAGCTCAAGGTGCTGAAGCAGCAAACCGCCGCCGCCCAGGCCACGGCCGACCTCACCCGTCGCATGCGCCTGCCGCAAATCGGCATCGGCGTCGAAGCCAGCCAGTACAGCGGCGACGCCGGAATTCGCGGAGGCACGCTCACCGTGAATTTCAGCCTGCCGTGGCTGAACGGCCATCGGTACGACAGCGACTGGCACCGCGATCTCGCCCTCGTGCGCGCCAGCGCGCTCGACGCGCAGGATTACGCCCTGACCATCCGCGAAGACCTCCACCACATGCTCGTCGATCTCGACGCCGCCCGCCGGCAGGCCCTGCTCTACCGCGACGAAATCATCCCGCTCACCGAGCAGACTCTGGCCAGCGCCCGCGCCGCCTGGGCCGCCAACCTCGGCCTTTTCCAGGACGTGCTCGACGCGCGCCGGATGTTGTTCGACGACCAACTCGCCTTCGCCCGCGCCTGCGCCGAGCAGGGACGCCAGCTCGGCAGCCTCGAATTGCTGACCGGCACCCGCGATTTCAGCGCGCTGCTCGAACTTGCCGATGCTGCCACCGCGCCTGACGACACCCACCAGCTTTCCGACGATTCAAAATGAAAACAAAATTTTTCGCCCTGTTCTTCTTCGCCGCCGCCACCCTCGCTGCACTATCCGGGTGCGCGAAATCCGACAAAATGGCCGTCAAGCCGGACGACGTTGATTACTACACCTGCACGATGCATCCGTCGGTGAAATCACAGACTCCCGGCGACAAATGCCCGATCTGCGGGATGGACCTCGTGCCGGTGATGAAGCAAGGGCATGAGGCGCCTACTGGCACCGTCAGGTCCGATCAAGCGATGGCGGCATCTTCGGCGGCGCCCGGTCAACCGAGCGAATTTACCGTCCCGCTCGACCGCCAGCAGCTCATTGGCGTGACCTATGCAACCGTGGAGAAAAAATCGTTGCGGCGCGTGCTTCGCGCGGCCGGCCTCGTCGCAGCCGAAAACGAACGCCATTGGGACATCGTTTCCCGCGTCCAGGGCTATGTGCAACAGCTCATCGTCAATTCACCCGGCGAACTCGTGGAAAAAGACCAGCCGCTGCTGACGATTTACAGCCCGGATTTGCTGGCCACGCAACGCGAACTCGTGGACCTGCTGCGGATGCGCGACAACGCCCGGCAGTCGGGCTCGGCCACGGCCGGGCAAAATGCGAGCGACCTGATCGCCTCGGCCGAGCAGCGCCTGCTGCAATGGAACGTGACTCCGCAGCAGGTTGCCGAACTCGAGAAAACCCGCGAGCCACAGCAAAACCTCACGCTGAATTCGCCGTTTCGCGGCATCGTGCACCACATCCACATCGAGCAGGGCAAGGATATCAGCGTCGGCACTGACCTTATTGACATGGCCGATCTGTCGGAAGTTTGGGTCTGGGCGGAGTTTTACCAGGATGAAGCCACGCTGTTGAAACCGGGCCTGCCGGTGACCATCACGACATCGGCCTACCCCAACGAAAAATTCTCCGGGAAAATCGCCGTCATCGATGCGTTTCTCAACGACGAGCGCCGGACCATCCGCGTCCGCCTGGACATCGATAATCCGGATCTGAAATTGCGGCCGGACATGTACGTCGATGCCGGGCTGCAAATCGACGCCGGCGAAGGTCTCGCCATTCCCTTCAACGCCGTGCTGCCGACCGGCACGCACAACATTGTGTTTGTGGATAAAGGCGGCGGAAAACTGGAACCTCGCTACATCGAACTCGGCGCCAAGTTCGGCGATTTCGACCAAGTGACATCCGGCTTGAAAGAAGGCGAACGCATCGTCAGCAGCGCGAATTTCCTGATCGACGCCGAATCCAAAGTGCAGGGCGCCTTGAAGGATTTTTGATTCATGGAGCCGTCCTCTCCAGCCCAACCACAGCCCGCCCGGCCTGTCCTCCGTCCTGTCCGCCATAGCTCCAGCGACGGCGGAAGCTTTAGCGAAGGAGGAACGTTCATCGAGCGGGTCATCGAAGCCAGCGCCCGCAACAAGTTCATGGTCTTCATGCTTATTCTCTTCGCGCTCGCCGGCGGTTTTTGGGCGCTGAAAAACACCCCGCTCGACGCGATCCCCGACCTGAGCGACGTGCAGGTGATCGTTTACACCGATTGGGATGGCCGCTCGCCCGACCTCGTCGAGGACCAGATCACTTATCCCATCTCCACGCGTTTTATCGCCGCTCCCCATGTCAAATTCGTGCGCGGCGAGTCGATGTTCGGAAAATCATTTGTTTACGTCATCTTCGAGGACGGAACGGACATTTATTGGGCGCGGTCGCGCGTGATTGAATATCTCAACTCCGTCCGCGGCTCGCTACCCGAGGGCGTAAATCCCGTTATCGGTCCCGACGCCACCGGTGTCGGCTGGGTTTACGAATATGCGCTCGTCGATGAGAGTGGGAAAAACGACCTCGCCGCCCTGCGTAGCTTTCAAGACTGGCACCTGCGCTACGCCCTGGAGTCCGTCAAAGGCGTGGCCGAAGTCGCACCGGTTGGCGGCTTCGTCAAAGAGTACCAGGTCGATCTCGATCCGAACAAGCTCGCCGCCTACGGCATCGCGCTCAGCGACGTGGTCGCCAAAATCCGCAGGTCGAACAACGACGTGGGTGGAAAGATTTTCGAGGTCGGTACAACCGAGTATTTTATCCGCGGTCGCGGCTACATCAAATCCATCGCCGACCTCGAAGGCGTTCCGCTCAAGGTCGTGAACGGCACGCCGGTTTATGTGAAAAACGTGGGTTCCGTGCATCTCGGCCCGGATTTGCGGCGCGGCGTGGCCGAACTCGACGGCAAGGGCGAGGTCGTCGGCGGCATCGTGGTGATGCGCTACGGCGAAAATGCCCTCACCGTCATCGACGGCATCAAGCAGAAGCTGAAGGAAATCGAACCCTCGCTGCCGCCCGGCGTGAAGATCGTGCCGACCTACGACCGTAGCGAACTCATCCGCAATTCCATCGCCACCCTGCGCGAAAAGCTGATCGAGGAGAGCATGGTCGTCGCGCTCGTCTGCCTCGTGTTCCTCTGGCACGTCCGCTCCGCCCTCGTGGCCATCGTCACGCTGCCCATCGCCATTGTGCTCTCGTTCCTGCCGATGCACCAGCTCGGGCTCACCTCGAACATCATGTCGCTCGGCGGCATCGCCATCGCCATCGGGGCGATGGTGGACGCGGCCATCATCATGGTCGAAAACGCCCACAAACACCTGGAACATTTTCATGAGGAAAACGGGCGCGACCCCACCGGCCCCGAGCGCACCAACGCGATCATCGCCGCCGCCAAAAGCGTCGGGCGCCCGCTGTTTTTCTCGCTGCTCGTCATCACGGTCAGCTTCATCCCGGTGTTTTCGCTCGAGGCGCAAGAGGGCCGGCTCTTCAAGCCGCTCGCCTTCACCAAGACCTTCGCGATGTTTTTTGCCGCGCTGCTCGGCGTGACGCTCGTGCCGGTGCTGATGACACTGCTGATTCGCGGGAAAATCACCCCGGAGAAGCACAATCCAGTGAACCGTTTCCTTATCTGGGCTTACCAGCCGTTCGTGAACTTTGTGCTGCGCTTTCGCTGGCTCACGATTCTCACAGCCGTCGCCATCCTGGCCGCGACCATGATTCCTTTTCGCCGCCTCGGCAGCGAATTCATGCCGCCGCTCAACGAAGGCACGATTCTTTTCATGCCCACCGCCGTGCCAGGCATGTCGATCGGCGAGGCCACGCGCATCCTGCAGGTTCAGGACCGGCTGATTCGACATATTCCCGAGGTTGAAACGGTGTTCGGTAAGGCCGGCCAGTCGGAGACACCGACCGATCCCGCCCCGCTCTCGATGTTTGAGACCGTCGTCACGCTCAAACCCCACGAACAGTGGCGGCCTGGCATGACGTGGGACAAAATCCTCGCCGAGATGAACGCCAAGCTGAAGACGCCCGGCATGGCCAACATCTTCTGGATGCCGATCCAGACGCGCACCGAGATGCTCACGACCGGCTTCCGCTCCCCGCTTGGGATCAAAGTATTCGGCCCCGACCTCGGCGAAATTCAGGACCTAAGCGTCCAGATTGAGAAGGCGCTCACGGATTTTCCGAACACCCGCAGCGTTTTTGCCGAGCGCACCACCGGTGGCTATTTCCTCGATTTCACGGTCAACCGCGAGGCCGCCGCGCGTTATGGCCTCACGGTCGACGACCTAAATGACATCGTCGAAACCGCCATCGGCGGCAAGACCATCGCCACGACCGTCGAGGGGCGCGAACGCTATCCCATCAGTGTGCGCTATGCCCGCGACTTTCGCAGTGACCTCGACGCGCTTAAGCGCGTGCTCGTGCCCACGCCTACCGGCGCACAGGTGCCGATCTCCGAAGTGGCCGACATCGGCTATCGCACTGGGCCGCCCGATATTCGCGACGAAAATGGCCAGCTTGTCGGCTTTGTCTTCGTAGACGCCACAAGCACGGACATCGACGGCTATGTGCGAGCCGCCGCGCAGCGCATCCAAGAGCGGGTCAAGTTTCCGCCGGGCTTTTACATCCAATGGGCGGGTCAGTTCGAATATCTCAAGAGCGCCGAAAAACGCCTCGCCGTCGTCATCCCGTTCACCCTGCTCATCATTTTCGTGCTTATCTTTATGAACACGAAGTCGGTGCCGCGCACCATCATCGTGCTGCTCGCCGTGCCGTTCTCGCTCGTCGGCGCGTTTTGGTTTCTTTACCTGCTGAATTATAATTTGAGCGTGGCCGTCTGGGTCGGCCTCATCGCGCTCGCCGGGCTCGATGCCGAGACGGGCGTTGTCATGCTGCTTTATCTCGACCAGGCGTGGGACAAATTCCAGGCGGCCGGCCGGCTGCGCACGCCCGCCGATCTGCACGACGCGGTCATCGAGGGCGCGGTGCAACGCATCCGCCCGAAGATCATGACGGTCTGCGCCATTCTCTTCGGCCTGCTGCCGATCATGTGGTCGCCCGTGACGCAGGCCGGGGCCGACGTGATGAAACGCATTGCTGCGCCCATGATCGGCGGCGTCATCACTTCGGCCATCCTTGAGTTATTGCTCTATCCGACGATTTATTTTCTCTGGCGGCGGCATCATCTGGCAAATCCGGACGGCCCCGAAGCATCGCCGCTGGCTGGGCCAGCCACGACCAACGGCCAATCCCGCCGACCTTGGTTGCCGTGGATGACCGCGCTGGTTCTCGCCGGTGCGGCCGCGGGCGGATATTACTTCTGGCAACACGCGCAGGGCGGCTCTTCGTCCATGTCGGCAAGTTCGCTCGGCGAGCCTTTTGCGACGCGCAGCGAGAACGGCCTCACCATAAATTTCTATAATTCCGAGGGCGGGCTTCGTTTTGCCAAAAACGAAGCCGTAATCCAATTCCTGGATACAAGCACCGGCGAGCCCATCGATGTCGGCACCGTAAAATTCGACCTCGACATGAACATGCCTGGCATGGTCATGCACTCGGGCAGCACCATCGAGCCGGCCGGCGCCATTGGCCGCTATCGAGCCAAGATAAAACCGGGCATGGCCGGCGACTGGATGGCTAAACTTCACTACGACGGTCCGCACGGCACGGGACAGTTCAGTTTTGACATGAACGTGAAACCCTGAGCCTCAACGGCTGGGCTTTCAATTTCGGAGATTCCTCGCACGACTCGGAATGACAATTTCACCCATCATGGGCCTACTTAAACTGAAAATGCTCCAGCAGGCTGTTGAAAAACTCTGCTGAGCCGCCGTTGCGATCAGAACGCGCTGTCCGCAAGGCGGCTCGGAAATAGCGGCCTGCGACATTTTCCGGGAGACATTCAGTTAAATTGGCCATGAACCAGCCTACCATTTTACCCCGGTGGGAGGCTGCGCATTGGTTGAGTTTCTCTGTGCATTTCTTGGACTATTAGTGCAATCGAGGCGGCATTTCTTGCCATCAATGGCCTCGCCCGGGCCATTTTTCGAAAACCGTCGCAGCTCCCGGCCCAAATCGTGTGTTGCGTCCCCCAGCATAGTTTTTAAACAGCCTGTTAATGTCGAAAAAAAGCCGGGCCACCCCCGCAGACAAAGCGGCGACAAGTGCAAATGCCTTGTCGGCGACAAGTGCGGAAGCCTCGGCGGCGGTCTGCACCGCGCCGCCTCCGGGGCCTGATACTTTCATGCAACGCTGGGGCACCCTTCTGGCCGGCGGCATCATCGTGCTCGGGGCGCTGATCGCCTATCACAACAGCTTCTCCGTGCCGTTCATGTTAGACGACTCATTTGCGATCGCGGATAATCCATCGATAAAACATTTCGGGCGTGCCCTGTTTCCACCGCCTGAGGCAATCACGGGGGGCCGACCGCTGCTTAATCTCACTTTTGCCCTCAACTACGCCTTCGGTCGCCTGGATTTATGGGGCTATCACGCCGTCAATCTGCTCATTCATGCGCTGGCAGGCCTCACGCTGTTCGGTATTGTGCGCAGAACTCTGGAATGTGGGCGGGGTGCCCTCACCCCGCAAGCGACTCAAATGCGTGGTGAGGGCACCCCGCCCACAGTATTAGCATTGGCCGTGGCGTTAATCTGGGTCGTGCATCCGCTGCAAACGGAAGCCGTGACCTATATTTCGGAGCGAGCCGAGTCCCTTGTCGGCCTCTTCTATTTGCTGACGCTGTATTGCTTCATTCGGGGGGTGGAAAGGAGGAGTCAGGCATCAGGTGTCAGGCATCAGGTGTCAGAAGCCAGGAATCAGGAGAAGGAATTCGAAACGCAAAATCAAGAAGCAGCCCTGCCACTATCCTCTGGCCTGACGCCTGACGCCTCTCGACTTTGGTTTACCGGTTCCATTCTCGCCTGCCTGCTGGGCGTGATGAGCAAGGAGATCATCGTCACGGCGCCGGTCATCATCCTGCTCTATGATCGAACCTTTGTCGCCGGTTCATTTCGCGAAGCGTGGCGGCAGCGCCGGCAGTATTATCTCGGATTGGCCGGCACCTGGTTGCTGCTGGCCTGCCTGATGACCGGCGTAAACCAACGAGGCGCGGGATTTGACTACGGGGTGCCGTGGTGGAGTTACGCATTAACCTCATGCCGGTCGGTTATGATCTATCTCAAGTTGGCGATCTGGCCGCATCCTCTCGTGTTTGATTATGGCATCGATGTCATCAAACAGGCGACCGATGCGCTGCCGTATGTGCTGGCTCTCGTCTTATTATTAGCCGGCACGGCGCTGGCGCTTTGGCGCTGGCCGGTAGTCGGGTTTGCGGGTGCGTGGCTTCTTCTGATCCTGGCTCCAACCACAAGTGTCGTCCCCGTGGCCGGACAGCCGATGGCCGAACACCGCATGTACCTGCCATTGGCCGCGGTGATCGTGATGGTCGTGATGGGAAGTTACGCCTGGCTCGGCCGGCGCTGTGCGTGGGTGCTGTTCGCCTTTGCCATCATGCTGGGGGTTTTGACCGAGCGGCGAAACGAAGAATACCGGAATCCGCTCGCCTTTTGGCGTGAGCTTGTCGCCAGGCACCCGGATAATGCGCGAGCCCACATTAATCTTGGTACCGTCCTGTTGGGCCTTCCCGGCCGGGTGTTGGAGGCCATCGCCGAGTATGAGGCGGCCGTGCGGATCGATCGCTACGCGGTGGAAGCGCACAATAACCTGGGCTATGCGCTCACGCAGATTCCCGGACGGGGGTCGGAGGCCATCGCCGAATTTAAGGCGGCCCTGCGGATCGATCCGAATTTCGCCAAAGCACATTTCAACCTGGGTGATGCCCTGATGAAAACCCCGGGGCGGTCGCAGGAGGCCATTGCCGAATATGAGGCGGCGGTGAGGCTCAATCCTGATTCCGTGGATGCACACCACAATTTGGGCAACGCGCTCATGCTGATTCCCGACCTGGTGCCGGAGGCGATTAATCAATATGATGCGGCCTTGCGGATCGATCCCGATAGTGCGGAGACGCACTACAATCTGGGGAATGCCTTGATGAATGTCCCGGGACGGTCGCAAGAGGCCATGGCCGAGTATAGGGCGGCTTTGCGGATCAATCCAAATTTCGCCAAAGCGCACTTCAACCTGGGTAATGTGCTGATCATAATTCCCGGACGATCCGCGGAAGCCATGGCCGAGTATGAGGCCGCACTGCGGATCGACCCGAATTTTGCGGAAGTGCACAATGCCATGGGCTGGGCCCTGGACAACGATCCGGCCAGGTTGCCCGATGCCATTGCTCAATTCGAAGCCGCGGTGCGAATCAAGCCCGATTACGCGGATGCGCACCACAACCTGGCGAATGCGCTGGTGAACATTCCCGGGCGACTGCCGGAAGCCATTGCCGAGTATGAGGCGGTCCTGCGGATCAATCCGCATGATGCCGAGGTGCACAACAACCTGGGCTGCGCCTTGAGCAACACGCCCGGGCGGTTGACCGACGCCATTGCGCATTTTGAAACCGCGGTGCAAATCAAACCCGATTACGCCGACGCGCATGAGAACTTGGGCGCGGTCCTGGCGAGCATTCCGGGACAAGAAGCTGCCGCGATGGCCGAGCTTGAAACGGCCCTGCGGCTCGACCCCAACTCGGAGTCGGCGCGCCAAAAGCTGGCCGAATTGCGTGCAGCCCGGCGCTAGAGCATTTTAACCACTGATGTACACTGATGATCACTAATCCGGAGGAAACAGATAAAAAACGAGTTCGAAGCTAACTTCATAGGATGACAAAATGCGGGCGGGTGTTGTCGCTTCGCGGTTTTGTTCGCTACAGAACGTCACCACGGATCGAGCGCGGCCTGACTCGCCTGAATGACCTGCGGACGGCGAGAAGCGCCTCCTGTTTTAAGTTGCGCAACTTCGCCGATCAAATCACGCTGGGCTGCTGTGCTGACAATCCCCCTTCAGCGAACAGTTACCTGTTTTCGCTGGCTTACCTTAATCCTCGCGACTTTGGCTTTTTGGGATCACGCCGTGCTGGCCGCGCCCGTTTCTGACCCTTCAGCGGCAAACCCAGGAACGCCGAATACAAATCCAGAGAAATGTCACTTAAAGGCGATGGCGGGCCCCAAGATTACCTGCCAATCGCCCGCTTTATCTCTGGCACGAAGCACCGTTTACTAAAACGCCCCAACGTTATGCTCGTGTACTATGTTTTATTACCAAGCTTTATTCTCATCGTGGCGGGTATCTATGCGTGGGTTAGAGGAGAGGTTAAGGTGTCTTCGACGTTCGATATACGCGGACGGACGGCACAGTACATTGGTTTCGCGTTAATCATCGGCGGCGTACTATCCTATCTTTTCCCGCTTTATTGTGTTGCCCACGGCTTTATTAAGACCCTGGCCGGCGAGCTCGTCCTCAAGTTTGCTGTGGTGGGTGCGTCTTTCGCCTATATTGCGCACGTCGTTTTCGGCGAAATGCGAGAACGAGCGCCAGTAAAGAAGATGGTCCAGGCTCCCAGCAATGTGCCTCAACCAAACCCCGCCGCCCACGATGCCCGGCCTAAAACGCTACTACCGCGGTCAGAGGAGTCCGAATTCTCACCCTTCGAGCTTATTTGCCTCTTTCTGAATAGCGGAAACGCGAAGGCCCGGACATCGGCGCTCCGGATGAATGCCGCCCTCTTAAAAACAGCGTCCGCGGCCGCACAGCGGCGGCGGGATGATTCCTCCTATAATTGGCGCGCGGATCCCGCCCTGGCCCACCTTCCAGCGGAACTTCCCCTCGGATGGTGGAAAGACGATCAGATCCAAATCGTCCTAAAGCAGGCCGCGTTACTCGAGCGCGACCGCGCATTTCTGCTCACTTGCTGGCCGAACATGTCGATTGCCATCCACGCTGTCGCTCAGGCCTGGGCCCAAAAGGTGAACCAACTGCGCACGCAGCCCACGCGGTGGTCCTCGCTTTCGCCCGCCAAAATCTGGACCGGGGTGTTCCAACCGCCCGGAACGACCCGACCCGCCGCGATCGACACTTGGGCGGTAAATGACACCAAGCTGGCGGAACTCGCTAAACTTGCCGCCGTGGCCCCGGCTGGATCGGATGTATCAGATGCCCTGAAGCTCCTGGTTTGCTGGCCGGACTCCGCCTCAGCAAACTACCTCCTCCAAGCCTGCGCCACGCCGTCATCGCAGCTATATGTCGCCCATGCCCTGGCGGTTCGCACCGGGGCAGAATATATCAATTGGTCGGAATGGGAGGCGTGGTTGAAGCGTGCTGCATCCGGTGCCGCCGAGAGCCGAGCTATTGCTATTCAATTGATAGACGAATTTCGGCCTGAGCTGGCGACGATTTGGCTGCGCGAGCAACCGGGTACGCCCGATCCCGCCCTGGAAACGGCCTTGCGTGTTGCGGTGGCTGAGCGGGCGCGTCAAAAAACCGACCCCTTGGAGTTTGTCCACCGCTGGAAGCACGTGCTGACGTCGGCAGAAGTCGATCGCATCACCAACGCCCCGATCTCCCGGCCAGCCCACATTCCGTCGGAGCCAGAACCTCTCCCGTCGCCGATCCCGGAGACGCCACGCAGCCTACCGCTTCAGGCAAACCCATTATCCTCCACCGTGGCGCCAGAGCCAACGCATGCCAGCCCGGTCGAACAGGAAGTGACACCGATCGTTCCGCTGCCCATGGAGCCGATCGAGGTTCAGCCCCTGGCGCAGAAACCCGTGCAGGATCAACCGCTGTTGCCGACGACGCCATCGATTGCGGAGGTCCCGCCCCCGATGGTTCCGCCGCCTTTGCCGGTCGCAACGGTGACGAACAAGCAGGCGGAACCGCCAGCGCGCAATTTCGTGACGCCACCATTGGAACACCGGGAAATGCCCGGCGAAAATTCTTCTCCATCCGTTTGGGACGAGCATATCCGGCCGTTCCTGGCGGCAAACTGGTATATCATCGCCGGCCTTTTGATGGTCGTCGGAGGCGCCTCGCTGCTGGCCTACTTCACGTGGGACAAGAGCCTGCTGGTGCGTTATCTTTTTCTCCCGGTTTTGCTGGCAGCCTTTACCGGCGGGATGGCGGAACTTGGTCTTCGTCTTATCCGCAGGCATGAGAATTTGCGTACCTCCGGCTCGTTCCTTCTGGCCGGAGCCGTCTGCCTGTTGCCGGTAAATTTCATGGTGCTTTCCCGTGCCGGTGGGGATCCGAATGTGTCCGGACTCGTGCTGCTCGCACTCGGCCTTTACACGACCCTGGCCGGGCTTGGCCTGTGGCGCTGGTGTGGTGCGGTGCGGCCTGAACTCCGCGTCCTGCTCGGACTTCCTCTCCTCGCCGTAAACCTCTTGGCCGTGATCGGAGATATGCCCGGTATTCGCGAGGTCACCGCCGACGATCTCGCCTGGCTGGTCCCGGCCACCTTCACCGCAGCCGTGTTCCTCATGCTCGCGGTGTCGAATCGATTCCTGCGACTCGTGCTCACAAAGGAATTATTGGAGGGAAAGATCGTTCCCTGGTTTTTCGGGGTGACGATCGCAGCGACCACCGCACAGGTCGCGCTTTGGCGCCACTTTCAACTCCACCTTATCCCGCAACCGCAAGACTACGCGCTGGCGGTAATTCTCGTCGGGGCCACCCTGCTGCGTTGGGAGCGACGCGCCGGTCAACTCCGCAACACGGGCGCGTCCTATGGCGGCGAATCGTTTCTCGGCTATGCCGCATTGCTGCTCGGCATCCTGATGGCCGCGGGCAACGAATGGCTGCGCATCGTCGCGTTGCTCCTGGTTGGAGCGATTTGGCTCGCGCAGGCGCCGCGACGGCCAGGCGTGGTCCATTACTGGATCGGATGCACGCTCTGCATGCTGGGTGGCGCGGCGGTCGGGCTGCTCGATTCGTTCCCAAAAAATGCTGAGTTGAACCTCCTGCCCGAGCTTGGCTTCGCCCTCGCGCTCTTGGCCGGCGCAGTTCGCGCGCTCGCCGCCCGCCGGGGCGAGATCCGACTGCGCGATGTGGCCCGCGAAATCCAACCTCCGATCCTGCTTATTTCTTCCATTGTCGCGGTGTTGTCACAATACCGCTTCCATTCGGCGCCGTGGCAGACCGGTCTTGTCCTCGTAGCTGTCGCCCTGTTTTTTGCGGTCCGGGCCACGTGGGAGAACCGGCGCGACTGGCTCAATATCGCAGCGGCGGCAGCTGGACTTGCCCTACCATATCTTGGCTGCGCGGATATGCTGGGCTACCAATTTGACGAAAACACCCTTGGGCTCGGATTTGGCCTGCTCGCAACCGCCTGGCTCACTGCAGCCCACTTTCTGCGGGGCGACATTTGGCGCCGGAGCGGTTCCTTCGTGGCGACCGGCTACAGCGTCGCCGGCATGCTCGGACTTTGCCTGCGCCTCATCCTTGCGAATGGCCCTGAAATTGCCACCGCGGACCTCGCGGGAGGCGCACTGTTGGCCGGCGTGCTCGGTCTTGTCGCGTGGCAACTCCGCTCGCCGGGACGCGGGCTGCTGGCTTCAAGCCTCCTCGTCATAATTCTGCCGCTCTTCCGCGTACCTGCCGACATCACGCCGGCATGGCTGCAGGTTGGCACCGGGTTAACCAGCGCCGCGGCGGCGCTCGTACTCATGCTCGGCTGCTTCCGCCTGCGTCGCCTTGCTTCAACCGATTCGAAGGCTCCAGCTCCCGCCGTGGAAACGAGCGCTCAGAAAGCGGCGTTTATCTTTCTCGTTCCGATTCTCGCTTCCGTAGCCTGGCTGACCGGGAAAGCCCTGGTGCTTCAAGTAATTCAAGTTTACCAGGACCAGATACCGGTCGTCGGCCCCGTCCGGCTGGCCTCGGCCACGCTGTACGCTGCAGCGATCTATTTTCGCAAACACCCGGGCGGAAGAGTCCTCTTTCATGCGTCTTGGCTGCTCCTTGGAGCCGGCATGGCCATGGCCTGCGACGAGGCCGGATGCCGCGACCTCCAATTGATTCAGTTTTCGCTGCTCTGGACCGGCATCGCGCTGACCGCCCTGCTCGTTGCGGAGTGGGACGCCGCGCGAAGGCAGGAATGGGTGACCGCCTTCCTCGTCCGACCGCGCCTCCAGCTTCTGGCCTACGGCAGCGCGATCGCCGCCGTTCCCGCCATACTTGCCGCCCAGGTTTCGTTTTTCGCCAATCAGAACCGGATGGGGTGGCTCGCACTCTTCCTTGCCGCGCAGCTCATCTGGCATGGGCTGCGAACTTCGCACCGCCGTTTCGGCGCCGTGCTGTTTGTCCTGGCTATCTCGTGGCTATGTGACGGGCCGCGCCTGTTGACCTCGTTCGGGGATCTGCCGGTTTTCCTGCTGGCAATATTCCTCGTGGATTTGGGGTTGGAGTTTTTCGAGCAGCCCCGCGCTTTCGTGGAACCGCTCCGCGCGCCATTCATCGCCGGCGCGACGCTCATGGTGACGGCGTTGGCGGTCGTCGCCGTGCTCTCCATCCAACCGATCGGTGGCGGCGCGCTTGATTTCTTCCAACCGCGGTCGGATCTCGGCGCGATCCTCGTCGCCCTGCTTCTGGTCGCACGCGCCCAAGTTTGCGCGGGCTTCGCGCTGCCGGTGGCGGCCCTGGGTTATCTGCTTTGCTTGCTCCCTTGTGGCATGGGCGAGTTGTACCGTCCTTGGCGGCTGGAGGGGTTTGCGTTGCTGCTCGGCGTGCTTCCCTTCCTCGGGC
>Ga0210395_10001084_pt1 | contig 21174 bp, 21 predicted proteins | sample IncBWH4OmetaG_FD_150861 | JGI IMG/M metagenome (GOLD analysis project Ga0210395, IMG submission 150861) | Forest soil microbial communities from Barre Woods Harvard Forest LTER site, Petersham, Massachusetts, United States - Inc-BW-H-4-O ...
CGCACGAGCGAGATCGTCTGGGAAGACTCGGCTGAAATCAAAAAACAAGGCCTCGAAGACGCGGCTTACCGCTGATGGCGCCGCGCGCACCGGCGCATCCGCGCCTTATGGCTCCAAGGAAACATGAACCCACGGGCCGACTCACGCTGCTGCACTTTTTGCGTTGCGGTGGGGTCGCGTTGCTCATGCTCGCCGCGTTCGAACTGTTGACCGGCTGCATGGACGCGGTGGCGCCGCATCCCGCCATCGCCTACACCGGCGATCCCATCGTCGATGGCAATGCCGAGCTCGCCGCCGCGCCGCCCAAGGATCGTGTGTTGTGGGACGATCGCATCGCCGCCACCGCCCTGCGCCTGGGCAACTTCGCTGAAGCCAAGGCCAAGCTCGACGACGCCATCGTGCGGGGCGGCGGCATTATCAACAACACGGCCGACGCGGCCAAGGCCCGCGGCCTTTTCCACCCCGAGGATACCAAGACCTTTATCGGCGAGCCCTACGAACGCGTGATGGATTATTATTATCGCGCCATCCTTTACTGGCGCGATGGCGAACCCGACAACGCCCGCGCTTGCTACCGCACCGGCCAGGTTCTCAGCAGCGATGTCGAAAACCATACATACAAAAGCGACTTCATGTTGCTCTATTATCTCGAGGGATTTGCCTCGGAGAAACTCGGCGAAGACGCTTCCGATGTTTTTGCCCGCGCCCAGGCGATCACCAAACGGCACCTGCCGCCATACAACAAGGACGCCAACGTCCTCGTCTTCGCCGAATACGGCCATGGCCCGGTCAAATACGCCGGCGGCGAATACAGCGAACAACTCCGCTTCTATACCGAGGAATCGCGCATCCGTTCCGCGCGCCTGATCGTAGATGGGCACAAAGTCTGGCTGCCGCCCTACGACAATCTCAACTACCAGGCCACCACGCGCGGCGGCCGGGTCATGGACCACATCCTCGGCAACAAAGCCGTGTTCAAGGGAACCACCGATACCGTCGGCAACGTCGCCCTCGTCGGGGCCGCGGTAGCGGCCGATCAAGGCTCCCGCCAGGGCGACGAGGCCGCGATCGGCCTGGCCGCGTTCGGCCTCATCAGCAAAATCGCCTCTGCCGCCACCACGCCCCAGGCTGACATCCGCGCGTGGGACAACCTCCCGCAATTCGTCAGCTTCGCCGCACTCCGGCTCGCCCCTGGCGATCACTCCGGTCAGGTCGAGTATCTCACGCGGGACGGCGATCCCGATCCCGACCTCACCCGCGAGGTCACCATCACTGTTCCGGCTGATCCTTCGGCCAATACCGTCGTATTTTTGAGTGAACTCCTGCACTAATCTGCAGTCACACCCTTTACCCTGACTTATGAAAACCGTATTCTCCATCCTCGCTGCCACCGCTGTTCTTGCACTCCTCTCCGGCTGTTCCACCCCCGGTCCATATACCCCGCAGGACACGACGAAATATACCATCGAGAACACCAATCAGTTTGTCCTGCTCGACGAACCCACGCAGACTTCCGTCACCTGCACCGGCATCGAGCCGCGCACGCTGTCCGACGGCCGCCTCGACCTCGTCGCCCTCGTGAAAAACAGCGAAGACCGTCGCATCCAGGTGCAAATCCAATGTGTATTTAAGGACGAGCACGGGTTTTCCACTGGCGATGAGACGCCTTGGGAAACTCTCATTCTCGCGGAAAATTCCACCGAGGCCGTGCACTTTACCGCCCTGAACACCCAGGCCAAGAACTTCACCATCCGCGTCCGTCAGGCGCGCTAAACCTTGGAGAATATTGCCATGAAAATCCCCAGCCTTTTCTTTTCCGCGCTCAGCCTTTTGCCGGCGGCCATCGTCCTGGCCGATGATCAACCGCCCGAGCCGCCCGTGCCCGTGGTGCAGACCATGCCGCCTCCGCCCGCCACGCGCCCGCCCGACAACCAGCAACTTTACGGCGGCCCGGCGCCGCTCGTCACGCCCGAGGCCGCCAAGGCTCTCATTGATAAATTTCGCGCCGCCTTTGTCCAAAACGACGAGGGCCCGCGCTTTGTTTTCTACATCAATCGCGAGCTGATCAACGCTGAATCCGGCCTCAAACTTACCAGACGCACCGAGCGCACCGAGGCCAGCGAATCGGAGGCCAACAATGGCGCGCCCACTCAGGACGATAAAATCGTCGCGCACAATACCTACGAAGCCACGGATACGTCCGCCCCCACGCTCGCCGATCGCCAGACCGTGCGCGATGTCGAGCGCCTTTTCGGCCGACCCTTCCGCGCGGCCGGCGCCCGCCTCGCCGACCCGCAAGTCGCGGCCTCGCTTCTCGCGGACAAGCCTTTTGACACCTTCGCCGCGGTCGGCGGCGACCAAGCTCGCAAGGATCGCGAAGCGCTCGCCAACGTGGCCGATATCGCCGTCGAAGTTCTCGTTTCCAGCCGCGAGGTCACCGTGACCACGATTTCGGGCGAAGCCGTTGTGACCGTGCCCGATATCCAGGCGACCGCCATCCGCCTGAAAGATTCCGCCATTATCGGCCAGGCTTCATCGAGCGACATCCTCGGCAAGGACCCGCAAGCCGGCCGCATCGCCCAGCGTTACGACGTGCGCGACATCACCGAAGCCACGTCCCTCGCGCTGATGCAGGACATGCTCACCGGCACGAAATAAAAACCTGTAGATAATGGAATAAGGTATGGCGCGACCGGCGGCGACGAGTGCATCGCCGCGGCGGGCACGCCCTACCTTGCGGTTAGTTTATTTTGTGAGATTCAATAACCGTCGCCAACCGCCTTTTCACTTCGGCCAGCGCGAGGCCGTCGATGCGCACAAGTTTTTGCCGGGCGGTTTCCCCGCGCATGAGCGCAACCGCGCGCCGTGGCAAATCGAGCTTCCCGGCGAGAAACTCGACAAGCGCGTCGTTCGCGCGGCCATCCGCCGGCGGGGCGGAAAGTTTCACCTTCAACGTTTCGCCCTGCCAGCCGCTGATTTCGTTGCGCGACGCGCCGGGGATCACTTTGACCGCGAGGCGGCAGGAAGATGGGTCGCGGTTCAAGGTTCAGGGCTCCAGGTTTAACGTTCGGGATAACCGTAGGTCGTGAGCATGCGGAATTGATATCCGGCGTTGGATATTGGACGTTCAATGTTGAATGTTCGAGCGCAGGGCGCTCGCATCACTCCAGCGCCTCGGCGAGCGCGGCGATGATTTCCTCAACCGGCTCGGTGCCGACGGAAAGGCGCAGCAGGTTGGGATCGAGCCCGCTTGCGGCCAGTTCGGCTCGGCCGGCCTCGCTGGTGACGAGGTCGTAGTGCGCAAGAAACATGAACGGACAAATGAGGGTCGTCGTCATGCCGAAGCTCGGGCCCTTGGGCAGGCGCAGGCGGTCGTAGAATTTATCGAGCGGCCCGCGCAGGGTGAACGAAATCATCGCGCCGACGGCGCCGGGCGCGCGGGCCACGCGTTCGAAGTTCGCGCGCGAATCCGCCCGCCGCGCCCAGAACACATCGCGCACCGCGGGATGCTTTTCAAGAAAGTCGACCACACGGGGGACGTTGTCGTGCATGCGCGCGAGCAAGGTTTCGGTTTTTCCGATTTGCGCGGCGAGGCGCGCGAGGTCGCGCGGGTAAACCGGTTCTAGCAGGGTGGTCAGCCTTGGGCGCAGCCGGGCGGCGTGCGGCGAGGCGGGATTGACCACGGCCAGGCCGGCGATGACGTCGCCTTCGCTCGCGGTGTATTTGGTCAGGCTGGTCGTGACGACATCGGCGTAGGGGAGCAGGTTGACGTTGAACGCCGAGGTGACGGATGGATCGAGGATGAGCGCGGCACCGTGGCGGCGGGCGAGCGCGACGAGCCAGGGCAGGTCGGGCGTCTGGATGAGGGGGTTGGTCGGCACTTCGGTGACGATCCCAGCGATGCGCCGGCCGTGCTCGGCGAAGAGGCGTTCGAGCGCCGCGCGATCGAACACATCGCGCGCGTAGAAATAATCGCCCGGCGCGGTAAATTTTTTCAGGATGGCGATCGTGTCGAGATAGAGCCAGCCGAGCTGGATCCAAACGGTGCGGCCATACCCGGATTGCAATTCGGCCAGCGCGCGGAACGCGGCGTAGACGGCGTTCATGCCGCTGCTGGCTAGGAAAAAGTCGGCGTCGCCCGCGCCGGTAAAGGCGGGGCGCAGGCGGCGTTTCACCTCGGCGGCGGCATCGCCGGTGAAAAGGTTTTCAGGCGCGGCGGACGGCAGCGCGCCGCGCCGCACGAGGTGGTCCTCGGCTTCGCGGGAGGAGAGAAAACCGCCGACGTTCTGCAGGAAAGTTTTCGCGCGCGTGGCGAGTTCGGCATTTTCGGGATGCGAGACGCCGTGCAGGTTCTCAACGGCGAAAATCTGGGCGTCCGCCTGCCCTGAGCCCGTCGAATGGGCCCCGAGATGTTGGGCGAGTTCGCCGGCCATGCGCGCCGACGAGGTGAGCCAGAGCGTGCGGCCGCCGAGAGGGTGCTTTTCCGCGAGCTGTCGCCCAAGCTGGCGCGCAAACGGATGCACGAGAAAACGCGGGTAGCCCGAGGTCAGGTGGCGGGTGATGTCGGGATTTTTTTCCTCGTACCCGACCACGTCGCGCATGGTCGGCAGGCTGCACGAAACGGAGTGCACGCTGCCGGGAATGCGCTGGCCGAGTGGAAGTGGAACGAAGACGGACATGGAGAATTACGAATTAAGAATGGAGAATGACCAATGGCGAGCGGAAGAAATAACAGGCATAAGCGACAATCCCAACCTTGAACTTTGAACCGGGAACCTTGAATCGCGGAGCGTTAAAAACAGCTTCATTTCTGCCCGCCGGGCCGCTAGCCTATGTCCGGCAGCGCATGTCGCGCCGCGCGGATTCAATCACCAAACTGTTCCTACCATGCTCCAGGTCATTCAATCACTCAGTTGTTTCCATGTGTTCGTTGTCACCGCCGTGGGGTTTCTCTTCGGCTGGTTGTGGTATTCACCCGTGATGTTCAACAAGGCCTGGGTGACTGAAATGCAAAATTCCTCGCAGGCGCCGGCCAACCTCAAGGGAAGGATGGGGCAGGCGACGGCCGTGGCTTTCTTTTTCACCCTGCTCTCGACCTTCGGGCTGGCCGTGCTGATCGATGCCCATGGCACGGTGGGCGCAGTGAAAGGCGCGGAGTTCGGCGCCTTTATCGGCGGGATCGTGGTCGGCAGCCGGATCCTCAACGGCTCGGTTTGGGAAAACCGCTCGACCCGGCTGCTGCGCATCAACGTTGGCCACGAGATCGTGCTGTTCGCGCTGCAAGGCGCGCTGCTCGGTTGCTGGCGCTAACAGCCTGTTAGGACGGTTGCTATTTGGCGGTCGCAGAATCGAACTTCAAGTTCAGCTTGGCGATCGCCTCGGCGATTGGCACGGCAAAGCCGAGGCCTTGGTACTCAACCCCAGCGTATTTCATGCTGACGATGCCGAGCACGCGACCGTCCTTGCCGATCAGCGGACCGCCGCTGTTGCCCGGATTAATGCTGGCATCGGTTTGGATGAATTTGTGTCCCTCAATTTCGCGTTTGCCGCTGACGATGCCCTTGGCGACCGACGAACTAAGTTCTTCGCCGCTGGGGTCGCCGATGGCATAGACATCGACTCCCACGGCGGGATCATCGGCGGCCAATTCGAGCGGCTTGTGGGAGGTGCCGGGCAGTTTTATGAGTGCGACATCGGCGCCGTCGTCGGCCCGCACGACGTCGGCGTCGAGCACGAGGCCGTTGTGCAACTGCACGGATACGGTTTTGACGCCGGAGACCACGTGGGCGGCGGTGAGCGCGTAGCCATCCTCGGTGATGATGAAGCCGGCACCAGTAACGGCACCGGATTTTATCGTGACAACTCCGTCGAGGACGGCGGGAAAATCTGCCGGCAGGGCTAGGGCGGTTTCCGGGCGAAAAGAGGTGAGTTCGAGCGCCGAGCTGAAAGAAGAGCCTTTGTCCGCTTGGACTTCCGCCGCGGTCTCCGGTTTCATAAAGGATGCGAAGTCGGAGTTAGCCAGCAATTGCCGAAAGCCTTTTCGAAACATGGAGAAAACCGCAATCACGTCGCCTGAATTGTAGGCGTAATTGTCGGAGCAACCCGTGTTGGTCGTACGGGTATAAACGACCTTGCGGGCGAGCGTGTCGTAAACCTGCCAGTCGACTATGAGGCTGCCTTTCATTTCCATTGCGGAAGGGTAGTTGGACACGGGACGACCATAGTAATTGGTGGGATAAGTGATATAGACATCAAGACTCAAGCCGGAGATTTGCGCGCCCAGTTCATAGCGGGCCTTGGCAGACTCGTCATTATTGAAGAGGAGGTTTCCCCCGCCAAGTTGATTGTAATGGGCTTTTTGCAATTCGTCGAGGACGATGGTATCGTATTGTCCTGTACTATAGATCGCGCCCGGGGCTGTAATCGTTCGTGCTGCGTTTCCCATCGGTTCCTGATAAATAGCCCCGATGGGAGCAGTCGAATCGACGCTGATGACCACCTGCCGGAATGCTACAGGTTTGGAGCCACCAGGCGCCATGTCGACGGGCTGAGGTTCGGAATAGTCGGCATCCGTGGCCACGCTGTTGCCACTAGACTCAGGCGGGGCCGAGGAGGTAACGACCGAAGTGGTGGCGTCCTCGCCATTTTTTATGAAGGTCTGGTCTTTGGCCGAGAGCGACGCCAGATGGACCTTCAGGTTATCGCCATTTGGTTGGGTCAAAAACACGATGTCTCCCATTATCCCGCTGAATTCTGCTTCCACCTTGGTCTTACCGTCGATGGTCCAGACCCGCGCGCTGGCCAAGTAGGCGCTGCAAACAGCCAAGCCAAAAAACAAGAGGCTTCGGACGGCGCGATTCATGGGATTTTGGTGCGGAACCAGCGTTTCATTCAATCCCGTCCATTTAGTTGCAGGCATACATAGGCAGTCATTAAGCAGCTTACCGGCCAAGGCGAAGAAAAAACGTCGCCTCGCGCCGTGGGGCGCGCGAGGGTGAGCCCCGCATGAAACTCATCTCATGGAACGTCAACGGCGTGCGGGCCGCGCTGAAAAAAGGCGCGGTGGACTATTTTGAGAAGGTCGGCGCCGATATCATCTGCCTGCAGGAGACCAAGGCGCATCCCGGCGACGTGCAGCATGTCGTCTGGCCGCGCGGCTACGACGTGTTTTGGAACAGCGCGGACAAAAAGGGCTACAGCGGCACCGCCGTCTTTACCCGCGTGAAGCCGCTGGGCGTGACGCTCGGCCTCGGCGCCGCCGATCACGATCGCGAGGGGCGCGTGATCACCGCGGAGTTCGACGGCTTTTTCCTGGTGAACGTCTATCAGCCCAACTCGCAGCGCGGTCTTACCCGGCTGGCCTACCGCACGCAGGAGTGGGACCCGGTGTTTTTGAAGTACCTGAAAAAACTCGAGCGCAGGAAGCCGGTGGTTTTCTGCGGCGACCTCAACGTCGCGCACACGGAGATCGACCTCGCCAACCCGAGATCGAACCACCGCAACGCCGGCTTTACCGACGAGGAGCGGGAAAATTTTTCCCAGCTCCTCGACCGCGGCTTCGTGGACACATTTCGCGAATTTGAAAAAGGCCCCGGCCACTACTCGTGGTGGAGCCAGATGGGCGATTGCCGCGCGCGGAACATCGGGTGGCGCGTCGATTATTTTGTGGCGAGCGAGAAGTTGCGCCCGGCCTTGAAGCGCGCCTGGATTTCGCCCGAAGTCATGGGCAGCGACCACTGCCCGGTGGGGCTGGAAATAAAAATTTAAAACAAGCCATGCAAGCGCGTGAACTGGACGAGCTCAAAACCCTGCTGCTCCGCGAACCGCGGCGGACGCTGGCGGTGGCGGAGAGCGTCACGTGCGGGCACTTGCAGGCGAGCATCGGCGCAATTTCAGGGGCGTCGGAATTTTTTCTCGGCGGCATCACGGCCTACACGCTCGATGAAAAAGTGAAGCATCTCGGCGTGAAGCGGGCGGCCGCGAAGGCCGTGAACAGCGTGTCGGCCGAGGTGGCGGAGCAGATGGCGCGCGGCGCCTGCGCCCTGTTCGGCAGCGATTTTGCGCTGGCGACGACGGGTTATGCAGAGCCCTTCGACTTGGCTCAGGGCAGGCCCTTCGACGGTGGGCCCAGTCGAACCGCTCAGGGCAGGCCGTCGGCCAAAAGAAAAATCACCGCGCCGTTTGCCTGGTGGGCGCTGGCCCACGCGCCAGGCTCCCGGTCTGGCCGCGGGGGAAAATTCATTGTGCGCAGCGGGCGGGTCGATGGGCCGGGGCTGGCGCGCGTGGCGATGCAGGCGTTCGTGGCTGAACGTGCGCTGATGGAGCTGGTGGGCTACCTGCGCGGGCGGCGTTCGACGCCGCGCAGTTTGTAGTTTGGAATTAGTAGTTGGGACTGCCTATCAAAACCGAATTACTGACCATCATGGCTTTAGGGCCTTTTCGGCTTAAACAGCCTCCATGATGGGCTAAATTGTCATTCCGAGCCGTGCGAGGAATCTCTGCAGTTATTGTCGATTTCAATTCCGGAGATTCCTCGCACGGCTCGGAATGACAATTTAAAGGACATGTCGCAACAGCCTCCGAGCCCTAATCTTGTTACATGACACCTGACACTTTGAACTTGGCGCTCGCGCCTACGGCGCAAGTTGCTGCACGTAATTCATGAGTGGCTGGGCGTCGGGCGTGGGCTGGACCCAGTCGCTGTAGAGGATTTCCGGCAGGCCGTAGCTCGTATTGTAGAAAAGCTGGTTGGCTTCGTCGTCGCGGGTGAGGTAGCCGCCTTTCACGGTGGCTCCGGCGTAAAGGCCGATCGACTTGCTGTAGATGAGCACGGGCACCTTCAGGATGTCGGAAGAACTTTCGGCTTGCTTGGCGTGCGGACCGGCGACGGCCTTGGCATCGACGCCGATGTTGAACCGCGTCTGGAGGAGGTTGTGCGCCGTGGCGTCGTCGGTGAGCACATAAATGAAATCGGTGGCCTTGCCGCCGGCCTGGAGGCCGATGCTCATTTCGCCCGCGTGCATGAAGCCGGGCACGCTCCAGTGCCCGTCATGTTTTTTCACCAAGGCAACGGCGTAGCCGCCCTGGAAACCGAGGAGAAAACTGGCCTTGATCTGGTGCACGATGACGAGGGCGTGCGCGCTGGCGAAAACGCTGGGCGGGATGGCGGTGGCGGTGTCGCTCTGGAAATCGCGCAGGATGGCCTCGCAGTTGCTAAGATGCGCGGCGAGTTCGTCGCGCGAATCATTGGCGCGGGCGAGCGGTGTGGCCACGAGGCCGGCGGCGAGCAGGCAAAGAAAGAGCTTTTTCATAATGCGTTGGTGACGTGGAGCGGGCGTTTGTTCCATGCGCGAGCGCATGGGTTGGCGGGATGAAAGCAGGTGCGGGGCCGCTTGGAAAGTGCGGAGTTCTCAATCCAGGCCCCGGTCGGCCAGGTCTTCCTCGTCCCAACCGAGATAATGGCCGAGTTCATGCAGGTAGGTAAGGCGGACTTCTTCACGAAAAATTTGCACATCGGCTTCGGCATAGTCCCAGAGGTTGCCGAGGAAAAGCAGAATTTGCGGTGGTACATCGGCCAGGTCGGAGGCTTGCGCGGCAGCATGGGGCGGGCCGACAAAGAGGCCGAGGATGTCGGGTTCCAAGCCATCGGCGAGGATGGCGTCGTTGGGCATGGGTTCGTAACTGACAGGCAAGGCGCAGGCGAGCGGGCGCAGGTCGGGAGGCAGCGCGTTTTGGGCGGCGGTTACGGTCTCTTCCGCGAGTATGGCGAGCTGGGAAAACTTCATGGCGTACAGACTAACGGGAAAAAAGAAACTTTTCCATGTCGCCGACGTCTTCTTCCTTACAACCTCAAATTCTTCCATGAAATCCATCCTTAAACTTTCCCTGGCGGCCATGCTGCTGGGTTTATCCATGGCCGGCTTGCTTCGCGCGCAGGACCAGACTCCTCCCGTTCAATCGGGCCCGTCGATTCAGCCGGACCAGTCCGCGCCACCAGACACGGGCGATAAGCCGCAACATCAACACACGATGAATCCGCAACGGATGCTGCAAAAGCTATCGGACCAGGTTAACCTGACCGACGACCAAAAGGCAAAAATCCTTCCGCTGTACCAGGCGGCATTCGATCAGATCAAGGCATTGCATGACGATGCTTCGCTGTCGGACGACGATAAGCACGAGAAAATGCGCGCCATCATGCAATCGACACGCAAGCAGATCGGCGACATCCTCACGCCCGAGCAGAAGCAGAAACTCAAAGACCTGCGCGCCGCCCACGATAACGGCAATCCGCCTCCACCGCCCGCCGACGCACCTTCTCCGTCGACCGACAATCCTCCACCGCCCGCGGACAACCCGGCGCCGCAACCGAGCACTTAAAATAGTTTTTGTGACTTGATTCCCTTTCCGCCGCGTGGCCATCCGCCCGCGGCGGTTTTTCGTTTCTGGCGCAATTACGGCACCCCTATTTTTGGGAAGAGCAGCGTTAGACCAAGCCGAGCCAGCTTTTCACCGCCGCCTCAACTCGCGACAGCGTCGGTCCGTCGATCACGCCCATCCGGTGCACGAGCTGCACGGCAGGCACGGTGGCGACACCTTGCGCATCAAAAACCCCGGCATCAAAACCGCGTCCCACATGGGCCACCTCGAAGCGGGCCTTCTCCCCCACACTGGTCTTACGCGGGATAAACGTCACCAAGGCGCGTTCCTGATCGTTGTAAGCGACGCTGAGGATCAACACGGGCCGCGTCTTTGCCACCATCCCAAGGTCAACCAGCCATATTTCCCCACGCTGTGCCCGACTCACTTGCCATGTTCCTCGCGGTCGTAAACTTGGAAGAGCGCGTCGGACGCGTTGAGCAACGCCTGGCGTTCTTCATACCACGCCGCCAGCTCACGCTGCTGCTGCGGTGAGAGTTTCTCGATTGCGGTCTCGATTTCCTGCACAGTGCTCATGGCGATAACTCTGCGGTTTTTTCTGCATTTAGCAAGCGCCTGGGCGGCGGCGACAATCTTGCCAGCCTTGTTGGCTGGCCAATGCGCACGAGCCGAGCAGAGCGGCGTCGGCAAACCATCGACAACAGAAATGCCAACACAGGCGCGAGATCGGTAATCATGCGATTACGCTTAATGAGTTCCTGAACCTGCAAAGGTTACCACGAGGTTGCCTGTCCCAGATTGGCTTTGCGCTTTGGCTCGGGTCCGTGAATTCCTGTCGGTATCCATGATGAGTTACTGGCAGTTAATGGAGTTGATCCTGCCCGTGTTCGCGATCGTCGCCATCGGCGTGGCGCTGCGGCGCGCGCAATGGCTGACGGCGGCGGCGGATGAGAGCTTGCTGAAGCTGACCGTAAACTTTCTCTACCCATGTCTCATTTTCGAGTCGGTGGCGGGCAATACGGCGCTGCGCGACCCGCGCAATCTTCTGTGGGCGCCGCTGGTGGGTTTCTCCACGATGGCGCTGGGCATCGGGGCGGCGTTTTATGCGGGGCGGGCACTTGGGCTGGTGCGCGGCCAGGGGCTGCGGACCTTCGCCTTTGCCGTCGGCTTCTACAACTACAGCTACATTCCGATTGCGCTCATGCCGGGGCTGTTTGGCCGCGGGAGCTTGGGCGTGCTGATGGTGCATAACGTTGGCTGCGAAGCCGCGGTCTGGACGGTGGGCGTGCTGGTGCTGGCCGGGGTGCCGCTGCGCGAAGGCTGGCGGCGGCTGGCGAGCCCGCCGGTGCTTTCGTTGTTGCTGGCGCTGGCGGTGAACCTGTCCTCGCTCAGCCCGCGGATTCCGGCCGTCATGATGAGCGTGGTGCATTTGTGCGCGGCGAGCGCGATTCCGCTCGGGTTGCTGCTCATCGGGGCGACGATGGAAAATTTTATTTTGGAAAAACCGCAGGAACTGTTTGAGGTGCGCACGACGCTGGGTGCGTGCCTGCTGCGCCAGGGGCTTCTGCCCGTGGCGTTTCTCTTGCTGGCAAAATTTCTGCCGTGCACGCCGGAGCTCAAGCGCGTGATCGTGGTGCAGGCGGCCATGCCGGCGGGCATTTTATCCATCGTGCTGGCGAAACACTACGGCGGCCGGCCGCTGACGGCGGTGCAAATCGTGGTGAGCACGACCGTGCTGGGCGTGCTGGTGATTCCGCTGTGGTTGCGGCTGGGGCTGGCGTGGGTGGCTGGGTGACCGGGCTTGTTTTTAGTGAACTATGAGGTAGCAAGGTTGTCTGACCTAAGAGCCTGCTAACGGAGCTCCCCATGAAAATTCGCCCCTTAATGCTGTTTGGTCTTTGCTTTGTCGCGTTGCTCCGCGCCCAGGCGCAGGATGCCTCCTCCGACTACGCGCCAGAAGACCTCGACCAACTGTTCGCGCCGATCGCACTTTATCCGGATGCGCTGATCGCGCTGATTTTGCCGGCTTCGACCGTGCCTTCCGACGTGACGCTGGCGGCGCGCTATCTCGAGGCCAACGGCGATCCGGCGCAGATCGAAAATCAGCCGTGGGATGATAGCGTGAAGGCGCTCGCCCATTACCCGGATGTGGTGAAATGGATGGACGCCAACCTCGCGTGGACCCAGGCCGTCGGCAGCGCTTTTGCCCAGCAACCGGCGGACGTGATGAACTCCATCCAGCAATTGCGTGCCCGGGCCAGGGCGGCCGGTACGCTCGTCGACACGCCGCAACAGCAAGTTGTCATGGAAGACGACAAGATCTGCATCGTGCCGGCACAGTCCGAGGTGATTTACGTGCCGGAATACGATCCCGATGCGGTCTATGACGAGGGTGGGCCGCCGCTGGCTTTTGGCGTCGGGTGTCCGGTGGGCGCGTGGCTGGGTTATGAATGCGACTGGGTTGGCTTTGGCATCCGAGTGGGCGTCTGGCATCCCGGATGGGACTGGCGGCGTCCGCATTTTTCCGGCGCCGCCGGCCGGCAATGGCGGCCGGATCCAAGGCGGGAGCGCGAGCTGCACCAGAATTCTGGCTGGGGGCGTCCCAACATTCCCAGCCCGAGGCCGATGGCCGGCGCGCCTGCGTTCGCGCACCGACCCGGTCAAAATTTTTCTCCTGCGGCCACGCGCGAATACGCCCGGCCCGACGTCAGGGGCTGGGACTCGACCCCAAGGCCTGCGCCGAATCAAGGCCGGCCAGCCGCAAATGCGCCCAGGGCGCCTGCTCCGCAGGGAGCCGTGTTCGGTGGTTACGGACGTGGCAGCATGACGAGCGATTACAGCAATCGCGGGCAACAGAGCCGCCAGTCGATGAGCCGGCCATCCGGCCGGCCGGCTGAATCCTCCAGGCCGCCACCATCCTCGGGGTCACATAATGACAACGGCAAAGACAAGCCGCAACGTTGAGCGCAATTCACCGCGCACGCATCGCACCAGGCCGTTTCTCCAGCCATTTATTTTCCCGAGTAATCCAGCCAAGCCCATGAAAACCTCGTCCTTATTTTTCCGCACCATTTGTGGATTTGCCGCGGTTTGCGCGATGGTGCTGTGGGCCGGTTCGCCGCTGCCACTTCAGGCGGATGAAACACCGGACGCCGCCACAGGCGGGCCGCGCCTGTTTGCTTCGCCGGAGGAAGCGACCCAGGCCCTGCTGGCGGCCACCAAGGCAAAGGACAAAACCGCCATCCACGAAATTTTCGGCGCGCAGGCGCATGAGCTTCTCACGTCCGGCGACCCGGTGCAGGACAAGGCGGAATTTGCCTCTTTTGCCACGGCGATCTCGCAGATGTGCAACCTGGTTCGCAAAGGCGACGACAAGATCGTTCTCTATATCGGCGCCGAGAACTGGCCCTTTCCCATTCCCCTCGTGAAAAAAGACGGCCAGTGGTTTTTCGACGCGTTGGCGGGCAAGGATGAACTCATCAACCGGCGCATCGGCGAGGATGAGATCATCGCCATCGGCGTCTGCCGAGCCTATGTCGCGGCCCAGCGCGAATATGCCGGTGAGGATCGCGCGGGCGATGGCGTGCTCAAGTATGCGCAGAAACTCATGAGCACTCCCGGCAAAAAAGACGGCCTCTACTGGGAGCCGGTGCCAGATGAACCTTTGAGCCCCTTTGGACCGCTCGTGGCTCAAGCCCGCGAGGAAGGTTACGGCCAGAACCATCAGAAGGGCCATCACCAGCCCTTTCACGGCTACCTGTTTAAGATTCTTACGGCCCAAGGCGCCGACGCGCCCGGCGGGCCCTACAACTATATCATAAACGGCAACATGATCGCCGGATTTGCCCTGATCGCCTATCCCGCGCACTGGGGCGACTCGGGTGTCATGACCTTTATCGTCAACCAGCAGGGCAAGGTCTACCAGTGCAACCTAGGTGAAAATAGCGCTGATCTCGCCGGCGCGATAACGGAATTCAATCCCGACAGCCAGTGGACCGTGGTACAAGAACAAGGCGCCGTCTGGAAATAAATTACCGCGCAGTGCCATCGCGCTTGCGCCCAAATCCGTGGCGCGGGTGGGCGTCCGAGAAAAATGTGCAGTTGAGGGAATGATAACGATTTGCTAACGCTCATGGGTGAACCGTAAACCGTGAACTGCGAACCCTGCTAATGAAACGCCGCCGTCCCCTCATCATCGTCCTCCTCGTGCTTGGGGCCGTGACCCTCTATTTTGTCACGAGTTGCCACCCTCGCAGCCTCATGCTCACCGGCATCGTGACGACCGACGACGTGATCGTCAGCTCGGAGATCCAGGGGCGCCTGCAACAATTGTCCGTCAAGGAAGGCGACGCGGTCAAACAGGGCCAGCTGCTCGGCCTGATTGCGCCCGACGAATGGAAGGCCGGCATGGCGTATTATGAAAATGGCGAACTCGGCGCCGAGGCCGATTTGAAATACGAACAGGCCGCGACCGACAGCCAGATCAAACAAGCCGAGGCCAATCTCGCCTCGGCCGAGGCGCAGGTCGCGCAGACGGAGGCCGACTTGGAAAACGCCCAGCTCAACTTCAAACGCGCGTCAGACCTGCGCCAGGGCAACACCAATTCCCAGCAAGAGTACGACCAGGCGCGGACGGCCTGCGACAGCGCGAAAGCGCACGCCGACGCCCAGCACGAACAAGTCCTTTCGGCGCAAGCTGCCCTTGAGTTGGCCCAGGCCAATGCGACCCAGGTCGCCACGCGCCGCGCCGCACTCGCCGCGGCCGCCGCGCAAAAAGACAAGGCGCAGGTCCAGCTCGGCTATACCGAAATCCACGCCCCCATCGACGGCATCGTGAATGTGCGCGCCGCGCTCGAAGGCGAGGTGGTAAACGCGGGCCAGGCCATCGTCACGCTCGTCAATCCCGACGATCTTTGGGTCCGCGCCGATGTCGAGGAGAGTTACATCGAGCGCATCCACCTCGGCGACAAAATGACCGTGCGGTTTCCTTCCGGCGGCGAACGCGAAGGCACGGTCTTTTTCCGCGGCGTGGATGCCGACTACGCCACGCAGCGCGACGTCAGCCGCACCAAGCGCGACATCAAGACCTTCGAAGTGCGCCTGCGCTGCGACAATAGCGACCGCAGCCTCGCCGTGGGCATGACCGCTTACGTTTTGCTCCCATTGAAGTAGAAGCGGTGCCGATCAGTAATTTGTAGTTCGGATTTAGTAGTTAGTCCAAACCACCAACTCCCAACTACCAATGAAGAATGACCAACGCCATGTTTGCCGTCGAAGTTAAAAACCTTGCGAAGCGCTTCGGCGATTTCTGCGCGGTGGACAGCCTGAATTTCACCGTGAACCATGGCGAAGTCTTCGGCCTGCTCGGACCCAACGGCGCGGGCAAATCCACGCTCCTGCGCATGCTGACGACGCTTGTGCCGCCCACTTCGGGCACGGCGATCATCAACGGCTTTGACATCGTCCGCCAGGCGAACGATGTCCGCAAATCCATCGGCGTCATCCCGCAGGCCCTGACTTCCGACCTCGACCTGAGCGCCCGGGAAAACATGAGCATCTACGCGAAGCTTTACAGCATTCCGCGCGAGAAGGCCCGCCGCGTGATCGATGAACTGCTCGCCGCCGTCGATCTCACCCCGTGGGCCGACAAGCCGCTGAAAATGTTTTCCGGCGGCATGCGGCGGCGCCTCGAAATCGCGCGCGGCCTCGTGCACTCGCCGAAGATTTTTTTCCTGGATGAGCCGACGACCGGCCTCGACCCCATCTCGCGCGTGGCCGTGTGGGAGATGCTCTCGCAACTGAAACGCGAGCGCGACCTCACCATCCTCATGACCACGCATTACATGGACGAGGCGGACAAGCTCTGCGACCGCATCGCCATCGTCGATCACGGCAAGCTGGCCGCGCTCGATTCGCCGCTGAAACTGAAAGCCTCGATCCCGGGCCAGAACATCATCGAGGTCAGCTTCTCGGCCGTCCCGCCGCAGTGGATCGAAACGCTCCGCGCCCTGCCGGCCGTGGCTGAGGTCAAGGCGGTGGAAAACATTTTCCGCATCTCCTCGCACAACGGCCCGCTCACCACCGTCGAACTGCTGGCCGCGGCGCGCTCGGCCGGCGTCACCCTGGCGTCGCTCTCCGTGCAGAGCACGACGCTGGACGATGTTTTTGCCCACTACACCGGGCACCAGTTGCGCGATGCGCTGCAGGCCCCGGACGTTTCCAACAGCCCGTACATCATGGCCAGGCCGGGATAATAAAAGATTTTTATGAATCGAATCTGGGCCATCATCGAACGCGACCTGCGCCGCTTCCGCCGCAGCCCGATGTTAATGCTGATGACGACGCTGATGCCGATCGTGCAGCTCGTGGTGCTCGGCTATGCGTTTGGCGGCCAGATCAAAAACCTCCGCGTGGGCGTGGTGGACCAGGATCACGGCGTGCCCGCCGTGAAGCTGAAGGAAATGTTCCAGGCCGTTGCGGCCAACGCGCGCACCTTCGACACGGTGGCCTATTCCGACGTGGGCGCCGCCGTGCAGGATTTGCGCACCGGTCGCATCAACGCGGTGCTCAACATCCCTCCGCAGTTTTCGCGCAAGGTCCTGGCCGGCGCCAGCCCGAAGATCGCGCTCATCGAGGACAACACCGATCAATTTTCTTCCTCTGCGCTCGGCTCTTCGCTCCAGCAGCTGCTCGGCGCTTACGGGCAAAAGCCGTCTTCCGCCCGCCTGTCGGCGCAGGCGTCGCTCTCGGTGGTCGAGATTTATCCGTATGTGCCGTACATTCAATACCTGCTGCCGGGCACGATCACGCTGGCGGTCTTCGTTTCCGCGATGATCGGCGGCGGCATCATCTTCATCGACGACAAGGCGCGCGGCTTGCACGAGGGCTACCTCGTGACGCCGATCAGCAAATTCGAGCTGATCCTCGGCTTCAATCTCGCGGGCGTGGCCAAGGCCAGCCTCTCCGGAATGGTGCTGATCACGGTCGGCTCGCTGATCGCGGGCATCCCCGATCCGTTCAACCTCATGCGGATGGCGCGCCTGATTCTGCTCGTGATCGCCACTTCGCTCGCCCTGATCAGCATGATGTTCCTGATCATGGCGCGGGTCAACGATCCGCTCCTGCCGCGCGCCATCTTCGGCATGCTGAACACCGTATTATTTTTCCCGAGCGGCGCGGTCTATCCCACGACGGCGTTTCCCCCGTGGATGCGCGTCATCACGATCGTCGATCCCTTCACTTATGCCGTGCATGGCTTCAAGGAACTTCTGCTGAAAAACACCGGCCTGGGAGCCATCGGCTACGATCTGCTATTTTTATTCAGCTTCACGGTGATAAGCCTGGGTGCGGCCACGCTGCTTTTTCGACGGACGCTCTAGCGAACGCTGAACGACCAATTCAGATAAAGGCCGATGCCATTTTTCAACCGCCTGCCGATTGAGGTTTGACCCGGCATTTCCCCGGCAAAGGATAGTATACCCCTAAAATTATGAAATCCCCTGCTTTCCGCCGCCTCATCCTCATATCCGCCTGTTTCGTCGTTGCCGTCGTACGCGCCGTGCCGATCCAGCACGACTTCATCGCCGTCGATGAGGGCTTGAGCAACCTGATGCGGATTGACGAGAAAGAGCCGAAGAAAAATTGGCTGGTGCATATCGGCAAGGCGCATCCCCGCGACCTGCAGTTGATCGGCGGAGGGCGGCTACTCGTTAGCCACGACCAAGGGTATTCCGAGTATGACATTAGCACGGGCCAGTTATTGAAAAACATCTCGCTCTATCACGACGTGTCGTCCGTCCGGCGCCTTCCCAACGGCCACACCTTGATTGTTGGCGTGGATTTCGACCGGCCGAAGAAAAACAAGGGCGACAATCCGCTGGGCGATCCAACCGGGCACCACGTCATTTTTGCCGAATTCGACGCGAACGATCATCTGGTGAATCGGATCGCCTACATCGGCGACTACGCCCGCCTGGTGCGCGAAACCGCGCAGGGCACGTACCTCTGCGGGAGCAACACCATGTTCCGGGAAGGCGACGGGAAAGGAAATTGGATCCGCGAAATTCCGGTCGATGGCTTCACCCACGCCTGGAAGGCCCTCCGGCTGCCGAACGGCGACACGCTGATGTCTTCCGGTTACGGCACTTCGAAGCAGAACGGCTCCGCGTTCATGGTCGAGGTCGATGCCAACGGGAAAATTGTCCGCAAATTCGGCGCTGCGGCGGACGTTCCCGCCGAGGTCCATCCCTATTTTTATGCGACCTTCCAGCTCTTGCCGAATGGAGACGTGGTCGTCGCCAATTGGCAAGGGCACGGCATCGGACGCAACTACTCCGGCGTGCAGATCCTGGAATTCGATCCCAAAGGCGCCATCGTCTGGGAGTGGAGCGACCGAGCCTTCGTTTCCTCGATGCAAGCGGTCCTGGTGCTCGACGGACTGAACACCGCGCTCCTCCATGATGAGCGCAACGGCATCATGGAGCCGCTGCCATCCGCCGAAGCGCCACCCAAGGGCTAGCAGCGTGTCCGACTTCGCCTCCACGCTGCTAAACCAAAATGGCTGTGCCATTTTGGAGAGCCTTGGCCGTCCGATGACGTGGTCCATGCAAGTTCAATTGTAAAAGATTATTACCGCTGATAATATATTATAATATGTTGTAGATAAACAACTAATATTTAATTAAAGATAGCTAAATGAGGGTGAAGCTTAAGTTGTTTTTACTTTGATTGGTACTAGATTGCATTATTAACAAGTTTATTACAAATTAGGCTTGATTCCTAGGGTATAACTCCTAGTCTTGATGGCATGAAGCCTCCGCGAAAAATATGGTATTTTTCAGGTGTGGTCGCCGGGGTTATCGTCGGCGTTCTGGGGCTCTCGCCGATGTCTGCATTGGCCGCCGTTGACAATTGGACCAGCCCGGCATCCGGCGTCTGGGGCACAGCGGGCAATTGGAGCGGGGGGGTGCCGACTAACACGAGCACCGCGACGTTTAATACCGTCGCCGGGCTCAAAACGGCGCTCACGCTTTCGGCGGCATCGTCCGCGAATTCACTTTCATTTAGTGCCGCCGGCGGGGTGAACGCCTACACGTTCGACACCGCGGGAACCGTCAACAACGACGTGCTCACGCTCACCGCTGGTATCACAAACTCGGATACGGCGACCCAGACTTTCTACAACGCCTTCACTCTGGCGGGCAGCCAGTCATGGACGGCCACGAGCGGGGCGATGAATTTCAACGGTAATGTGAATTTGGGTGCCGGTGCCAACTCCTACACGCTGACCGTAAACGGAGCCAGCCCGGTCGCAATCGCCGGCGTCATTGCCAATGGGGGAACGCCCGCGGGCAATCTCGTTTACGCCGGCACCGGCACGCTGACACTTTCCGGGGCCAACACCTACACGGGAACGACGGGCGTCAATTCCGGCACGCTTAATATCCAGAGCGCGGGCGCGTTGGGCAGCGGCGCGGGGAACACCACCGTCGCCAGCGGGGCCACCCTGCAGATGGCAAACAATATTACCACGACCAATACGGGAACGCTGACCCTCAATGGAACGGGCGCGGGGTCGGGAGCATTGCAAAATCTGAGCGGGAGCAATGCCTGGAACAGCAACATAACGTTTGGTTCAAATTCCACCATTTATTCCTCGGTCGCGGGGACGACGCTCACCCTTGGCAATGCCGCTGGCACCAGCCTCTTCACGATGGGAAGCAACACTGTCACCTTCGACGGGCCGGGAAATACCTTTATCAACTCGAATGTCGGCGTGGCCGGAGACACCGGAAGCGTGGTCAAGAACGGAACGGGCACGCTCACCTACTATGGCTATAACACTTATTATACAGGGGCGACCACCGTTAACGCGGGCGCCCTGGATCTGTTGGTCGGACCATTCAGTGCGGGCTACTATGGGATCATGGGCTCGCTGACCATTGGCACCGGGCCTTCCAATCCAGCCTTGGCGGGAACCGTCAGCGTCGCTATCGCCAGCAACAGTTACGCCAACCAGATTTCACCGACCTCTGCGGTCACGATCAACTCGGATGGCATCCTTACGGTCGCCGCCGCCACGGGCCTTGGCACCCTTACGCTCAATGGCGGGCAGGTATCAATGGCGAGCGGCATCGCCATCTCTCCCACGGGTGCGATCACATCGAACACCAACAGCGCGCATGAAACTTCCCTGATCTCCGGCGGGCAAGTCACCCTCAGTGGAGCAGAAACTTTCACCGTCGCCCGGGACGCCACCCTCACGAGCGACCTCACCGTCAGTTCAACCCTGACCGGAGGATCCATCGTCAAGCAAGGTGCTGGCGTCATGACCTTGACCGCGGCCAACACGCTGACGGGAACCACGATCAACGCCGGCACGATCAATGCCCAGGCCACGAACGCCCTGGGCACCACCAACGGTGTCACTGTTGCCAATGGAGCGACCCTCCAACTCCAAGGCGGAATCACCCTCGGGCAAACCTCGACCACGCTTTCCGGCACCGGCACTAGCAATAACGGCGCGATCGAAAACGTTTCCGGCGCCAACACCCTTTCCAACGCACTCACGCTCGGGAGCAACAGCCGCATCAACTCCGATGCCGGTACCCTCACCATCAACGGCGGCATCGCTGGTTCCGGCAACAACCTTAACCTTGGCGGCGCGGGTAATACGACGGTCAGCTCGGCGATCACGACCGGCACCGGTACCGTCACGCTCGACGGCACCGGCACCACCACTTTTTCCGGCGCGGCCAACACCTACACCGGCCTCACCACCGTGAACAGCGGAAC
>Ga0210395_10001085_pt1 | contig 21162 bp, 22 predicted proteins | sample IncBWH4OmetaG_FD_150861 | JGI IMG/M metagenome (GOLD analysis project Ga0210395, IMG submission 150861) | Forest soil microbial communities from Barre Woods Harvard Forest LTER site, Petersham, Massachusetts, United States - Inc-BW-H-4-O ...
GTCTGCCACGTGCCTTTCGTCGTGCCCTCATAGAAGGGCTCGAGTTCGCCGGTCCAGAATTGCACTGCGTAGCGTTTCGCGTAGGGATCGGCCCAGGCGATGCGGATGGCGTTCACGTCAATCTTGGCGCCGAGGTCGATCATCACCCATTGCGGATGCAGCGAGTCATCTTCGCCGGTGAAAGCCTTGGTGAGGTACGGATTACTTTTCCAGTATGAGCTGGGATCGCCGTCTGTGAGGCGCGACCAGCCGTTGCCGTCGCCGCGACTGAAACCGCGATGCGGCAGCGGGTAGGCCCACGAGCTGTGAATCATTTCCGCGGTGGGCTCGGCGTTGCCCACGAAATAGCCTTCCTGCTTGTCGGCGTTGCTCCATTTGCCGGCGGGATTCCAGTGCCAGGCCTCGACCATCAGTTCGGTGTTCTGGCGATAGGTCACGGACTGCCATCCCGCTCCGAGGATTTCGTGCAGGAGCGGCTCTTTCAGCAGATGGTCGGGCGTGCCGGTGCGCAGGCGGTCGATGGCCGCGCCGAGAGAGCGGACGGGGCTGAAGGTGTTGGCGACGTGGGCGGGGTCGGCGTCGACGGTGATTTTTTGGGCGAGGGCTGCGGTCGCCGCGAACAGCGCAATGCTCGTCACAATTACTGAAACAATCCTGCGTTTAATTCCTGACGCCATAATGCCTCCGTAAGATTCTTGAGGAATAAAACCGCGACCAGCATACACCGGAGCGTCTTGCAGCGGCGAGAATGGGTTCGCTCCGCAGGCAGGCGCAATGAAAAGTGGTTCGCCGTTTTCCCGTTTCCCTTCAGGTAGTTTTCATGTTCGGCAGCTAGTGTTATCCGGAATCTGCCCGTCTTTGGAGGAATCTCATGTACCGTCGGAACATCATTGCCGGTCTTCTGATCGCAGTCATCTCGTTCACGCTTAGCGGCCGCGTTTCCGCGCAGGGCACCTGGGCGGTGGAAAAGACATTCCACATTGGTGGTGATGGCGGCTGGGATTACCTCACTTTGGACGCACCCAATCATCGCCTATATATCCCCAGAAGCACTCACACGATGGTCGTCGATGCCGATTCGGGGAAGACGATCGCGGACATTCCCGGGCAGAAGCATAACCATGGAGTTGCTCTGGTGCCCGAGGCCGGACGTGGATTCATCAGCGACGGAAGTGGTGCGGTCGTCATCTTCGATCTCAAGACGAACGCTGTTCTTGGAACCCTTACGGCGCGACCCGATGCCGACGGCATCATTTACGACAAGGCTAGCGGGCTGGTGCTGGTCGTCTCCGGCGACGACGGAGTTCTGATGACGCTTAAGCCTGACGTCGATCCGAAGACGGGGTCCATCGATGCGCCGATTGACCTGGGGGGGAAACCGGAGTTTCTTGCCTCCGACGGCGCCGGCAAGGTCTATATCAATTTGGAGGATAAGAACCAGATCGCGGTCGTCGACATCAAAGCCAGGAAAGTATTGGCGCATTGGCCAGTCGCTCCCGGGGGCTCACCCGTGGGGTTATCGATCGACACCACGAAGCGGCGACTTTTTATTGGATGTCGAAATCCTCAGAAGCTGATTGTGATGAGCACTGATGACGGCAAGGTAATCGCCGACCTGCCGATCGGCGCCGGCGTGGATGCCACGAAGTTCGACGGTCACCAGGCATTCGCAAGCTGCCGAGACGGCAAGCTCGAAGTTGCGGGAGAGGGTGCGTCCGGGAAGTTCGAGATTGTGCAAACGGTGGCCACTCCAGTCGGCGCCAGGACAATGGACGTCGACTCTGGGGCGCATAAGGTGTATTTGGCCACGGCCGAATTTGAGGAACCCAAGCCGGGAGCAACAGGTCGACCGGTAGCCAAGCCTGGGAGCTTCATGATCGTCGTCGTCGCACGACATTAAGAAACTGGATCACGCACTCATCGGGCACCTTCGGAACCGGTCAGTAAGCACCATGCGATGAGCCGCAGCCGGTCATTCCGGTTGATATTTCTGGAGCTGTAATTCGTTATCAGCTTCAGGTTGCTAGCCGGCTCACGCTCGGTCCTTTACTCTCGAATTGGAAAACGCATCACGCTCTGCTGGTCGGCAGTCAGCGAGTCCCATACCCTGCGCGGAACGGCTTCAACGTCGCGGCTGTCGTCCGCATACCAGCGCCGGACGTAGCGGATCGTGACCAGGGCGCGAGGCATGTCCGTGGTATTGGGCGTACCCCGATGCAGTGCCCACGGATGGCGAATCAGTACATCGCCGATCTCCAGCGGAACGGACTGCATGGCGATCCCGCCGGCCTCGACCGCACGACGTGCATCGGCTCTGGGCATGCGATGCGTGCCCGGCGCGATTTCGATCGGGCCGTGGCCCAGCGCGATCGGGACCAATCCAAAACTAACCACCACCACATACAGCGGGAGTGCAAGGTCAGGAACCTCGGGAAACAGAGGACGCTGATAGTCCACATGCAGTTCCTGATATTCCGATCCGCGCAGAGGCACATCGCATCCCCACTGGTCGGCGACGATGCGGTCGTCCATCAGGCCCTGCACAATACTCCGCACATCGGGATCGAAGAAGAACTGCGGCGCGAAGCACGGCGGATCGAAGGGCATCGCAAGAAAATGCCGATGCGCGCCTCGATTCGGATCGGGCGTGCTCCCGAGATACGCCATCAGGCGCGGCCAGAACGCACTCCAGCAGGCCTCAATGAGACGCGGCGCGAATTGCTTTCGCAGGACGCAATAGCCCCGATCTTCGAACTCCTGGATCGCTCTCTGAACTGACTCGCGGGATGGCACTCGATCATCATGCCATCAAATCAATGTCGCAAGTGACCGCCGCAACTAAAGTTCTCTTTCGGGCGCGGCTGACGTTGACCGGCGTCCCTTGGCCTGCTACCGTCAAATGTTTGCCCTCCGGCGTGCGTCCGGTCCTGGGAACCCACTTCATCAGGAGATCATCATGCCTGCCATCAAATTTCGCGGTGTCGATTTCATTCAATACGATTCTCTGCTGACGGACGAAGAGAGGCTGGTGCGCGATTCGACCCGCCAGTTTATTGAAGACAATCTTGTCCCCATCATCGAAGAATGCAATCGCGCCGGGCGCTTTCCGCGCGAACTGGTCAAGCCCATGGCTGAGATGGGATTTTTCGGCGCGTCGCTGAAAGGCTACGGCTGCGCCGGGATGGGCAACGTCGAATACGGCCTGATGACGCAGGAACTCGAGCGCGGCGACTCGGGCGTGCGCAGTTTTGTGAGTGTGCAGTCGGGGCTGTGCATGTATCCGATTTACGAATTCGGCAGCGAGGAGCAGAAGCAGACCTGGCTGCCTCCCATGCAGAAAGGCGAGAAGCTGGGCTGCTTCGGGCTGACTGAGCCTGACTTCGGTTCGAACCCCGGAGGAATGCGCACGCGTGCGAAGAAAGTGGGCAAAGAATATGTGCTGAACGGCGAGAAGATGTGGATCACGTCGGGCTCGATCGCCGATGTCGCTATCATCTGGGCAAAAGTCGAAAACGAGAATGACAAGATTCGCGGCTTCCTGGTCGAGACCAACCGGCCGGGATTCAAGGCCGACGACATTCACGGCAAGTGGTCGCTGCGCGCGTCGGTGACTTCGGGGCTATCGCTGCAGGATGTGCACATCCCGGAAGCCAATCTGCTGCCGAAGTCGGACGGGCTGAAGTCTCCGCTGATGTGTTTGAATCAAGCCCGCTACGGCATTGCGTGGGGAGCGCTGGGCGCGGCCATGTCGTGCTACGACTGCGCGCTGCAATATTCTCTGCTACGCAAGCAATGGCGCGATCAGCCCATCGCTTCGCACCAGCTCGTGCAGGACAAGCTGACGTGGATGATCAGCGAAATTACGAAGGCGCAGTTGCTGGTGCTGCAAGTCGGGCGACTGAAAGATGCGGGCAAAGTCGAGCACCAGCACATTTCCATGGCGAAGCGCAACAACGTGTGGATGGCTCTGGAGTGCGCCCGCATGTCGCGCGACATTCTCGGCGCCAACGGCGTGGCCGACGATTATCCCATCATGCGGCACATGATGAATCTGGAGTCAGTGAAGACCTACGAAGGCACGCATGACGTGCATTCGCTGATCATTGGGCAGAGCGTTACGGGGATTGACGCGTTCTAGCTCGTTTCGTGGCGGCCCTTTGTGAAAAAAGACGACGATCTCAACGACGTAATCCGAGAAGAGCGGAGCCGGGGCAAGAAACAACCGGTCGATACCGATGCGATTAAGAATCAGGAAGAACGAAGGAACGCAGTACTTCAAATATTTCGGTGCGGCGCGCGGGAGGATTTGCGGGCGCTCCTGAAAACGTGGGGTTATCCGAAGGAAGAAATCGAGGCTGCGCTCAAGGATTACGACGCTGCACTTGAGCAGCAATCTTCTTAGTTTCAGAGTCCGCCTGCACCCGGTCCTCGGGAGTCATTTTGGCAGCACGTTCGTTGATCTCGGCTGCGATGCGTTCGGCCAAGTCCTCCAACGCATCTTCTTTCGGACGCTTTAGTTTGGCTACGGCCATTGGAATCCCTTTGTCTGGCGCGATTCTACCACCTCCATTGTCGCTTGCAGGTTTAGATGATGCAAGACTGACTTTGGTAACCTACGGCTGTGCCCCAGGAGACGGTCCCAAATGACTCCAGCAAAAAGGCGCCGGGCGATATCTGCAATTTTGTTTCTTTTTGGAGTGCTCGCGTTTCTGAACGCTGTGCGAGATGCCGGCATGATGTGGCCTCCGGGTGCGGTGTGGCAGGCACTCAATAACCCCAGCCGGCTTAAGCTGTGCGGAGGCGTCGCTCTGATCTTGACGGGCTTGATCGCTACCGCCATGCGGCGGCGTGAGAGTTAAGGCCTTTCGATCATAACCACAGAGGACGCGGGGGAGCACAGAGTAAACTCCGCCGGGTAGACGAACTATGAGGTTGGTTTGTCTTTTGGCGGCTCGATCGCCAGGAATTCTTCGGCAAAGCGGCGCGCGTAGCCTTCGAGCAAAGTTGGAATGCGGTGGGGATCGGTCGAGCGCAACACGAGCCCGGCGTGATGATGTTTCTTGATTCGCAGGAACACTTCGGGATCGTTGTAGGCGGAAGTGTCCGGATTCTCCTGGCGCGCAAGCGAAAGAATCACGCCGGCATATTCTTCACGCACCTGTGGCAACCTGTAGCTGCCATCGCCGCCGGCGATTTCGATGCGCGCCCACTCCCGCCAGAGATTGATTCCTGTGGCCGCCTCGACCATCTCGTTGATGTAGGCTCCGCCGACGCGCGCTGCGCACTCCAGGAAATAAAAATGTCCGTCGGCGTGGGCGTGGATGAACTCCGCATGCGCGACTCCGCGCACCAGGCCCAGCGCGGCGATCAGGTCGCGGTTGGTGGCCCGTAGGCGCGAATCGTCGTCGCTTCCGCGGGGCACGGTGAAGGTAGTGAAAATTCCGCCGCCCTGCGCCACGTTCATCGGAGGCTTGCCATATTTGCTGACGTTGGCGAAGACGACTTCACTCTCCGACACTACAGAGTCGACGTGATAAACGTCGCCGGGAAGAAATTTCTCCAATAGAAATGAAGACTGCTTGTCGCCCAATTGGTCGAGCACAGGCCACAGGTCTTCCGCAGCATAGATCTTCTTGATTCCAATCGCCGAGGCTTCCTGCCTCGGCTTCAGCACCCAAGGGCCGGGCACATGCTCAAGGTAGTTGCGAATATCGTCATGATTCACGGCGGGCACAAAATCCGGCACGCGGACGTCGCGATCGAGGGCGCGCATGCGCATGGCCAGCTTGTCGCGAAAATAACGCATGGTGGTCAGGCCCATGCCCGGAATACGCAGATGTTCGCGCAGGGTGGCGGCGGTCTCCATGTCGTATTCGTCGAGCGCGACAATGCGGTCGATCTTGTGATTGCGCGCCAGGTGCGTGACTGCGCCCACGATGTCGGCGAGCGGAATCTCTGCAGGAAGGTAGAACGTGTCGGCGAGGCTTTCACGCGGCCAGTCGGCATCGCGCAATTTTTCCGCGGTGAGCAGGATCACGCGGCAGCCCTGGCGCTTGCACTCGCGCATGAACTCCTGCCCCTTCTCGTAGGTGGTGATGCAGAGAAATGTCAGCGGGCGCGAGTCAGGCATGGGTTCATCCGGCGGCAGGTCTGCGAGAATACCACGGTGCCGCGTGGCACGAGAATCAATTATTCGGATCGTCCCCAGTAAGAACATCACGATCGGGACACGTCCGATAAAGCAAATCGACGAACCTTCGGCTCTGATAAACTCTGGGCAAATGTCGAACGCGACGAAACGCCGAAACAACGTCTCAACCTGGAGGGGACTTTTGTTCGCGATCGTTGCACTGGGCTGTAATGCCGCATTTTTCGTCAGTCTGCCTTTCCAGCAGGCAATTCCCTGGCTGAGTCTGCTGTTTACTGTCGTGGCGCTGATTTTTCTTGCCTTAGGACTGAAGAGAGTATTTAGCCAGCCTGAAGTCTATCGCGGTAAAGTGCTGAGCATCGTGCTGACCGTCATCGCGCTGCTTCCGGCTGGACTGTCGACGCTCGGTTTCGTCGTCACCCGCAAACTCCCCAGCGCAACGGAAGCCCCGCAAATCGGGCAGAAAGTTCCAGACTTCACTCTTGCCGATACGACAGGGAAGCCAGTGTCGCTCGACCAACTGCTTGCGGCTTCTTCGGAGCCGTCTTCCAGTGAACCTTCTTTCGAATCCCGGGCGCCCAAGGCGGTGCTGCTGATTTTCTACCGCGGCTATTGGTGACCCTTTTGCAACCTCGAGTTACGAGGCGTCGAGAAGCATCTGGCGGAGTTCGAGGCGGCCGGAGTGCGGCCGGTGGCGATCAGCGTTGACGAGCCTGACGTGTCGCGCGATCTCGCCAAAAAAGCCGGTTATACCTTCCCCATCCTGTCTGATCCTGACGCCGGGGTGATTCGGCGCTATCACATCCTGCATCCGAAGGGTGGGCCGGATGAGCACGACATTGCGCGGCCAGCGGAGTTTCGGGTGGACTCGTCGAAGATCGTCCGCTGGTGCAACTTCACCGAGGACGTGCGGGTGCGGGCGCGCGCAGATGAGATGCTTGCGGCCGCCCGGCAATTGCGCTAGCAACTGCTCCGATCCGGCCCTCTGCCTGAAGCGCTAGCTTCGCTCCGCGGAGCCCGGGGGCGGCTGTCCCACATTAGCGCTTCTTTCATTCCTGCCTGTGATTGCGTTATAGTCTCAACCCGGCGCGTACCTGCCGCTTTTCTAGGCGCGCCGCGGAGATATCTGATGGGTTCGCAGAGGCGTCCAGAGGGTAAGGCCCGCACTTTCGGGGAAAACATTGAGAGCGACATGGCGTCGCGCTTCCTGCGCGTGGTGGAAGTGGCCGCGATCGCTTCGGCCCGCACCATGGGACAGGGCGAGCGCAAGCTCAGCGACCAGGTGGCCACCGAGGCCATGCGGCGAACCATGGACACGATTCCGATGCGGGGCACCATCGTGATCGGCGAGGGCGAGCGCGACGAAGCGCCCATGCTCTACATCGGCGAGAAAGTCGGCGCCGAATTTCCCGACGGTATGGAAGTTCCGGAAGTCGACATCGCGGTCGATCCGCTGGAGGGCACGAACCTGTGCGCCACCGGCGCGCCCGGCTCAATCACCGTGCTGGCGGCGTCGGAACGTGGAGGCCTGCTCCACGCTCCGGACTGCTACATGGAGAAAATCGTTGTCGGACCGTCGTGCAAGGATGCGGTCGAGCTGGATGCGCCAGTCGCCGACAATTTGAAGAACATCGCCAAGCGGTTGGATCGCGACGTGGAAGACCTGGTGGTGATCGTGCTCGATCGCCCCCGTCATGAAAAATTGATAGCGGACATTCGCGCGGCCGGGGCGCGAATCCGCCTCATCGGCGACGGCGATCTGTCCGCTGGCATTGCTGCAGCCGTCATCGGCACCGGCGTGCATGCGGTCATGGGCTCGGGCGGCGCGCCAGAAGGCGTGATCACGGCGGCCGCGATCCGCTGCCTCAACGGGTACATGCTGGGACGGCTGGTGGTGAAACCGGACCAGGAAGAGCGCCTGGCGCGTATGGGAATCAAAGATAAGGATCGTATCTACGAGGCGGAGGATCTGGCTCCGGGCCAGCAGCTTATTTTTGCTGCCTGTGGCGTTACCGACGGCGCGCTGCTCAAAGGCGTACGTTTCTTCGGCGAAGGCACGCGGACGTCCTCGGTAATTCTGACGCTGCGCACCGGCAAGGTGCGGTTTGTGGAGAGCATCCATCTGGAAAAGGGGCCGGATGTGAAAGTAAGATTCTCGTAGCAGGGAGTGTCGGTATGCCGAAAAGAGTTTTGACTCAGGAAGAAGGGGCCGTTCTCACCATGATCCAGCAGGGATATGGTGCGCACAATGGCGCGGACAAAGTATTTTTTTCACCGACCGATGAAGCCGTCATCTTTGTGAGGCTGGCGAATGGCATGTCCTGCTTGATGGCGAATCTCTCGAACCTGGCCGCCCGGCGGGCCGACGGCACCATTGTGAGCGATGAGGAATTGAAGACGAAGTGGCTGCGAATCAAGGCCAGTGAGAAACCCGCCGAAAATAAGGCATCGTAGCCTTCAGATTCACACTTGTTTGGTCCCGCCGGGCTGACCGGCGCGAGATCGAGGAAAAGTACGCGTCGCTGCGCTTCGCCGGTACGGGCGAAGGCGCCTGTCCCCACACAAAACACTATTTCAGATATTCCGAGTCCTTCTTCAACTCCTCCGGAACTACGGGCATGGGCGGCCAGTCCTGCGAATACCCCTTGAGCAGCGGGGTCGCGATCTCCGACCTTAGAGTGCCGTCATGCACCGCGAACTTGTGCGGATGGCCGGGCGAGTAGCCTTCCCACAGAGACACTCCGGCGTAGGCGCCGTCTTTGCGCAGAATGTAGTAGGTCATGTCCATGTAGTGGAGCTTGGTCATGTCGCCGTTGTAGTTCCGCACGATGCGCTTCAACGCGTCCATGCCGGCTTCCTGCGGAGACATGCCATGGCGCATGTTTTCGACGATGGTGTGAGCGCCCGCGACCTTGATGTTTTCTTCGCCGGCTCCGGTAGCGCCCGCCGAACCCACGTCCTGATCGGTGTAGCAGCCGGCGCCGATGATGGGCGAATCGCCGCAACGCCCGGGGAGTTTGAAGGCGAGCCCGCTCGTGGTTGTGATGCCCGACATCTCGCCTTTCTCGTTCAAAACCGAGCAATGGATAGTGCCTGTGGGCGGGAAGATTACTCGGCGCACGGCCGCGAGTTGGTATTCGGGCTCAATGCCCAGGTCGGCGGCGCGCTCTCGCAGTTGCTGAATCTTCTCCTGCCAAAGATCGGCCTGCGGTTTTGATTCCGGCGCCGGGGGATGCCAGTGCGGATCGGCCAGGCCCGGACCCCACCAGTCGCGATCGGAGTTGTATTCCTTCCACAGCAGCCAGATTTTGCGTGAGCGCTCGGTCAGCAGGTTCTCGCGCGGCAGGCCCATGGCCACTGCAAAACGCTCCGCGCCTTCGCCCACCAGCATGACGTGGCCGGTGTGCTCCATCACTGCCTTCCCTGCCAGCGAGACATTTTTTATGTTGCGCACGCCGCCCACCGAACCGGCACGCCGCGTCGGACCGTGCATGCAGCAGGAGTCGAGTTCGACCACGCCCTCTTCGTTGGGCAAGCCGCCGAGGCCGACGGAATCGTCGTTAGGATCGTCCTCCGGACCTTTGACCACGCGGATACCGGCCTCGAGGGTATCGCCGCCGCCTTTCAGGAAAGCGTATGCGGCATCGACGTAGGCGTAGCCGTTATTGGCGCAGATAATGATAGGGCGCTTGGGAGAATCGGGAGCGGCGTGGCCGGGCTGACCGCTCTCGGCAAGCGCGTCAGGAATCGCGGTGTGGGCTCCAACTCCGGCGGCAACGGCTCCGAGTACCGACGACTTCACGAAATCACGGCGCGAGAATGTCAATGGTCCTCCAGACTTTGCAGGCGAAGCGGGAAGCATATCACGGGGCGGAGCGAGGATTCACGCGGAGGATACGGGCAGATAATTGTCAAACGCAACTGTCGAGCTAGGCTCGATGGACAGCCGAGGGCGGCTGTCCCCACATGAATCTACTTTTTTGTGAACTAACACAGCAAGCGCGGCACCATCAGCGGCTGGCGAAGCGGCGCAGCCGGCCGGGATAGGCTGCTCCGGCTTTGCCCAGTTGGTCGGCCACGGCGGCGGAAATTGGCTGGACGTTTTCGGAGCGGTAACGCAGCAGCGCGGCAATATTGCCGACCCTGTCGAACTCGGAGTCGTCTTTAACGTAGAACGTTTCTATGTCGCGGCGAACCACCCAGGGAAGAATCGCCTCACCCACGTCGACAATCTCCTGCGTCGTCCGGCCGCAGGCTGGACAGAAGCTGACCAGATGCGCGTCGATGTGCCCGCATCCGGAACACTCGACGGCGTGTGCCTGCAGATTTTCGCCGAGCAGCAGAGTCTGCACTTCTCCCAGTTCGAGGGAGCGCAACACGCGGCGCAGTCCGGTCACGCCGCGCGCGTTGCTGCGAGCCTGGCTCAGCACCTGAGTGACCAGATCGCGGCGGCGTTCGGCTTGCCACTGCTCCACAATCGTTTGCGCATGCAAGCGGATCTCGTCACGCGTGGCGTGCGCCAGATCCGCATGGAAACGCCCGATGAGCGCCTGACTCACATAGGCATGCAGTTGCGGCTCCAGCAGTGGGCGGTGCGCATCCTGGCAGGCGAGAATCCATTTCTCGAACACGCCTTTTTCCAGCAAGTCCTTCAGCGCCGCCGCGACATTCTTGAAGTGCTGGCGGGTCTCATCTTCTACGCGGCGCTGCGCGTGGCCTCCGTCATAACCGTCGCTGCGGGCCCGGCGGGGCTGGGGGTGAAACAAGTCCTCGCGCTCGGTCAACTCGCCCAGGCGCAGATCGAAAATGCGGGCCCGATTGCGGTCGACCAGCACCACTCCCAGCAGTGGGGTCGCGCCCAGCAAGTGCGCGATCGGCTTGAGATGGAAATGGCGGTCCACAAACAACTGGGTCGCCGGCAAGCTGGCGGGCAGATCATATTCGCGCCAGAAGTTTTGGGCGGAGCAGGCGAACACAGCTTTCCCGTGGGTTCCGTTACTGCGCAATTCACCCGACAGGCGCAGAATGCGGTCCAGATCGGCGCGGGCGCAGTCCTTCTTTTCCTTGCCTTCTTTTTCTTTGCCGGTAGCGCTCTTACTCTCCAGACTGCGCAAGGCTTCGCGGACCAGATCTTTGACCAGAATCGTGTCTTCCTTATGCGCCTTGTTGCGCGGGGTGGCGGGCTGAAAATAAAAACTGACGGCGCAAGACTTTGCGTCTTGAAATTCAGCTAACTCTCGGATTTGTTCTCGGGTAAGACTCATGGATGACTCCCAACAATTTGAAATTGGATTAGGCCGTACCAGTCGGAGCGAAGCGGCCCTGAAACTGCCGGGCCAGTCCAGGCGCTTTGCGTAAGTGGTCGCGTGCGGCCGAAACGAAGGCCAGCACCCGCTCGGCGGGCTGCCCGGTGATCGCCACAATTTCATCGACGCCGAAGCCTTCGAGCGCGTGCAGAATGAATACCTCGCGCGGGCCGGAACCGAGATCGCGCAGCGCCGACGCAATCAGGCGCAACAATTCGTCCGAAGCCAGAATCTGTTCCGGCGTGGCGACGCGAGCGTCGGCGATCACGGTCGCGCCCGTAATGGATTCGTCGGGCTGATGAAACTGCAGTCCCGGTTCGTCGCTGCCCTTGACGTTGCGCGGCCGCGCCGAGTCTTCCAGAGGCCGGGCGTGTCCGTCGCTTTCGTCGGTGCGCGAGAGGTCGTCCAGAGCGCGCAGGGCCAAGCGGTAGAGCCAGGGCTCCAGGGCCAGCCGTTCCGGCTTTTCCGCGCCGTCGCCGAGGGCGGCGGCAATGGTTTCATCGATGACTTCTTCCTTCGAAAGGCTGTCGCGGGGAATCGAGTCCTGGGCTTCGCGGAAATAAATTTCGCGCTCGACGAAGCGCTCCAGGCGCGACAGATTTACGTTCACGTAGGAGCGGACGTCGTCCGCGGAAATGGTTGCCGGGAAGACGGCGGCCAGCGTCTGTTCGAAGGGAACTTCGCGCACCACGGCGCCAGGCCGGGCGCTATCGCCGCGTTTTCCGCGTTGCCACTTGTGCGACGCGCGCAGAATGTTTTTGTGTTTGTTGACCTGCTGCAGCAGATCCTCGAACGCGCTTTTCACCGCAGCCGTGGCCGTCGGAGCTGAGGTCTGGACTGCCATTTGTCCCGACGGCAGCCGCAAGTTCAGCGAGACGCTGGTGCCCTCGCGAGCCGAGATTTCCTCCACCACTCCCTTGAGATGAATGAGCTCGGGACGGAAAACCTGCAAACGTTTTTGCAGTTTTTCGATCTGATGTTGGATGTCTTTTTCTACGGCGGGAATTTTATGAAGACGATAACTGACGTGAACATTCATGAGCGCCTCGGCCTTGCCGTACGAAGTGCGCAACCAGGAGCTTTCTTTAGGGCGATTGTACACCCGGTAGAAAAAACGCAAGCGGAGAATTGAAGTCTTTGCAAAATATGATGATCGGCTTCGGGAATATGTTGTAGCGTAATTCTTTCTCGGGAGTGGAGTTTGCAACCAGCGGTTTGCAGAGTAGAAGATAAGAAGGTTATTATCCCGGACCATGACCTGGACCAAATTCCTCCTGTTCTCCCTGCTGGGCGCGGTTGCCAGCGCACAGGCTCCGTCTTCCAAAGAAGTTGAGAGCGTTTATCCCGACGCGCACGCGCTGTATCTCGATCTGCACCAGAACCCCGAACTCTCCGGACATGAAATTCAAACCGCCACGAAGTTGGCCGCCCGCCTGCGCAGCGCCGGGTATGACGTGACCGAACACGTCGGGGTGACGGGAGTGGTCGCGATTCTCAAGAACGGGTCCGGGCCCGTGATCATGCTGCGCACCGAACTCGATGCGCTTCCCGTGGAAGAAAAGACCGGCCTGCCGTACGCCAGTACAGTGCATGCGAAAGATGACGCCGGACACGACGTTCCCGTGATGCACGCCTGCGGACATGATCTGCACATGGCTGCCATTCTGGGCACGGCCGAGATCATGGCGCGCAGCAAGAATACCTGGCATGGCACGCTGATGCTGATCGGCCAGCCCGCCGAGGAAACGATCAGCGGCGCAGAGGGAATGATCCGCGACGGCTTGTTCACGCGATTCCCCAGACCCGACGTGGCCGTAGCGTTGCACGTAGGCAACGCCGAGCCTGCGGGAATGGTCTCGATCACTCCCGGGGTGTACAACACGAATGCGGACTCGGTGCGCATCACAATCTATGGCAAAGGCGGACACGGCTCCATGCCGCAGACGGCGATCGATCCCATCGTGATCGCTGCTCGAACCATTCTCGCGCTGCAGACGATTGTGTCGCGCGAAGTCAAACCCGGCGAAATGGCAGTGGTGACGGTCGGCTACATTCAGGCTGGGACTAAGAACAACATCATCCCCGACCATGCCGAGATGGGGCTGACCATTCGAACTCGAAAGGATGACGTGCGCAAGCAGATTCTCGCTGCGATCACACGCATAACCAAAGCGGAAGCCGCCGCGGCCGGAGCGCCGCGCGAACCTTTAGTCGACCACTACGAAGGCACGGATCTGGTCTATAACAATCCCGCGCTGGCCGAGCGGCTCCGGGCGCCGCTGGAAGCTGCGCTGGGGAAAGACAAAGTTGTGACTGCCGAGCCGATCACGCCCTCAGAAGACTTCTCGTTCTTCACTGCGCAGGGTGTCCCGGGTTTCTATTTCAGTCTGGGCGGGGCCGATCCGGAGAAATTCGCGCAAGCGAAAGCTGCGGGAACGACGCTGCCGTCGAATCACTCGCCGCTTTTCGCTCCGGACGTGGATCCCGCGCTGCACGCGGGGATCATCGCGGAGGTAGCTGTGTTGCGCAATCTGCTGAATGCGTCGCCGGAGGAACTTCACAAGCTAACCGCCGAGCAATCGTCTCACTGAGGCGGGAAGCCATCGAGCGCTGTATGTACATATGTATTGACATATCAAGAGATCGCTAGGTATTCTGGAACTATTGCCGGAAGCGGCCATGCGCTTTGAATGGGATGAAGCCAAAAACCGGCTGAACTTGCTGAAGCATCGGGTGCGCTTTGAGACGGCTGGCCTGGCGTTCGATGATCCCCATGCACTGACGCAACGCGATGAATCAACCAGCGAGGACGAGCGTTGGATCACGATTGGTTCGATCAGCCTGGGTACAGTGCTCTTTATCGTTCACACATGCTTTGAGCGGGATGGCGAAGAGGCGATGAGAATCATTTCGGCTCGCCTCGCGACGCCGCGGGAGAGGAGAACTTATGAGGAAGCTCAGCAGGGAACAAAAACGAGATATCGCCGCCCTCCGAACCATGAGAGACGAAGACATTGATCTCTCCGATATACCCGAGGTCGTGGACTGGAGCAAGGCCGAGGTGGGCAAGTTCTATCGCCCGCCCAAGAAAGCTGTAACCATGCGCCTCGATGCCGATGTTCTCGAATGGCTGAAGGGATATGGCAAGGGCTACCAGACACGCGCCAATCTGCTGTTGCGTCATGCCATGGCTAGTTCGGGAGGCAGAAGCAGATCGAGAACCGGACGCCAACGAAGAAAGACGCAAACATCGGTTGTGTAGTTCAATTCGCCGGGTTAGTCGACTCGTACAACCACGGTCCCGGCGATCAAATCGTGGAAGGCCCTGCGCTTCGGGTTCGTCAGCATGGTCGTAATCTCAAGCAGGAACCAGCCCAGATTTGCAAATGCCAGGGCCACCAGAGGCCAATGACTCGCGAACGAATCGGAGCCGGCGTAATTCTTCGTGACAACGAGATATATGAAGTACACAAGAGCGCAAAAGTTGAAGAATATCGCCCCGGCATCCCGCAGCAAAGCTTGTTTTAGCGACGGGATGTGGCGCTCAGAAACGTCCATCACTTTCACATGCTGTGCCTTTTTGCCCACGGTCTGACCGCGGTAAGCATGTAAACGAAACCGAATAGACCCAGTACGCAGGGTACGAGAAGAGGGCCCACGCGATCAGAACCCAGGCTGCACGCAGAGGCGATGACAGATAATTGTCGAATAAGCTTACTGGAAGAAAGACAAGGCCGTCCACGAACCCGGCCCAAAACCTCGGTCCGAAGGTCGAGTACTTGTATTCGACGGCCATTCCGTTCCCCCTCTACACCGCGACTGTAACTGACGTCTCCGTCCGTGTGACTTGCCGGTAGAGGGTGTCGCGCTCGATGGGTTCGCGGCCGGCGGCGCGGATCAGGCGTTCCAGTTCTTCGCGGCGCATGCCTTGGGGAGTGGTCGCGCCGGCGTCGTGGTAAATCTTTTCTTCGATCACTGTGCCGTCCATGTCGTCGGCGCCGAAGCGCAAGGAAATCTGCGCCATCTTCGCGGTCACCATCTGCCAGTAGGATTTGATGTGCAGGAAGTTGTCGAGCACCAGGCGGCTGACGGCGATCTGTTTCATGTCGAGCATGCCGGTAGTCTTCGGCAGATGCTGCAGCGGCGTGTTGTCGGGATGAAACGCCAGCGGGATGAACGTCTGGAATCCGCCCGTCTCGTCCTGCAGCGCACGCAGCTTCAACAGATGGTCGACGCGGTCTTCATCGTTTTCGACGTGGCCGTAGAGCATGGTCGCGTTCGACTTTAATCCAATCTGGTGCGCCAGTCGCGCGGTTTCGAGCCACTCACCGCCGTCGATCTTGTGGTCGCAGATAATGTGGCGCACCCGGTCGGCGAAAATCTCAGCGCCGCCGCCGGGCAGCGAGTCCACGCCCGAGGCTTTCAGTTGTTCCAGCGTCTCGCGAATCGAAAGCTTCGCCCGCTTCGACAGATACGCAACCTCAACCATGGTGAAAGCCTTGAGGTGCACCTGCGGAAAGCGCTGCTTCAGGCCGGAACACAAGTCGAGAAAATATTGAAATGGCAGGTCGGGGTGCAGTCCGCCGACGATGTGGAATTCCGTGACTGCCTCGGTGTAGCCGGACGCCGCGGTTTCGAAAGCTTCCTCGAGCGCCATGGTGTAGGCGCCGGGCGTATCTTTCTTGCGGCCAAAGGCGCACAGGCGGCACGCCGCCACGCATACATTCGTGGGATTGATGTGGCGGTTGACATTGAAATAAGTCTTGTCGCCATGCATGCGTTCGCGCACGAAATTCGCCATCCAACCGACAGCGAGAATGTCGCCGGTACGATAGAGGGCCAGGGCATCGGCGGCATCTAGCCGCTCGCCGGCCATCACCTTGGCGTGGACGGGCGTAAGGTGCGGATCGTCGGTCTGAAAGCCGTGGGTCTGAAGGGCGTGCACCGGAAAAGCCGGTGTCGGATCGGCGTGAGATGGACGTGTGGCAGACATCTCTATGATGATATCGCACCGACGAGCGCCCAGCCGAGATTTCGTTATGGTGGCTACTTCCTTGCGGGAACCGGCATCTTAACAAATAGGACCTGCAGGCATTCGCACCCCTTCGACTTCAGCATTAGCTGAATAGAAAAGCTAGAAAGAGAGGGTTCTATGAAAAACATACTAAAGGCTTCGGCACTCAGGGCAATGCTGATCTGCGCGGCACTGATCTGCGCAGCGATGTGCGGAAGCGCGCTGGCACAAAGCACGACACCATCATCATCATCGGAGAATTCGGCTCAGCCGCAATCCACACCACCGGCGGGAGCCGCAGCGAATCCGGCTGCCCCGCCGTCCCGAATCGCGCCCGGCACCGTAATTCCAGTCCAGCTAACCAAGACTATCGACGCGAAGAAAGCCAAGACTGGCGACGAGGTGGTCGCCAAAGTCTCCCAGGACTTGAAGACTCCGAGCGGCGAAATATTGGTTCCTAAAGATACGAAAGTAGTCGGGCACGTAACCGAAGCACGAGCGCGGACCAAAGATCAGAAAGACTCCGAAGTAGCCATTGCCTTCGATCACGCCGCGACCAAGAACGGCGATATGCAGTTGCCCATGTCGATCCAGGCGATCATCGCACCGCAGAATAGCGATTCCGCCGACGCCGGCGGTGGCAGTCCGTCGTATGGGAACAGCCCCAGTCCATCGATGGGGGGTGGCGGCGGGCGTCCAATGAGCGGCGGAACTTCATCGATGCCCCAAGCGCAGACGCCCAGCAACATACCTAATCCAGGAATAGGACAGTCAGGAGGCAACGCGCGTCCGCCGATCACCGCCAGCACTCAGGGAGTCATCGGAATGTCGGATATGAAGCTGGCGGCGAACGCGGAAAATGCCCAGGGATCAGTGGTCAGCTCGGAAAAGAACAACGTCAAACTGGAGAGCGGCACAATCATGCTGCTTCGCGTGAACCAGTGAGAGGCGTGATTAATTAGGCAGTCGCCGAGGCAGCCCGGGCCTTTGAAGGTTCTTCCTGCGGCTCCTCGCTCATCAGGCGATTCCAGAGCACGATGGATGGCGCAATTGTGGCAACAATCATCGCCCAGGGCAGGACCGGCGTAATCCAGAAGATGCTGGTGGTAAAGCTGAGCAGCGCCATCCAGATTAAAGTCACGAACGTGCCGAACAGGAACGCGTTGCGTCGCGCCCCCTTGCTGAACGGCAAGGAGTAGGTGCACGCGGCCTGCACCATCAGAGCAAACGGGAAGGCGACCACCAGGTCGACGAAGTAGTGTTCGCCGGTGCCGAGCGTTGCCATTACGGTAAGAGTCACAAACAGCATCGCGATCGCGCGTATCCAGCGGGCGAGGCCTTTGGAGTTCCACCACACCAGCAACACCCAGGCGGTGTGCAGCGACGGCATGGCGTTGCGCACGCCGGTCCGCAGGATGGGCACCACGTTCATGTGCATGACATCGGCGATCGCCGGCGGATGAAAGGGATAGGCGGCTCCAAATAGATGCCCGGGTCCGATTGCCGGCAGCATGTTGTAGAACAGAACGCCTACCGGACCGGTGACCAGAAACGCCAGCATGACCGCAAAAGCGGCTTCCTTTTTTTGGCGCAGTTGCGCCGCATAGACCAGAGCCAGCGGCAGTGGAAGGGCAATATAGATGACAAGGCAGACGAAGCGCACCCACAGCCACGTCCAGAAAAGCTGGCCCATCAGGAAACTAAACTGCACTCGCAGGCTGCAATCGAAGGAGTACAGGAAAAGATCGAAAGTCTTGGGATGAAGTTTCTCGGTGATGTCGAGCAGCGTACTCGCCATGTACTCGGAACCGACAAAAAGAACCGCTGGCAGAAATCCGTAGAGCAGGAGTTTGCGCTCGTCGCCCTCGGCCCAGATGGTATGAGTGCCTAGAACCGCAAGCGCCGCCAGCCCAGCGAACGAAAATCCAGCCATAAAGACGAAATGAAAATCCATCACCCGATAATCGAGTACCGCCAGGAGAAGGCCGCCCGTCACCACCCAAAGCAAATCAAACCAGGAGCGCCGGAGCATGGTCAGAATAATGACGGCACTCGCCAGGGCCAGCGACAGAAAGGCCGAAGTCATGGAATCGGTGTAGAAATCCCGATTGAGTGCCAGGATGAGGATCAGGGCGTAAAGCGCGCCGGTCAAGCCGAGCTTGATCGCAAGCTTGCGGTCGATCGCGCTCGCCTTCGATTGGTTCAAGTTGTTGGACACGAGTAGGCCGCGAGCGTGACATGCGAAATGGCTCGCATTCAAGAGTCTAGGTGGCCGAAGGAAAGCAAGGCAACCCGTTCGCCGCGACGCTGGTTACAAGAGTAATCTTCAGCTCTCGCGAAATCCTGCCCGCGCTGCTCGGAGATCGTCTTTAGGCTCCGCCACTGAGCTTCTGCTTCGCCGGCGGACGCGCGAACGCGTTGGCGGGATTGTGAGATGAAGTAACTGCAGGTGCTCCTTCAACTCTCGCAACCTCGATCGTTCCGTCCATTATCTTCGCAACAGCAAATCTCCCGCGACGAACACGAAGAACAATACCGAGATGACACCATTCATGGTGAAGAACGCAGCATTGAGTTTTGACAGGTCATCCGGCCGCACTAGGGAATGTTCGTAGACCAGCAGCAGGATCACCGCCAGAACTCCAACAGCCGCAATCCTCCCCATGCCAAACACAATCAGCAACGCGACCAGGAGGCCAACCATGATCAGGTGAAAACCGCGCGCGATCCACAGTGCCGCCGGAACGCCGACGAATCGCGGAATCGAATGCAGCCCGGCTTGACGGTCGAACTCGAAATCCTGGCAGGCGTAGAGAACGTCGAAGCCTCCTACCCAGAAGGTCACGGCGGCAGTGAGCAAGAGAATACGGGGGTCGAGCGAGCCGCGCACCGCGATCCATGCCGCCGAGGGCGCGATGCCGAGCGCGAAGCCCAGCACGAGATGCGACCACCGCGTTACCCGCTTCGTGTAGGAGTAAAGGAGCAGCACCGCCAGCGCCACCGGAGACAGCAACAACGCTAGCCGGTTCAGTTGGCTCGCGGCAAGAACAAATATGCCGCTCGAAACCACCACAAACATGGCGAAAAATGCGGAAGAAAGATGTCCGGCGGGCAAAGCGCGCGTGCTGGTGCGCGGGTTGGCCGCGTCAATCGCAGCGTCGGCCCAGCGGTTGAACGCCATCGCAGCCGAGCGCGCCGCCACCATGGCCACGACGATCCACACTAGTTGGTGCGCCGAAGGAACCCCTCCGGCGGCGAGCATGGCTCCGCACAGCGCGAACGGCAGCGCGAAAATGGAATGCTCCCACTTGATCATCTCCAGCGTGACGCGCAGGTTGTGCAGGACGGGCACGAGGTGATTGTAATGCAGGGGTCAGGGGTCAGAGGTTAGGGGTCAGGGGCGGGGACTAGGCCTGGGTTGTGGATGTCAGACTGCGCGTCTGAGGATCTAGCATCTAGTCAGAAATCAGAGGCACAAAGCGGCACAACTCGCGCAGCGTGATCCGCGGCTGGCCGTTTTCCATGTGGATCAACTGCAGTTGCTGAGAATCCGGCGGGCCCACGGGAATGATCATGCGTGCACCCTCCGCCATCTGCGCCAGCAGTGCGGGTGGCACTTCGGCGGTCGCGGCGGAAACGATGATCGCGTTATAGGGCGCACCCTCGGCGAATCCCTGACTTCCGTCGCCTACCGTCACTTTCACGTTGGTGTAGCCCATGCGGACGAGCAAATCTCTGGCCGCATCCGCCAGCGCTGCGTGACGCTCGACTGAGACTACTTGCGCCGCCAGTTCCGCCAGCAAGGCCGTCACATAGCCCGATCCGGTCCCGACCTCGAGGACGCGATCCGCAGGCGAAAGTGCCAAAGCTTCCAGCATGATGGCAACGATATAGGGTTGGGAAATCGTCTGCCCCTCGCCGATGGGCACAGGATGATCCTCATACGCCTGATCGCGGTAACGTTCGGGCGCGAACTCATGGCGCGGCACTCGTGCCATGGCCTCGAGCACGCGCTGGTCAGCAATGCCGCGCGCGCGCAGTTGCGAGTCAACCATGAGCTGGCGCAAATTCGAGAAGACGAAATTCTCAGGAGTAGAACTCATGACGCGCATCGAAATCCGGGGCTTGCCGAAGCAATTCTACTTCCTGCGCCGTCGAACCCGGACGTCGAAGCTGACCACGCCGTTCTGATCGCGGTTGCCCACGATCGAGATATTGCGATTGACGTAGTATTCGCCCTGAATAATCTGCTGCGAACTTTGCGAGACGTTCGTGCTGTAAGTGACCGAAATATTATTGGCGAGCTGCTGCTCGATGGTGACCTGCGGCCCGCGCGCCGTAGGATTGGTCTCCGTGGTCAAGCCCTGGGGATCGATTTTGATCCGGCTGACCCCGAAAAGTTTCTGCATGCGGCTGCTCACGGTTGAGTTGATGGCCTGGCTGATGATCAGGTTGGTGGCTTCATCGGTGAACATAGTCTGGCCCGACTGCTGCTGCAGTTGCTCCGACTCCTCGCTGGTGCGGCCCAGAGCCAGCAGCGCGATGATGTCCGACTTGGGCAGCGGTGGTTCGGAGCGATAGTTCACCGCCAGACGGTCGGGGGTTCCGGTTACAGTGATGTCGAGATCGTAGTTGCGCACGTGCGTGGTGGCCTGCAAATTGACCTGCGGCTCAATCGCCACCGGATTCGCGAA
>Ga0210395_10001090_pt1 | contig 21088 bp, 20 predicted proteins | sample IncBWH4OmetaG_FD_150861 | JGI IMG/M metagenome (GOLD analysis project Ga0210395, IMG submission 150861) | Forest soil microbial communities from Barre Woods Harvard Forest LTER site, Petersham, Massachusetts, United States - Inc-BW-H-4-O ...
CATCGGCTTCGATATTCCGGCCGATACGGTGCGCACGGTGGTGGCAGAGCTCAAAGCCAGCGGCCACGTCACCCGCGGCTGGCTCGGCGTGCAGATCCAGCCGGTCACCGCCACTATCGCCGACTCGCTCGGCATGAAGAAGGCCGAAGGCGCTCTCGTCGCCGAGCCGCAAGACGGCAGCCCGGCGGCCAAGGCCGGCATCCTGTCCGGCGACGTCATCACCGCCGTCAACGGCACGCCGGTGAAGGATGCCCGCGAGCTTGCCCGCACCATCGGCACCATCGCGCCGAACGCGACGGTAAAGCTCGATCTCATCCGCAACGGCCAGGCCAAGACCATCTCGCTGACGCTCGGCGAAATGCCGGACCAGCAGCAGGCCAAAGCCGATAGCGCGCAGCCGACCGGCGGCGTGCCGCACCTCGGCCTGTCGGTGGCTCCGGCCAGCGAAGTGTCCGGCGCCGGCGCCGAGGGCGTCGTCGTCACTGCGGTCGATCCGGACGGCCCCGCCGCCGAGCAGGGTTTTAGGACCGGCACCGTCATTCTCGACGTCGGCGGCAAGGCGGTCGCCAATGCCGGCGATGTGCGTAACGCGCTGGTCGACGCCAAGGCGCAGGGCAAGCATCAGGTGCTGCTGCGCGTGAAGCAGGGCGACGCCACGCGTTTCGTGGCGCTGCCGCTCGGCGATGCGTGAGTGATGAGTTCTACGACGTGTGAGTGACGCGTAAGGTCGATCCCGCCGGCGCCGTTCGTCTCCAGTCTGCGCCGGCGGACTGACCCACGGGGACGGCATTTAGCCCGTCCCCGTTTTTCGTTTGTATGCGCGGGGAGAGGGAGTCCCAGGCGTCGCTGTCGCTCGTAACAGAGAGCATAGCGGTGCCGCTGCCTACTCATACAAATCCCGCGGCATGCATTGCCGCGCTGCGCGCTCCGGCGCGCCGATATTGCGCGGTGTGGCCTCAAGAATGTCTTGCCGCGCCCGCCACTGCACCGGATGCGGCACGCGATCGAGCGCGCGGCGCAGGCAGCCGGCCGCTTCTCCACAGCAGCGGCGCTGCCGGCGGCACGCCATGCGCATGCAGGTCCGCCATAAGGCGAAAGCGTCGCAATAGCGGCGCTGCTGCAACGCCTTCTCGACGGCGAGGCGCCGCGCGTATTCAATCGCGCTAAGCTTCGGCTTCGGTTTCAGTCCCGCCTTGAGCAGGGCGGACAGCACGGCGAAGTTTTCGCTGTTCTTTTGTTTGGCGTCTTTCATGGCTAAGCTCTCCCGCCTCGCGGCGCGTTTTTGCGGCCGCGTTCTGTCGTCCGCACGATCGCGAACGGATCGCGCGCTTGCAAAAATGTGGTCACATCAATCGCGAAACCGGTCCGGTCCAAGGAAAGGGTAGGGGTGGGGCCTGCCTTTCGATCTTCCGCTACGTCCGTTTCGCCCGATCAAGCTTTCAAGAAACAAATAAAAGAAGGAAGCGGAACGCCGGCAAACGCTGATCCTCATCCTCCGCATCTTGCGATGCGGCTCGCGCTTTTTACGGCGCGCTCATTTGTCGGCGTTCCACCGCGGCTCTCACCGAAGGGAGTATCTCATCCCAAAGGCTCAGCTTCAGGCCAGGCTTCCTGGGACGCGGTCTGAACGGGCGTTACCCGCCTTCGCCTGTCCCAGTCCAGGGATGCACCTCCCACCCCGGTCATAATGCCGGGAGACATGATGCCCAAGCCGCCCGGCAGCAGACTGCAAATCCACCCGCGGGCACCGCCCTCGCCCCCATGACGCAGTGTGCCTCCGCGTCATGTCCTTCAAAGGAGCGAGGATTGTGGCGTAACTGAAGAAGGGACTTATGTCAATAAAAAAGTGACGACCAGGCGATGACCGCGATCTCCCTCTCCCCGGAGGGGAGAGGGAGGGGTGAGGGGTTCGGAAGCTGCAGAATCAAACTCCACCGTCCGAACTCCCTCATCCTGTCCTTCTCCCCCAATAGCGCGTCAAAGACGCGCGTAAACGCGCTGATGTGGAGAAGGAACGCAGCGTGCGCGCTTCGCTAATCCATCCGAGGCGCTAACAGCGACGGCATTCGTAATTTCTCACGGAACTATCCGTCCTCGCCGCAACTTGGTGTCAGACGCGCTAAAGGCGAGGGCGTGGGCGGCGGCAAATGCCGTAGGGAGAGCGAATGCCGTGGGGAAACAGTACGAAATTGCCGGCGGTGCTGATCGTTGAAGATGAACCATTGGTCCGTATAGGTGCCGTGAATATCATCGAGGATGCGGGCTTTGAGGTCATCGAAGCCGCGAGCGCCGACGAGGCCATAGGGATATTGGAGTGCCGCAGCGACGTCCGGGTGGTATTCACGGACATTCACATGCCGGGCTCGATGGATGGTCTCAAACTCGCTCATGCCGTCCGCAATCGGTGGCCGCCGATCAGGATCATTGTGACTTCGGGTCGTGAACTGATGGCGGAGCAGGATCTTCCGGAGGGCGGGCGTTTCGTTGCTAAACCCTACAACCCAATTGAGATTTTGGACGCATTGCGCGAGTGGGCATTGTAAGAACGACATCGATAGACGGCAAAAGTTTCTCGGACGAGATTGGCCTCAGCATAAAGTATCTCGGGACGTGATTGGCCTCAGCATAATGGCTCGACTCGCGGACCAACTCGCGGGTGCGTTCGGCCCGCGCGAAAAGAAAAAAGAGAATGGTCAATATTATACAGATTCGCCTTCCAGATAAGTCCTAAGCTTCGCGCACAAGCCGCGTCCACGAGATCGCGATCGACGTATCGGAAATGACACGAAATCGATGTGGCGCGCTTCCGAATAGCAAACGCTGAAAACTTCGCGCAGGATTTATGCAAAAAACAAATTTCAGAGAACAGTTCACCAATGTCGCAGACGCCTGTGCATTGGCTCAGAGCATCGTCGATACGGTCCGGGAGCCTGTGATTGTGCTCGACAAAGTATTGCGCGTCATCGCCGCCAGCCGCTCCTTCTATTCGGCATTCGAGGTGAGCCCCGAGGAGACACAGGGGAAACTCCTTTACGCGCTGGGCGACGGGCAATGGGATATTCCGAAACTTCGTTTGCTGCTCGAGAAAATCATCCCGGAACATGGTCTGATTACGGATTATGAGGTCGAGCACGCGTTTCCGCATCTTGGCACCCGCGTCATGCGCTTGAACGCCCGCCAGGTGTTCTACAAGGAAGGCGCCGAGACGACCATCCTGCTTGGAATTGAGGATGTCACGGTGCGACGCAAATTGGAGCACGAAAAGGACGATCTGTTGCGACAGAAGGACATATTGCTGGAAGAAATTCAGCACCGCATTGCCAATAGCCTGCAAATCATTGCGGGCATTATCTTGATGAAAGCGAACACGGTTAGTTCCGAGGAGACACGCACCCTTTTGCAGGACACTCATGATCGGGTCATTTCGATGGCGGCCATTCAACAACAACTCAATGCATCGGGGATAGTGGGCCCTATTGAAGTACTTCCTTATCTCGAAAGGCTGGGTGCTGCCCTTGCGGCGTCGATGATCAAGGATGCTCGACCGATCACGTTGAAAGTGGTGGGCGTGGCGGGCAGCTTAAATGCCCGTCAGGCCGAGAGTATCGGCTTGATCGCGACGGAGCTTGTCATGAACGCGCTCAAGCACGCATTCCCCGACCAAAATATGAAAGGCCGGATCAGCGTGGCGTATGACGTCGATGGAACGAATTGGAAACTGTCCGTCGCCGATAATGGAATTGGCAAGCCGGATGGCGTCTTTGCCCAGACAAAGACCGGGCTCGGCACCAGCATCATCAAAGCCCTCGCTCAGGACCTCAACGCCAAAGTCGAAACTTTATCCGGGCCTGACGGCACGATCGTGGCGATCACACACGCCACTTTTCCGCCGACGGTAACGCGGGCCGCATAAAGTCAGCGGATAAGGCCATCCGCTGCCGCGGCACGGTCAAGCACTCAAGCCGCCCCGAAGGGCGGCTTGTCCTCGTAGGCGCGGCTAATCAACAATCTGAACGATTGTGTGAGTCCGCGGGTCAACCAGCACCGTGTGCCCGTTGATGATCGTGTATCGGTAGCGCGTAGGATGGGTAGAGGGAAGCGAAACCCATCAGTTTCTCGCGAGAAAAATGATGGGTTTCGCAAGGGCTCTACCCATCCTACGGACTGCGACCGCGCGCTCGCCGACCCTGGCGGGGACGCGACCGAAATATCCGGACGCTTCGGCAAATGACCAAAGCCCGAGGTTTTATCCTCGGGCTTCTGCCGAAACGATGAGATCGCAGATCAGAACTTGTAGCTGAGCGCGACGCGCCCGACGTCTTCAGTGAACCTGCTGGAGAATTGGAATGTCGTGCGGAAGCCGGCCCCAACGCAATTCCCGACGCCGGGGGTGCACGCGATCGGGCCGAAACCGGTGATGCTGGCGAATTCCGTATGGAGGTATTCACCACGCAGCAGCCAATGCTCGGCAAAGCGGAACTCCGCGCCGGCGCCGACGACCCAACCGCCCGCGTCCCTGCTGAACGAGTTGGGTGAAACGGATGGATAGAAGGTATCGATGTAGTTCGCGGTGTAACTCAGATGGGAGCCCGCAGCGCCTGCACTGACGTAGGGAAACCACATTCCCAGGTCGGGGCCGATACGCCCGACGACCGTGAGGAGTGACTGCGATTTGGCGGCCAGATTCCAGCTGAATCCGGTGGGTGCCGTGACGGGGTAAGGGGTGAAGCCGCTGTTGGCGGATCCCTTGAGACCGGACCAATCGAAGGCGACATCCAAGCCGACGATGGCCTGACCCGGAGCCGCCTGGTACAGGTAGCCGACCTGTCCGCCGGCCAATCCGCCCGACATGGGGAAGCCCCTGGACGCGCCCGCGACCACGGCCGGGACGTTCGCGCCTGCGAAAAACGAATCAGGCCCAACGTCCGAAGCGTTCGGGCTGACTCTGCCCCATCCGCCACCGCCGTTGATGCCGATATACCACCCGGTCCAAGTCGGAGCCGGCGGCGGCGCCGCCGGTGCCTTCAGCGGCATATCCGCCGCATATGCGCTGCCCGCGAAAAGGAACAGCGTCGCAGCCAAAAGTGCTTTCGTCATGACGGGCCCCCTTATCATGAATCGACGTATTCTAGCCCAGTAGGGCCGGGATTCATGTTACCGGCGCGACACAGCCGTCGACAAAAGCACGTTATGGCCCATAGCGGACATTGGCTGCGATGCAATGAATGTTGGCGCCCGAAGGCAAGCGGATACCGCAAACTCAACCGCTGATCGAGGTGCCGAAGACCGTGTGCGACTCGTTTGCGGTGACTTGCAGCAAGCGTAGCGTGGGGCAAAGGCGCGCAGTACCCCTACGCGTGCTTTATTGACAGCGGGGCCGGCCGCGCGCTGCATTGGCCCTCGGGGCAACGGAGACAGCGGCCATGCTGCGCAGCGGCAAAGAGCATCTCGAATCGCTGCGCGACGGCCGCGTGGTCTATATCGGCAACGAGAAGGTCGACGACGTCACCACCCATCCGGCGTTCCGCAATGCCGCGCAAACGGTGGTGGCGCTCTACGACATGAAGGCCGATCCGGCGCTTCGCGATGAAATGACCTACGAGGAGGATGGCGGCCGCCATTCCATCTATTTTTTGCGGGCGCGCTCGCGCGAGGATTTGCAGCGGCGCATGATCGGCCACCGTCGTATCGCCGATTTCACCTATGGCCTGTTCGGGCGCTCGCCGGATCACGTCGCCTCCTTCATCACCGGCATGGCGATGAATTTGGGCGCGCTGCCCGCGCCGAACGCGCACCCCGACAACGTGCTGCGCTACTACAAGCACGCCCGCGACAACGATCTCTACGTCGCCTACGCGGTGCTGCCGCCGCAGGCCGCGCGCGATCCGAATTTTTATCTCAAGCAGAATCTACCGGTGCCGACGCTGCGTGTGGTGCGCGAAGAGGATGACGGCGTGGTCATCTCCGGCATGAAGATGCTTGCCACCGGCGCGGTCTTCGCCAACGACATCTGGATCGGCAACGTCATCCCGCTGGCGCCGGAGCAAAAAAAAGAATCCATCACCTGCGCCATCCCCTGCAACGTGCCGGGCTTGCGATTGTGGTCGCGCAAGCCGATGGAGACCGATTGCACCTCAGAGTTCGATTCGCCGTTGTCCTATCGCTACGACGAAAGCGACAGCATGCTGCTGTGCGACGAGGTCAAGGTGCCGTGGGAGCGCGTCTTCGTCCACGACGACGCCATCCTGGCGCGCGAGATCTACATCAAGTCGCCGAGCCATTGCTTCGGCAACCATCAATCGAACGTGCGCTACTGGTCGAAGATGCGCCTGATCGTCGGCTTGAGCGCCCGGATCGCCAACGCGACCGGCGCCGACCAGGTGCCGGCGGTCAAGGAAACGCTGGGCCGCATCTCCGCCCAGGAAGCGATGATCGCCGGCATGGTCAACGGCCAGATCAACGCCTTCGAATCCTGGCCGGGCGGCCCGGAAGGCTACGTCTGCTTCAACCGGCGCATGATGTATGGCGCGCTCGATTGGTGCACGCAGAACTACTCACGCTTCATCGACGACTTACGTGAATTATGCGGCGGCGGCGTGTTCCAGATGCCGGCCGACATTTCGGTGATGCAGGACGCCGAGCTGGCGAAGCAGTTCCAGACGTTCTGGCAGACGCCGCAGTGCGACGCGGTCACGCGGATGAAGCTGTTCAAGCTCGCCTGGGACATGGTCGGCTCGGAATTCGCCGGCCGCCACCAGCAATACGAGAAATTCTACGCCGGCGCGCCGTTCATCATCCGCAATCATTCCTACCGCGAAACCGACTGGGCCTCGTTCACCGCAATCGTCGACAAGCTGATGGCGGGTTACGATTATCCAAAGGCGGAAACGTCAGGCAAACGCGCGGCGGAATAGTTTCAGCCCGACAGCTTGAAAAACCCGACGTCGATCGAGCCGGTGCGAAAGCCGACTTCGCAGTAGGCGAGATAATATTCCCACATGCGGCGGAAGCGCTCGTTGAAGCCGAGCGGCTCGAGCTTCGGCCAGGCGCGCAGGAAGCGGCTGCGCCATTCGCGCAAGGTGCGCACATAGCTGTCGCCAAACGATTCGTGGTGCACGAGTTTGAGGCCGGCGCGCGCCGCCTCTTGCTCGATGATCGAGAAGGTCGGCAGCACGCCGCCGGGAAAAATATAGCGCTGGATGAAATCCGGGCATTTGCGGTAGGCGGCAAAGCGGCGCTCGTCGATGGTGATGGCCTGCAACAGCGCCACGCCGCCGCCGGCGAGGCAGTCGCGGATTTTGCCGAAATAATTCGGCCAATAGCGCTCGCCGACCGCTTCGATCATCTCGATCGAGGCGATGCGATCGAAGGTGCCGGGAACGTCGCGATAGTCAAGCAAGCGCAAGTCGGCGCGGCCGCGCTCGACGTCCCCGGCGAGGCGGGTTTGCGCATAAGCAAGTTGCTCGGTCGACAGCGTGATGCCGAACACGCTCGAGCCATAATGCCGGATCAGCCGCTCGGCGAACGCGCCCCAGCCGCAGCCGATCTCCAGCACGCGCTCGCCGCCGTTGAGCTCGAGCAGCGCCGCGGCGCGGTCGAGCTTGGCCTCTTGCGCCCGCTCCAGCGTGTCGCAGTTGTCATAAAGCGCGGACGAATAATTCATCGCCTCGTCGAGCCAGGGACGGAAGAACTCGTTGCCGAGATCGTAATGCGCCGCGATGTTGCGCCGGCTGCCGTGCCGCGTGTTGTGGCGCAGCCAGTGCACAAACCGATTGCGCAAAAGACCGAGCCGGCCGACGGCCGCCGTCGCGGTCAGCGCGGATTCGTTCTGCATGCAGAATTCGAGCATCTGGCCGAGCTCCGGCGTCGACCAGTCGCCATCGAGGTAGCCGTCGGCAAAGCCGTGATCGCCGTCGAGCAGCATGCGGCGCAAGCCGCGCCAGCGATGCGCAATCATGATCGCGTCCGGCCCCGGCAGGTTGCCGTGACGTTCGATGATTTCACCGTTCGGCAGCGTCAGGTGCAGTCGCCCGGCCGGCATGGCCGGGATCGCCCGATCGATGATGCGGCAGAGAACTCCCCGGCGGGCCGACACCTTGGCGTCGCGACGTTCTGTCGAAGACGATGGGCCGGCGGACGTCACGGCGGCTAGCCTTCGGTATTCACGACGGTGACCGGGTCGGCGGGCGGACGGGGCCGCGGCCGTAACCGGAATCCTTTCAGCACCATTCGCAGTGCATGCCAATGAATGGCGCCGACGACCTTGAGCGTGAGCAGCGGGTGGGTGGCAAGCGCGCGCAGCAGCGCCAAGTCGGTCAGCGCGACCCGCTCCCCGGTCAGCGCCGCGGCCAGCAGCAGGCCGTCTTTGTCGGCGGCGCGGATCGCGACCATGACACGCTGGTCCGGCACTGCCACGCGGAAGGTATAGTTCATGTCCATGTCCATGAACGGCGAGACATAGAAGCCTTTGCGGCAGTGCTGATCGATCACCGCCCCCGGTGCGCCCGCCACCCCCGTCGCCCCCGTCACCCCTGCGTCGCGATCGACGGGAATCAAATAGGAGTGCCGCTCGCGGAAAGTATTGTGGACTTCGTAGAGAAGGGCGGCAAGCGAACCGTTGCGTTGATAACAGAAATAGACGCTCAAGGGATTGAAGCCATAGCCGAAAACCCGCGGCATGCAGAACAGCCGGATGGCGCCGCCATCGGTTGCCAGCCCGGCGGCCCGCATATGGCCCTCAACCTGCTCGCGTAGCGGCCGGCCGCCGCCATCGCCATGATCGGCGTCGAAGAAGCTCACGGCGTTGAAGCGGTTGTGCGAGAACAAGCGCAAGCGTCGCGGCAGCCGCTCGATCTCGTCGAGATCGAGCAGCATCCAGAACACGCGATAGCGCAGCCGGTGCGGCCGCGGCCGCACGCGGCGGTGGGTCACGGTGCCGGCATAGAGGGTCGAGCGCAGGCTCATGCGGCGAGCTCCGCCGTCCGGGCCGGCAGCCTCGGGCAGTCGAGCGCGATGCGGCCGGATTCGTTGGCGACGCGCCACGGCCGCCGTACGCCGCCCAATTCCTCGGCGACGGCGAGGCCTGACTGCAGGCCGTCTTCATGGAAGCCCGAGCCGAAATAGGCGCCGCAGAACCAGGTGTTGCGGCGGCCCTGCAGGGACCACAGTTGCCGTTGCGCCGTGATCGCCGCCGAATCGAACAGCGGATGGTCGTAGATCTCGCGATGCCACGCATTGCGCGGCTCGCGCTGCGGATTGAGCGTGACGAACAACAGCGTGTCGTGCGGGATGCGCTGCAGCGCGTTCATCCAATAGGTCACCGTCGGGCAGTCGGCGTCGCTGTCGCCGATGTGATTCCAGCTCGACCACACCGCACGCCGCCGCGGCATCAGCCGGTGGTCGGAGTGCAGCACCGCCACATTGCGGCTATAGCGGAAGGCGCCAAGCACGCGACGTTCCTCGGGCGTCGGCTCGTCGAGCATCGCCAAGGCCTGGTCGGCATGGGCGGCGATAACGACGTCGTCGAAGGTTTCGACATGGCCGTGGCAATCGCGGATCGTGACGAAATCCTCGGCCCTATGCACGCCGGTAACGCCCGCCGCCAGACGGATGCGGTCGGCGTAAGCTTGCGTCAGGCGCTCGACATAAGCGCGGCTGCCGCCGAGCACGGTGCGCCACGGCGGCCGGTTGCGCAGGCGCAAGAGCCCGTGGCTGTCCTGGAAACGGATGAAGGCCGCGGCCGGATAATTGAGGATGGTCGCGGCCGGCGCCGACCAGATCGACGCCGCCATCGGCAACAGATGATCGCGCCGGAACGCCGCGCCGTAGGCGCCGGCATCCAGATAGTCGCCGAGCGTGGTGTGGAATTCCTCGAGCAACGCGAGGTCGCGCGGCGCCTCGCGATAGAACCGTTGCAGGTCGCGCAGCATCGACCAGAAGCGCGGCCGGAACAGGTTGCGCTTTTCGGCAAACAGCCCGGCAAGATTGTTGCCGGAATATTCCAGGTCGCCATTGCCGAGCGACACCGCAAACGACATGTCGGACAGCTGCGTCGGCACTTTGAGGTGCTCGAACAGCGCGGTGAGGTTGGGGTAAGTTTCTTCGTTGTAGACGATGAAGCCGGTATCGACCGAGATGGCGCCTTTCGCGCCTTCGACCATAACGGTGTTAGAATGGCCGCCGACGCGGCGGTCGCTTTCATAGACCGTCACCTTGTGCTTTTGGCTGAGCAGCCAGGCTGCCGACATGCCGGCAATGCCGGTGCCGATGACCGCTATGTTCTTCTGGATGGCAAAATTGCCGTGCATCGTTCGCCCCTCGGCCGGATCCGCCGGCCACGTCGGTTTGTCCTCAACTCACCGAACATGGCGGTTACGCTTGGCCGGGAGCGTTAGATCACCGGCGCGGGCCGCAATTGCATTACCGGGGACTGATCCAAGCCCGCATGCCGGTCGTACCCTCGGGCATGCATGTGGAAAGCGCAGCACTTTGGCCCAAATTTCCCTGGCCTTACCCCGGATCGGTCCAGCGCGGAGCCGCCATGCTGCGTGATGGGCGGCCCGCGGCCGGGAACAATGCGGCGGAATGGATCAGGGCGATTGCCGAGAGTGAGGATCGCGCGGCGTTCGCCTCGCTGTTCGAGTTCTACGCGCCGCGGATCAAGGCGATGCTGATGCGGTTAGGCGCGGCGGCCGATGCGGCCGAAGATTTCGCGCAGGAGACGTTGCTCACGGTATGGCGCAAGGCCGCCCATTTCGATCCGGCGCGCGCCAGCGCCTCGGCCTGGATTTTCACCATCGCCCGCAATCTGCGCATCGACCGGCTGCGCGGCGACAACCGGGCAAAACTTTACGCGCCCTATGACATGGTCGAGCCCGAGGCGCCGGAAAATCCCGACACCGCGCTCAACGCCGCGGAGCGCGACGCGCGCGTGCGCGCGGCGCTCAAGGAGCTGTCGCAGGACCAAGTTCACGTCGTGCAGCTTTCGTTCTTCGAAGGCCGCGCCCATGGCGATATCGCAACGCTGCTCAATCTGCCGCTGGGCACGGTCAAATCGCGCGTCCGGCTTGCCATGACGCGCTTGCGCAATCTGTTAGGTGACCTGCAATGAGCATCATCCATCATCCAAGCGACGCCACGCTTGCGGCTTTCGCGTCCGGCAGCCTCGACGAGGCGCGCGGCATCGTGGTCGCCGCGCATCTGTCGCTGTGCGTGCAATGCCGCAACGCCGTGTATGCCTTCGAAGCGGCTGGCGGCGCCTTGCTCGACGACGTCGCGCCCGAGGCCATGTCGGCCGGCGCCTTGCAGCGCGCCATGGCCGCGCTCGGGCCGCTCGATATCATCGCGCCCGCGGTCCGCGGCGCGGCCGCTCCGGGCGAGCTGCCGGCGCCGCTATCGCATTATGCGGTGGGGCCGTGGCGCTGGATCGGGCGCGGCGTGCAATGGCGGCCGGTCGATGTGGCGTCGGACGAAGGCGTGCGCGTCTTTATGCTCAAGGCCGCGCCCGGAACGAAATTGCCGCGGCACCGCCACACCGGCACGGAATGGACCTGCGTGTTCGACGGCGCCTTCACCCACGATCTCGGCCGCTACGGCGCAGGCGACTTCGACGAAGCCGACGCGAGCGTCGAGCATAATCCGGTGGTGGACGCCGCGCACGGCTGCGTTTGCCTCGTGGCGCTGCAGGGCCATATCGAGCTGCAAGGCTGGCTGGGGCGCCTCATTCAACCGTTCGTGCGCATCTGAGCGGGCGCGCCATGACGATCGTGTCCGACGCGAAATTGCTCGACGAAAGACTTGTGCTTAAAGAAAGTCTTGCGTTCAGCGAAAGTCGGCGCCTGCCCCGCATCGCGTTGACGACGTCGATCGCCTACGCCGAAGGCGCGCGGCATACGCTCGACGTGTGCCGGCCCAGATCCGCGACCGCGGCGCCGGTCATCGTTTTCTTCTACGGTGGCGGCTGGCGCAGCGGCAGCAAGCGGACCTACCGCTACGTGGCCAAGGCGCTGGCGCGGCGCGGCTATGTCACGGTGCTGCCGGACTATCGTATCTATCCGCAGGCGCGTTATCCGGATTTCCTCGACGACGGCGCGCTGGCCATGCGCTGGGTGAAGGACAACGTCAGACGCTTCGGTGGCGATTCGCAAAAAATCTTCCTGATGGGCCATTCGGCCGGCGCCCATATCGCGGCCATGCTGGCGATCGACGCAACGTGGCTGCGAAAGGTCGGGCTAAAACCCGGCCGCGATATTGCCGGCCTGATCGGCATCTCCGGCCCGTACGATTTTTTGCCGCTCAAGGACGAAACGCTCGAGATCATTTTCGGCGGCGCCAATCGGCCGGAAACGCAGCCGATCTCCCACGTCACGCCGAACGCGCCGCCGACGCTATTGTTGACCGGCGGCAAGGACGACGTGGTCGGCGCCGGCAATTCCACCAGGCTTGCGGAAAGGTTACGCGCCGCGGGTAACGACGCGACGGTGGTCATCTATCCGCGCATCGGGCACTACCTCATCGTCGCCGCGATCGCGCCCATCATCCGCTCCCTGGTTCCGGTTTTGCGCGACACCGACGCCTTCATTGCCAAGGTGCTGAAGTCGCGCCCCCGCGCGCCGGCCGGCGAGGCCGCGTCATGACCGCGCTCGTATTTCTGACGCTCATCGTTGCCGTCAGCGTGAGCCTTTCGGCGATCATGACCGGCGCCTGGTTCGTCTGGCGCAGCACGCGCAATTCCGGCTGGATCGACGCGACCTGGACTTTTGGGCTGGGCGCGGTCGGCTGCGCCGGCGCGTTCACGCCGACGCTAGAAACCGGCGGCGCGACGATCCGCCAGCTGCTGGTGGCGGTTTTGGTCGCGGTATGGTCGCTCCGCCTCGGCCTGCACATCGCGCGGCGCACCGTCGGCATCAAAGACGATCCGCGCTACGGCAAAATGATCGCGGAATGGGGCGCCGATGCATCGCGGCAGATGTTCTTCCTGGCGCAAAAGCAGGCGCTGGTCAGCATTCCGCTGGCGCTGGCGATGGTGCTTGCGGCGTGGAATCCGTGGCCGGGATTGCGCCTGCAAGATGCGCTTGGCGTTCTGGTCCTGATCGCGGCCATCGCCGGCGAGGGTTTGTCGGATGCGCAGCTGCGGCGGTTCCGTGCCGATCCGGCCAACCGCAACCGGATTTGCGACGCCGGCCTGTGGGGCTGGTCGCGGCATCCGAATTATTTCTTCGAATGGTTTGGCTGGCTCGCTTATCCGCTGCTCGCCATCGATCTCAGCGGCCAATATCCGTGGGGCTGGGCTGCACTCGTCGGGCCGGCCTGCATGTACTGGCTGTTGGTGCACGTCTCCGGCATTCCGCCGCTGGAAGCGCACATGCTGGAGCGCCGGCACGATGAATTCCGCGCCTACCAGGCGCGCACCAATGCGTTCTTCCCGGCGCCGCCGCGGACCATCTGAGGGAGCCACCCATGAGCTTGGTGCAGACGATGACCGGCTTCGGCGAAACCGTGCCGCTGCCCGACGTGCTGACGCGGGCGGCGATCAAATTGTTGGTCGCGCGAACGCAGCGGCAATTGTCGCGCGCCGAAAGCGACGCCGACCGGCGCTTTGCCCGCGACATGGCGCCGTTTCCGATCGCGGTCAACACCGCCGAGGCCAATGCCCAGCACTACGAGATCCCCGCGGAGTTCTTCAATCTCGTGCTCGGCCCGCAGCGCAAATACTCGTCGTGCCTCTATGACGATGGCATTGAAACGCTCGCCGCCGCGGAGGAGCGCGCGCTGCAAGTGAGCGCCGAACACGCCGCGCTGGCCGACGGCCAACGCATTCTCGATCTCGGCTGCGGCTGGGGCTCGCTGTCGCTGTGGATGGCGCGGCATTATCCGGCGGCGCGGATCACCGCGGTATCCAACTCGCATTCGCAACGCGAATTCATCGCCGGCCGGGCCAAGGCGGAAGGCCTTGCCAACCTCACCGTCCTCACCGCCGACATGAACGCGTTTGAGCCGCAAAACCGCTTCGACCGCGTGGTGTCGGTGGAGATGTTCGAGCACATGGCCAATTGGCGGCCGCTGCTGCAGCGCCTGCGCGATGGCCTGGAGCCCGACGGCCGCATGTTCATGCACGTGTTCGCCAACCGGCACGCCTCGTACCGCTTCGCCGCCGACGACAAGGAAGACTGGATCGCGCAGCATTATTTCACCGGCGGCATCATGCCGAGCCAAAACCTCATCCGGCAGTTTCCCGATTGTTTTGCGATCGACGGCGAATGGTGGTGGAACGGCCGCCACTATCAGCGCACGGCGCGAGATTGGCTCGATAATTTCGACCGCAACGCCGACGCGGTGTTCAAAATCCTCAAGCGCGTCTACGGCCGCGACGCAAAACTGTGGCAGCGGCGCTGGCGGCTGTTCTTCCTGGCGACCATGGGGTTGTTCGGCCACGCGGCAGGCGACGAATGGGGCGTCAGCCACTACCGGCTGACGCCCGTGCCCTGAGAAAAGCTCAGCGCGCGATCAGGCGCACCGCGAAAAACGCGACCGTGGCGGCGATGCCGGAGGCGAGCGCGCCGTAGCCGATATCGATCACGGTGATTGGCAGCGTCCAATTGCGTAACGTCGCATAGTTGGTCAGGTCGTAGGTCGCGTAGGCGAGCGCGCCGAACAGCAAAGCGAGCGCCGCTGCCGCAAGCGGCGATTGCGCGCGCAATCCCGGCAGCACGGCGAACACCACGATGCCGACCGGATACAGCAGATAAAACGCGATCGCCGGCGCCACGCGCAAGGCTGGCGCCAAAATATCGCCGAGCGCCGGCCGATACAGCAGCGGCCCCATGGTGGTCAGCCACACCGCGTCGATCGTGCCGAACACGATCAGGACGGCGAGATAGGCAACAACATAGGTCATCGATCGCTCTCCCCGGCAATTGACCAACGCTGCAACGGCTACGCTCGGCGGACAGCGCTGGATCACAGCGGCCGGAAAAATCGTCCGCACCGACGGCCGCGGGGGGCGTAATTTTCCGGTGCCGTCCAGGCAACCGATTGCGATCGCGAGGGTTATTGATAGTCTTGCCGCTCAAGGCGTCGTGCCGGGGGTGTGCCCTGCCGAACGCCGCAAGGGCATGATTGTCAGGACAAGGGATTGGAGGAAATGCCGTGGCCAAGAGCAAACGCAAATATTCGCCGAGCGCGAGCCATGACGTCGAGCTCGAGATGCGCCGCTATCAGCGCGGCACCGCCAAAAGCGGCAAGGCCGGCGGCAAGGTGAAGAGCCGCAAGCAGGCGATTGCGATCGGCTTGTCGATCGCCCGCAAGAAGGGCGAGAAAGTGCCGAAGAAGAAATAGCCGCAATTGACCCTTGCACCTGGGGCAGCAAGATGCCGGGCAAGCGCTTGCAATTGGACGAGGAAAGCTGGGCCGCGCTGAGGCTTCTGGCGCGGGACCGCATGATGACGTTTCAGGAACTGGCCGACGAAGCCTTCGCCGATGTCCTGAAAAAGCACGGCCGCCCGGTCGATCTGCGCGCGGCTTTGCGCAAGAGCGCGCAAGCCGCCGATGCCCCGGAGCACGGCCGCGCGAAAACCCGCAATGGAAAATCGCCTCGACGCTAGGATTTTTCCGCCGGGGGAGGCGAACGCTCAGTTGCGTCTGGCCGTAACCGTTGCCGCATCGGTCTTCGGCACGACGTCGTTCATGCGCAGCAGAATGTCTTCGACCGGATTGTCGGTCCAGGCATGGGTGACGAAATCGCGGTGCGGCACGTCGCCGGCGGGCAGGAAGGTCACCATGCCTTGCAGATGATTGCGGCGCAGCTCGGAGCCGTACGGCACCGCGCGTTCGTTGAGCTCGTGCTCCAGATCGGCGTTGTGATGGGCGGTATGCGGGGTGTAGGAGCTGACGAAGAAGGTCGAGCGGTGGTCGGCGATCCAGTCGGCGAACTGGTCGATGCCGGCATAGAGCGCGTCGAGCAGCACCAGGCCGCGGATGCGTTCCTGCGCGCCGCCGCGTGCCAAGACCGAGAGCGTCGGGCCAAAACCGCCGCTATAGGCGACGATCACGATCGGCATATTGGCGAACGCCGCGGCGCTGCGCTGATCGCCGTAGAGCGTGGCGAGCTTCTTCGCCGTTTCGTCGAGGAAGCGCTTGAAGCCGTCGGGGTCCCAGAACTTTCCGGCGCTGGAATCGGCGGCGTCGAAGGCGAATTGCGGCGCCACCAGCACCGCGTTGAGGCCGGCGGCGGAAATCTGATCCGGCAGGCGCTGGCGGTCGCGCACGTCGCGCTCGAGCGTGGCGCCATGGCCGTGGAAGAACACCACCATGACGGCGGGGCGGGTGGGATCGAATCCTTGCGGAATGTGCAGCAGCACGCGGTCGTCGCCAAAGGTTTTCGATTCCAGGAACATGCGGCCGCGGAAATTGACGTGGCCGCGCGCGTCCGGCTGGCCGGCGTCGAGGAACGGCCGGTTCGCGCCGGGCACCATGCCGTGATAGGGGAACGGCGCGGTCTCGAAGTCGACGAGGCTGGTCTTGGCTTCGATGGTGCCGAGCGGCACGTGCGGTATCGGCATCAGCGAAGAATTGGGCACCGGGTTGGGCGCCGACGCCAGCATCATCTGCGGCGCGGGCTTTTCAATCGAACCCGTGTGGACCGGGTCGATCGAAGCGGTGCGCACCGGGGCAGGGGCCGGGGCGGGGGCGGCCGCGGCGGCTGGGACGGCGGCGACGCGAGCCCTCGCCGGCGTTGCCGGCTCGCGCGGCACATCGGCGGTTCGCTTGGGTTCGAAATAACTCCAATCCCGCGCAATGACGCTTGAGGCCGATTCGCGGACCGCGGGGGCGACGGCCGCCGGCCGCGGCAGCGGTGCGCTCGGCGCGTAGGTCGACATCGCGAACGGATCGCTTTTGGCGATGGACGAATCGAAACGCGTGGTCTCGGCGTAGATCGAGCTCGAGCCGATCAGGCCGGAGGCGCGGAATTCGCTGTAGAGCGCAAGGCCCCAGCCGGTGACGGCGCCCAGCAACAAGAGCGACGAAATCAAAAGCAGATTCTGCTCGAGCAGCGTCCGCAATGCGCTGGCGCGCGAGACCGGCTTGCGGGTGACCGGGACGCGGCGCGGCGGCGACTTGCGCGGAGCGACCGGCTCGACGCGGCGCCGCAGCTCCGAATCGAGCGGAACGTGGCGCGCAATATGCGCGCCGCCCGCGCCGGTAACCGGCCGGCGGACAGCCTGCGACTGTGAACTTCGACCCCGTTCTGCCAAGGTATCCCCACCCGACGGCCCGACTGTCGGCGAGGACTTTGGCCCTATTTGGGCGGCCTCGGCCGGGCCGGCCGGTCGTCGACCCCGAAGGAACTGAAGAATCCGCGCAATCCGTCGGGCCGCGGCGGCGGGTTTGCCGCGGTTTGGGACCGTTTTCGGTGCAATTTCGCTGATTCACCCGCGGCGGACGCACTGTCCGACCCCGTGGTTAACAACTGGTTAATTTCGGCCTCGCTCGGCCCCGGCCCGGACCGTGTCGCCAGCAGGAGGTTCGACTCGTTCTTGCGCCACAGATAGCCGATGCCGAAGTCGAGCGGGGCCGCGTTGCGGAACAGCTGCGCCATGTCCGGCTGATAAGCGTTGGGGAAGATGCCCAGCGGGTGCAAATAATGGCCGAACGGCTGCAGGCGCCATTGCTTCGCATCGAAAAAGGCGAGCGGAATGCCGCTGTCGTCCTGGAGAATGGTGGCACTGCGGTCGATCAGGAAATTACGCACCCGGGCAAAGCCGCCGCTGTGCAGCAGATAGGACGCGCTCTTGATGAAGCTGTCGGCGACACCGAGCTTGGCGCAGAACTGCAAAAACCCCGAATTCCTGACGCCGCCGTCGGACAGATCGGTGCTGAAATAATACAGCGTCTGCTGCGGCCCGCTGCCGTCGGAGAAAACGATCTTCACGCCCTTGGCGGCGCTCTGCGTCGCCGCGCGCTGCTTGGTGCCGGGTTCCTCCGGCGCAATGACATTGCCTTGGGCGTCGACGTTGACCAGGCTCACCTCGTGGACGGTCTTACCGGTGCGGGCCAGGAAAACATAAAGGATCGGCAGCGTGCCGTAGACCGGGCCCGAGGTCAGCTGCGTCTTCATGTTTTTGGTGATGAAGAAGCTCAGGTTGAGGATCGTGGCCAGCGAGCCTTCGATATTGTGCAGGCTGCCGTCGAGCGCGCCGCGCGGCAGGCTGGTCAATTGCGGCACGTCGCCGACCGGTTCGAGGCCGCTGAGCACATAGGTCGAGGCCGAGGGGAAAAACGACGTGGCGTAGAGGAAATCCGGGCCGCTGAACATGTACAGCATGGTGTCGCTGTGCGCCGGCAGGTGCTCCTTGGCAAAGGCGCGCACCTTCGCCAGCGTGTTGGCGTCCTCGCGGCTGAAGATCGAATCGAAGAAGTGCGCGTGCTGCGCCCAGCCCGGGTCTTTGGCCAGCGCCGCCAAAGGTGAGGCCGGCGCCGGCGGCAGGCCGGCGAGAAAGCGCGCGGTATCGTCGGGCGTCGCGGTCTCGGCGCTGCGCGCCGGTGCGATCGCCAGCGCCAGAACGACGGCAAACAGCGCGGCCGCGAACAGCCTAGGCACGGTCGAGAGCATCGGCCTTGAGGGGGATTGTACTATCGGAATCGGACGGCGGCACATGCGAGGTGAGTTTGAACGCATAGTAGATTACAAGCCCCGCCGCCATCAGCCCCAGGCCGCCAAGCGATTGCAGCGGCCGATTCACGACAAGATAGTACATCATGAACAAGGTCAAACAGAGGAAAACCAAAGGCGTAACGGGGTAGCCCCAGGCCCGGTAAGGCCGCACCAGTTCGGGGTGGGTGATGCGCATTTTGATCAGGCCCAGCACCGTGAAAAACGAGCAGAACGTCAGGCTGAACTGGATGAAATCGAGCACTGCCTCGAAACTTTGGGTGAGCAGCAACAGGTCCGCGACCAGGAGCTGAAAGGCGATGGCCGTGGCCGGCACGCCGGTTTTGGATTTGCGGGCGAACAGGCGCAGCGCCGGCATGTCCTCGCCCATGGTCATGGTCACCCGCGGGCCGATCCACATCATGGCGCTGATGGAAGAGACGAGGCCGAGGCTGATCAGCCCGCCGACAAAACGCGCGCCGAGCGGGCCGAAGATGTGCCGGCCCGCCACCATGGCGACGTCGAGTTGCCCGGCCAGTTCCGATAGCGGCGTCGTCGCCAGCATGACGGCGTTGAGCCCGACATAGAGCACGATGACGACGGCGGTGCCGATGAGCAGCGCGCGCGGCAGGTTGCGTGCCGGGTTTTGCACTTCGCCGGCGATATAGGTGGCGGCGTTCCAGCCGGAATAGGAATACATCACGAAGACCAGGCTGATGGCGAAGGGCGCGCTCATCACCGCGGTCAGGGCGCCGGAGTGGGGCGCAAACGAGATCGGCTGCGCATCGCCAAAGGCAAAACCTGAGGCGATGAAGACGGCGATGAGGGCGAGCTTGAAAATGGTCCATGCATTGTGGAAGGCGCCGGCGAACTGCACGCCGCACAGATGCACCAGCGCCAATAGCCAGGTCAGGCCGAGCCCCATCAGCAGCGGCGGCGCGCTTGGCGCTATGGCCTTGAAATAAACCCCGAACGCCATGGCGGCGAGCGCGATCGGCGCGGCAAAGCCGACGGTCGCCGACAGCCAGCCGGCGACGAAGCCGAAGGCGGGATGATAGATGCGGCGCAGGAAATTGTACTCGCCGCTCGAGCGCGGCAGCATGGTGGCCAATTCGGCGTAACAGAGCGCGCCGCACAGCGCCACGGCGCCGCCGACGATCCACAACAGCAGCAGCGCGAAGCCCGATGTGATGTCGCCGACCTGAAAGCCGAGGCTGGTGAAGACGCCGATGCCGACCATGTCGGCGATGACGATCGCGGTCGCCGTCACCCCGGACACCAGGCCGGCTGGCGCGCGATTTGCAGTGGATTGATTCATGCCAGCTTTGGCCCGGGTTGGTCCTTACAGGTCACACAAATAGGGCAAATTCAACAGGGCTTTCCGCGCACTAACGCTTAAATAGCAAACCGCTTGACCAGCGCGACCCGGTTTCGCTACCGAATTGATCGCGCTGATGCCGGCCGGGGGCTGAGGCGACGGCGGCCATGACTTTGTACGCGTGGGCCGCACGACGTAAGAGGGGCTGTCCGATGGTATTTCGGTCCGGGTGGGGATCGGGGATCGGCATGGGCGACCGGCGGCGCCGCGCGTTTGGCGCAGCACCGGCGCTGGGCGCCGCCTGCCTGATTCTGAGCCTGATATTGCCGCTTGTTTCGACGCCGTGCCGGGCCGCCGCCGCGGCGGATGCCGACGCAACCGGCAAGATCAAAATAGCCTTCGCCGGCGATTCCATCGTCGACAATTATTGGTCCGGCATCGAACGCATCGTCGATGCCAATCCGTGCCTGAAGAATACCGTCGAGCTCGGCCGCTTCGCCAGGAACGGCACCGGCTTGACCCGCGGCGACAGGGTCTACTGGCCGCGCGAGATCCGGCGCATCAACGACGTTTTCAAGCCGACCCTGTCGGTCGTCTCGATCGGGCTCAACGACCGGCAATTCATCGTCGACGGCAACGGCACCCGCACCGCCTGGGGCGCGCCGGACTGGACCGACAAATACCGCCACGAGCTCGACGAATTCCTCAAGGCCGCCGTCGCCACCAAGGCGGTCGTGCTCATGGTCGGCATGCCGGCGATGCGCGAGGCGATCGACAACACCGATATCGACGGCAAGAACGCCATGTTCGCCGCAGCCATCGCCGCCCTCGGCGATCCCAACCTGCACTATATCGAGCCGTGGCGGCTGCACGCCGATGGCACCGAGACGTTCGCGTCTTACGGCCCGGACAAGAGCGGCCGGCTGGTGCAGATCCGCACCCCGGACGGCCAGCATTTTACCGCCGCCGGCGAGGATTTGGCCGCCGGCTATCTATTCCCCAAGATCGTCGAAGCGCTCGACGCGGCGGGGAAGACTCTCGACCAGTGCCTGACCAACCTGACCAAACAGTCGAAGGACGAGCAGTAGTGGTATCATCCTGATCCACAGCGACTCACAGCG
>Ga0210395_10001091_pt1 | contig 21075 bp, 17 predicted proteins | sample IncBWH4OmetaG_FD_150861 | JGI IMG/M metagenome (GOLD analysis project Ga0210395, IMG submission 150861) | Forest soil microbial communities from Barre Woods Harvard Forest LTER site, Petersham, Massachusetts, United States - Inc-BW-H-4-O ...
CCATACCCGTAACCGCCCGGCCGGCCCTGGCGGGCGATCCAGTGGTTCACCTGGTCGCGTACCCGATTGCCCGCAGCGGTGTAGTAGCCCGCCCCTTCGTACGGCTGGAGGGTGGCCACGACGAGCCTGATGCCGTACTCGTGCGCTTCGTCGGCCATCTGCGTATAGGCGCTGGTGAGCTGGGTGTAACGCAGCGACGGCTGGTTGCCGATGTCGTTCATGCCCTCCCAGACGATGATCACCTTGACGTCGGCCTGATCGATGGCGTCGCGGAGGAACCGGTTCAGGCCGCTCTGCCCGCCGCCCGCCTGGCTGGTGAGCACCTCGTTTCCCGGGATGCCCTCGTTCAGCACCGACATCAGCTGGCCCGCCGGGAGCGCTAGCAAGAGTTTCGCCAGGTCGTCGGTGTAGCGTTCGCTGGCGTTGGCGGTCGAGCCGGTGCCGTTCGTCGTCGACGCGCCGAAGGCCACGACCGCCCCGGCTACATCCGGGTTCACCACGTTCACGCCGGACAGGAAGTACCAGGCGCCGAGCAGGTGCTGGAAGGCCGTCGCGGCCGTGGCGCCGGTGTGGTCGCCGCTTGTTGAGAAGTAGCTGGTGGTGAGCGAGCCGGGATGCCAGGTCGCCGGGCCGGTGGCGGCTTTGAAGTAGATCGACACGGCGAGGTTGGTCTCCGCCCCGACGGTCATCGCGACCGGGTCGCTGAGCGCGTCTTTCCCGGGCTTGATCGTGAACTTCTTCTTGCCGTCGAAGGTCACCTGGTGCTGCGCCCTGGTCGCCGCGCCGGTGGCGGCGACCGCGACCTTGACGTCGTTGACAGTGAGCGGCGCGGTTCCGAATTCGTTAGACAGCCTGATCCGCACCCGGGTACCGCCGACGCTCGTGCGGATGATGTCGCGCACGGTCTCGTTCACGAATCCGGCGTGCGAACGCCCGGTGGCTTCCGGCGCGACCTGTGCGGCCGCCCACGTTCCGACCCATACCTCGGAGCTGGCCGCGTTCCCCGCCGCGGGTTCCGGAGTACGAGCGACGGCGGCGGACGCGCTGGCCATCAGGGTGCCGATTACCGCCAGTGCCGTGACGCTCCCGGCAACCAGTCTGCGTAGCCTGCTCAGGGGTCCCGTCCTTCGTGCCTGGTACCAAAGAACCTAGTCGCAAATGAATGCCACCATAACGCGTCGTAGCATCGGCGCATGAGCGCATCCCCGCGGCCCGTCACCATCTTCGGCCCTGACTTCCCCTTCGCCTACGACGGGTGGCTGAGCCATCCCGCGGGGCTGGGCAGGCTCCCGCAGGCGTCGCACGGTGCCACGGTCGCCGTCGTGGGGGCGGGGCTGGCCGGGATGGTGGCCGCTTACGAGCTCATGGAGCTCGGGCTGCGGCCGGTCGTCTACGAAGCCGAACGGATCGGCGGGCGGTTGCGCTCGCACGAATTCGTAGGCGCGAACGGCGTCGTCGCCGAACTCGGCGGGATGCGGTTCCCGGCCTCCGGCACGTCCTTCTTCCACTACGTCAACCGGCTGGGACTGCGGAGCGCGCCATTCCCGAACCCGCTCACCGATGCCGCCGGAAGCACCGTCATCGACATCGCGGGCCAGACCTACCACGGCCGTACCCTCGATGAGCTGCCCCCGGAGTTCACCGAGGTCGCGCGCGCCTGGGACGTGGCCCTCGAGGAGATCGGCTTCACGGCGCTGCAGGACGCGATCCGGTCCCGTGACGTGGACCGGCTGAAGCGGCTGTGGAACGAGCTCGTGCCGCGCTGGGACGGCCGGACCTTCTATGACTTCATCGCCACCTCCGAGGCGTTCGCGAAGCTGCCGTTCCGGTATCGCGAGGTGTTCGGGCTCGTCGGCTTCGGCACCGGGGGCTGGGACTCCGACTTCCCGAACTCGATGCTCGAGATCCTGCGCGTGGTGGTCACGAACTGCGACACCGATCAGCGGCTGATCGTCGGCGGCGTCGAGCAACTGCCCAGAGGACTGTGGACCCTGCCGGTCAGCGAGCGCAGCCCCTGGCCGGCCGGCACCAGCCTGGCAACCCTGCACGGCTTCGTCCCGCGCGCGGGCGTCGCGGCCATCCGTCGGCGCGACGACGGAACGTTCCTGGTGCGCGACCGGTGGGGCACGTCGCGGCCGCACGACGCGGTGCTCGCCACCTGCCAGGGCTGGCTCCTGACGACCGCGATCGAGTGCGACGAGACCCTCTTCTCGCAGGAAGTGTGGATGGCCCTCGACCGCACCCGCTACATGCAGTCGTCCAAGACGTTCGTGATGGTCGACCGGCCGTTCTGGAACGACATCGACCCCGCCACCGGCCGCCCGCTGATGGGCATGACCCTCACCGACCGGCTCACCCGGGGCACGTACCTCTTCGACAACGGGCCCGACCGTCCGGGCGTCATCTGCCTGACCTACTCGTGGATGTCCGACGCGCTGAAGATGCTGCCGTACGACGTCGACCAGCGTGTCAAGCTCGCGCTCGACGCCCTCGGCAAGATCTATCCGGGCCTGGATATCGCGAGCCACATCGTGGGTGACCCGGTGACGATCTCCTGGGAGGACGACCCGAACTTCCTCGGGGCCTTCAAGGGCGCGCTGCCCGGGCACTATCGCTACAACCACCGCATGTACACGCACTTCATGCAGGACAGGCTGGCGCCCGCCGAGCGGGGCGTCTTCCTGGCAGGCGACGACGTCTCCTTCACCCCGGCGTGGGCGGAGGGGGCCGTCCAGACGGCGCTCAACGCCGTCTGGGGCGTCATGAGGCACTTCGGCGGGGCCTCCCATCTTGAGAACCCGGGCCCGGGTGATCATTTCGACAAGCTGGCACCGATCGACCTGGGAGACTGAGCTGGGATGAGCACGACGACACGGATCGCCGCGTGGCAATGCCGGCCGCGGCCGCGCAACCCGCAGGGAAACCTCCGCAGGCTCGACGAAATCTGCGCAACGGCCGCCGCGCGACAGGTCGACGTCCTCGTCACCCCGGAGATGTTCACGACTGGTTACGGTCTGCGCCCCAACGAGGTGGTGCGCTTCGCCGAGGACGCGGGCGGCAAGACCGAGACCGCCGTCGCCGAGATCGCGCGGCGGCACCATATCGCCATCGTCTACGGATACCCCGAGCGGGGCGGAAGCGCGCGCGTGTACAACGCGGCGACGCTGATCGGCGCAGACGGCGTCGTCCGCGGGCGGCACCGCAAGGTTCACCTCTTCGGTGACATGGACCGGAGCTTGTTCGCCCCGAACACGCAGCCGGCGACGGCCTTCGACTTCGACGGCACCCTGGTCGGGATGCTCATCTGCTACGACGTCGAATTCCCCGAAGCCGTCCGGCACCTAGCAGTCAGCGGCGCCCGGACCGTCCTTGTCCCGACCGCGAACATGAAGGGCTTCGAGGATGTCCCGCGGCTTCTCGTCCGGGCGCGCGCCTACGAGAACGGCTGCGGCGTCGTGTACGCCAACTACTGCGGCGCGGACGACGTATTCGAGTACGGCGGGCTCAGCGTGATCTGCGGTCCGGGCGGCGAAGTGCTCGCCCAGGCCAGCGCCGATCACGAGGAACTGCTCGTCGCGGACGTTCCAGGAGAATCGGCCGCCACCTACCTCGCCGACCGCCGGGCGGACCTTTACGGCTCCTGAATCAGGTGCGTCACCGTGTTGCCGAAGCCCGCCATGCATATCCAGAGGTTTCGCTGATCTTCGCCCTGATCTGTTCGGCGGCCGGATGGTGCGCCTCTTCGAATATGCGAAGGGCCTGGTCCCAGAACCTGAGGGCATCGGCGAGGTCGCCGTCGGCTGCGTAGCTGTCGCCGAGATGGTCCAGGACGACGGCCTTCACGGCGGTGTCACCGTCGGCCGCGCGGAGGGCCTGCCGATAGCGGGCCACGGCTAGATTGCGGCGACCGAGATGGTGCAGGGCGTAGCCGATGCTGTCGAGGGTCGCAGCCTGCAGCCAGCGCATTGAAGGGTCGTCGGCCTGGCGGGCGAGCTCGAGGGAACGCTCGCACAAGGCGAGGCCCTGCTCGTACCGCCCCAGCAGCAGGTGCTCCCAGCCAACGCTGTTGAGCGCGCGGGCCTGCCCCGCCTGGTGCCCGACGGCCTGGTACACCCCGAGCGCGTGCGTGGAGCGGGCGAGAGCCTCGGCCGGCTCATCCAGTTCGCAGAGGACGTGCGCGAGCGTCAGTTCGGTGTCGGCTTGGCTCAGCCGGTCGCGGAGCCGGTCGAGAAGAGCAACGGCACGCTGCAGATGGCCGCGGGCTTCCTGGTGGCGGCCGCCGGTGGTGAGGGCCTTGCCCACGAGGCGGTGCACATGGGCTTGCCCCGTCAGGTCGGCCGCACGCTCGACCGCGCCGAGCACGATCACGCCGGTCGCCGCCAGGTCCTGCCAGCGCCGCCACCAATCCGGGAATGCCTCGATGCACCAGGCCAGCTGCCAGGCGTGCGCGGCGAAGCCCGCCTTCGCCGCGCACGTGACGGCCGCGGTGAGTACGGCTTCGTCCGCCTTGCACCAGGCCGCGGCCGACGCGTAGTCGGCTAGCCGCTCTCCGCTGGTCTTGGTGAACGACTGCGGCAACCGCACCGGCTCGCTATGCACGGCGAAGAGCATGGCCGCGGCATACGCGGTGTACAGGTAGTGGTCGAGCATCCGGCTCATCGCGGCGTGCTGTTCGTCTTCGCTTTCGTGGCTTCGGGCCTGCTCGGCGGCATACGTGCGAAGCAGGTCGTGCAGCAGGTAGCGGCCGGGTGCGTGCTCGGTGACCACGTGCGCGCTCGTCATCTCGTCCAGCGCGCGGCGAGTCTCGTCGTATCCGAGACCGGCGAGGCCAGCGGCGGCCGGGAGGCTGAGGTCGGGACCGGGGTGCAGGCCCAGCAGGCGGAACAGCCGGGCTGACGGCGCGCTGAGCCTGCGGTAGGACCAGGAGAACACCGCGCGCACGTCGGCGCTGCCCGGCCCGGCCGACAGCACGTCCAGCCGGCGCCGGGCGTCGGCCAGCTCATCGGCCAGCTGGCTGAGCCGCATCGCCGGCCGGGTGAGGGCCTGGGCGGCGGCGATGTTCAGCGCCAGGGGCAGGCGCGCGCACAAACCGATAACCCTGTCCGCGGCCGCCTGTTCACGCGCGGTTCGCGCGTCCCCAAGCCGGCGCGCCAGCAACTCGCGCGCCTCCTCCATTGCCAGCAGGCCAACGGTGAGTGACGCCGCGCCGTCCAAGGCGATCAGCTCGGTCAGCAGGCTGCGGCTGGTGACCAGGACCATGCAGCCCGCGCTCCCGGGGATCAGGGGACGGACCTGGCCGACGTCGCGGGCGTTGTCCAGCACGATCAGCATGCGCTTGCCGACCAGCATGCTGCGGTACAGCCCGAGCTGAGCATGCACATCGGCCGGAATGCGCGCGAGCGGCACGCCGAGAGCTTCAAGGAAGGAGCGCACCACCGTCGCGACTGGCAACGGCGTACCCGTGGGATCGAACCCGCGCAGGTTCGCGTAGAGCTGGCCATCCGGGAAACGGCCGGCCTGCTCGTGCGCCCAGTGCAAGGCCACGGCGGTCTTGCCCACCCCGGCCATCCCGCCGATCGCCGAGATCACCACCGTCCCGCCCGTCCGGCCTTCCGACTCCTCGAGCACAGCGGTCAGGAAGCGCAGCTCGGCGTCGCGCCCAGTGAAATGCCGCGCACCGGCCGGCAACTCACGGGGCACCGACGCGACATCGCCGCCGGGCGGCGGGAGCGCCTGGGCGGCCGGTCCGGCCGCGGCTGCCACCGCGCCGGGTACCTCCGGTGAGCCGGTTCCATCAGGGCCGTCGTTACCGCCATCGAATCCCAGCCGCCGGCCTGCCGCGGCCAGGAACTCCGCGCGGCTCACGTCATGCAGGTCAAGCGCATCCGCGAGCCTGTGCAGCGTATCCCGGTGCGGCCAGCGGGCCCGGCTGCGTTCCAGATTGCCGATCGTGCGCACGCTCAGTCCGGACCGCTCCGCCAGTTCCTCCTGTGAGAGGCCAGCCGTTCGGCGCCGAGCCCGCAGCTCGAGACCGATTCCCTGTCTATCGTCGCCCGGCACATCCTGACAACGTTTGGCGGCATCCTTTAGTGGCACTTGCTGAGGAATGCCTGAACGCGAGACAGCCCCGCGGCGGTTAGCGCCGCGGGGCGGTTACTCGCACAGTCGGCTGTGCCGGCTGTTACCTGGTGAAATACCAGTACTCGGGCAGCAGCGTGAACAGCGGGCTGAAGGTCACGCCGTGCAGAGTGCTGGTGATTGCCTGGACCTGGTACGGGTTGGGGTTCGGTGCCCAGATGAACGGCAACTGCTCCGCACCGTACGTGGCGAACTGGTCGAAGACCGCCAGGCTGCTACTGGTGTGGGTCTCGGCGATCAGCTTGTCCATCGTGGCATCGGAGTAATTGCCCGAGTTCGATCCCGCGCCAGTCTGGAACAGCGGCTCGCCGGTCGGCTCGAAGCCCGGCCCGTCGAAGCTCCAGCCGCCGTAGGCGAAGACCTGCACGCCGCACTTCGGGCCCATCGGCGCGCATGGGTCGGACTGGCCGATGATCGCGTCGAACGTCTGCCCCTGCAGGGTGATGTCGATCCCGATCTGGGAGGCGTCGGACTTGTATACCTGCCACTCATCCGTGGCGGCGGCCACCCCGGTTGAGTACAGGATCGTGAGCTTCAGTTGCTGGCCCGCGGTGATGCCGGTGCCGCACTTGGCCGGGTCCTGACAGGTCATCACGCCATTGACCTCCGACCAGCCGTGACTGGTCAGCAGCGCCTTGGCCTTAGCCAGGTCGAACGGGTACGGCCCCTGGCCGCCGTTCTCCTCCTCGATCGGCGGGGTCCACTGGTTGGCCGGCACCACCGGGGCCGGCCCGGAGGTCGGCACGGCGTAGCCGCGCCAGATCGACGCGTCGATACCCGGCTGGTCCATCGAGTACTGCAGCGCCTGCCGGATGTACAGCTGACGCACCAGGTACCCCACCTGCGGGTTATTGAAGTTCGGCTGCGCGTACTCGATGCCGAAGCTGAAGAACGGCTCCAGGTAGTAGCTGCTGCCCAGCGGGTCGCTTGACGGCAGCGACGCGCCCGCTGCCTTTTCCGGCAAGTCCTGCGTCGGGATATAACCGACGTCGACCTGCCCCGTCTTCAGCGCCGTGTACTCGGTGGTGTCCGAGGTGTACGGCACGAACTTGATCGCGGACAGCTGCGCCTTGGGGCTGCCGGAGTAGTCCGGGTTCGGCACCATGGTCACGTTGCCGTCGGTGTTGAAGGTAGACAGCTTCCACGGCCCGTCGACCACCGACCAGAGCGGGCTGGTGGCGTAGCTAGCGGGAGCCTTCGACTGCGCGGTCAGGAACGTGTAGACCGCCTTGCACTTGGCCCAGCCGTCGGCGGCGGTGTCGGTGGTGCAGCCGCCGCTGCCCGGCGCCGCGCCGAGGCCGGTCACGTCCCAGGCCATCGGCATCGGGTTGATCTCGGCCAGCTGGTTGTAGGTGTACCAGAGGCCGGAGTAGGCCTGGTTCAGCTGCATGGTCACCTGGTCCGGCCCGGTGGCCTTGTAGGACACCAGGTTGTCGGGCAGCAGTCCGGCCGAGTAGGCGTACCAGTTCGCCTTCTCCGCCTTCGCCATGTTCAGGAAGAACACCACGTCGTTCGCGTCGACGCTCTCGCCATTGGACCACTTCCAGCCTTTGAGGTTGACCGTGACCGTCTTGCCGCCGTCGGAATACACCGGCTGATCGGCGGGCGACAGCGGGTAGTTGATCGACACCGATGTATTGGTGTTGTTGCCGAACATATACAGCGGCCGGTACATCAGGTACTGAAACTGCTGGCCGTTGTAGACGCCGGAGTTCGCGATCGCATAGAACGGGAAGATCCAGTTGTAAGTGGTGGCGGGTGGCAGCGCGATCGTCGCGATACCGCCCTTGACCGCGGTCCCGCCGCTTGCCGCCGTCGTCGGCGGGGCGCTGCTATTGGAACTGCAGGCGGCCGCCGCTATGACGGCGCTCACTGCCACCGCCGCCGCCAGCGAACGCGGCGTGAGTAGCCGCCGGGAGTGACGCAGCGCGCGCCACGTCACACTGGAAAGCCGTGAAACTCTCATATCGGGCAACCTCCATTACTGGCTGCGTAATTGAGGGAGAAATGCGCGCCGTTTATTTAAAAAGTAATCCGGCGAAAAAGCAGCGAACAGGAATTATGATCGGCATTCAATCGGCAAGATGACCGGAAGTTCAGCACAACGTCCGGCGCGCACCGGGCACGGCACGTACACCGCCGATGGCCGATACGGGTAGGTTCGAGGCGGAACGAGAGGAGCTAGCCCGGTGGCCATCGCCGTACTTGTGCTCTGGCTTTGTACCGCCGGGGTAGGCAGCTACATGCTGGCGACGTCATTTCGCGCCAAGACCGGCGAGCCCGCGGCACCGCGGGACGCGGCTCCGCCGCGCCCGTTGACCGACAAGGAACGCTTCGACCCGCTGTCCCTCCAGCAGGCCAAGAGCGAGCCGCTGCCCGGGCTGAGGGACCTTGCCGAGTTCGCGCACCCCGCGCTGGCGATGATCGGATTCGGCGTGTGGTTCGGTTACGTGGTCAGCCGCGACCGGGTGTTCCTCGCGATCGGCCTGGGAATCCTGCTCGGCGCGATCTGCGCGGGCGTGTCCTGGTTCACCATCAACACACGCGCTAGCCGACGCGCGGCGACGGCGGGCGAAAGCGACGGCCCGGCCACCGGACCGCTCGTCGCTTCGCCCCGCCTGATCGCGCTGCACGCGGTCGGCGCGGCCCTGACCCTGCTGATCACCGCCCTGATCGCCGCCCGCGCCTAGCCGTCAGCCGAAGGAGACGCCCTGGGCGAGCGGGAGGTCCGTCGAGTAGTTGACGGTGTTGGTCGCGCGGCGCATGTAGGACCGCCAGGCGTCCGAGCCGGACTCGCGGCCGCCGCCGGTCTCCTTCTCGCCGCCGAAGGCGCCGCCGATCTCCGCTCCCGACGGCCCGATGTTCACGTTGGCGATGCCGCAGTCCGAACCGTCGGGCGCGAGGAACCGCTCGGCCTCGCGCATGTCGAGGGTGAAGATCGAGGACGACAGCCCCTGCGGTACGTCGTTGTGCAGCGCGATCGCCTCATCCAGGGACTCGTACGTGAGGACGTACAGGATTGGCGCGAAGGTTTCCCGCCGCACCACATCTGTTTGAGAAGTCATCCGAACGATGGCTGGTTCCACGTAGTACGCATCCGGCGCGTCCTCGGCGAGGACGCGACGTCCGCCGGCGACGACCTTGCCGCCGTCGAACTGCGCCTGGGCGAGCGCGTCCGCGTAGCCCTGGTAGGCCGCGGCGTCGATCAGCGGCCCGACCAGGGTTCCGGCATCGAGCGGTGAGCCGACCGGCAGCGTCCGGTACGCGGCGGCCAGCCGCTCGACGAGTTCGTCGGCGACCGAGGAGTGCGCGATCACCCGGCGCAGCGTCGTGCAGCGCTGCCCGGCGGTGCCCGCCGCGGCGAACACGATGCCGCGCACGGTCAAGTCGAGGTCGGCGCTCGGCGCGACGATCGCGGCGTTGTTGCCGCCGAGCTCGAGCAGCAGCCGTCCGAAGCGCCCGGCGACGACCGGCGCGACGGCCCGGCCCATCCGGGTCGAGCCGGTAGCGGACAGCAGCGCCACCCGGGGGTCCGCCACCAGTACGGCGCCGGCTCCGGCGCCGCCGAGCACCACGGCGCTGACCCCGTCAGGGGCACCGGTCCGCCGGGCCGCCTCGGCGAGCAGTGCCTGGCAGGCCAGCGCGGTCAGCACGGTCTTCTCCGACGGCTTCCAGACCACGGTGTCACCGCAGACGAGCGCGAGGGCGGCGTTCCACGACCACACGGCGACGGGGAAGTTGAACGCGCTGATCACGCCGACCACGCCGAGCGGGTGCCACTGCTCCATCATGCGGTGGCCCGGGCGTTCGGAGGCGATGGTGAGACCGAACAGCTGGCGGGACTGGCCCACCGCGAGGTCGCAGATGTCGATCATCTCCTGAACCTCGCCGAGACCCTCCGAGCGGATCTTGCCCGCCTCGATCGACACCAGCGCACCAAGGTCGTCCTTGTGCTCGCGCAGCAGGTTGCCGAACTCGCGCACCAGCTGACCCCGGACCGGGCCGGGGACGAGCCGCCAGGCCGCGAACGCCGCAGCGGCCCGCGCCACGATCTGGGCGACCTCCGCGGGCGAGTGCGCGGCGATCCGGGCCAGCTCGCCGCCCGTCACCGGGGAGCGCGCGATGAGCTCGGCCGGGGCGGGAACCATGGGACCGTTCGGAAAACTGGCTTTGCTTTCAAGGCGCACGCCGAGGCGGGCGAGGATCTCCGCGGTCTGCGTGCGCAGTCCGTCCTGGCTGGGCATCATGGGGCTCGTCCTCATGGCTCGATCTTGGCAAGGACCCGGTCGAGGGCCTGCAGTGCGTGGTCGAGTTCTTCGGTGCGCACGGTGAGCGCCGGGCGGAACCGCAGGCTCGCTTGCCCGCAGCCGAGCATGAGCACGTGCTCATCCTCCCGCAGCCGCCTGACGACCTCATCGCGCAGTGCCGCGGAGGGCAGCGTGATCGCGCACATCAGGCCGAGGCCGCGCGGATGGGTGACCAGTGCGGGACGGCGGGCGGCGAGGCCGCGCAGCCCGGCCAGGAGGTAGTCCCCGAGCGTGGCGGCGCGCTCGATGAGCCGCTCGCACTCGATGACCTCGAGAATGCGCCGGGACCGGACCATGTCCGTCAGGTTCCCGCCCCAGGTGGAGTTGATCCGCGAGGAGACCGCGAACACGTTGTCCGGGACCGCGTCCACCCGTCCGCCCGCCATCACGCCGCAGACCTGCGTTTTCTTGCCGAAGACGACGACGTCCGGCGTCAGGCCCAGCTGCTGGTAGGCCCACGTGGTGCCGGTCAGGCCGACACCGGTCTGCACCTCGTCGAGGATGAACAGCGCGTCGAACTCGCGGCACATGGCCTGCATCGCCTGCAGGAAGGACGGGCGGAAATGGTTGTCGCCGCCCTCGCCCTGGATCGGCTCGGCGATGAAGCAGGCGATGTCGCGGGGGTTGGCCTCGAAGGCGCGGCGCGCCGCCGTGAGCGCCGCGCCCTCGGCGGCGGCCACACCGTCCGCGTCGGCGTACAGGTTCACGGCCGGGCTGGGGATGCGGGGCCAGTCGAACTTCGGGAACCGGGCGACCTTGGCCGGGTCGGTGTTGGTCAGGCTCATCGTGTAGCCGCTGCGCCCGTGGAACGCGTGCTCCAGGTGCAGCACCTTGCCGCCGAGGGCGGGGTCGATGCCGCGGGCCTCGTTCCAGCGGGATTTCCAGTCGAAGGCGACCTTGAGCGCGTTCTCGACAGCCAGCGCGCCGCCGTCGATGAAGAACAGGTGCGGCAGCGCGGGGTCGCCGAGCACCCGGGCAAAGGTCTCGACGAAGCGGGCCATCGGGACCGTGTACACGTCGGAGTTGCTCGGCTTGTTGACCGCGACGGCCGCGATCTCGCTGGTGAACTCGGCGTCGGAGACGAGAGCATCGTGGTTCATGCCGAGGGCGGAGGAGGCGAAGAACGTGAACAGGTCGAGGTACTCACAGCCGTTCCGCGCGTCGACCAGCGTCGACCCGTGCGATCTACTCAGGTCAAGGACGAAGTCGAAGCCATCGGCAAGCATGTGCGCGGCGACGCGCTCATGAACGCTGCCGGGGTCGGGTTGCCATGCGGCCAGGTGAGCTGGGTGAGCCTGGTGACCCGGGCTAAGCACTGTCATGCACACATAGTTTCCGGAAATTATCCAGATCAATCTTCGCATTACAGGAAATCTGTGAGCATCTGCCACGATCCTCCGGACATTGTCACGGTAAGCGAGCGAGGCGGTGGTGCGCGGGAGGGGGCGTGCGTCCTCGGCGAGCATGGTGACCGGGACGGCTGCGCGGCTCAGTTCGGCCGTCACCCTCGGAGAGGCACCGAGCACGTTCAGTTGGAGAAGTCCTGAGTGAGCCAGACGGTGCCGGAGCTGTCGAGGCCGACCGCGATCCCGATGTGGGTGAACGTGCTGCTCAGGATGTTCAGCCGGTGGCCGTCGTCCGGCGGCTTCTCGTTGAGCATGGACTGGGTGAGGCCGACCGCCATCTCGGCGATGGCCGCCGGGGTGCCGGCCACGGGGCCGCCCTCGCCGATGTTCTCCCCGGCGGCGGTCCAGTGGACTCCGGCCGCCGTCTCGCGGTCACCGAGCGGCGGCTCGCCCGGGCACTGGTGGGAGAGTCCGCAGCCGTCGGCCATCCGCAGGTTGTGCGCGGATGAGCTGGCCTCCAGGCCCGAGGTGATGGTCAGCGCGGGCAGCCCCGCCGCGGCGCGGGCCTGGTTGATCAGCGCGAGCACCTGCGTGGCGGCCGCGTCGTCCTGGCTTGTGGTCGCGCTGACCGGCGCGGGGGACGCGGGCGCGGAGGGCGGGGCGCTGGTCGTTCTGGTCGCGGTCGCGACCGCGCGCGGCGAGGGACGCGGCGGTAGCTTCGCCGCCGCAGGCGGCGCGGCGACGGCGATACCGTCCGGGCTCGGGGCGCAGGGGCTGGCGGCCGATGCACCGCACCGGGCCGCCGTGGCAGGCGGGCTCGCGACCGCGCGCCCGGACTCAGGACCGGCTGAGAACGCGCTGCGTCCCAGGTAGAGGCCCGCACCGATCAGCGCGGCCAGGACGAGCACGCCGGACAACAGGAACCTGATCCGGCGGGCCGGAGCCGTCCGCATATGTGTCCCATGAGTCATGCCATCACCGCCTGACAGCCGTTGACACTAGGACACCAAGATGCGGTTTCTCACCGGAATCGGCAGATGTTAATCGGTGTGCGCCGGCGCCATCGAAGCAGTGCTCCGCGATCTGACCTTCAGCGGCCAGCGATGGCCGCGGTGCCAGCCTCAATCGCCTGGGCCGGCCCGTCTGCCGTGGGGGGTGCGAGCAGGACGAGCCGGTGGACGCCGGCCAGGGTAAACTCGGCGGCCAGTTCCGGGGTTATCCGTTCGCGGGGGGTCACGCTGATCTCCAGTTCGCCCAGCTCGGCGGGTCGCTGGACGCGCCCGGCGGCGGCCGCCAGCGCGGCCACCGATGTGGCGGCCTGCTGCGGGGTCAGCCGCCACCCGTACCAGCCGTGGGCACGCGCGACGGCCCGACGGTAGGCAGGCGCGCTGGCGCCACCGACAACCAGCGGGATCGGCTGTTGCAGCGGGCGCGGTTGGGCGTCGATGCCAGCGAAGTCGGTGAACCGGCCGTGATAGGCCGGACGGTGGTCGTACCACAGCGCCGACATCGCATCAAGGTACTCATCGGTGACGGCGCCGCGCTCGGCGAAGTTGGCGCCCACGGCCGCGAATTCCGGTTCCAGGTAGCCGGCCCCGATGCCGAGGATGACCCGGCCGCCGGACAGCACGTCCAGGGTGGCGACCTGCTTGGCCAGGATCACGGGATTGCGCTGCGGCAAGATGACGACTCCCGTTGCCAGCCGGATCGTGGTCGTGTGCGCGGCAGCCCACGCCAGCGCGAGCAACGAGTCGAGCACCGGGTCCTGCGGCCCCATCGGCGACGGGGGCACCTGCGGATCGGGCAGGACGATGTGCTCGCCCGCCCACAGCGAGTCAAAGCCGGCCGCCTCGGCCGCTTGCGCCGCCTTCACCAGGGCGTCCGGCTGACTCATCGGGCCCATGTTGATGTGCACCAGTCCGAGCCGCATGTCTGCTAGTCCTTGTAGAAGGTGATGGGTTCCGGGTCGTTCGGGTCAGTGGATGGCATTTTGAGCGTGTCGCCGGAAAGCGTGAGTGTCGCCTGCGCCCAGCCAGCGAATACGCAATGGCTGTTGCTAACGCTCCAGGTACCCTGCTGTCCGGAGTAAGTTCCTGTACCGGTCGCGGAGAATGTCGCCAGCTTCGTGCCGACTGGCAGGATACACGAAACGCCAACAGGCTCAACATTCCCCACCGCGATGACTGTGTACAGACTGCCCGACCCGGTAATGGACACCACCGTGGGATAGCCATATTGGGCATTCCAGGTTCCTACCGGGCCGCCGCTTGCTGCTGATGACGGTGTACTGCCAGGTACCGCCGCCAGCGTGCTGCTCGGCTCGGCTGACGGGCTGGAAGCCGGCGTTACAGCCAGGGGCGTACTGCCGGCCCGGGTGAAGACGACTGGGGTGGAGACGGACGAGAAATGCGCGGTCAGGGTGCTGCCGGAAAGCGTGAACGTTGTCGGCGTCCACGAGGCGAATGAGCAGTTGCTGGTGTACCAGAGGCCGTGCTGTCCGGTGTAAGTTCCTGGTCCGGTCGCGGAGAATGTCCCTAGCTTTGTGCCGACCGGCAGGTAGCACTCACTACCAACAACATTGATGGCTGTTGTCGCGGTAATAGTATAAAGGCTGCCCGACTCGGCGATTGACACCACCGCGGGGGCACCATAGGTGACGTCCCAGGTTCCTGCCGGGCTAGCCGCTGACGCCGTATGGGTAGTGCTGGCTGCAGGCACCGTCGGGTTAGCGGCCTGGCTGTGCGCGACCGAAAGCGTTGCGGCTGAACTGCCACAAGCTGAAGCAGTTAGCGCGAGAGCCGTGATTCCGATAATCTTTTTCAACTTATTTCGGCTGGGATTACAGGAACCCCGCGGCGCCTTGGCGAATCTAATTGTCATAAGCCGACCGTAAGGCCGGTCCCGCGCCGGGCGGCAGGGGCCGGGAGACCCACCGGGCGCCGCGCGTGGGCCGGGCGACCCACATCAGGGGAAGGGACGAGCGGTTCGAGGCCCCCCTGTCTGGCGTAGCGGTTCAGTTCGCCGCGGTCGCGGGCGCCGCCTTGCCTCTGATCAGGTCAGCGGTAGTTGGTGAACTGCAGCGCGAAGTCGAAGTCCTTGGACTTGAGCAGGCTCATCACGGACTGAAGGTCGTCCTTGCTCTTGGAGGACACCCGCAGTTCCTCGCCCTGGACCTGGGCCTTGACGCCCTTCGGGCCCTCGTCCCTGATGATCTTGGACACCTTCTTGGCGTTGTCCTGGGTGATGCCCTCCTTAAGGGCGACCGCGATCCGGTACTCCTTGCCGGAGACCTTGGGGTCGGCGGCGTCGAGGTGCTTGAGGGAGACGCCGCGCTTGACGAGTTTCTCCTTGAACACGTCGAGGACCGCCTTGGCCCGCTCCTCGCTGTTGGCGCGGATCTCCACGCCGTCCTCGCCGGACCACTGGACGGAGGCGCCGACACCGCGGAAGTCGAACCGGGTGCTGATCTCCTTGGCGGCCTGGTTCAGCGCGTTGTCGGCTTCCTGCCGGTCGATTTTGGACACGATGTCGAAGCTGGACTCGCTAGGCATGGATCACAGGTTAGACGGGTACAGTGCCGGACGTCACGTCTGGTCACCCTCGAGACTCCACGTCGCGAGCACTCGCGATGTCCGCTATATTTCTCTCTGCTGCCGCGATGCGGCGGCACCAGGCAGGTTGCCCGAGTGGCCAAAGGGAGCGGTCTGTAAAACCGTCGGCTTCGCCTACGTTGGTTCGAACCCAACACCTGCCACCACCTGCGCAAACGGCCCGCTCGCTGGGAATTCTCGGCCATGCGGGCCGTTTCTTCGTTGTCTCGCCATCTGTTGCCTTGGTGCGCTGATCACCCGTGCGTTGGGACCCTGCCGGGCAGGGCCGGCGCGATAGGCCGACGCCCGGGCGTGCAGGAGACCTGTACACGACCTTCGGGACGGGCACGGTTTGACCGTGAACGCTGTTCACAATAGAGTGAACATAGTCCCTAAGAAATGAATAAAGTTCACTGGGATGGCTTTCCTGGGCTCCGGTGAGCCGACAGAGCGGCTTCGGACTCGGACAACATGACCTCCTCGCCGCCGCGCCGCCCGGAGGGCGGTGCCGGCAGGAGCCGACCTGGCAGCAGGCCGGTCCCGAAGTCCCGCCAGGCCTGCGCCCAACGTCTACAGTGTAGTTGTACGTCGTTGACGATCAGTGCGGATGGGTGTTATCTGATGCATTTCATGAATCCGAAGGACCTGGGCGGATGACCGCGCCTGCCGACGGTACTCTCCCCGGCCCGCGATCTGCTCCGTCCAGCGGCCACACCATGGTCAGCCTGCGCGACGACCTCGACTTCGCATCGGCCCCAGCCCTGCGCGAACGCCTGATCGATGAGCTTCATCGCGGCACGGACCTGCTCATTCTCGATCTGTCGCACGTTCGGTCCTGTGATACGGCCGGGTTGGCAGTCCTGATCGGGACGCAGCGCCGGGCCGGACTGCTCGGCATCACAATGCGTCTGGTCGCCCCCAGCCTCCCGGTCATCAAGGTTCTGAGCTCAACCGGCCTGGACCGCAGCTTCACGATCTGTTCAGACCTGGCCGGCGCGCTTGCGACGGATGGCACGAACGCGGGGGCTGGCGTAACGCCGACGGTCCTGCCCGCCGCCTCACCTCCATGATGGATGTGCCAGCCCTCTGGCACGTGCGTGTCCGGCGGCAAGGGATCGGAGGACGGCCATGGGTGACTTTTACGGAATCAAGCCGGGTACCGTGCCCGGTTTCGCCGAAAGCGGCGCCGGGACGTTCATGAGCGTGGAGGGCCTGCCGGAGCGCACCGTGCAGCACATGGTGAGCTTCATGCAGAAGCTGCGTGTTATGCACGAGGTCGATCCGCTCGCGTTTGAGGTATGCGTCCGGCACGTCGCCGCGGTGATCGAGGACCAGCGCCGTGAGGAGGGAAAGGCCGACCCGCGGGGAGGTTCGGAGCCCTGACATCCGGGCCCGCTAGACGACGGCACCGCGTGGAGCTACCTCCAGGGTGGCGATGCCCCGGCCGTAGAGCACCATGAGCCTGTCGCCATGCTGGCAGCGCAGGATGCCGTTATCCTCCGCCAGGGTCGAGATGACCTGGTCCGTCATCTCATCCGGCGTGCCCCCAGGCGCTTCGTAGGTGACGTCCAGATGCTCACCGCCGATAAGGCGGACGCGCAGCACGATCTCTGTCATGGCCATGCACCCTAGACCTCTGCCGGCTGTGTGCCAAGGAGGGACCAAGGAGGGGATGCCGCCTGGCCGGGCGACGGGCGGCGGTCCGGACTAGGTGCTTGCCGGAGAATAGCACGTGGGTCCCCGTTCTGTGCGCCTGGCTGCGGGCAAGCCGGACGGCCGCCGCACCCGGCCGAGATCGTGGGTCAGAACCGGTGCGGCACCCTCCGACGCCGGGAGAATGCCCTATTCTGCGGTGATTTGCGCCCGGCCGCTAGTACCTGTTTTCGGGATCGTGGGTCATGCACGGCGAATAGCGCCGCAGATGACCCACGATCAGGACCTGGACCCCTCAAACGGGGTGAAATGTCCCGTTTGCCGGTCCGGTTTGCCCGTTTCGGTGCGGCGGCCCCGCATCTGACCCACAATCCCGGGGGCCGGTCCAGGCCGCCCGCACCGACAGGCCGGCCAGCGCAAGATCCGCCTAGGGACAGCAGGGAGGGAATGGCCGCCAGGCCGGGCGGCCGGCGGCGGGGCCGGCCCTAGGGCCGGTGCCGGCCGCCGGCGGCTGTGATGCCCGCACCCGGTGCCGAGTCGTATTGCTGGGCGGGAGTGCGGGCCGGCGCAGCGGCCATTCGGCGGCCGTGCTGCAGCACGGCGATCATCGCGGCAGTGGATTCGGCGCCCTGGTTACGGCTGCGCCCGGCGCTGGTGAGGGCGTCGCTGCACCCGCCGGTTCGCTCGTCGAGCAGCGGCACCTTCACGTCATTGTCGCCGAGAAACCACGCGACGCACATCCGGACACCCGCGAGCCAGGTGTCGTCAGCGGTGACGGCCGCCGCGCGCATGCAGGCGTCGGCTATCGCGGCTACCTCGGCGGGACGCTGATCGGGGGCAAGCCGCTGCTGGCCCCGGCCGGGGGGCCATTCCTGCGGCGATACCACGGACAGGTGGCCATCCAGGGTCTCGGCGGAAAGCAGCCACGCGAGCATGTGCAGTCCGCTGCGGAGCAACCGGTCCTCCCCGAGGTAGGCGCCGGACACGATGACGGCCTCGGCGATGGCCGCGTTGACGTAGCTGAGCCTGGGCCGCCCGGCGTCCGCGGCGGGATCGCCGATGGCGGCGCGGGCGCGGTAAAGGAGCGCGAGCGCGGCGTGGTGGCCGGGGCGGGCGTCAAGTATCTCGGCAGCGCCGAGCGCCGCGAATGCCATCGCGTGCGCCGATGGTGAGGAGACCTGCGCACCGCGGCAGAACCGGTTGAAGGACTCCTCGCGTATCCCCATCGTCGGGCCGCGCACGGCTGCGGTACCCAGGGCCCAGAGTGCACAGCCCCAGCCGTCCTCGGTCCCGGGCTGGCTCCGCCACTGGCGGTCGTAGTCCAGGTGGCTCCGGAACTCTCCACCGGGTGCCTGCGCCTGCGCGAGGAAGTAGAGATAGCGGCGGCCGAGGGCGACGAGTTCCGCCGACGGCGCCGGTTCCCGGCAAACCACCAGCAGGCCGCGCGCGACGTCATCGACGCTGTAGCCGTCCGCGTGCAGCGGCACCACGCCGTCGGCGTGCTGTAGCAGGCCGATGTTGTCGGTCAGCCGCTGCAGATGCCTGAATGACGCGTCGGGATACCTCATACCGCTGCGGCCGTTGCGCTCGGGCCGCGCGCGGAACCCGCTGCGGCGGCGGACACTGGGGACGGGGATGACGCGGAACTAATCCGGGAATCCAAGGCGGAGGGGCTTGGGAGGGATCTCAATGCGCACCAGAGACGGTCTTGAGCGGCCTCGCGTGCCCTCCAGCGTGTCCAGGGCAGTGGCTGAGCGACTTCCATGGCCTCGCATGGCCGACGCGATACTAGCGTAACCGTGCCATGCCATCCCTGCACTCAGAAACCAGCAACAGTATTCTGGAAAATAATGTGGTACTTTCGAGCATGCCGACCTGGGGCTTCCTTACCAACCACGCTCTGGTGCTGCTGTGCATCGCCCGCGACCCGGGCGTGCGGCTGCGTGATATCGCCGCGTCCGTGGGTATCACCGAGCGCAGCGCGTTCGGGATCGTTAGCGACCTCGCCGTCGCCGGGTACATCGTCAAGGAAAAGGGCGGCCGCCGGAACCGCTACCTCGTGGAAACCGATGTTCCGCTGCCGGAATCGGCCGACAGGCGTCTCCCCATCGGCGATCTGCTCGCTCTCCTCGGGGGCCAGGATGCCAGACTCGCTGGCACCGGGCCGGAACCCGGCTGAAGGTGCGCGCAGCGCGCGGTCAACGCCGCGCGGGCACCGGGACGACCTCACTCGCCACCACCGGGCTGGCCATCCTGCCGACGGCGGCGAGGTGGCCAAGTGCCTGGCCATAAGACGCGAGCAGGCTGGTCTGGGTGTACGGCACGTCCCGGTCGGCGCAGAACGCGGCGACCAGTGCCTGTGCCCGGCGCAGGTTCGGCCGTGGCATGGACGGGAAGAGATGGTGCTCGATCTGGTAGTTCAGGCCGCCGAGCGCGAAGTCGGTGAGCCAGCCGCCGCGGACGTTGCGCGAAGTCAGGACCTGGCGGCGGAGGAAGTCGGTCTTATCGGATGCCGCCAGGATGGGCATTCCCTTGTGGTTGGGCGCGAACGAACAGCCTAGGTAGAACCCGAACAGGCCCTGCTGCACGAGAATGAACACCGCCGCCTTGACCGGCGGCAGCACGAGGAACACCACGCCGAGATAAGCGGCGAAGTGCACGGCGAGCAGTGTCGCCTCCCAGACCCGGTGCCGGCAGCCGGGCCCCGTCACCGTGCGGATGCTTGACGCGTGCAGGCCGAGCGCCTCTATGAACAGCATCGGGACGAGCAGGTAGGCCTGGTAGCGGAAGACGAGCCGCTGCACGCCCCGGCTCGCCCGCGCCCTGGCGGCGGAGAATGCCAGCACGCCGATCGCGATGTCCGGGTCGGCACCCTCGGTATTCGGGTGGGCGTGATGGCGGCTGTGCTTGCCGCCCCACCAGCCGAAGCTGACCCCAGTTATCAGATTGCCGCACGCGATGCCCAGGACGGTGTTGGCCCGCCGGGAGCGGAAGACCTGGCTGTGCCCGGCATCATGGCCCAGGAAGCCGATCTGGGCGAAGACGACCGCCAGGAACACCGCGTCAGCCAGCTGCCACCACGAATTGCCGATGGCGGCGAACGCCGCCCAGCCCACCGCCAGTGCCGCCGCGGTCAGCGCGATCTTCCAGGTGTAATACCGCGGCAGGCGGTCCAGCAGGCCCGCCTGCCTGACCTGCCTGGACAGAGCGGCAAAGTCACTGCCGCGCGGGCTGGCGAGCTCGGGCGTCACTGGGGGCTCCTCGGAGTCGGGCATAGCCGTGCTGAACGGGAACCGCCAGGGACTGGGACGGCAATGAGGACAGTCTAGCCTGGGCGTAACCGATGCCAAGTCGTTGAATTCCGGAAAATTATTGCTAGTTTTACTCTGCCGATATAGACTTGTGATGTTGAAAGTTCTACATGATTGGGAGGCACTGTGACCCAGCCCGTGGCCGAAGACGTCGGCCCCATGAACTTTACCGTGCTAACGGCTTCCGGCGGCGCCGTCATCGTCGCCCTCCGGGGCGACCTGGACATCGCGTCGGCGCCCGCTGTGCGCGAACGGCTGCTGAGCCTCCTCCATCCGGGTGCCCGTCGGCTCGTCGTCGACATGTCCGCGGTTCGGTACGCGGACGCCAGCGGCCTCGCGGTCCTGGTGAGCACGCAGCGCCGCGCGTTCCTGCTCGGCGGTGGCTTGCGCCTGGCGGCGCTGCGGCCCGAGGTGGCCGGGGTCCTGACCGCCACCGGGCTCAGTCGGCACCTCGCGGCTTACCCCACGGTCCAGGCTGCGGTGGTCGGCCGGAAGCCGGGCATCCGCACGGCCCTTCCCCGGAGCGGCCGGGCGGTAAAGGCCGGACAAGCGCTGCCCGCTGCGGCGCAGGCCGAGCTCGGGGCTGACTCCGGCGAGCTGCACGCGGCCGTGACCGCCCTCCTCGCCAGCGCGGACGCCTGGCGTGACGCGGACCCGCGCCGCCGGTTCTCCCCGGCGCTGCGCGCACTGGCGCAGGCTGACGCGGGCACCAGCCACGCGGCCCTGGTCC
>Ga0210395_10001092_pt1 | contig 21059 bp, 24 predicted proteins | sample IncBWH4OmetaG_FD_150861 | JGI IMG/M metagenome (GOLD analysis project Ga0210395, IMG submission 150861) | Forest soil microbial communities from Barre Woods Harvard Forest LTER site, Petersham, Massachusetts, United States - Inc-BW-H-4-O ...
GTGCGTGCCTCCAACCCCTTCGAGCCGCTCCCTTCGCAATTCACCGGTCCGTACATCGAGTTGCGCTATACCTACCTCTACAACGTCTCGCCGGAAAACTACAATCAGCAGAAGTGAAGATCCCGCGCCGGCAGGTTCTCGGCAGTCCGCTTCTCGCCTCGCTCTTCCCGTTGTGTTGCTCCTCCACGCTTGGCATATTGTTTTTCGATGAATGCTGGCATATCTGAACTTCCGCTGGTCGCCGTGGTTGGCCCTACGGCATCGGGGAAGTCCGCGCTCGGTGTTTGGCTAGCCGAACAATTCGGCGGAGAAGTATTGGCGTGTGATTCGACGCAACTCTATCGCGGCTTAGACATTGGCACTGCCAAGCCATCCGAAGCGCAGCGTCACGGCATTCCGCATCACTTAATCGACGCTTTGACGCCGGGCGAGGAAGCCACCGCCGGCGGATACCGGCAAATGGCGTTGGTGGTGTTGAATGACTTGCGGCTAAGGGGCAAATTGCCGATTGTTACCGTCGGCACAGGTTTGTATCTGCGCGCGCTGCTCGAAGGACTGGCAGAGGCGCCCCAGCGCTCTAAAGAATTGAGAGCGAGACTGCGCGCCAGCGCGGAAGTGCATGCACCAGACTATTTGCACCGCTTGCTCAAGCGGCTAGACCCCGAAGCGGCGGGGAAAATCGCGCCTCCGGATGAACAGAAATTGATCCGTGCCATTGAAGTGTGCGTGCTGGCCCGGCGGCCCGTTTCCGAAGTGCACCGTGCGGGACGCACTCCGCTCGAAGGCTGGCGCGCATTGAAAATCGGACTAATGCCGCCGCGCGAAGGCCTCTATCAGCGCATTCACGCGCGCACGGACGCTATGCTGGCACAAGGCTGGATGGAGGAGGTACGAGGTCTCGTCTCAGGTGGATCGCCGGGAAATGCCAAGCCGTTCGATTTCATCGGGTATCGCGAGCTGCGCGAGGTTTTGCGCGGAGAGAAGACCCTCGAAGCCGCGCGCCTGGTGATTCAGCAATCCACGCGGCGCTACGCAAAGCGACAAATGACGTGGTTCCGCAAAGATCCCGGCATTCACTGGTTCACCGGTTTTGGCGACGATCCACGCTTGCAAGACGAAACGAGCGGCTGGATCCGCCAGCAGGGTATTCGAGAGTCGCCGCCGGGAAGCTGAGCGCGTATAATGGCCCTAGGTGAAGAGACACTCTTTCCTTCATGGCTCGTTCCGCTCACTGGCTTCAGGACTGACTTCGTGACCAAAACTTCACAACCTGTTTCGACCGCGGATCGCGCTTTGCTCGTTGGTTTGGGCTGGAAGCGTGCCCCGCGCTTTCCTGGCATGCCAGCTGGTGAGCAGGGGCGTGAATCGCTCTTGGAGCTTGTGGAGTTGGCGCGCAGCGCAGGTGCAGAAATCGCGGGAACGGTTTTTCAGGTGCGCGAATCGGCGGACCCCGCGACGCTCGTGGGACGCGGCAAGCTGGACGAGATTCGCGCGGAAGCCACCGCGCACAAGGCGCCGCTGATTATTTTTGATAGCAACCTCTCGCCTATGCAGCAGCGGAATATTGAAGCTGCCACCGAGCGGCGCGTCATCGACCGTACGCAGTTGATTCTGGATATTTTTGCGCGACACGCGCGCAGCCGCGAAGGTCAGTTGCAGGTCGAGCTGGCGCAGTTGAACTACATGCTGCCCCGGCTCACCGGCAAGGGCGCTTCGATGTCGCGCCTCGGAGGCAAGAGCGGCGGTGGAGGTTCCGGCGGAGCTGGCGGGGGAGCGGGGCGCATCGGCGTGCGCGGACCTGGAGAAAAGAAGCTGGAAACGGACCGCCGGCGCATTCGCGATCGCGTGGGCAAAATCCAGAAGAGCATCGAAGACATTCGCAAGCAACGCGCTCTGCGGCGGGAAGCCCGTAGCGCTGTGCCGCTCGGGACCATCGCACTTGTGGGTTACACCAACGCTGGCAAGTCGACACTGTTTAATGCGCTAAGCCGCGCCGAGGTGCTGGTCTCCTCGCGGATGTTCGCCACGCTAGACCCCACCATCCGCGCCGTTCGTCTGCCCTCAAATCGTCGCGTCCTGGTGTCGGACACCGTGGGATTCATCCGCGATCTGCCCAAGGGATTGCTCACAGCGTTTCGTGCGACGCTCGAGGAAGTGCAGGAATCCGCGCTGATTCTGCATGTGAGCGACGTCTCGAACCCTCATCACGCCGAGCTCGACGAGGAGGTGGACAAAATATCGAACGACCTCGGCGTGGCGGACAGGCCAAAGCTCCGCGTGTTCAACAAAGTGGACCGGCTCACCGAAGAGCAAAGGGCCCTGCTCAACCATCCCAACGCGAAGGGAGCAGGAACAAACGGCGGACCTGTGCTAGTCTCGGGCCTTACAGGCGAAGGCGTCGAAGAGTTGTTGCGGCGCATGGATCTAGCTCTTCCCGTCGATCCGGTAGTAACCGTTTCCCTGCGGCTGCCGCTTGCTGAAGGCCGCACCCTGGCGCTCGTTCATGCGCTCGGGCGGGTGTTGCATTCCGAAGTCCAGGACTCGCACATGTTGCTCGAAGCCGAAGTTCCCGTGTCGATTGCCCGCAAGCTCAAGTTGAGTAGCTTTGCGAATGACGGAACTTCAAAGCGGGTGCGTGCGTAGTAGCAGGTGAGGAGACTGCCATGATTGGATTTTTGCTCTGGTGCATGCTGTTCTTCTTCTGTTGGCCTCTTGCACTGCTGGCCCTGGTGCTCTATCCCTTGGTTTGGCTGATTCTGCTGCCGTTCCGCATCGCAGGAATCGCCGTGCATGGCGTTTTGGCGTTCTTGAGAGCTCTATTTTTCCTCCCGGCGCGAATGTTGCGTGGACCGCGAGCCATCTGACGGTCGGCCGCATATTTCCGCCAAAGTAACTCCGATTCCTCGAGCGCGAAACCGGCCGTTTAGGCTGCTAAATGGGTCTTTCTTGAAGGGTTTAGGAAGATTCTAGACAAGCGCCCCGCTGTGGAAACCTTGTGGAAACTGTTACGTGCAAGAAAAAGTCCGCGCAGATCCGTTTTGCAAAATGGATCCAGAATCCGCGAACAGTTAGTTCTAAACTACTGATTATAAAGACTTTATTTTTGTAACAGAGGGAAGTGGCGAATTCCCGGACGGGCCAAGTTGTGCGACGGCGGTTTTTGACATTTGCACAGGTTTGCAGCAGCAGGCTAACGTAAGAGTACCGTCTGTGCGACATGGCAACTCATTCGACTAGTTGACGTTACAGTACCGGCTAGCAGGCTCGCCGATTCGTCCTCAAGACGTTGACGCCTACCGACCAGGAGTCTATAGTCAGGCGGAGCGGTGGCCGAAGCCTCAGGGGCAGCCTCTCCGCCGCTACGTTCCTATGAATCTCCCCAACTCGCTGACGGTTCTGCGTATCTTTTTCGTTCCCCTGCTGATTGCGGTTTTGCTCACGAAGAGCCCGAACGTGGATTATTTCGGAATCCCCATGCATTTCGAGTTTTGGGGAGTCTTGATTCTGCTTTTGGCCGCGGCGACAGACTGGGCCGACGGGTATTTTGCGCGCCGCCGCCTGCAAGTGACAACGCTTGGCATTCTTCTCGATCCCATTGCCGACAAGCTGCTTATTTCAGCCGCCTTCGTTTCTCTTGTAGATATGCACCTGGTGCCGGCTTGGATGGTGGTCATCATTATTGGGCGTGAGTTCACCGTGCTTGGTTTGCGGAACATCGCGTCAGCAGAAGGATTCACGATCGCGGCGTCCTTACTGGGCAAAACGAAAATGGTTTTGCAGGTGTGCGCCGTAGCAGTCCTGATTGCCGGAGCGCGGCAAGAGCAACTCGGCCAGCGCGCTGCCGAGCCTGTACACCCTTTGCTGAACAAGCTCGGGCTATTCCTTCTCTGGCTGGTGGTGATTAGCGCGCTAGTATCCGCGGCGCAGTACTTTTTGAAGTTTTGGGGCCAGCTCGACGACCGCATTAAGCAGCGCCGCAAGCTGCGCATGATGGAGAGCCACAAAAAGTCCGAGGATGCCGTCCCTCTCTGAAGCCGATCGCAAGTCCTTGCTCGAACTTGCACGCCGGGCCGTTGTCGAAGCCGTTTCCCTCCAGAAACCCGCCGGACGCATACCTCACAGCGGAGTGTTTGGGGAGAAACGCGGCGTTTTCGTGACTCTCCATGCGCGCGGTCGCTTGCGGGGCTGTATCGGCGTCATTGAAGCCTTCGAGCCGCTGGGCGAGTCCATCACGCGCTGTGCTGCCAGCGCGGCCTTCGAGGATCCGCGATTCTCGCCCGTCAGCCAGGAAGAGCTCCGAGAACTACAGATCGAACTGTCCCTGTTGTCTCCGCCCGAGCCGATTCTTCCTCGGGACATCGAGATTGGGAAGCATGGACTGCTGATTTCCCAAGCTGCGAAACGTGGGCTTCTGCTGCCGCAAGTTGCCGTGCAGCACAAATTTAGCCGCGAGCAGTTTCTGGAAGAAACTTGCCGCAAGGCCGGCCTGGCTGCCGATGCATGGCAGGAGCCGGAAACGCAAATCCTCGGATTCACTAGCGAAGTCTTTTCGGAAACTGCCGCAATCGGGGATCAGCCATCGCTGGAGGCCTGAACTCCGGCACGCAAAATAGTTTCGAAGCTCGATCGCGGCCAAAAGAAAAAGGCCCGCGCGAGAAATATTTCGCGGCGAGCCGGGAGTTTCTGTTGTGGGGTTATCGGCTATTCGATTTCGATGTAATCGCCAGTGTAAATATCCGCAGAACTGTAGGTGACAAATACAGTCGAGGAGTTGCGGCTCACATTGATGACCAAGCCTTCGCCCAACACCTCGCGCGGCAAATCGTTCCAGTTATACCGCCCCGGCGAGCTGCCAAAGCCGTACAAACGGTCCTGAAACCCTTTCGTCTGCGGGCTGAGCTCAGCCAGCGTACCCTGGTAGCGGAATATGCGAAAATAATCGCCGACTTTCACGCCTCTCTCGGTTCCCAGGTTGACGTAGAAGGTGTTGCCTTGACCGGCGGATTGCTGATAATCCTTCGACTCGACGATCATCGCGACCGGCTTGCCGCTGATGGGCGCGAAATGGTCAAAGGCGCTGGGATCCTTAAATGCCGGCTCCGGCCTTTCCTGAAACGGGAGGACGATATCTCCGCGCAGCATGTAGTCGCACGATAGGCTCACTTCCGCGATCGCCGTCTTTGCCTGAACATTAACGACTCGCAGTTGACCGGCGTCCACATAATGAATCCCCATGGCTTTCATCAGCTTGGCCTGCCACTTGAACCAATTCACTTGCAAGGAGTCCGACTCCTGCCTCACCACAGAATAACGATCGCCGACTCGTACGCCCTTGTCCTGCCCGCGATTGATGGTCACATAGTCGCCGCGTCCGAACATTATTTTGATGTTCGACTGCTCTCCGGAGACCAGCCGGGTGGCATCCGGGACCCTTTGATCGCTTACAAAACCCGAACAATAGACCGTCGAATAGCTTGCCTGCGGAGGAGCAGTTTGCGCCGAGCAAATCCCGGCACCAATAAACACAAAAAGGCTTACAGCAGTTAATTTAGCGCGCATTCCGAGACTCCTTCAAACACGCCCAACCGGCCGTGCGGGGACGATGCTTTGCGAAAATAACAGGGCCAACGCCATGCGTCAACAAATACGCCGGGTGCCCTTTACACTTTTGACACTGCGAGCTACAAGCCGTATTTTCAATGCTATGCCAAGAGCTGCCGAGCGGACGAGACTGTTTGGGGTCGGGATCAGCCGTATTTGCGCGGTCGCCGCCGCCTCCACGGCTTCGGAAATGGCCGATCTGGTGCGGGTGGGGCTCCGCGAAACGCCTACCATTGAACTGCGTTTGGACTGGCTGCGCAACGATTCCGAGCGTTCGAGCCTTCTCCTCTGGCTGAAAAAGAACCGGCCGCGCGGTACTACTTTCCTGGCCACCTGTCGCCGCCGCATCGGTGGCGGCAAGCTCGCTGGAGGTGTCCAAGCCGAACTTTACTGGCTGAGCGAAGCCAGGGAGGCGGGCTGCTCCTGGGGCGATCTGGAAATCGAAACGTTGCGCGAATTGCCGGGCAAGTCCCTCTGCGAACTGGGCTTACCGCCGCGCATCTTGCTCTCGCTGCATGACTTCCAGCGTTTGCCGCCTCGGCTCCCGTCCATCCATTCTGCCGCTCGTCGCGATGTCGAGGCCCTCAAGATCGCTGCCCACGCCAAAACGATCGGCGACAGTATCCGCCTGTTGCGTCTGGTTCGTCGCCGGCCTAACCTCGTTACGGTTCCTATGGGCGAAGTCGGCCTTCCGGCGCGGATCCTGGCCCTGCGAGAAGGTAGTGCGCTGGCCTACGCACCCATAGGGAAGGCGACTGCGCCCGGCCAGGTCTCCCTCGACACCCTGAAGCACCTCTACCGCGCCCACGAACTGACCAGGCGTACTCGTGTGTATGGCGTGATCGGTGACCCAGTCGGGCACTCCCTATCGCCGCTACTCCATAACACGGCCTTCCTGGCACGGAAAATCGATGCGGTTTATTTGCCCTTCCTGGTGAAGGATCTTCGCGACTTTCTCGAGGCTGTGCCGGAATTCGGGATTCGTGGCTTTAGCGTGACGATTCCCTACAAACAATCCATCCTCAAGCACTTACAAGAATGCGATCTGCTCTCTACCGAGATCGGCGCCGTCAACACGGTCGTGGTCCGCGGCGATGGTTCACTCGTCGGATCGAATACCGATTACATCGGGATTCTGCGTGCCCTGGAGCAAAAACTTCGGCTGGCGGGAAGCCGCGTGTTGATCTTCGGTGCCGGCGGTGTCGCCAGAGCCGCGGCGTTCGCTCTCGCGCGTGCCGGCGCTCACGTTGGGATCTGCGCCCGCCGTGAAAGTGCCGCGCGAGCATTGGCTAAAGCGGTCGGCGGCGAAGTTCTTAGGCGACGCGCATTACGCAGCGAAACTTTTGACGCCATCCTGAACGCCACCCCGATCGGTATGCATCCCCACGATCGAGTCTCGCCGCTATCCTCCCGCGAGTTAAATTGCCGCGTCGTTATGGACCTCATCAACCGGCCGCAAATGACGCGGCTCTTGAACCTCGCCGCCCGCAAGGGGATCACGACAATTTCCGGGGTAGAAATGTTTGTCCCGCAGGGCGTCGCTCAATGGGAACTCTGGACCGGGCAGCGGGCGCCGGAGTCCCTGATGCGTAAAGCCGTCCTGCGCGCGTTGCGCGCGGAAGAAGAGTCCCGCCAGCACGGTTAGTCCAGAAATGCGATAATGCCGACCTCGGCGAAACAAACTGTGGCCGTTTACTGACCCCATGATTCAACCCGACTTCCGCGAATTCGAGCGTCTCGCCAAACAGGGCAACCTTATTCCCGTTTATGAGGTATTTCCGGCGGACTTGCTCACTCCCGTCAGCGCTTATCTCCGTCTGGCCCAGGGTGCGCGCTACTCCTTTTTGCTGGAAAGCGTGGAGGGCGGCGAAAAAATCGCCCGCTACACATTCGCCGGCGCGAATCCCGAGGAAGTTTTTCGGTATGCCGGCGGCGCTTGTGTGCTGGAGAGCCGCAACCGCATCGTTTGGGAAGAGCGCGATCCGGTGACGTTTCTTCGCGCGAGGATGGATCGCTTCAGCCCGGTGCGCCTGCCGGGTCTGCCTCCGCTCGTGGCGGGCGCCATTGGCTATTTTTCCTACGACATGGTCCGCCTCATCGAGCGGCTCCCCAAACGCCTGCGCGACGACATCGGCTTGTACGACGCCGTGCTGATGTTCTATCACGGCATCATCGCTTTCGATCACCTGCAACACCGGCTGTGGATTGTCCGCAATGTGCACACCGACGGCGAAGGCAGCCTCCGCACGAAATACAACGCCGCGGTGCGCGAGATTCGCAAAACGCGTCAGTTGCTCGACGGGACTTCTCCCGCCGAGCTGCCAAAAAAGAAATCCAAGAAACGCCGCGCCCCACTCCGCGTTCCTTCCACTATTCGCCGCGACGAATATCTCCAGGCCGTGCGCAAAGCAAAAAACTACATCCGCGCCGGGGATATTTTTCAGGTGGTGATCAGCCAACGATTCTCTGCCAAAACGCACGCCCAGCCGTTTGACGTCTATCGCGAACTGCGCGCGCTCAATCCGTCACCGTATCTTTTCTTTTTGCAGATGAACGACGTCGCTGTCGCCGGAAGTTCGCCGGAAATGCTAGTGAAGGTTCAGGGGCGCGATGTTTTCTATCGGCCGATCGCCGGGACACGCTGGCGCGGTAAGGACGAAGCCGAAGACCAGCGTCTTGAAAAAGAAATGCTCGCCAGCGAAAAAGAGCGCGCCGAGCACATCATGCTGGTCGACCTCGGCCGCAACGACCTCGGCCGCGTCTGCGAGTACGGCACAGTGAAACCCGAAAAGTTGATGGCCGTCGAGCGCTACTCGCATGTGATGCATCTTGTTTCAAGCCTGCGCGGGCGCCTTCGCGAGGATGTCGATTGTTTCGATGCGTTGATGGCGTGCTTTCCCGCCGGAACGGTATCCGGGGCTCCGAAGGTGCGCGCTATGGAGATCATCGAAGAGATGGAACGCACCCGCCGAGGCATTTATGCCGGCGGCGTTCTATACTTGGATTTCGCCGGGAATCTTGACTCCTGTATCGCTTTGCGCACCATGGTCATCAAAAACGGTGTGGCCCACGTACAAGCCGGCGGCGGAATCGTCGCCGATTCCACGCCCGAAGGCGAATACCAAGAGTCCGTGAACAAGTCGAAGGCCTTGCTCAGTGCGCTCGAGGCGGCGCATCGCAAGGGAAAGTGAAGGGGGAATTACAACCGCGCGACGAAAGTTTCGAATGACATGATCCTGCTGCTCGACAACTACGACTCCTTTACCTACAACCTCGCCCAGTATCTCGGTGAGCTTGGCTGTCAGGTGGAAGTGCACCGCAACGACAGAATCTCCGTCGAGGAGATCGCCAAGCGCAAGCCGGAGAAAATTGTCATTTCTCCGGGGCCGTGCACGCCCCAAGAAGCCGGCATTTCCGTGGAGCTGATCGAGCGTCTCGCCGGAAAATTTCCTATCCTAGGCGTTTGCCTCGGCCATCAAGCCATTGGCGCCGCCTTCGGCGGCAAAATCGTTCGCGCCCCAAAACTCTTCCACGGCAAGACAAGCGAAATCCATCACGACGGCAAAAATATTTTCCGCGAACTTCCCGAGCCTTTCACCGCCACGCGCTATCATTCGCTAATCGTCGAACGTAAATCGCTTCCGCGCGAGCTCACCATCACCGCCGAGACCAGCGACGGCATCATCATGGGCTTCCGCCATCGCCGCTACAAGATCGAAGGGGTCCAATTCCACCCCGAATCCGTCCTCACCATTGCCGGCAAGCAACTGCTCCAAAATTTCCTCAGCCTCTGAGGTGTGTGACCTCTGTGTTAAATTCCCCGCTTCCATGGAGCCCTCGGCCTGATATGCGTCGCATCGCGGTCTGTCTCCTCAGCCTTTGTTGTTTTGCGGCAGCCTGCCGCAAACCCACGCAACTCCACCTAACCATCGGCTCCAAGTTTTTCACCGAGCAAGTCATCCTAGCCGAGCTCCTCGCGCAACACATCGAGTCCCGCACCAACATCCCTGTCGACCGCAAAACCAACCTCGGCGGCACTCTCCTGGTTCACAAAGCCCTGCTCTCCGGGGACCTCGATCTTTACGTCGAATACACCGGCACGGCACTAACCGCTGTCCTGGGCGAAGCTCCCGGCACGGACAGCTCCGCCGCCATCTACAATCGCGTCAAGCAGCAATACTCCCAGCGCTTCCAACTCGATCTCACCGAACCTCTAGGCTTCGAAAACACTTTCGCCATGGTAGTCCGCGGCGACGACGCACAAGTTCTCCATCTCCGGACGACGTCCGATCTCACCCCCATCGCACCAAAGTGGCACGCCGGTGTCGGCTACGAATTTCTGGAACGCCCCGACGGCTTCCCCGGCTGGAGCACGCGTTACTCTCTCCACTTCGCCGCCCCACCAAACGTCATGGACCTCGGCCTCCTCTACCGCGCTCTCCTCGATCATCAAGTCGACGTCGTCGCCGGTAATTCCACCGACGGCCTGATCGACTCTCTTCACCTCGTCGCTCTCGAAGACGACAAACACTATTTCCCGCCCTACGACGCCGTCCCGATCGTTCGCCGCTCCGCGCTTGAGAAATTTCCCCAACTCCGCACCGCTCTAGCCGATCTCTCCGGCAAACTCACCGCCGCCGATATGCGCCACCTCAACGCCCAAGTGGACGCCGATCAGCGCGACGTCGCGGCGGTCGTCCGCGCCTTCCGCGCCGCAAAAAACCTGTAGGCCGTAACCTTTTGCCTTGGTGCAGGCGTCTAATCAACAGCACCGAAGCATCACGGCCCGCATCACCAAGCCAAAGTTTCCTAAAAGCAACTTTGGCAGAGCACCCGGGTTTTGCCAGTTGTGAGCATCAAGAGCCCGGTCAGCTCAGAGCAGCAGAATCCCCGGCACCCGAGTTACGAAAACACAAATCCGTTTGGAGGCTCGCATGAAATCACTCCTAGGAATTCTTAGTCTGTTCTTGATCTGTTGCATTCCGGCTCTCGCACAAGAAAAACACGGAGAAGGTTCGCCTGCTAAGGACGTCGGCGGAGGGCACATCCCCGCTCACGGTCCTGCTCCGGCCCGGCCGCAACCACACGCGGCAACGAAAGAAGCTCCAAAATATGCCGACAAGCCCGGCCACCCCGAAGCTCCTCACGTTCACACCAACGATAAGTGGATAGGCCACGATACCGGCCGCGATGATCCCCACTATCACCTTGATCATCCCTGGGAGCATGGCCACTTCACTGGAGGCATCGGCAAAGGCCACGTGTGGCGCATCGAAGGTGGCAACCGCGAGCGCTTCTGGTTCGGCGGTTTCTATTTCAGTGTGGCCCCCGCTGACTACGGCTTCTGCGACAACTGGGGTTGGGGCACCGACCAAATCGTGATCTACGACGACCCAGACCATGACGGCTGGTACCTCGCCTACAACGTGCGCCTCGGCACTTACGTCCACGTCCAATATCTCGGCGGAAGTTAACCCGCTCCATTTCGCATTTCTTCCGACTGAAGCAGAAGGGCGCGCCTCGGCGCGCTCTTCTGCTTTTAGTTCGCCGGACAGGCTGCGGGAATTTCCGGAATCACTAGGAATTCTGCGACCTCTTCGACGGTTCACCCTGCCGATGCCCGTTTCGCGCGGCAACAAACTACGATCTTGTATACAACTGGACAGACATCTTCGTCTCTAAAGATTAGGATTAGCTTGCATCAAAACGACTGCAGTGTTGGCCGGTCCATCCCCTTCGGCTTGAATACCTCGACCCGCTTGAGCGCTCGGGACATCGAACAACACATCTTTCGCGCCGCTTGTCTGGTTCGTAGTTCAGCGCTTTGTTGAACGCAACCAATGCAACGCTGTTCTCCGCACCAGGCAGAGCAAGCCGTAATCCTTCGGCCCGGTGTGGAAGTGTCTCGCAGCATCGACAGAAAGGTAAAAGCTATGCCTCTTATGCAAGTTTTCATAGCCCTGATCGTAGTGGGCGTCCTGCTCTGGCTGGTGAATCGTTTCATCCCCATGGCGGGCAGTATCAAGTCGATTTTGAACGCTCTCGTGGTCATCTGCGTCGTGCTCTGGCTCCTCAATGTATTTGGTTTGTTCCACTCCCTCTCTCGTATCCGCGTCGGATGACCAAAGCGGATCAATGAGAGGCGCAGTGAAGATTTTCTAGTTTTGGATGGGAATCAACGATCGGGAATATCAGGCGCACCGTGTAACGCAGGTGACGCGCTCGTTCGTAGACACAATGAGGAAAACGTATGAAACCGATTCGAGTTATAAACGCAGCCGCTGTATTGCTACTTTTCGGAATCGCAGCACCGGCCCGGGCAGGACAAGAGAAACAAGAGGAAAAGGCCAAACCTGCCCAACAGCAGCAAGCTAAGCCTGAAAAGCAGCCGCAGGCGCAAGCTCCCAAACAACAGCAGCATCAGCAAGCGCAGGCTCCCAAACAACAGCCGCAGCATCAGCAGCAGGCGCAAGCTCCCAAACAACAACAACAGCAGCATCAGCAGCAAGCCCAAGCTCCAAAGCAACAGCAGCAAAACAACTCCGCAAAACAACAGCAACAAGCCAAGACGCAGCAACAACAGCCGCGCCAGCAGCAAGCAAAATCTTCACAAGCCCCCCAGCGCACACAGCAGGCAGTGGATAGACAACGCGCTCAGCCCGCGCTCCGCCTAAGTGCCAGGGGCAGCGGTCGAATTCCTGACGACCGTTTCCGTTCCCATTTTGGCCGTGAGCATGTGTTCCACATGGGCAACCCTGTTTTGGTCGGCGGATACTCTCGCTTCCAATCCAACGGCTTTTGGTTCGGATTTGTCGAACCCTGGCCGAATGGCTGGTACTACACCGACGACGTCTACATCGATTACGTCGACGGCGGATATTACATGTACAACCCCTACCATCCCGGCGCCCGATTTTCACTCAGCGTCGTGATTTAGCCCCTCATCCTTCCCGGTGATCGGGTGTGGCTCCGACCAGGCGCGGAATTGGTCAAAGAAAAACAATGTTGCGGGGCGCAGGTAGTTTTCGTTTGATTCAGTGGATTTTCTTGGAAAGAGGAAAAAATGCTTGGAACTATCTTAATCATTTTCCTGATTTTGGCTCTCTTTGGCGCACTACCACGATGGTCGCATAGCAGAGATTGGGGATACCGGCCGACGGGAGGCCTCGGGCTCATTCTCATCATCGTCGTAATCCTCGTCCTTCTCGGACGTATTTAGAGTTTGCCGCTACGGTCAATCTGGAGGTTAGCGATGGATGAATCCAGGCGCCATGCAATCGCGTTTCTCGAAAAAGAGATCAAGACATATTTGGCGCTTTCTTTGTTCTTGTCGAAGCGTGGCATCAAGGCAGACCTGCGCCTTGGAGAGAAAAAGGTCCTGATCAGCCCGGCGTTCTACAAAGAAAGAATGAAGGAAGCGAAGAAGCTTGTCCATGAACTCAGAAAAACCAAGTAGGACTCGGTCGAGCGCAGCCCTTTCTCCGAGTGGATGGTACGCCTGGGGTGTCCGTCTGGCCGCCGTCTCTATCGTCCTGCTTCTCTCGGCCACGGCTTTGTCGGCCTATTCCGTGCTCACCCACGAGGAAATCGTCGACCTTCTCTGGACCGATCAGATCAGCCCGCTTCTTCTCAAGCGCTTTCCTACGCTTACGGAAGAGCAACTCAAGGCGGCACACAGTTACGCTTACGGCGGCGCCGTCATCCAAGACCTCGGCTACTATCCCTTCGGCAACGTGGAATTCAGCAATTTGGTTCACTACGTCCGCAGCGGAGACTTCGTTCGGGAGCTTCTCTTACAGAGTCAGGACGCCAATGAGTACGCCTTCGCTCTCGGCGCGCTGGCCCACTATGCTTCCGATATCGCAGGCCATCCCGCCGTCAACGCCGCTGTCGCCATTCAATATCCCAAGTTGCGCGCCAAGTACGGGAATTCCGTAAAGTATGCCGAAGATCACTCCGCGCATCTCAAGACGGAGTTTGGGTTCGACATGGTGCAGGTAGCCAAGAATCGTTATGCCTCGCAGCAATATCACGATTTCATCGGATTCCAGGTTTCCAAGCCTCTGCTGGAGCGGGCCTTCCCCGTCGTCTACGGCGTGGAATTGAAAGACGTGCTGACACACGAAGATATGGCCATCGGGTCCTATCGCTTTGCGGTCAGCCGCATGATTCCCCAAATGACGCAGATCGCCCTTCGCACCCACCAGAAGGACATGATGAAAGAGACGCCGGATTTTGCGAAGAAGAAATTCCTTTATCGCCTCTCGCGCTCAGATTATGAAAAAGAGTGGGGAAAAGACTACACCAAGCCCGATTTCGGCACCCGCGTGTGGTCCGTGATCTTGCGATACATGCCGAAAATTGGCCCGTTCAAGGCGCTGGCGTTCAACAACCCTACTGCGCAGACCGAAGACATGTACTTCAAGAGCATCAATACAACCGTTGACCAATACCGCATTTATCTGAAGCAAGTTGCTGCTGACTCGCTGGACCTGCCGAACAGCGATTTTGACACCGGCAAACCGACCAAGGCGGCCGAGTACTCTTTGACCGACGAAACCTATGCAAAGCTGTTAGGCCAGCTGGCGGCCAGTAAATTTGATCTGACTTCCTCCGATCTCCGCGAAAACGTTCTGAACTTCTATTCCGACCTCTCTCTTCCTTTGGAAACCAAAAAGGATAATGTTCGATGGCAGAGTGTCCTGGCCTCGCTGAATCAATTGAAGTCCGCAACACCCAACGCCAGTGCTGCACCCGCTATGGTTCAACAGACACCTAGATGACGCCGCCAGATCAAGGGGGTTTCTTGCGTACACCCAAAATCGGAGAATGCGCTTGTGGATTTGTTGTCGCCATCTTGGGGCTCGGTTTCTCCTCATACTACATACGCGAACTTCTGGTCTCCCTGGCGCTCTTTAGTGTGGCTTTCCTTACGCTCGCTCTGACCGTCCTGGCAGCGATCCTTCTCTGGTGGGCAAGCGAGCAACTTGCAAGCTGGAGTGGGCCGGCCTCCCGAAGGGTGCTCGCCTTCTCCCGCCGTCTCATCGCCACCTACGCGCGACCATGAGCCCCGCATAGGTCGCTAATCACCCTAAGCGGCTTCCCGTGGCCTCGCGCCTGACTCCGAATTGTCTCTATTACGTCTGGGCCGCTGTTGTTCCGTCCTCTGGGCTTTCCCGGCACCCGCGAATTTAGAAATAAACCACGCAACTGTACGCAAGTGCACAGTCTTTTTGCGCCTCGCATACTATTCTGTTTCCTCCAGCAACGAATTCAATTCGAAGACTTTATGGGAGGAAATAGATATGAAGTTTGTAAAGACAATTTTGGCAGTGTTTGCACTCACACTGCTCGGCGCCACCTTAGCTCCTGGCGCTCGTGCTGATGAGTGGAACAAGAAAACGGTAATGACTTTTAGTCAGCCTGTAGAAATCCCCGGGCAGATTCTGCCTGCCGGAACCTACACCTTCGTCCTGCTCGACTCACCTTCCGACCGCCACATCGTCCAGATTTTCAATGCCGACGGCTCAAAAATCATCACCACCGTCCTGGCGATAAACAACTACCGGCTCAAACCGACCGGCGACACGGTCGTCAAGTTCGCAGAGCGCTCGGGCGACAATCCGGAAGCTCTCAAGGGATGGTTTTATCCCGGCGATAACTTCGGCCAGGAGTTTGTTTACCCGAAGCAGCGTGCTATCGAACTAGCCTTGCTAGCGAAAGAACCAGTTCCCGCACTCGCCGCCGACAATACGGATCTGAAAGTGGCCCCCATCGTCGCGGTAACTCCCGACCAGAAGGAAGAACCAGTAGCCGAAGCGATCCAAGTCACTCCCCCGGCTGCAGAGGTGGCAACCACCACTCCAGTCGTTCAGGAAACCGTTCCCGAACCAGTCGCAGCAACCACTCCGGCGCCTGTTGTGGACACCACTCCAGCGCCCGTTGCAGAAACTCAGCAATTGCCGCAGACCGCTAGCCAGCTTCCCCTAATCGCGCTGCTCGGCGTGGTTTCACTCGGCGCTGCGCTTCTGCTCAAGCGCTTCTCGAGCTAAGGCCCATTCCTAAATGTAGTGAAACTCCAGTGCGCCGCGGGCTTGATCCATTGTTTTCATCCCGCGGCGCAAGGAGATTTGCCAGTGACTCCGACCCTTCGACCGCCCAACTTCACTCTGCTCCCTTGGTGCTATCCCCTCGCCGTCCTGCTACTCTTTTCCGAGGCTGCGAGCCTTTCGAAATCCCAACAATCGCCTCCGGACGCTGCTCCCGCGACTATTTCGGTGTGGTCGGAACTGGTTGCACTTCCGGTTCGCGTCACGGACGCCCATGGAATTGTCGTCTCGGGATTGAACCTCGAGGACTTCCACGTCTTCGAAGACGGCCGCCCGCAAAAACTCACTCTCTTCCAACAAGAAGACGCTCCCGTCACCGTTGGCCTGGTCGTTGACCACAGCCGCAGCATGGCTCCGAAGCTCGCCGAAGTGTCCGCCGCCGTTTCCGCCTTCGCGCATTCCAGCAATCCTCAAGACGAAATGTTCGTCGTCGACTTCAATGATGACGTTTGGCTCCAAATCCTCGGCGGAAAGCCTTTTACCCACAACGCCAAAGACCTTGAAACCGCCATCGCGGCAGTTTCCGCTCGCGGGCGCACCGCCCTGTATGACGCGGTGGCCGAGGGCCTCGAACATTTGCGTTTCGGCCATTGCGAGAAAAAAGCCCTCATCATCGTCAGTGACGGCGGCGATAACGCCAGCCATCAAAAGTTTTCGCAGATCCTCGCTCTCGCGCAACGCTCCCAAGTCGTGATCTACTCCATCGTGCTCCAGGGCGAAGGCCAGGAAGAGAATCCAGGCGTCCTTCGCCGCCTCAGCAAAAGCACCGGGGGCATCTCTTACTTCCCGCGCTCTGCCGAAACCGTCGCCAGCATCTCCGCGCTCATTGCCCGCGATTTGCGCGATCAGTACACCCTCGGCTTCGCGCCAGAAAAACAGACCACCGACACTTCTTTCAGAAAAATACAAGTGAAAGTGTCTGCCCCCGGGGTCAGCAATCTTCACGTCCGCTATCGGCCCGGTTATTTTGCCGCGGACCCCCGCCAAACTCCCCCGCACTCCGGCAAGGACGCATCATGAAACCTGCCAGCCGCGCCCGAGCCGGGCCCAGGCGAACCACCGCCGCAATCTTCCGCGCGGTGTCCTACTTTTTTCTGGCGCTCGGCATCCTCGCCCTCTGCTACGCTGGCTACGTCGTCCTGGACGCGGACGCCTATCAAGCCTACGAGCAATCAAAGTTCGAAGATGTGAGTCCCGGCCAAACTCCGTCTCCTCCCCTTGTGGAGGGCGGCGTGATCGGTGAGATCCAGGTTCGTCGCCTTCACCTTAAAGCGATTGTCGTTCAGGGCTCCTCGCACACGATCTTGCGCCGCGCCGTCGGCCATATCCCCGAAACAGCCTTGCCGGGCGAACCTGGCAACGTCGCTCTCGCCGGGCATCGCGACACTTTTTTCCGGCCGCTCCGCAATATTCGTTTGGGTGACGCGATCACCTTCAAAACTGCCGATGGTGATTTTCAGTATGTTGTTGAATCCACCGCCGTCGTGGCAGCCAGCGAGGTGGGCGTCTTAGCCTCGTCGGACGGCCGCACCCTAACACTCATCACTTGCTTCCCGTTTGACTACATAGGCGCAGCCCCCAACCGCTTTGTCGTCCACGCACGCGAACTTCTCTCCCCATCCCCAGAACCGCAGGCCATCCCCTAGATGAATTCCCGGAATTCTTCACCCGACCCGCAATTCCTCGCCCGCACCCCCTTTTTGCCTCTCACTGGACCCAACTTCCGATCCCGCACGGCAAACAAAGCTGTGCACTACTGGACAGACAACTCATCTCAATTCGTCTACATTCGGTCCTGCAGGGTAGCAAGAGCGTTGTTTCGCGGATCCGCCCATTCGTTTCTGCCTAATGGCCTCGGCTTCAAACCCTCAACACGGAAAAAGTTAAGCGGAGTTCATGTGCTCTGGACATATTCGGCGATCCTGCTGGTCCTGTGCTTCTTGAGCTTAGCCGGATTCTATTTTCTCGCTGCTTTCTTTGACATCTTTTTGATTTTGGCCGCTTTGATCTCCTTGCTCAGAGTCGCTCGGGGCCAAAGGATGGGCCTCCTGACTCGGAAGTCCAAAGTATGAAGCCGATCTTTCTAGCCGGAATTGTCTTGGTAGTTCTTGGTGCTCTGGCACTTGCCTACCAGGGTTTCTCCTATACCCGTCACGAACATGTAATGGATGTGGGACCAATGCATGTCACGACGGAAACTCAGGACAGAGTTCCTATTTCCCCCATCGTCGGGGGGCTCGCCCTCGTAGCCGGGATTGTCTTATTGGCCGTTGGGGGCAAGAAAAGTTCTTAACTCAAAATTGCAGCAACGCCCGCCTGAGAGTCGGGTAACGCATAACCCTCTCGCAAATGAAATTGTGTTGAAGGTTCTTCAATCAAGATTTTCTTGAACCAAACAGTCAACAGAAGAAGTTTTGACCTTGGAGGTCAGTAATGAAAAAATTCATGGTTACCGCAGCATGTCTTACTCTGGCGGCAGGCGCTGTCTACGCCAGCCACCTGAACAAGGAACAAAGACGCCTCGAACAGTGCGGCGTCGTCATGCAGGAAGTCCTCAACATCCCGGACAACATTCCTCATGACCTTCTGGGAAAGGCCGAGTGCGTCATCGTTATCCCTTCCGTTAGAAAGCTGGCTTTTGGAGTCGGCGCAGACTACGGACGCGGCGCGATGGTTTGCCGCACGGGCGAGCACTTCCATGGACCTTGGGGAGCCCCAGCGATGTACGCGCTCGAAGGTGCCAGTGTCGGCTTCCAAATCGGCGGAGAAGCGACCGACTTGATCCTTCTCGTCATGAACGACAGCGGCATGAACTCCATCCTCAGCAGCAAGGTTAAGCTGGGCGGAGACGCTTCCGTTGCCGCAGGTCCTTTGGGCCGTGATGCTTCCGCAGACACCGACGCTTGGATGAAGGCTGAAATCCTCAGCTACTCCCGTTCACGCGGCGTGTTTGCAGGCGTTTCTCTCGAAGGCTCCACGATTCGCCCCGACGATGATGCCAGCGCAGACGTATATGGCCGCCCCATGAAGGCTAGTGAGATTGTCCGTGGCGAACATGTAGGCGTGCCGGACACCGGCCGTCACCTCGTCAGGACTCTCGACAAAAGCGCACCCCGCAACGAATCGGAGCACTCCGCTTCGAATTCTCGTTAACTCCAACGGGCCAGTTCGCCGGAACTCTCTTCCCGGCGAACTGGCCTTCTTCATTGCCATCTGCGCGGCGGCCCGCTCCGCTCGACCCTCGACAAAGAGCTCCCTCCAAGACTGGCATGACCAGACTTCGCGGTCTGGCGTTTGGCGTCTAGAGAGCATCTGCCTACGACCGTCCCCTCATGCGCGGAAAGAATTTGGTAACCGCAATCCAGAAAATTGTCGCCCATCGTGAACCACTAAAATTAAGTCTGATGTCTTCTCAAAATCATCGTAGCTAATGCCAGTAATCTCCCCCGAATGGCCCATTAGACGCCGCGTTTGTGACTTACACCTACGGAGCAGCCGCTTGCAGGTGGAGGCTCGACTCGGACGTGTACATCGTTCGTAAAGGCGCTCCGGTACGCATTAAAACGGGAAGTGAGGTATTCATTGCGGATCCACTGACCGGTGGGCGATTGGTCTGGAAACGAAAACATCAGGACATCCCATCGAAATCCACTACGACATAGCAAACATCCATAGTTTTCAAAACCTGTGGGGAATACATGAGGTTAGCGAAGGTCGCTTGCACAGGAGAGCATGACTGCGAAGTCGAGATACGACTGATGCCGGCCTCAGAGATTCGTCGGCACTGACACCAGACGGGTCCCGTCGACACCCTGGCTATCAGTTAGCCCCACAAACTGTCTTGAATACCGGCCTGTCCTACTCCTGGTGTCTTCCATATCGCTGCACTTTTCCAAATCTTGCCACCATCTTGGTGCAATGCGAGTTCTCTAGAACCAATATTGGCAAAGGGTAGCAAAACAAATCGCTCTGGCTGTCTTTAGAATGAACGCTTGCTGCACCGGGTTTATGGTTGACCAACCGTCCGGAGCCATGCCAGGACCCGCACTGGCGTGTCTTACGACAAAAGGGTTGCTGTTCTCGCTACTGACTATCCACGACTTACGCTCAGTTCGCCTAAGACTCACCTATGACGCCGGTCGTTTCCATGTTCCGAATGCCCATTGGCATCCAGCCAGCTCAGCAAAGCTCGTATACTACCGTGCGCCAAAGCAATGCTTGAATCCGCCGCGCCGTAATACAGATTGATCGTGTCCCCATCAGAGGCCACCGTATAGCCGCAAGGAAAAACAACATCCTGCACATCTCCCAGGCGTTCGTAATCCTCTTCCGGAGCAAACATCCAGGAATCTCCGCGTACCAAGCATTTTTCGGGTTCCTCGCTATCGAAGAGTGCTAAACCCAGCCGATAGATCGAACTCGAAGGCGTCCTTCGCACACCGTGATAGATCATAAGCCAGCCCCGGGAAGTCTCCAACGGCGGCGGCGACATACCAATCTTGTTGGCATCCCACCAGGCGCCCCGGCGGGCCTCCAGCATGAGCTTGTGGTTTCCCCAATGACGCAAATCGGGAGAGTAAGAGATCCACACGTGAGCTCCCAGCGGGGTCATCGGCCGGTGGATCAACGCCCAAAATCCGCCAATCCTTCGCGGCAGAAGCGCTGCGTCCTTGTCGTCCGGGGACATCACGACGCCCAGCCTTTCAAAGCTCCGAAAGTCGTTCGTCAGTGCCAGAGAAACTCCAGGCCCGCCTCGGGAATACGACGTGTAAGCCACGGCATATTTCTTGAGTTCCGGGACGTAGGTAATGCGCGGATCCTCAATGCCCCAGATTTCCTCGGGGTATCGCTCCACATCGGGCAACAGAGTTGGTTCGCGATCGATCTGCCAATCGTCTACGCCGTTCAGCGAACGCGCCGCGCATAAATGCGACAGTCCGCGGCGATCTTCCACCCGGCAAAGCAGCAGCGTGGAACCATCCGGCAGAAGCGTTGCACCGGCATTGAATACGCTGTTGATCGAATACGGCCAATCCTTTCCCGTCAGAATTGGATTACCGGTGTGCCGCTCAAACAAAGTTTCATATTGAACCATCGTGGTAGTGTTCATGGAATGTCTGACTCCGTTCATGGAAGGAATTTTCCAAATTTTGCTTCAGCGGCAGAGCAACCGCTCGGCCCGCGGTTCAGATCTTTTTCCCAGTACCGTCGCATTCTTCCACCTGACGCATTTCCAAAAGTGCCATCAAGAAGGACAAAGTCGATTCAGCGCCCTGGTTTTCATTGGCCCGGTCAGGATGCAGGCCGTCTCTACAACCGCCGGTGGCCGGATCGTACAGGGCGATCTGC
>Ga0210395_10001093_pt1 | contig 21053 bp, 16 predicted proteins | sample IncBWH4OmetaG_FD_150861 | JGI IMG/M metagenome (GOLD analysis project Ga0210395, IMG submission 150861) | Forest soil microbial communities from Barre Woods Harvard Forest LTER site, Petersham, Massachusetts, United States - Inc-BW-H-4-O ...
GCCTACCTGCCGTTTGTTCTTTCGCACAAAACTCGGAAGGCGGAAAAGCGCCCGTCCTGGCAGAGCGTTTTACTCTGTGGCTGGGCCGGCATCCGTGGCACGGTCACGCTTGCCGCCGCTTTGTCCATTCCCCTGCTGATGCCAGACGGTACGCTCTTCCCCTACCGCCACATCGTCATCTTCCTCGCGCTCGGCGTCATCGCCTTGACGCTTCTCATCCAAGGCACCACGACGGAGTGGCTTATCCGCTGGCTCGGGCTGCACGAGGACGGCATCCGGCAAAAGGAGGACAATCTCGCCCGCACGACCGCCGTGGGCGCCGGCCTGAAGGCGCTGCGCGCATTGGAATCACCGGACAACAGCGCGGCGAAAAATGCCGCGCTGAAACATGTCTTGGCCGAATATGAAGAACGCCTGGCCGAGTTAGTGGCCGAGGTGGAAGACCGCCGCACCCGCGCGCGCGAACGGCGCGCCGCGGAAAAACAATTCCGCTTTGCCGCCCTCGAAGCCGAGCGCAAGGCGGTGGACGATCTCTGGACCCGCGATGTCATCACCGACGAAGTTCACCGCCCGCTGCAGCAACTGCTCGACCATGAGGAAGCGATGCTCCACGCGCAATCCGCGCAACAGGCGGAGTGAATCAAATCGTTCTCGTTCTCCTAATCATTCTCTTTCTCGCGAGTATCTCTCGAATCCGATAAGGAGAAAGAGAATGAGAACGAGTAGGATTAATTTTCAATCCGTCGCTTTTTCCCGTCGCACCAACAATAGAATAATGTAGATGAGAATGGCGAGGTTGAGGCCGAGCACACCGAGCTTGAACCAGTTGAATTTGTGCATGCATAGGTAGATTTCTTCCGGGACGAAGGCCCCCGTCGATACGATCACCAGATATTTTGCCCAGTGCAGGTTGAGCCACAACCCGGTGCCTTCCGTCAGAAGGATGGCGGAGTAAACGAGCGACCACAGTCCGAAGTGCCACAAGGTGTGCGGCTGGATGTTGGCCACCTTCTCCAGGAAAAGGCGCACGTAATGGTTCTCAGGGTCGATGTTCAACCTGTCCGTCAGCTTCTGCGCTATTTCGGCCAGGTCGCGATTGACGAGGCCAAAGAGGCCGAGTCCGATGCCCAGGAGCAGCACGCCCTTGAACAGCTTCACGGCCGCAATAATCCGCAAGCCGCGCGGGCTTTTGCGTCTCTTTTTTTGCTGGGTTGGTTTTTTGGCCATTGGATTGAGACGCCTGAAACGGGAAACTGATCCGGGTTGGATGTCAGAAAGGACTATTGATGCGGGACGGACCGACTCAAATCGTTCTCGTTCTCCTGATCATTCTCTAGTGTGCTTCACCCGATAGCGCAACGCGTCTAGACTGGATATCGTCCATATCGTCCCTAAAATTAAGCATAACCGCTTAAAATTTCTTATGAAATTGTTTGTCTTCGGTTGTATCGGTTCAGGAAAGAGTGTCGTGGGGCAAAAGTTGGCCAAAAGAGCAAACTTGAAATTTTATGACGGTGATTGGGATCTAACGAGAGAAATGAAAGCTTACATCGCTTGTCATGAGCCATTTTCTGAAAGACTACGAGAAGAGATGGCCCTAATTCTGATTCGTAGAATGGAAAAGTTGGGTGATAATTTCTGTTTGTCGCAGGGTTTGTTCCGCAACAAACACCGCGAAATAATAACTAAGCGGATTCCAAGCGTATTATTTATATGGGTAAAAAGTTCAAAGCAGGCAATTGAGGAACGTTTGCGGGTTAGACTGGAGCACATTGCACTGAGCGAATACGCGAAAATCGTGAATCCCTTATTTGAACCGCCAACCCATGAACATGTGAAATTAAATAATACAGGGAACGAAAAGGATTTAGATTTTCAGATTGGCCGTATCTTAAAAAAGTTAAGAGTTGGTCAAACCTAGAGGTTGTCCGAAAAGTGGGGCTGACTTGAGAACGATAACGAGTAAGAGAACGATAAATAACCAACATGAACGACATTCCTGGCCATCTCGCTCAGCTTTTCACGCAGGCGCCATACCTTTACCTCTCATGGCCGGCGGTGGCGATGATCGTGGGCACGCTGATCGGAGTGCTTTCAAAAGCCGCCACCACGCAGCTCGCCGTCGTGCCGAGGACCGCGGGTGGCCTCGTTGGAATCATCACCGCGCCGTTCATCCATGCCAACTTCGCGCACCTCGCGGCCAATCTTCCGCCGTTCCTCGTGCTGGGCGCGCTCGTGCTCCGGCGCGGCCATGAAGAGTTTCTCGAAGTCGCGCTGATCATCGCGCTCGCTCAAGGCGTGCTGCTCTGGCTGCTCGGGCGCAAAGTCGCGCACGTGGGCATGAGCGGCGTAATCTTCGGCTTCCTCGGCTACCTGCTCTTGCTTGCGTGGTTCACGCGGGCCACGCCCGACCTGCTGGTGGCGAGCGCGGTGCTCCTCGTTTACGGCGGCATCCTCGCGGGCGTCGCCCCCGCGCGCAACGGCACCTCGTGGGAAGGCCACCTCTTCGGCCTCATCGCCGGCCTCGGCACCGCGTGGTTTTTGTATCACAAGTGACAGACTTCGGATTTTTTACACCAAGATCGCAAAGGGCGCGAAGGCTCGGGTACTGAAACCACGGATTACACTGATGAACACGGATGGAGGCAGTGTGTTTGAAGCTCTGGATCGATCTTCGTGATCTTTGCGTTCTTTGTGTGAAAAAAGAATTAGAAATTGAAGTCGGATAAACCCCGACCTACATATGCGAAACTGGACTTCGATATTGGATGTTGGGGGTTGGACGTTCAAAAGGGCTTCGCGTCCTCCACGGGGATTTTTCCCGCGAAGGAGCGAAGGAAATTGAACTTCAACGTTCAACGCTCAATGACGTGGGACGTTGGATGTTCAATGTTGGACGTTCGCGGTTATCGCGCATCCGAGTCTGATTCCCAGAGGGCGAACGTGTTGTTCTCGGTGTCCTGACAGATGGCGTAGTAGCCCATCTGCGGCACCGCGGCTTTGCGGGTGGAGACTCTGCCACCGAGCTTTTCCACCTTGGCCACGGATTCTTCCACCGAGGCTACGTTGATGTACTGGGTGATACCCTGGATGTGCTCGCGCGTCGTCAGCCCGCCATCGGGTGAAGCCTCGGCACCTCCGGTTTCGATGTGGAGATATTTCTGCGCTTCGGGACCTTGCATCCCTTGGAAAGGCGAAACTTTCCAGTTGAACAATCCGCTGTAGAACTTCCTTGCGCGGTCGAGGTTGTCGGCCGGGATTTCAAACCAGACCAGGCTTCCGATCGTGGCATTGTCGTGGGTCATCGTTTGTGTGCTCATGTGATTTCCTTTCTTGTTTTGATGGGAAGATGCAGCCGACATGGCTGCATCCCGGAAGCTGGATTTTGGTGCTTGGTCTGAATTGAACGTCGCGGTCGAAACCCGTTTGGCAAACGGAAGCGAAAGAAATGAAAGGGATTTTTTCGCTGCATGATTTTTTGCACGAATGCGACGACCACGAATTTTCCCCGCGGATTGCGCGAATTACTCGGATTTTTTTACACCAAGATCGCAAAGAGCGCGAAGGTTCGGATCAGAATTTTAATCACTGATGACCGAAAGGGTAGGTCGCGCTTAATGTCCGACACCTGTGGGCGGGGTGCCCTCACCCCGCAAAGCGAGATCAGGGTGCGAGCGCGGGAACCGGCGGCTGCAGTTTTTTGTCGGGCCGGATTGAGAGGTTCTCCGTCATCACGTAAATCGTCATGGCGATTAAAATGAAGCCGGCGGACAACCAGAAGAATGGGCTGTGATGCATCCGCTTCCAGTAAGGTCGGTGTGCCGGGTGCGGTCCGCCGTGTTGGTGGAACTTGGGATCATCCATGGTGAGACTATGGACCGCTCTCGCGGGCCAAGGTCTCCGATTATCTTTGCTCAGTAATAAATCAAAAATCGTCTTTTCACACGAAGATCGCAAAGGGCGCGAAGATTCGGACGTTGAAACCACGGATTACACGGATGGACACGGATAATTCATTCTGATCATTGCTTATTCTTTTTCGGTTCCGATGGGCAAGCCCAGCTTGGCCCCAAGACGCTCAGAGCGCGTTGTGGACAACGCGCTCAACCTTTTGATGCCCATTATCCGTGTTAATCCGTGCTATCCGTGGGAAAATCAGCATCGATGAGCGCGAATTAGCGGTTTCTCCGCCTACTTCGCGGTTGGGCTCATTTCCCAGAGGGCGAACGCGTTTTTCTCCGTGTCCAGGCAAACGGCGAAGTAGCCCATCTTTGGCACGGCCGTCTTGGGCATGAGGATTTTCCCGCCGAGCTTTTCGACCTTCGCCGCGGACCGCGTCACCGAGGCCACGCTAATGTAGTTGGTGATGCCGTGTCCCTCGCATTTGCGCGACGTCAGCCCGCCATCGGGAGAGGAGTCAGGGCCGCCGGTGTCGATGTGCGAGTAATCCGGCATGCCGGGGATCGGCTGGATTTTCCAGCCGAACAACGAGCTGTAGAATTTCTTGGCGCGAACGATGTCGTCGGCGGCGATATCAAACCAGACCAGGCTCGCGGCCGGGGCTTTGGTGCTCTTCTTGGATTTCGTTTTTGTTTTCGTGGCCATGATGAATTTTAGGTTGAGGATGGGTGAAGCAAGGATCTCTCCGCGGATGGCTCGGATAAACACGGATCAGTCGCAGTTATCCGCGTGAATCCGCGTAATCCGCGGGGAGGAATTGCCTGGGTCAATTTTTTGACTTTTGGTTGCCTCTCGAACGAGCAAAAAACGCGTCACGGCACCGGATTTCTCCGCGGATCACGCGGATGAGCGCGGATATCCTACCAAAAAAGGTAGGGCGCGACCGCCGGGCGCGCCGAAATATTTTTCCACACGAAGGGCGCAAAGGTCACAAAGGTTCGGGCGATGAAACAAATCGGTCGCGCAATTCCTTTTTGGCCGTATCCCAATCCATGTACGTCTCTTTGCCTTCCGCGACACCCTGCTCGCGTTCGCGCAAGACTTCACCGTGCCAGGCCGGTGACTCGTAGGCATTGGCATTGCGGGTGAGGTTTTCCCACAATGCTTCCATCGCGCTGAGCTTCTCAGCGGTGGTCATGCGATCAAGTGGAAGGGTGACGCTCATGGGGCAGAGTTTCTAGGAGTCAGACTAGCCATGCACAGGAACTAGGCAAGTCCGCAGGCTAATTTCATCCACCCGCCTTCGCGTACAACTACGGCGGGCAGGCGGCGAATCCTTGGGCAAGTGAGCTTACCCAACCCAGCTCCGGGCGTTATAAAAAAGTTTCATCCATGGGCTGTCTTCGCCCCAGTTTTCCGGATGCCAGCTCATTGCTACGGTGCGAAACACGCGTTCCGGATGGGGCATCATGATGGTGACGCGGCCGGTGGTGGTGGTCAGCGCGGTCATGCCGAGGGGCGAGCCGTTGGGATTAAGCGGATATTGTTCGGTGATCTCGTGCTTATTGTTTACGAACCTTGCGCAGACGAGGCCGGAGTCGCTGCATTTCTTCGCCGTCTCCGCGTTCGCAAATTCCGCGTAGCCTTCGCCGTGCGCGACGGCGATGGGGATGACCGAGCCTTCCATGCCGGCGAAGAGCACGCTGGGGCTTTTCTCGATTTTGAGCGAGGTGAAGCGGGCTTCGAAGCGTTCGGACTGGTTTTGCACGAAGCGCGGCCAGTGGTCGGAGCCGGGAATGATCGAGCGGAGATTGCTCATCATCTGGCAGCCGTTGCAGATGCCGAGGGCGAAGGCGTCCTCGCGCGCAAAGAACGCGGCGAACTCGTCGCGGGTGCGCGGGTTGAAGAGGATGCTCTTGGCCCAGCCTTCGCCGGCGCCGAGCGTGTCGCCGAAACTGAATCCGCCGCAGGCGATCACGCCGCGAAAATCCTTGAGCGAGACGCGGCCCGAGAGGATGTCGGTCATGTGGACGTCGATGGCGCGGAAACCGGCGCGGGTGAGCGCGGCGCCCATCTCGACCTGGCCGTTGACGCCCTGCTCGCGGAGCACGGCGACGGCAGGTTTTAATTTTAACGCCGAGGATGCCGAGGACACAGAACCCGGAAGGAAAGGTTTTGCATCGGGAGTTTTGCCCACGGATTCAGGCTTGGTCTCCTTCGGGGCAAAAAGACCGGAAGCATAATCCGGAGATTTAACCACGGGTGGCACCGGGCCCAGTTTTTGAACCACCGAAGGCGCGGAGGGCACAGCGCTCGGAAGAGTGGGTTTTGCATCCGGAGTTTTTACCGTGGATTGCGCGGATGAAGCGGATTCAGGCTTCTTGTCTTTCGGGGCAAAAAGACCGGAAGCATTACCCGGAGAATTGGTCGCCAGTGGCGCCGGAGAATCGGAACCCAGTTTTTGAACCGCCGGGGGCGCGGAGGGTGCAGCGCTCGGGGGAGATGGCGCTGAACCCGGAGCTTTGACGACGGGTGGTACCGGCGGCACGGGGCTCGGATTTTGAACTACCGAAGGTGCCGGGGACGCAGTGCTCGGAAGGGATGGCTTTGCATCCGAAGCTTTGACCATGGGTTGTGCAGACGGTACGGGGACCGGATTTTGAACGACAGAGGGCGCGGGGGACGCAGTGCTCGGAAGGGGAGGTTTTACATCCAGAGTTTTTACCGAGGAGGGCGCGGAGGACGGAGCGATTGGAATGAAAGGCTTTAGATCAAAAGTGATTTTTGGGGTGATGCCGGGATCGGTGGCATCGAGTTTGAGCTGATACTCCGATTCGGCGCAGGCGGGGTTGTCGCGCAGCGCGGCAATGCGGCGGGTGACGTCGGACCACACCGCACGGAGGGTGGAAAGATTTTCCTCGAGGATAACCTTGCCGGATTGCTTTACGCGGAAGGTGTAGTCGCGGTTGAGCGTGCCGATGCGCGTGGTCGCGGTGTCGAGCTTGTTCGTGCGCAGGACGGCGTTCACGGCATCAAGATCGGCCACGCGGACTTGGATCACGGCGCCGAGCTCTTCGGAAAACAATGCGGCAAAAACAGGATCCGGATTTTTCACCGCGGAGGGCGCAGAGGACGCGGAGAGCGGAAGAGAAGGGCTTTTTGTCTCGGACTTGGGTTGTGACTCTGTGCTCTTTGCGTTCTCTGCGGTAAATCCTGAAAGATCGATATCCACGCCGATGTGGCCAGCGAAGGCCATCTCAACGATAGTCGCGAGCAGGCCGCCGTCGGAGCGGTCGTGGTAAGCGAGGAGTTTTTTCTCGCGGCCAAGTTGTTGGATGGAGTTCCAGAAATATCTTAGGTCAACGGCACTGTCCACGTCGGGCGTGGCCGCGCCCATCTGCGAAACGACCTGGGCGAGGATCGAGCCGCCGAGCCGATTTTTGCCGCGACCGAGGTCGATCAATAACAGAACCGTGTCGCCGATGGGTTCTGATTTCGGAATTTGAACCACAGAGGTCGCGGAGGGCGCAGAGCTCGGAGGAGACGGTTTTGGATCCGGAGTTTTTACCGCGGATTGCGCGGATGAAGCGGATTTGTTGAAGCCGGCCTCGCTGAGGCCGGAGCCGGGGTCAGCGACCCCGGCTACAGTCTTCGTGGTGAAAGGATCGGAATCATATCGCAGTTGCGGGGTGAGCGAGAGGCGGATGTCGGCGCAGGACGCGAAGGCAGACACGATGAGCGAGATCGGCGCGGTCATGCGTTTTTCGCCGGCCGGGTCTTTCCAGACGGTGCTCATGCTCATCGAGTCCTTGCCGACAGGGATGGTGATACCGAGGGCGGGGCAGAGCTCCATGCCAACGGCTTGGACGGCGGCGTAGAGATCGGCGCCATCGCCAGGCACGGCGGGCGCAGCCATCCAGTTGGCGGAGAGGTTGACCTTACCGAGGTGGCCAATCTGCGCGGCGGCGAGGTTGGTCAGCGCTTCGCCGACGGCGAGGCGCGCGGACGCGGCGGCGTTGTTGATTGCGACGGGCGTGCGTTCGCCCATGGCCATGGCTTCGCCGGTGTAAACATCGAATGCGGTCGCGGTGACGCCACAATCGGCCACGGGCACCTGCCACGGGCCGACCATTTGATCGCGGCAAACCAATCCGCCGACCGTGCGGTCGCCGATGGAAATGAGGAACGTTTTGTCAGCCACGGTCGGGTGGGCGAGGACGCGGCGGACGGCGTCCGCCAATGACAGGGCGCCCAGTTCCAATGGAACAAGCGAACGAGGCCGGGAACGATCCTTGCGGTGCATGCGCGGCGGTTTGCCGAGCAGCATTTCGAGCGGCATGTCGATCGGCGTGTTCCTGAACTGCGGGTCATAGAGCACGAGGGATTTTTGCAGGGTGGCCTCCCCGACGATGGCGAAGGGGCAGCGCTCGCGCTCGCAAAGCTTTTGAAACGTATCGATGCGGAGGGCGGGGACGGCGAGGACGTAGCGTTCCTGGGCTTCGTTGCACCAGATTTCGAGCGGGGTCATGCCGGGCTCGTCGTTGGGAATTTTGCGCAGGTTGAAGCGTCCGCCGCGTCCACCCTCGTTGACGAGCTCGGGCAGGGCGTTGGAAAGGCCGCCGGCACCGACGTCGTGGATGAAGGAGATGGGGTTGTCCTGGCCGAGGGCCCAGCAGCGGTCGATGACCTCTTGGCAGCGGCGTTCCATCTCGGCGTTGTCGCGTTGCACGCTGGCGAAATCGAGGTCCTCCTGGCCGGAACCGCTGGCCATGGAGCTGGCCGCGCCGCCGCCCAGGCCGATGAGCATGGCGGGCCCGCCGAGGACGACGAGTTTGTCGCCGGGATTGATCAGGTTTTTGTTAATGTGGCCGCTCCTGATGTTGCCGAGGCCGCCGGCGAGCATGATGGGCTTGTGGTAGCCTCTTAATTCAGTCGCAAAAGCCGGATTTTTTAACCCAGAGGTCACGGAGGACACAGAGGCCGAAAGGGAAGAGCTTTTTGATTCGGACCCGGATTGGGACTCCGTGAGCTCTGCGCTCTCCGTGGTTAAATTTTTGGCTCCCGAACCGTGAACCGTGAACGGTGAACTGTGAACTGCAACTGGTACCGCCGCCTCGAATGTCCGGAAATAGCCATTGATGGCAGGGCGGCCGAATTCGTTGTTGAAGGCGGCGCCGCCGAGCGGACCCTCGATCATGATGTCGAGGGCGGAGACGATGCGGCCGGGTTTGCCGTTTTCCTTTTCCCACGGCTGGACGGCGCCGGGTAGTTTTAAATTGGATACAGTGAAGCCGGTGAGGCCGGCCTTGGGCTTGGCGCCGCGCCCAGTGGCCCCTTCGTCGCGGATTTCGCCGCCGGAGCCGGTGGCGGCGCCGGGAAACGGGGAGATGGCGGTGGGGTGGTTGTGCGTCTCGACCTTGCAGAGCAGGTGGATGTCTTCTTCGTGCGCGGCGTATTCGCCGGTTTTGGGATCGACGTAGAAGCGGCCGCCGCGGGTGCCGGTCAGGACCGCCGCGTTGTCCTTATAGGCGGAGAGGATGCCGTCGCGGTGCAGTTGGAAGGTGTTCTTGATCATCTGGAACAGCGAGCGGTCGCGCGGGGCGCCGTCGATTTCCCAGGTGGCGTTGAAAATTTTATGGCGGCAGTGCTCGGAGTTGGCCTGCGCGAACATCATCAGCTCGATGTCGTTGGGATTGCGGCCGAGGGCCTGGAAATTCTTGAGGAGGTAGTCGATCTCGTCATCGGCGAGGGCGAGACCCATGGTGCGATCGGCCTCGACTAGCGCGGCGCGGCCTTGCGCGAGAACCGGCACGCTGGTCATCGGGCGCGGCGCGGCGTGGCGGAAGAGGGCATCGCAGGCGGCAAGGTCGCCGAAGACGACCTGCGTCATGCGGTCGTGGAGCTTTTGCTGGAGTAGCGAGGAGTGAGTAGCGGGTAGTATGTAGCCGGAATCAAATGCGATGGTGTAGGCAATGACGCGTTCGATTCGTTTCACGCCCGCCAGGCCGCAGATGTGGGCGATATCGGTGGCTTTGGACGACCACGGGGAAATCGTGCCGGGTCGGGGTGCGACGACCTGGACGAGGCCGGTGACCGCAGCGGCGGCCCGGCTCGGGCCATAAGTGAGGATTTTTTCGAGGACCGTGCGATCCCGTTCGGCGAGCACATCGACTGGCTCAGGGACTTGAGCTTGTCGAGACGGCTCAGGGCGGGCGGCTGCAGCCGCCCCTTCGACGGGTTCGACTGGCTCACTGCGGGCTCGCTCGGAGCCTTGTTGAATCGGTTCGTCAGTCAGCTCGACGATGTGGACAAACTCGGCGCTGATGGCGCGAGCAGGGATACCGGCGGTGGCCAGATCCTGAAGGAGCTTTTGCAGACGAAACGGGGAAAGGGTAGGTGAGCCGCGAAGAATCAACATGGTTGAGAAAAAAGACTCTCATTAACTAGCCCGAGCGGTCAAGTGGGCTGTCGAACGACCATTTACCATCGCTTAATGAGGATTGTCCAATTGTCTCGGACAAGGCGCCAAGGCTCAGAGCAGAGCGAGCTTGGTGGACTGGGCGGACTTTGCGAGAAATAAGACCTGCTTTTTCAAGCCGACTCGCGACCAAGTGGCTAATTAGCGCCAAAGACTTTCGTCTTTGCCCTTTCCGTGCTATGATTTTTTGAGAAAGCCATTGACCAACTGCACCCGTCTCATCGAAGTTATACCTTTTCCATCGCCCGTGAGGATTAACATCCACCCAATGCCTGATATGACCCGGCGCGCCACACCCCGCCCGGGCCGGCAAGCATGAGCGACAAAATAAGACACGAATGCGGTATTGCGCTCGTGCGCCTGCTCAAGCCGCTGTCCCATTACCAGGAGCGTTATGGTTCGCCGCTGTGGGGTTTCTTCAAACTTTTCCTTTTGATGGAAAAGCAGCATAACCGCGGGCAGGACGGCGCGGGCGTGGCTTGCGTGAAACTCGATGCGCCCCAGGGAGAGCCGTTTATGTTCCGTGAGCGTTGCGTGAAGTCCAACCCGCTCGACCGGATTTTTAAGATACTGATCAAGTCCTATCAGGACAAGGTCGGCGACGGCACCATCCACCCCGAGTTTGCCGACACGGTGAAGAGGAATTTCGACTTTGGCGGCGAACTTTTCCTTGGCCACCTGCGTTACGGCACGAGCGGCGGCTACAACCTCAGCTCATGCCATCCGTATTTCCGACGCAGCTCGTGGCCGACGCGCAACCTCGCGCTGGCGGGAAACTTCAACATGACCAACACCGCGGAGCTGAACGACAGTCTCATCGCGATGGGTCAGCATCCGATTTTTGCGACCGATACGCAGGCGCTGCTGGAAAAAATCGGCTTCCACCTCGACGAGGAGCACGAAGAGCTCTACCGCCAGCTCCGCATGCTGAACCTGCCCGGGCAGGAAATCTCGGATCGAATCAATGCGGAGCTCGACCTGGCCCGCGTGCTGACCAAGGCCTCGAAAAAATGGGACGGCGGTTATGCGCTGGCCGGCATGATCGGCAGCGGCGACGCCTTTGTCGCGCGCGACCCTTCCGGCATCCGTCCGTGCTGGTTTTTCCAGAACGACGAGGTCGTCGCCTTCGCCTCGGAGCGCGCGCCGCTCATGACCGTGTTCGACCTCGCCGCCGAGCAGGTGAATGAGGTCGAGCCGGGCCATGTCGTCGTGGTGAAAAAGAGCGGCGCGGTCGCGAGCACGCGCTTTGCCGGGCCGTTGCCGCGCGCGTCATGCTCGTTCGAGCGCATTTATTTTTCGCGAGGCAACGACGTTGACATCTACCGCGAGCGCAAGGCCCTCGGCGCGAATCTCGCCGACCAGGTGCTCAATTCTGTCGGCCACGACTGGGAAAACACCGTGTTCAGTTTCATCCCCAACACGGCGGAGGTTGCCTACTACGGCCTCATGTCCGCGCTGCGCGTGCGCCGCCGCGACGAAGTGAAGGCCGCCATCATCGCTGCGTCGCGCGAGGGCCGCCTCAACGAGGCACTGATCGACGAACTCGTCCTGCGCAACTGGCCGCGCGGCGAGAAAGTCGTCGGCAAGGACATCAAAATCCGCACGTTCATCGGCCAGGAGAATTTTCGCAACCAGCTTGCCAGCCACGCCTACGACATCACCTACGGCTCGGTGCGGCCGACCGACAACCTCGTGTGTGTGGACGACTCCATCGTGCGCGGCACCACGTTGCGCCGCTCCATCCTGCGCATCTTGTCGCGGCTCAACCCGAAAAAAATCGTCATCGTCTCCACCGCGCCACAAATCCGCTATCCCGACTGCTACGGCATTGATATGTCGGAACTCGGCAAATTCATCGTCTTCGAGGCCGCCATCACGCTGCTGAAAGAGCGCGGCAAGATGGAAGTGATCGAGGAAGTTTACCACCTCTGCCGCGCCGAGCTGGCCAAACCCGGCGCCAAGCCGGTGAACCATGTGTGCAAACTTTACGAGTCGTTCACGTCCGATGAAATTTCGGCGAAAATCGCCCAGTTCGTGCGGCCGAAAGGCATCGAGTGGCAGGGGCCGATCGAAGTCATTTACCAGACCATCGAAAATCTCCACGCCGCCGTGCCCAACCACACGGGCGACTGGTATTTCACCGGCAAATATCCCACGCCTGGCGGCTACCGCGTGGCGAACCAAGCCTACGTGAATTATTTTGAGAAAAACGAAGGACGGAGCTACTAAGTTCCTCGGCAGAAGGCCGGAGCCACGTTTTTGCTGATATGCTGGGGGATGGAAAAAACATCCAACCCCGCAGAGCTGCCGAAAATTCTCATGATCCGCCGGCAAAGGGTTGTACTCGATTCGGACTTGGCGGCGCTCTACGGCGTGCCGACCAAACGACTTAATGAAGCCGTGCGAAGAAATGCGAAAAGACTCCCTGAGGACTTTTGTTTTCTTATTAGTCCGCAAGAGTTTGCGAGTTTGAGGTCGCAATTTGCGACCTCAAAGCCCGTCCGCGGAGGGCAACGTTATTTGCCGCGCGTCTTCACGGAACATGGTTGTCTCATGGCGGCGAATATTCTGCGAAGTGAGAAGGCGGTGCAGATGAGCATCTATCTTGTCCGTGCTTTCGTCCGTATGCGTGATGAAATTCTAGCTAACGTCGCGATCCTCAAACGCCTTGCCGAGATCGACCGCCGGCTGCTCGAGCACGATGTCGTGTTGCGGGAAGTGGTTGAACGCCTCCAGCCATTGATGCGTGCGCCAACTGAAGACAAGCGACCTAAACGAAAAATTGGCTTCCACCAAGGCAATCGATAATCCCTAGTCACTATCCCCATGTCGCTCAGCTACGAATCCTCCGGCGTGCGTTACGACCAGCTCGACGCGTTCAAGCGCGCCTGCCAGCGGGCTGCCCGCGCGACGACGCCGCTGCTCGCGGCGCACGGCTACCACGAGCCGGCGAGCGTGCGTGGCGAAAGCGCCTACCTCATCGAGGCCGACGATCATTTTATCGCGCACGTCGAGGAAGGCCTTGGCACGAAAAATCTCGTAGCCGACGCGGTCCAGGCCGAGACGGCCCGCAGTTTTTATCGCGAGATCGGCATCGATACCGTCGCGACCATCGTGAACGACCTCGTGACCTGTGGCGCGCTGCCGATTTCGGTGGCGATGCACGCCGCCGTGGGCGACTCGGCCTGGTTTGCCGACGAAAAACGCGCGAACGGTCTCGTCGAAGGCTTTGCCGAGGGTTGCCGGCTCGCGGGCGCGGTGTGGGGCGGCGGGGAAACGCCGGCGCTGCGCGGCTTGGTGGTGCCATCGGCCGTCGTGCTCGCCGGCTCGGCACTCGGAAAAATCTCGCCGAAAAACCTGCGCATTACCGGCGACGCGCACAGTGGCGACGCGATTATCTTTCTTGCTTCGAGTGGCGTGCAGACTAACGGACTCAGCCTTTGCCGGCTCATCGCGGAAAAAGCCCCGCAAGGTTACCAGACGCCCATCGGCGACGGACGCACTTATGGCGAGGCGCTGCTCGCACCGTCAGTGATTTACGTGGCGTTCGTGCGCGAATGCCAGCAGCGCGGATTGAAGCTGAACTATCTGGCGCACGTCACCGGCCATGGCTGGCGCAAGCTCATGCGACTCGAGGAGCCGTTTGTTTATGAAATCACCAACGTCCGCCCACCGGGTGCGCTTTTCGATTTCATGATGCGCTCTGGCCCGATCGACCGGCGCGAAGCTTACGCGACGTTCAACATGGGCGTGGGCTTTGCGGCTTGCGTCGCGGACCGGGACGCCGAAGCAACGCTCGCCGCCGCGAAGGCGGCCGGCTACGACGCGTGGTTGGCCGGCCGCGTAAAAAAACAAGGCAGCCGCAAAGCCGTCGTCGTGCCATCACTTGGCCTCGAGTTCGAGGGCGACACGCTGCAATTGAGGTAGAGCGGTGAAATGACGAATGGCGAATTCCGAATGACGAGTGAGCCGTGATCTGGTCCGTTGTCTCTCGCAGAGACACAAATACGCAGAGTGGCGGGTCAATTTAAGGAGGAAACCCGGATGACGGAAAATTAAGTTTGGGGCATTCGGAACTCGTCATTCTGGCTTCGTCATTCTATATTCGTGCATGGAAAAACGTCGCTTCACCGAACTCGGCCTCTCGCCGGAACTACTCAAAGCCGTCGATAAGATGGGTTTTGAGGAAGCCGCTCCAATCCAGGCGGCGGTGATTCCCGCGATTCTCGCCGGGCGCGATGTGGTCGGGCAGTCGTCCACCGGCTCGGGCAAGACGGCCGCCTTTGCGATTCCGGCGATCGAAAAGGTCGATCCGCAGCTGCGCGCCGTGCAGGTGTTGATCCTTTGCCCCACGCGCGAACTCGCGGTGCAGGTGGCGGAGGAGGCGGCGAAACTTTCACTTTTCAAAAAGGGCGTGCAGGCCGTGCCGATTTACGGTGGACAAAGCTACGAGCGGCAGTTCCGCGCGCTCGCCGCGGGCGCGCAGGTCGTCATCGGCACGCCCGGCCGGGTGATGGACCACATGGAGCGCGGCACATTGAAGCTCAATGCGCTCAAGTTTGTCGTGCTCGACGAGGCCGACCGGATGCTCGACATGGGATTTCGCGACGACATCGAGCACATCCTCAAGGCGGTGCCGAAGGAGCGCCAGTTGCTGTTTTTTTCCGCCACCATGCCGCACGCGATCCAGGAGATCATCCGCCGCTATGCGCGCGACCCGGCGTGGATCAATATCGAGGCGATCGCGCAAAACGCCCCGCAGGTCGAGCAGGTTTACTTCGAGGTGGAGCGCCGCTCGAAGATCGAGGCGCTCACGCGGATCATCGACGTGAACGATTTTCGCTACGGACTCATTTTTTGCAGCACGAAGATCATGGTCGACGAGCTCGAGGAGCACCTGCATGCGCGCGGCTATGCGGTGGACCGGCTGCACGGCGACATCACCCAGGCGCAGCGCAACCGCGTGCTGGAAAAATTCCGCAACCGCGGCTTCGAGTTCCTGGTGGCGACCGACGTCGCGGCCCGCGGGCTCGACATCGACGACCTCGAGGTCGTTTTCAACTATGACCTGCCGAACGACGCCGAGGATTACACGCACCGCATCGGCCGCACCGGCCGCGCGGGAAAAACGGGAAAAGCCTTCACGTTCGTCTCCGGCCGCGAGCTCTACAAACTGCAGGGCATGGTACGATTCGCGAAACTGAAAATCAGGCGCGAAACCATTCCGTCGCTCGACCAGGTCGAGGAGGCGCGCACCAACGTGTTTTTTGAAAAAATCCGCGCGACACTCGAGGCGAAGCAATTCCAGTCACATGATCGCATGATCGACCGGCTCCTCGACCAGGGCTATGCGAGCACGGATATCTGCTCGGCGTTGATCCATTTATTGCAGGGACAGACATCGACGAAAGCCGAAAAGAAAAAATCTCCCGCCGCGGCCATGGCGCCGCCGGCCCGGGAGAAGCCGGCGTTTTACGAAAAGATCGCGGTTCGCGAAAAGCCGGTGGAGCTGAGCCCGGTGGACCCGGATGAACGGACCGAACCGGATTTCGAAGACGAGCATCCGGCCAAGAAATCGAAATACGAGCGCCAGCCGCGCACCGGTCGCGAGCCGGGCATGACGACGGTATTTCTCAATGTCGGCCGCAAGCAACTCGTCACGCCGGCGGACATTGTGGGTAAGATCGCGGGGGTGACGCGCCTGCCGGCGGACATCGTGGGGGCGATCGACATTCATCAACGCCACTCGCTCGTCGATGTGGCGGAAGCGCACGCGGGGCTGGTCGTGAAAAAACTCGCCGGCATCCGGGTGAAAGGGCAGGTGCTCTCACCCACGCTGGCCGGCGCGGAGACCGGCGGCGATACGCCGAATGACCAATGACGAATCCCGAATGACGAATGGCGAATGATTATTGCCTTAAAGTCTCTCGCAGTGACGCCAAGACGCAGAGCCCGGATAAATTTAATTAGGAAGCCATGAATCCAGGAGAATAAAGATTCCGAAGTCCTAGTTTCTTGGATGCCTAGAGCGTTTTCAATTTAATTGATCCTATCGGCAGGTCTTTGCGACACCTCCTTTATTTTGTCATTCCGAGACCCTCAGCAAGCCGCGCGAGGAATCTGCTGTTCTTGTCGATTTAAATTTCGGAGATTCCTCGCACGGCTCGGAATGACAATTTCACCAATCATGGGTTTGTCTAAACCAAAATGCGCTAGGTTTTTCTGGAATTGGAATTTTAATCTTAATTTTTTTGGCGTTTGCCGTGTCCTCCAAAGCTCGAAGAGCGACGGAGGAGCCATTGGCCTTTGTGATTTGCGCGCCGCGCGCGCATTTCCAAATTGTAACATGGCCAGCCTGTGGTGCCGCTTGACAGGTATCCACGGTGAGGTTACCCGAAGACCCATTATGGAGGCCGTTCTAGAACAGCCTGTGCTCGTGCTCAACCGCCTCTGGCAGGCGGTCAACGTCATTGGCGCGCGTCGCGCCTTTGCGCTGCTGGTGCGCGGCCACGCGAGCGTGGTCCACCACCATGACGACGATTTTCGCGTGTTCTCGATCATGGACTGGATCGATTTCTCTCAGCACAACCCGCCGATGACGGATATGGAGACGGTGCACACGCCGAGCCGGACGATCCGTCTGCCGCGCGTGATCCTGCTCACGTTTTTCGACAAGCTGCCGTGCAAGGAACTGAAGCTCACGCGCAACAATGTCTTCGAGCGCGACAAGAACGCGTGTCAGTATTGCGGAAAACATTTTGCGCGCGAGGATCTGAACCTCGACCACGTCATTCCGCGCCACTCCGGCGGACGGACGACCTGGGAAAACATCGTATGTTCATGCGTATCCTGTAACTCGAGAAAGGCCAACCGCCTGCCGCACGAGGCGCATATGCGGCTCATCCGCAAGCCGGTGCGGCCGAAGTGGCGGCCGGTCATCTCGCTCGTGCTCGGCAAGCAACATTGCGAGATGTGGAAAGATTTTCTCGATATCGCTTACTGGAACGTCGAACTGGACGAGTGAGGCGGCGGCGCGGTGCGCCGAACATCCAACACCCAACATCGAACGCCCAACGCCCAAGTCGAAAACTTTATGCGGCACTCGACCTACTTAACGCTAGGGCATTTTCGATTTAATTGGCCCCATCGGCCTGCCATTGAGACAGATCCTTTATTTTGTCATTCCGAGCCGTGCGAGGAATCTCTGCCGTTCTTGTCGATTCAATTTCGGAGATTCCTCGCACGGCTCGGAATGACAATTTTGCGCGTCATGGGTCTATTTGAACCGAAAATGCTCTAGCCTCATCGTTTACCCCATGCTGACGAATCTTGTGATGACACTCATCGGGGCGGATCAGCCCGGGCTGGTACAACTGGTCGCCGCCCGTGTGGCCGACCACGGTGGCAACTGGCTGGAGAGCCGCATGAGCCGTCTCGGCGGCCAGTTTGCGGGCATAGTGCGCGTGGAGGTGCCGGCTGACCGGGCCGACCAACTTGTGCGCGCATTGCAGCAGCTCGAGGCCGATGGCCTGCGTATCATCGTTCAGGCTGAACCCGGCCCGGCGCCAAAGGCTGGCGGTGCGCTGGCCACGCTCGAAATCGTGGGGCTGGACCGGCCGGGCATCCTGCGCGGCATCTCGGCTGCGCTCGCCGCCCACCGGGTGAACGTGGAAGAGCTCGCTTCCGAGTGCGTGAGCTCGCCGATGGGCGGTGGGCTGCTGTTTCAGGCTCGTGCCACCGTGCTCGTGCCGGAGAAGGCAAGCCTCGCGGCCTTGCGGGCCGACCTGGAAAAAATCGCGGCCGACTTGATGGTCGACTTGAAGCTGCAACCAACGGCGGCGAAGCGGCAGTGAGTTCGAGAACTAATGTGGGGCGGGTGCCCTCACCCGCCATTACGCTCCATGCGGGGTGAGGGCACCCCGCCCACAACCAGACAAGACTCATCGTCAGCTTGGTCGCAGCGGATTTCTCCGCATCAAGAGAAGGATGGTCAGGGCCATCGCAATGTCACCAAAGGCGATGAAAGCGCGGATGGGCATGGGCAGTTTTTTCAGTGCGACGATGGCGAACAGGGCGCAGGCGATGAGCATCACGACGGTGAGGCCGAGCATGACGCGTTGGCGTTGTCCAGGTGCGGGTGGCATGGTCTCGGTTAAGGGAGTTGGAAAGGCGCTCCCTTGTTAATTCTTTGCGAGCGGGAGGGTGAGGCGCATGGTCGTGCCGGCGGGACTGGTGGAGACGAGCGCGATGTCGCCGCCGTGACTGAGCATGATGCGCTTGGCGATGGCGAGACCGAGGCCGGTGCCGCCGGGGCGGCCGGAGAGAAATGAATCGAAGACGTGCTCGTGAAGCTCGGCGGGGATGCCGGTGCCGGTGTCGGTCACGTCGATGAACACATGGTGTCCGTCGCCGTCGCAACGCACCGTGATGGTTCCGCCAATAGGCATGGCCTGGGTGGAGTTGAGCACGAGGTTGAGCAGCACCTGTTGGAGCTGGCCCTTTTGCACATCGACGATGGTCGGGCGCGGCGGCGGATCGAAGCGGAGATGGATTTTGCCCTGGGCGACCTTGAGGCGGACGAGCATGAGCGTGTCGGTGACGATGTCGGTGACCGACCAGCGCGAATGGAGCGAGGCGGGAGCCTTGGCGAAATTGAGCACGCGCGTGACGATGGCTTCGAGTTGGTCGAGTTTTTCGCGGATCAGGCGTTCGTCGGTGCGGCGCGGGTCGCTTTCGGCGAACTCGAGCCCGAGCGCGCCAAAGAGAAGCTTGATTACCGTGAGCGGATTGCGGATTTCGTGGGCGATCTCGGCGGCGAGCAGGCCGAGAGTGGTGAGCTGCTCGTTCTTGCGGAGGGATTCCTCGCTGTGAAAAACGCGCGAATAGAGGCGGGCGTTTTGCAGCGCGACGGTGGCGAGGCTGGCGAGCGCGGCGGCGAGGCGCTTTTCGTCGTTGTTGAAGCGGTGGATATGCCCGGTGAAAATGGCGAGCGCCCCGAGCGCATCGCCTTCGACGAGCATGGGTGTGACGAGCACGGAATGGAGCTCGGCATCGCGCGGCAGGTCGATGACGTCCAGGAATTCGGGCGACTGGATGTTGGCAAACTCGACCTGTTTGCGGGTGGCGAAGGCGGAGGCGACGAGGCAGGAGTCAAGCGGGAGATCGTCGGATTGATGGGGGCCGCTGTGCGGCGTGGAGGCGGGGCTGTAAAGCGCGGCGAGGCGGACGGTTTTGCGCGCGGTGTTGTAGAGATAGAGCGCGCAGGCGCGGGCCTGGATGATTTTGCACGTCTCCCGTGTGACGGTCTCGAAGAGTTCCTGTTGCTCGAGTTTGGTGACGAGGGACTGGCCGATGGTGATGAGCGTCTCGAGCTGGCGGGCCTTGCCTTTGAGCTGATAGAGTTGCCACAGGCGTTGCATGACGGCGGAGGCCTCGGCGGTGAAGAGGACAAGCTGTTCGAGGCTGGCGGGCGCGAAGGCAGCCAAGGTATCGCTGTCAACATTGATGACGCCAAAGGTCTGGCCATGGTCATCGATCATGGGCGCGGCCATTTCGCAGCGCACTGCCGCACGCATGCTCACATAGCGTGGATCGATGGTGACATTGGGGACAAGCTGCGGCCGTCCGTGGAATGCGACCCAACCGGTGATACCCTGGCCGAGGCGCAGGGCCGATTCCTTGTTATCGTCCGGCAGGCCTTGCTGGACTTCGACTTCAAGGCGGCCGGTATCGGGATTGAGCAGGGCGATGGAGCCGCTGGAGGCGTCGAAATAGGCGATGATCTCGGCCAGGATGGCGCGAAGGGCGGCGCTCGCGTCCTCGGTTTTGCCGAGGAGCGAGCTGATGTTGTAAAGCGCAGCGAGGGTGCGCGGGTCGTTCGCCGTTGGCATAAAGCTGGCGAACGCTAGAACCTCACAGTGGGGCGAGGCAAACTTTGTTCGGACTTGGGTGGGAGCGGCTTTACCAAAATGGTAGGTCGGGCTTTACGCCCGACATTCGCCTTTGCCCCGTTCGACAGGCTCAGGGCTACGACAGACAAGTGTCGGGGAAAAACCCCGACCTACAATCGTGCGCACAAACTGGCTCCACTGTTTTTGGCTATTTCGCGATGGCCGCGGGTACCTCGGCCGGAGCGATGATTTTGCCAAGTTCGTCGCGCAAGGCGTGGAGGCGGCCAGTGTCCTCGGTGGGTTCCTTATTGGCGCTCTCGATATAGAATGTGTCGATGGCGACGCCGCGCTCGGTCCCGATGCGCGCGAAGGTAATGTCGAAGCCGTGGTCGTAGATGGCCTTGGCCAAGCGGTAAAGGAGGCCGATCTGGTCGTAGGCCTGGACCTCGACGATGGTGCGCTGCATCGAGAGTTCATGGTAAACATCGACCGTGGGCGGGAACGAGGCGTGCAGCGAGTTGTCGGTGCCCCCAAAATGGTTGGCCGCCTTTTTCGCTTGGGCGAGGATCTCAGGATAAAGGTCCTTGTTTTGGACGAGCGCAGCCTCGACGTTGCGGGAAAAGGCGTCCATGGCGCTCTGGTTTTGCACGACGCCGCGGCCGGGTTCGACCACGTGGAAGGTGTCGATGGCGATGTGGTCGGCGCGCGAGAGGACTTTGGCCCCGAGGATGTTGAGGCCGGCCACGCTGAAGGCGCCGGCGAGCTTGTAAAAGAGCCCGGCGCGA
>Ga0210395_10001097_pt1 | contig 21006 bp, 21 predicted proteins | sample IncBWH4OmetaG_FD_150861 | JGI IMG/M metagenome (GOLD analysis project Ga0210395, IMG submission 150861) | Forest soil microbial communities from Barre Woods Harvard Forest LTER site, Petersham, Massachusetts, United States - Inc-BW-H-4-O ...
AAAGATCACCTTCACGGCGGCCTATTGCGAGATCGAGGCGACCTACCTGGTGCCGAAGGGTTCAGCCCTGCAAAGCATTGCCGACGTCGATCGCGCCGGCGTGCGCATCACGGTGCGACGCGGCGCGGCTTACGATCTCTGGCTCGAGCGCAACATCAAGCACGCCACCGTGTTGCGGTCGGACAGCGCCGACGGCCCCCTCAACCAATTCATCGCCGAGGGGCTTGAAGCCTATGCGGCGCTAAAACCTGCGCTGCTGACGGACATCGAGAAGGTGCCGGGCAGCAAAATCTTGCCGGGCAACTTCATGACGGTGCAGCAAGCCATCGGCACGGCAAAGCCGAATACCGCCGGCGCCAAGTTTCTGAGTGAATTCGTCGATGAGGCCAAGCGTTCAGGCCTGGTAGCGCGCCTGATCGAGAAACACCACGTCAAAGGCCTGTCGGTCGCGGCATAGCGTCTACACGGCCTAAATACTCGCAACCGTCTTGAGCCGCGCCCGCGGGTGAATTTCCGACTGCGCCATGACGCTGGTCTGGGCGCGGAAGCGCTCGATGATGCCGCGCACGAACGGCCGGATGCCGGGCGAGGTGACCAGCACCGGCGCCTCGCCGTCGCGCGCCGCCTGTTCGAATTTTTCCCGCACCAGGTTGATGAACTCGGTGAGCCGCGACGGCTGCATGGCGAGGCTGCGGTCGTCGCCCTGGCCGACGATCGATTCGGCAAACGCCTGCTCCCATCGGGCGGTGAGCGCGATGATCGGCAGGTGGCCGGCGCCGGTGGTGTGCTGGGCGCAGAGCTGGCGGGCGAGGCGGGCGCGAACATGCTCGGCCAGCATCGCCGGATTGCGCGTCGTGCCCAGCCCATCGGCGATGCCTTCGAGGATGGTGGCCAGATCGCGGATCGACACCCGCTCGGCGAGCAGGATTTGCAGCACCCGCTGGATGCCCGAAATGGTGATCAGCGACGGCACGATGTCCTTGATCAGTTCGCTTTGCTCCTTCGGCAGTTCCTTGATCAGTTTCTGCACCTCGCCGTAGGACAACAATTCCGACATGTTGGCCTTGATCAGCTCGGTGAGGTGGGTGGCCAGCACGGTCGCTGCATCGACCACGGTGTAGCCCTTGACGGAGGCTTCTTCCTTCAGCGCGGCGTCGATCCAGGTGGCGGGCAAACCAAATGTCGGCTCTGTGGTGTGCACGCCGGGCAGCGTCACCTGATTGCCGGCCGGATCCATGACCATGTACTGGCCGTGCCACACTTTCCCGGTGCCGGCCTCGACCTCCTTGATCTTGATGACATAGCTGTTGGCGTCGAGCTGGACGTTGTCGAGGATGCGCACCGCGGGCATGACGAAGCCCATCTCGATCGCCAGCGACCGGCGTAGCGCCTTGATCTGCTCGGTCAGGCGGTCGGAACCGTCGGGCGCGTTGACCAGCGGCAACAGCGCGTAGCCGAGCTCGATCTTGAGATCGTCCATCTTGAGCGCCGCCGACATCGGCTCTTCCACGGGCGCGGCCTGCGCGACCTCGGTTTTCTTGGTCTCGGCGGCGATCGCCAGCTTGTTGCGGCGGTTGATCGTGTGAGCGAGAGCCGCCGTGCCGCCGCCCAGTATCAGGAATGGGATCATCGGGATGCCGGGCAAAAGCGACATCACCATCATGACAGCGGCCGACATGCCGAGCGCCTTGGGGTAGCTGGAGAGCTGGCTGAGCAGCGCCTTGTCGGCGGCGCCGGTCACGCCGGCCTTCGACACCAACAGGCCGGCGGAGATCGACACGATCAGCGCCGGTACTTGGGTGACCAGGCCGTCGCCGACGGTCAAGAGCGTGTAGGCATGCGCGGCGTCGGCAAAACTCAAATTCTGCTGCAGGATGCCGATGATCATGCCGCCGATGACGTTGATCAAAACCACCAGCAGCCCGGCAATGGCGTCGCCGCGGACGAATTTCGAGGCGCCGTCCATGGCGCCGAAGAAGCCGGATTCGTCTTCCAGGTTCTTGCGCCGGCGCCGCGCTTCCTTCTCGTCGATCAGGCCGGCGGAGAGATCGGCGTCGATCGCCATCTGCTTGCCGGGCATGGCGTCCAAGTGGAAGCGGGCGGCGACTTCGGCGATGCGGCCCGAGCCCTTGGTGATGACCACGAAATTCACGATCACCAGGATCGTGAACACGATGATGCCGATGACGAAATTGCCGCCCATGACGAAGCCGCCGAACGCCTCGATGACATGGCCGGCGGCGGCGGTGCCCTCGTGGCCGTGGGCGAGGATGAGCCGGGTCGAGGCGAGATTGAGCGCCAGCCGCAGCATGGTCGCGATCAACAGCACCGTCGGGAAAGCGGAGAATTCCAGCGGCGCCTGGATGAACAGCGACGTCATCAGGATCAGCACCGAGAACGTGATCGAGATGGCGAGCGAGAAATCGAGCAACAGCGCCGGCAAAGGTAGAATGAGGACGACCAGGATCGCCATCATGGCGACGGCGAGCCCGATGTCGCTCCTTCTCAGCATGGTGCCGAGGTCGACAAGGCGCGATAGCGCCGTCTCTCCGCGCTCGGCCGATATTGTGTCGGTCATGCCGGTCGATCGATTCCGTCGGTCGCGCGGCTCAAAGCTGTGCGCAGCGGCTGGTGGGCCACCGGCACGAATGAATGGAGCCGCGCTCGCGTCCAAGGCTGGCCTCGAAGAGTGCGGTGGAAAGGGATACGCCTCCCAGGCAAAATGTGCCGGGTATATGGTTACTGAGGGGTTAATATCGGCGCAGCTTTTGCGCCTGAAAGCGTCATAAGGATCGAACGGCCGTGAAAAATCGCTTTGCGCTCTGCGCCGCCGTGCTTGCGGTGGCGACCACCGCCGCCATGGTTACGGCAGCCATGGTTACGGCAGCCATGGTTACGGCAGCCATGGCCGATGGGATCGACCCCGGCTTGTGGAAAGTCATCACCCGCACCGAAACCGGCGGCGTGATCGGGCCGCCGCACGAGAGCTTGAAATGCCTGACGGCCGACCAGACCCACGACCTGACCACGACATTTACGCCGGTGCCGAACACGGTGAATTCCGTATGTGCGCCGATCGAACACGATCTCGCCGGCGACAAGCTGACCTGGCGGCTCACCTGCAAAGGCCAGCTCGACATGGAACTGACCGGCGATTTCACCTTCGACAGCCCGCACCACTATTCGGCGACGGTGCAGACCAAGGCGCAGATGGCGGGCATGACCATGGTCGATTCGCGAAATATGCTCGAGGGGCAGTGGGTGTCGGAGTGTCCGAAGTAGGACTGCCACGTTGACATGCTGAAGCTTTGTCTGATCCTCGCCGCCGTCTTCGGCGCCCAAGTCGCGCTCGCCCAAGAGCGCCCCCCAGAGCGCACCCAAGAGCGCACCCAAGAGCGGCCCACGGCCTTCGTCGATGCCGCGACCGTCGTGCCGGGGCTGATCGCCGATATGCGCTATGCCGGCTCCCATAACTTTGTCGGCCGGCCGATCGACGGCTACGAAGCGCCGCGTTGTCTGCTCAGCCAAGCCGCCGCCGCGGCGCTGGCCGAGGTGGCGCGCGACGTGGCGCCGCGCGGCCTGCACATCAAGGTGTTCGACTGCTACCGCCCGACGCGCGCGGTGATGAATTTCGTGCGCTGGGCGCGCGACCTCAAAGACACCGCCGGCAAGGCCGAATTCTATCCCGACGTCGACAAGCGCACGCTGTTCCGCGACGGCTATATCGCCTCGCAGTCCGGCCATTCGCGTGGCTCGACCATCGACATGACATTGGCGAACGACGATGGCCGCGAGCTCGACATGGGTACGCCGTTCGACTTCTTCAGCCCGAAATCATCGCCCGCTGATCCGACCGTCACGCCCGAACAACACGCCAACCGCATGCTGCTCGCGGCGGCGATGCGGCGGCACGGCTTTCGGCCTTACGACAAGGAGTGGTGGCACTTCACGCTGCGCGGCGAGCCGTTCCCGGAGACGTATTTCGATTTTCCGGTGCGATAATCCCGCAGGTCTCAAGATCCCGATTTCAGCAGGTCGCGCAGCATCGGATAGAACTGCACCCAGACGTTATCCACCAACCCGTTCTTTTTGTGACAGACTTCGCAATTGTCGTCGGGCTGTGCCACCGCAGTCGCTCCGGGCTTCGAAATGTCCGGGAACATGTAATAGGCCCAGATCGTCTTCTCGCCGTTCGGTCCGGGTGGGCGGGCCGAGTTCTTCACCGCTACAAGCGCGCCCTGCTGATCGCCATCGAAGTAGCCTTTGGCCAGAATGTTATGTGGCTCTTTTTGGGAAGCCCCGTAGATATCGATCACCAGCATCGTGGGATCCGGGAATGCCGTCTTGGAGGTGCGGAAGCCGGCATAGCCGTCCGGCGTGATGTAGACATTGTGGAACGCGTTTTGCGGCCCAGGCGCGTTGGCGTGGGCGGTCAAGCCCTCGCCCTTGTATTGCAGTCCGTAGTTGGAGCCGACGAACATCCAGCTGGTTCTAAACCCGTCCGGGAAAATCAATTTGTCGCCGGAATATTTCGGCACGTTGGGCGATTGCGCCAGCGCCGACTGAGCGAACGCGATGGCAATGAATAGCGCTAGAGCGGACATGATTCGGTTGCAGTGCATATTGATCCACCTGGCTTTGTCGTCGCTGGGCGCGCGCGACTAGAGATAGTATTTATGCGCAGCCGGTCGCCAAAGTTCAATGGGCTTCAACTCTTCACAGCCCCAGATAAAACTTCTTGATCAAATCGTTGTTGTTGAGCTCGTCCATCGAACGGCCCTCGAAGGCGATCTTGCCGTGGACGATGACATAGCCGCGGTCGGCGATGCGGATGGCCTGGGTGAAATTCTGCTCGGCCATCAGCACCGTGAGCTGGTAGCGTTGTTTCATCTCGTTGATGGCGTCGATGGTGCGGCTGACCAGGATCGGCGCCAGGCCGACCGAGGGCTCGTCGACCAGGAGGATTTTCGGCGCCAGCATCAGCGCGCGGCCGAACGCCACCATCTGCTGCTCGCCGCCCGAGAGGCTGCCGGCAAGCTGGCCGCGGCGCTCGGCGAGGCGGGGAAAGGTCTCGTAGCAGACCGCCATGTTGCGCGTGAGCTCGCGGCGCGCCGCGCTGCGGTAGGCGCCAAGCAGGAGGTTCTCCTCGACCGTCAATTTCGGAAACAGCCGGCGCCCCTCCGGCACGAGCGCAATGCCGAGATCGACGATTTCCTCGGTGGTGCGGCCGACCAGATCGTGATGGATGCCGTCGATTTCGGCGACGATGCTGCCGGCGCTCGGCCGCACTATCCCCATGATGCACTTCATCAGCGTCGACTTGCCGTTGCCGTTGGTGCCGAGCAGCACCACGGTCTCGCCGCCGCTGACCTTGAACGACACGTCATCGATCACGCGCACCGCGCCGTAGGCGGCGTCAATGCCGGAGATGGTGAGGCTGCTAGCCAAGGTAGGCTTTCTCCACGTCCGGGTTGCGCATCACCTCGTCGGGCGGGCCGTCGGCGATCTTGCGTCCGGAGACCAGCACGACGAGGCGCCGCGAAAAGCTCATCACCGCGCGCATGATGTGCTCGATGAGGATGATGGTGACGCCTTTTTCGTTCAAGCGCACCAGCAGCGCCAATATTTCCTCGACTTCCGAATGGGTGAGACCAGCCATCGATTCGTCGGCGATCAAAAGTTTCGGCTCCGCCGCCATGGCACGCGCCAGTTCGAGCTTGCGCATCTCGACCTGGGTGAGGTCGCGCGGCAAATGCCGGGCCTTGTTGTCCAGGCCGACCTCGCGCAACAGGTCGGTGCATCGCGCTTCGACGTCGCTTGCGGAACTACCGGCGCCGCGTGACGCCACCGCGTAGAGCAGCGGAATGCGGATATTGTCGAGGAGGCTCAGACTGACGAACGGCCGCGGCAATTGAAAGCTGCGGGAGAGCCCCATGCGCGTGCGTTGATGCGCGGCGAGGCCGTCGACGGCGCGGCCATCGAAACGCACGGAACCTTGTTCGTTCTGCAGCGTGCCGCAGATGCAATTGACCAGCGTGCTCTTGCCCGAGCCGTTCGGGCCGATCAGGCCGAGGCGCTCGCCGGCCGGCACGCTGAGCGAGATGTTCTCCAGCGCGACGAAGCCGCCGAAGCGTTTGCTTAAGCTCTCGACTTCGAGCAGGTTGATCATGCTGCTGCCGGTCATGGCACCGATCCCGGCGCATCGGTCTCGACGCGGCGGCGGCCGACGAAATCGTCCGGCTTGCGCTGCCAATAGGTGTGAACGATGCCGATGACGCCATTGGGCGCGACGATGACGAAGACGACGAGGATGACGCCGACCAGCAGCAGATTGACGGCCGACGAAATCGTCACCGTCGCGATCTGTTGCAACGAGCCGAGCAAGATCGTGCCGATCAGCGGGCCGACCCAGCTCGTGGTGCCGCCGATCAGCGGCATGGCGATCGAGTTGACGGCGTAATCCAGGCCGAACGTCGACGACGGTTGCAGATAGCCGATGTAATAGGGGAACGGCGCGCCCGCCATGCCCATCAGCGCGCCGGAAATCGTGGTCGCGATCAGCTTCAATTTCAGCGTCGGCACGCCGGAGGCTTCCGCCGCCAATTCGTCGTCGCGGATGGTGGCAAAGCCGTAACCGAGTCGCGAGCGCTCGATCAGCCGCGCGATCACCAGCGCCGCCACCGCCAGGAGCAGCATGACCAGGAACAGATATTTGATGTAGGAGCCGATCAGCGGCACTTCCTCCGGGCGCAGGATATAGGCGCCGCGCGAGCCGCCGACGAAATCCCAGTTGACGATCAGCGTCTGCAACACCACGGCAAGCGCCAACGTGGCGATGGCGAAGAACGCGCCGCGCAGCCGCAGCGTCAAATAGCCCATGCCGAAGCCGACAACGCCGGACACCACGCCGCCGACCAGCATCAGCACCGGCATCGGCACGATATGCGGCAGGTCGTTGGCGCCCATCAGCTTGTAGATCGCTACCGTCGAATAGGCGCCGAGCGCGAAGAACGCGGCGGAGCCGAAATTCACATAGCCGCAATAGCCGCCGAGGATGTTCCAGGCGGTCGAGAGCACGACATATTGCAAGATCACGTAGCCGGCGAAGAACACGTAATCGTTGCCGACCGCGACGGCGCCGGCGAAGACGGCCGCCGCGACCGCGAGGCAGATGGCGAGGAAGAGCGGCGTGCGCACGGTCAGCGTCCCAACAGGCCGGCCGGCCGCACCGCCAGCGTCAGCAACAGGAAGCCAAACGACACGGCGGGCGCCCAGGATGGGCCGTAAAAGGTCGACGTCAGGCTTTCGACCACGCCGATCAGCATTGCGGCGATCACGGCGCCCGGCAGGCTGCCCATGCCGCCGAGCACGCAGATCGCAAAAACGCGGCCGATATATTCACGCCCGACCGATGGTTCGACCGGCTGGATGATGATGAGAAACGCGCCCGCGAGCGACGCGGTGGCGATCGAAATGCCGAAGGCGATGCGTTTGATGCGGATCGGATCGATCGCCATCAGCCGCAACGCCAGCTGGTCCTGCGCCACCGCCATGATGGCGCGGCCGATGAAGGTGCGGGTGAGCACGAGTTGCAGGCCTGCGATCAGCAACAGCGACACCACGCACGGCACCAGCATGCGCAGCGGCATGCCGATCACGCCGAAATGCAAGGTCGGCCCGATATAGGGCGCTTCGACGTAGCGGTAGTCGACGCCGAAATAGAGCACGAGAGAGACTTCAGTGATGAATAGCAGGCCGAAGAAAAAGGCCAGCCCGCGCAGCGATTCCTGGCCGCGCTTTTCGAACGATACGTAATAGATCTGATAGATGCCGGCGCCGAGCACGTAAAACGCCGGCGTCGCGATGATGGCGGTGAGAATCGGATCGATGCCTAGCGTCGCGTTGACGATATAGGCGACGTAGGAGCCGAGAATGATGAAGGCGGGATGTGCGATATTGACGATGTCGAGAATGCCGAACGACAGCGATACGCCCGACGTGACGGCGGCATAGAAGCCGCCGATCAGGATGCCGGAAACGACGGCATTGATGAGCAGATCGAACGAAAAAATCATTACTCAGCCACTCAGCCCCAGATGAGTGTGCAGGAAGCACCACGGCTTGGCTATAACACCTCTCCCGCCCCAGGGGAGAGGCCATTTCGCGCGAGCGTGCTTAAGCCGCGGCGCGGACCTTATCGGGTATGGCGAGCGGCTTGTTGGCGCCGTCGACGTATTCGATGGTCATGAAGACCATCTCCTTGTCGCCGAGATTTTCCAGGTCGTGGACCTTGAATTCGCCCGCCCCATAGGTCTCGTGGCGGGTCTCGCCGGGCCGGTAGGTATATTCGACGGTGGTGCCGTCGTGGATGTGCTGGCGGCCGCGCCCGCCCGAGACAGAGGTCCAGAAATAGTCGAGCACATGGCGGTGGAAGCCGATCCGCTCGCCCGGCGCCAGCCGGATGATCCAGACCCGGACCTTTTCGTTCTCCGAAAGCAGCGTGGAGCCGACACAGCCGTTATTATTCGCTTTCTCGCGCTCGAATTCGGCGGCAATCGCCGGCGGCCATGCCGTGGTGTCGGCGCGGTCCGTCTTCTTATCCAGCATTGTCAGGGCCATAGCGTTCCTCCGGGGAATGTAGTCACAATATAGAAAACCTTTGCGGCTTGGGAAATAGGCTCAGGGAAAAGCGGGATTCATGGCGAAACAACGCCGCGCGCTGGTCATCGGCGGCTCGATGAGCGGGCTTTTGGCCGGCATCATGCTGCATCGGCACGGCTGGGAGGTCGAGATTTTCGAGCGGGTCGGCAGCGAGCTTGCCGGCCGCGGCGCCGGCATCGTCGCGCAGGCCGAATTGATCGCGCGGCTCGACGCGCTCGGGCTCGATACAAGCGATCTCGGCGTTGCCATGACCACGCGCAAAATCCTCGATCGCGACGGCCGCACCACCGCCACCATCGCCTGCCCGCAGGTGCTGACCGCCTGGGAGCGCGTCTACCGCGTGCTGCGCGATGCGTTCCCGCCGCAGCTTTATCATCGCGGCCTCGGTCTGGTCGGCTTCGAGCAATCCGCGACAGGCGTGCGCGCGCAATTGAGCGACGGCCGCGCGGTGGAAGCCGACGTTCTCATCGGCGCCGACGGATTGCGTTCGACGGTGCGGCAGCAATGCCTGCCCGATGTCGCGCCGCTCTATGCCGGCTATGTGGCGTGGCGCGCGCTGTTGCCCGAGCGCGCCATCCCGCCGGCGATCCATCGCGAAATGTTCGAGCTGATGACGTTCTGCCTGCCGCCCGGCGAGCAATGTCTCGGCTACCCGGTTGCCGGCCCCGACAACGAGCTGCGCCTCGGCCAGCGCCGTTACAATGTGGTGTGGTACCGGCCAGCGGATGAGGCCACCGAGTTGCCGTGGCTCCTCACCGACGACAAAGGCGTCACCCATTCGATTTCGATCCCGCCGCCGCTGATCCGCCGCGATCCGATCGCGGCGATGCGGGCGGCGGCCGAGCGATTGCTGGCGCCGCAATTCCGCGCCATCGTCCGCCTGATCGACGAGCCGATCTTGCAACCGATCTACGATCTGGAAAGCCCGCGGCTGGCCTTCGGCCGGGTCGCCATTCTCGGCGACGCGGCCTTCGTGGCGCGGCCCCACGTCGCCGCCGGTGTCTCCAAGGCCGCCGACGATGCGGCGGCGCTGGCGCAAGCGCTCGACGGCGACGACGTCGAAACCGCGCTGCATGCCTTCGAGGCGCGGCGGCTGCCGCAGGGACGCAAGATCATCGAGCGCGCGCGCCACCTCGGTGCCTACCTGCAAGCAACGCAAACCGCCGAAGAGCGCGCCCGCTCCGAGCGCCACAGCATTCCCGAAGCCGTGCTCGCCGAAACCGCGGTGCTGGATTTCCTGCACGCCTGAGCAGGGCGCCTGCTAGCGATTGGGACGAGGCTGAAACGGAAATCTGCCGCTCATCGGTATTGTAGTTTTATGTTTCTTTTTTCGCGCTGCATCTTGGCAGTTCTGGAATTTCATTCTAATTGACCCCACCTGGGCTCATGGGTGGTGAAGATTTCGATGCTTGAAGTTGCACATTCCAGCACGGTGCGGGCGGAGCAGCCCCGCAGCGGCACCAAACGAAGCGTCCATGCTGCGCCGGCCAAGGATCGCGAAATATTCGCAACCATCGCCGACGGAATTGTGGAACGCTTTCCCGCGCTCGATCTGTTTGAGCGCCTGGTGGCGATCCGCGCCGAAATCCCAGGCCGCCTGGTGTTCACGACAAGCTTCGGACTTGAGGACCAGGCCATTGCGCACGCGATCTTCGCGCAGGCTCTGGCGATCGATGTCGCGACGCTCGATACCGGTAGGCTATTTCCGGAAACCTACGAAGTCTGGGCACAGACCGAGCGGCGCTATGGCGTCCGCGTCCTGGCCTTCGCGCCCGAACACAATGCCCTCGAAGCCTTGATCGCCGGACAAGGCATCGATGGATTCCGCTCCTCCATCGAGGCCCGCCTCGACTGTTGCGCCGTTCGCAAGGTCGTGCCGCTGGCGCGGGCGCTCGACGGCAGTGCCGCCTGGATCACCGGGCTGCGCGCCGATCAATCCGCCGACCGCGCGCAGGTATTGCCCGCACTGTTCGACGAACAGCGCCGCCTGCTCAAGGTCAGTCCGCTGTTCGATTGGACGCGTGAACGCACGCGCGAATTCGTGCGCGCCCACGACGTGCCATGCAACGTGCTGCATGAGCGCGGCTTTCTGTCGATCGGTTGCGCGCCTTGCACCCGCGCCGTTCTGCCGGACGAGCCGGAGCGTGCCGGGCGCTGGTGGTGGGAGCAATCGCAGAAGAAGGAATGCGGCCTGCACGTCGCCTACGACGCCCGCGCGACCAGCGCCAACGCGCCGCAACAATAATCCGCCAAAATCCCGGACAGACCATGGACGCCGTTTCCGCCACTATCGATCGCGACGACAGCCTCGCCATTCACCCTGACGTGGATGCTGACGATGCCGCGGCGCCGAGTCACCTCGACCACCTCGAGGCCGAGAGCATCCACATCATCCGCGAAGCGGTCGCCGAGTCCGAGAATCCGGTCTTGCTGTATTCCATCGGCAAGGACTCGTCGGTCCTGCTTCATCTCGTGCGCAAGGCGTTCTATCCGGCGCAACCGCCGTTGCCGCTGCTCCACGTCGATACCACCTGGAAATTCCGCGAGATGATCGCGTTCCGCGACGCGCGCGCAAAAGAGCTCGGGCTCGACTTGATCGTCCACGTCAATCGCGACGGGCTCGCGCGCGGCATCGACCCGATCGCCAGCGGCTCCAGCCTGCACACCGACGTGATGAAAACCCAGGCGCTGCGCCAGGTGCTGGATCAGCACCGCTTCGACGCCGCATTGGGTGGTGCGCGGCGCGACGAGGAAAAATCGCGCGCCAAGGAGCGCGTGTTCTCGTTGCGTAGCGCGCAACACGCCTGGGATCCGAAACGGCAGCGGCCCGAGCCGTGGCGCATCTATAACGGACGCAAGCGCCCGGGCGAAAGCGTCCGTGTGTTTCCGCTGTCGAACTGGACCGAGCTCGACGTCTGGCTCTACATCCATCGCGAACGCATTGCGGTGGTGCCGCTCTATTTCGCGGCGCCGCGTCCGGTGGTCGAGCGCGATGGCGCGCTGATCATGGTCGACGATGACCGGTTGCCGCTGAAGTCCGGCGAGCGTCCGCAAATCCGTTTGGTGCGGTTTCGCACCCTTGGCTGCTATCCGCTGACCGGCGCCATCGAGAGCACGGCGCGCACGGTTGCCGAAATCATCCAGGAGACTTTGGCGAGCCGGCATTCCGAACGGCACGGCCGGGTCATCGACCACGACGGCGCGACGTCGATGGAACGGAAAAAGCAGGAAGGATATTTCTGATGAACGTGCATGCGCAGCCGGCGGAACCGGCATTCGCCGCGCTGTCGCACGGGCAGGAGCGCAAGAGCCTATTGCGCTTTATCGCTTGCGGCTCTGTCGACCACGGCAAGTCGACGCTGATCGGCCGGCTGCTTTACGACTCCAAGCAGGTCTTCGACGACCAGCTCGACGCGCTCGCGGCCGATTCCCGCAAGTTCGGCACGCAAGGCGACACGCTCGATTTCTCGTTGCTATTGGATGGACTGGCGGCCGAGCGCGAGCAGAACATCACGATCGACGTCGCCTACCGCTTCTTCTCGACCGCGCGCCGCAAGTTCATCGTCATCGATGCGCCCGGGCACGAGGAATATACCGCCAATATGGCGACCGGCGCTTCGGTCGCCGATCTCGCGCTCGTCCTGGTCGCCGTGGAAGAAGGCCTGACCCGTCAGACCAAACGCCACCTCGTGATCCTGTCAATGCTCGGCGTCCGCCATGTCGTGCTCGCCGTCAACAAGATGGACCGCGTCGGCTGGTCGCGCGACGCATTCGGCGCGGTCGAAGCCGCATTCCGCGAATTGGCGGCCGACCTCGGTTTCGTCGACGTCGCATGCATCCCGATCGCGGCAAAAAGCGGCGACAACGTCACGAGCCGATCCGTACATCTGCCGTGGTATCGCGGGCCGTCGCTGCTCGACTATCTCGAAACGGTGGAGACGGCGCGGACCGCAAACCTCGATCCGTTCCGCATGCCGATCCAATGGGTCAATCTGCACGATCCGGATTTCCGCGGCTATAGCGGCTTGATCACGAGCGGCGAGGTACGAGTCGGCATGCCGGTCAAGATCTTTCCGGCCGGCCGCGTCACGCGTATCGCGCGGATCGCCACCTTCGACGGTGATCTCAGTCACGCCGCGGCCGGGCGCTCCGTGACATTGACGTTCACGGACCCGCTGGATGCATCGCGCGGCGATATCGTCGGCGAAGCCGAGCGGGCGCCCGCAGTGACGCAACGGATTGAAGCACGCGTCTTCTGGATGAAAGACCGGCCGCTCGAGCGCGGCCAGACTTATCTGTTCAAGCTCGCAACCAGCACCGCCACGACGCGCGTCGAGGCGGGACTGAGCGTTATCGATCTCGATACGCGGCGTGCCGTCGCGGCGGATGCGATCGGGCCAAACGAAGTGGGATACTGCACGCTGGCATTCGATCGCGCGATCGCACTGGACCGTTACGAAGACTGCAGGGATACCGGAAGCTTCATTCTCATCGATCCGGAAACCTACGACACGGTGGCAATGGGTTGCGTCGAGGAGATTGCCCCGTTGCGACGCCGATCCTGGCTGGCGGCGTGGCTGCCGAAGCGAACGGGTGGCGCGAGTGGCAAGCTCACGCGCTGGACCGAGACCCATGCCCGCTCGTTCGTCAAAGCCGTGAGCTGGCGCACCACAGGCAGCATCGACACTTTCGTCGTGACGTTCGTGATCAGCGGCAGCACAAAGCTTGCCGGATCTGTCGCCATAACCGAGGTTCTGACCAAGGTCCTGATCTACTACGGGCACGAGCGGATATGGGCTCTGGTGCCCTGGGGCAAACGCCAAGCGGCGCCTTAAGCCTCGCCGGAGAAATTTTGCGGGACGCGCGAGTGCGCGACCTTGGCGCGCCGGATCGTTTCCGGCGTGTTGCGGCTGCGGCCGACGAAGCGCGGCACGCCATTGGTGATCACCGCGCCGACGCCCATGATGTCGCCGTTCTTCAACGCGGACAGCGCGTCGTTCTGCGAGCCGCCGAGGCAGGCGTCGACCAGGACCACATCGGCGTCGCGGCCGGCGGCGAGAACGCCGCTGTTGAGTCGGTAGATTCTGGCGTTGTTGCCGGTCGCCATCGCTACCGCAATTTCCGGCGCGACATTCGCCAGCGAGGCGAGGTGGCTCATGGTGTAGAGCATGCCGAGCGGCATCACGCCGCTGCCGGTCGGCGTGTCGGTGGCAATGAGCAGCCGTTGTTCCTGGCGGGCTTCCTTGAGCAACTTCGCGACCAGCAAAGTGGTGCGCAGATTGCCCGCGGTGCAGACCTGCATCGCCAGGTCGCTCTCGTTGACCAGGCGCGGGAAATCGGCGTCGGGCATGGCGATCGGCCCGCCGTTGACGTGATACGACACGTCCGGCTGCATCTTGAGCACGTGATCGGCCCAAATCCCGGTCGAGCCCGGGATCGACGAGCCACCGGTGTGCACCATCGTTATCAAGCCGTGACGCTTCGCCATCGCCACATAGGGCGCGTAGTCGTAAGGCGTGGCGAAGGCGCCGAAGCCGGCCTTCGCCAGCCACACGCCATGACTGGTAAGCTCGGCGAAATCGGCTTCGGCCAGGCCCGGCTCCAGGATGATCGAGCCGGCATGAACGCGCATGCCGCCCGGGCGATAATGCTCGAAAGATTTTCGCGCCGCGATCGCCAGCGCTTTGACGCCGGCTGGATCGCGCGGCCGGCCGGGCACGTGCACCTCGGACGCACTGATACAGGTGGTGACGCCGCCATGGATGTAGCTTTCGAGAAAACCGACGGTCTTCTGCCGCGGCGTGTAATCGCCGAACGTGATGTGGACGTGGGAATCGATCAGGCCGGGCATGGCCATCATGCCGCCGGCATCGATTGCCACCTCGCAATCGGCAACGTCGCCGCCGGTCCCGACCGAAACGATCCTGCCGTCGTCGAGGATGATGGTGTCGCCGGCTGCAACGGGTGTGGTGATGTCGCCCGAAAGAATCTTCGCGATATTGCAGATCGCAACTTTCATAGATGGCTGAGTCCTTTGCAGAGAATTCAATAGTCGCTACTGTCGGATTATCTGTCAAACCGCGACTCAATGAATGACATTCGCCGAGTGCTGGTTGTCGGAGGCGGCGTCGGCGGCTTGACGGCGGCCACGGCTTTCGCGCGGCGCAGCGTCGAAGCCGTGCTCATCGAGCGCCGGCCGGCATTCGATGTGCCGGGCGTGGGCTTAGGCCAACCGGCGAATGCGCTACGCGTCTATGATGCGCTCGGTCTTTTGCCGGAAATCCTGGCGTCGGGTTTTGCCTACGACCGGATGTCCATTTTTGATCCCAATCGCGAGCTGATCGTCGAACACAAATTCCTGCTCGGTGACGAGAGAGTGCCGGCGTTTTGCGCGCTGTCGCGCCTGCGCTTGCACGAAATCCTGCTGGCGGCCGCCGAACGTGCCGGTGTCGAGGTGCGTACCGGCATGACAGTCAGCGAAATTCACGACGAAAAAGACCGCGTGACGGTGACGTTTTCCGACGGCCGCACCGGTTCTTTCGATCTGCTCGCAGGCTTTGATGGCATACGCTCGACGATGCGGCAGCATTTGTTCGGCACTGCATTCGTGCCGCGGCCATCGGGTTACGGCGCTTGGCGCGTGCAAGTGCCGCGGCCGGAATACGTGCGCGGCATGGAATTTTTGCAAGGCATCGGCAGCAAAACCGGCGCCATGCCGCTCAGCGATAATTTCATGTACGTCTTCCACATCCGCCCGGAAGCGCCCGATGCCGTTTTCAAGCGCGAGGACTATGCGGATTTGTTCAAAGCGCGTCTGGCGCAATACGGCAGCTATGTCGCCGAAGTCGCCGCTTCGCTGGAAGCGAATTCCGACATCGTGTTCAGCCCGATCGAGCCGATCCTGGTGCCGTGGCCGTGGTTCCGCGGCCACGTTGTCATCGGCGGCGACGCCGCCCACACCTCGCCGCCGCATCTCACCCAGGGCGCGGCCATGGCCGCGGAGGATGGCCTCGTTCTGGCCCGCGAAATGCTCGCCGGCGGTGGCACGATCGAGGCGCGGCTGCTGCGTTATTCGCAGATGCGTTATGCACGCTGCGCCTTCGTTTATTCTTTCTCGTATCAATGGATGCTGGACGAGCAATCGGTCCGCACGCCGGCCGATCTCGCTGCGGCGCGGACGGAGCTGGCGATGAATGCGTCGACGCGCATCGCTGCAAGCGATCGCATTCTCAACAGCGCGGTGATTTAGCCGTTGTCCCGGCCGGGCGTATCTAAATGGTCAAGAAACGAGTTTTGTAAGCGCGGACGGTGCGCCCTCGAATGCAAACCGATTGAGGAATTGCCGCCGCCATAGAAGCTCTTGGTCGATTTCGGAGAGTTTTGCCTCCGCACAAATAGGTAACCAATTGTCTAGCACCGTTTTGATCTGCTGTTGCGCCAAGATTGTGGCCTCTTCAGCGGACAAATGAAATGCCGGTGCGGCCTTTAGGCAAACCACGATCTGGCTCAGGCGCTGATTTCCAGTAATGAGCATTGCTTGGCTGGCCTCACCGCCTGCTCGTGACTGCGGGCAGATGTCGAATGCGGGAGTTAGCGTGAGTTGATAGCCGTCCCAGTATGCCGCGTGATTGCGTGCGTGATCGTCAGTGTTGCCGCAAAGAACATTGAAAAGCATTCGTGCAAACAATTCCCTGAGCGTTTCTTTCGGTGCCGTAAATCGGTGACGAATGACGGTCGCAAGGTCTTCGTAGCTTGCGTATCGCGCCATCATTTCGTCGAGTTCAAGTAAGGTCAGTGCTGAAACCATTGCACGACGCTTCCAACCCGTTTGGGTCTTCTCGCGATCAAACCGTTCGATCAGAAGAATATCCTTGCCACCGGTCTGCCTTAGGCTGACTGACGCGGCCTTGATTCCCGCTTTGACGGCAAGGCGCATGGCGACATATTCAGCCTTCACGACGTTGTAGACGTCGTTTTGCGATGAAAATTTTGCGATGTATTTCTTGTCGTTCGCTACAATCATTGCCTTTGGTCGTGCACCGCCAATTGAGCTACCGTGAAGCAACGCCTGATCGAGATCGGGACTGAGGGGTATGCCTTTTTCCACGCGTTCCGCGACGTTCAGCAGTTCATCGAGCGAGGCTGTTTCACTGCCTCGGGCCACGTAGTCCGTCGCGGACGATTGGAAATCGATGGCGCCGGTTCTATCGGACCCCGATTCCAGCAGATAAGTGAGTTCATCCAGTTCAGCCACATCGATTTCTTTCCCCCGGACGCCCAGTCTGCGATTTATGATTACGCGCCGACCCCAAGCGTCGGGTGCTGCATCGCGAATGCAATTTGGCATCCACAATCCGTTTAGGAGCGGCAACGTGCCCGATTTGAGTGGGAGTTCGGGTTCATAGAGCGAGATTGCGTTCCTTCTCGCGAGATAGCTGCGTCCATAGTTGAAAACGAGATAGTTGCCAGCGGCGGCGAGCCGCCCGGCGACGAGGGGTTGAGTCTCGCCTGGTAGCCAAACCCAAACAAACGCTTCGTTGTAACCAAACTCAGAAGTCATCCTTGGCCTCAATGCCGGAAACGCGAACGGATTTGGGCAGTAAGGCAAGAGTTGTTGTGTTTGCACCGATCGTGTTTGCCAATGTGGGCCGGTCTGCATCGAAAAGGCGCACACCTACAATGGCAGCCACCTCGAACACAGCGCCAATTGCGCAGCCGGGATCGCCCTTCTCGATTCGTTGCACGAGGCCGCGCCACATACCGGCCCTCTCGGCCAACGTCTCGAGTGTCATCTTCCGTTCAATTCGGTTACGTCGGATCAATTGCCCCAAAAGGAGGGCAGCATCTCGGCTGTACCGACTGTAGGAGCGGTTGAAAGGCTTGGCCATTTTGTACCGTAGGTTCATAAATAGACCGCGAAATGGTCTCGCGGTCTATTTATAGACCGTTATTACTAAAGTCAACCTACAATTCCGATAATTGATCTATAAATAACCCACGTGGTCAGTTTGCGATCTATTTATAGACCATTAAACGCTCTGCGCGCAGGGGGGCATTTTCCATCAAATGGCAATCAGTACTGAAGCGGTTGACCGCATCTCACCACATGAGAGCGTCTCCGTAGTGGACGTTCGCGCCAAGCGTTTCAGGAGAGTAAGTTGAAATTGCCTCAGCGGCGCGTCCAATAAAAATACGGCGCGTCACACGTGCTGGCCGCCGTTGATATGGATCTCGGCGCCGTTGACGTAGGACGCCATCTCCGAGCACAGCACGTAGATGATCTTCGCCACTTCGTCGGGCGTGCCGAGGCGGTGCATCGGAATGTTCTCGACGATCTTCTCAGTGCCAGGCGACAGCATGGCGGTGTCGATCTCGCCCGGCGCGATGGCGTTGACGCGGACGCCGAACGCGCCGAAATCGGCGGCCATTTCGCGTGTCAGTGCGGCCAGTGCCGCTTTCGACGTCGAATAGGCCGTGCCGGCAAAAGGATGCACCCGCGAGCCGGCAATGGACGTGACATTGACGACGGAGCCTTTGGCAGCCGAGAGCTCGTCGAGCAGGCCCCGTGCCAGCATGATCGGCGCGAAAAAATTCACCTGAAAGATATGATGCCAGTCGTCGCGCGAGGTTTCGAGCGATCCGAGCCGCTTGCCGCCGGCGGCCTTGGGCGAGATCGCGGCGTTGTTGACCAGGGCATGCAGCTCGCCATTGAGGCGGCGCTTGGTTTCCGCGATAGCCGCCGCGGTGTTTTCGGGATCGGCGAGATCGACCTGAATGTGATCCTCCGGTCCCGCCTCCCACGGACAATTCTCCGGAAAAGGATGCCGCGAGCAGGTGATGACGCGCCAGCCGGCCGCCGAGAAACGCTTCACGGTGGCATGGCCGATGCCGCGGCTTGCCCCGGTCAGGAGCAGCGTGCGGCGCGGCTGATTGCCCGTTGTCATGCTCACCATTTTACGCTCATGGATAGAGCCGCGTCTTGGTCCACGGCGCGTTTGAGTCCGCGCGCGTAAAGGCAACGCGATCGTGCAGCCGGAACGGCCGCTCCTGCCAGAACTCGATCTCGGTCGGCATGACGCGGTAACCCGACCAGAACGGCGGCCGCGGCACCGCGCCGATGGCGAATTTCGCGGTATTGAGCGCGATCGCCTTCTCGAACGCCATGCGGCTTTCCAGCGCCGACGACTGCTTTGAGGCCCAGGCGCCGATCTGCGCCATGCGCGAACGGGTGGCGAAATAGGCGTCGGCTTCGTCCTTCGACACCGCCTCGACGGCACCACGGGCGCGCACCTGGCGCTGCAGCGTCTTCCAATAAAACGTCAGCGCCGCCTTCGGCGCCCCGGCAAGCTCGTGGCCCTTGATGCTGTCGACGTTGGTGAAGAACACGAAGCCGCGCGCATCAAAACCCTTCAACAACACCATCCGCGCATTGGGCTGGCCGCTTGAGTCGACGGTGGCCAGCGCCATGGCGTCGGGATTGACCGGCTCGGCGCGCTTGGCCTCGGCAAACCAGGCCGCAAACAGCCGCACCGGCTCGTCGGCTTCGGTGAAGTCACCGCCTGTTAACCATGTCGGGTGTTCTATCGGCGCCGTATCGGACATTCCGTGGGGTACCCAGGTGCTCGCGTGGGGCGATCGGCAAGCGAGCCGCCGGTCTCAATATAGTGGAGCCGGGGCGCTGCGCCTATGTTGGCGGTTGCGTTTTGCCGGTGCCGTCGTGCTCTGCGGGCTCGCCACCGGCGGCTGCACCTACCAACTGCATTCGCTGCTCGCCAAGGACGACGGCGACGGCGATCAGACCGGTTCCATCAGCCGGCCGGGCGATGGCTCAGGCCGGATTGCCGATGCCGCGCCGTCCTCCGAGGCCGACCTTGCCTATGCGCGTGCCGCCGCCTCGGACGCGCTGGCGCGCAGCGGCGAGGACTCCAGCGTGCCGTGGCAGAATCCGAATACCGGGGCCGGCGGCAACATCACGCCGCTCGCCACCTCCTATAGCGAAGGCGGCGTGGCGTGCCGCGATTTCCTGGCGAGCTACGCCCACGGCGGCTCGGAGGATTGGCTGCAAGGCGCGGCCTGCCGCACCAGCCAGGGCAATTGGGAAGTCAAAAGCCTAAAGCCCCTCAAGCGCTCCTGATAGGGCTATCATTGCCCGTAAGCCGCGCCGATTCGGCGTTGCATTGCGAGATGGCCGCTTTCATCCCACATTAGGCCATCGGTGGGCGGCGGGGCCGGCCCGGAAAACGAGCGGAGTTGCTTGGGGATGCGTGATCCCTATGAGGTCTTGGGCGTCGATCGCAAGGCGAGCGCGACCGACATCAAGAGCGCCTATCGGCGCCTGGCAAAAAAGCTGCATCCCGACGCCAACAAAAACGATCCGAAGGCGGCGACGCGCTTTGCCGAGCTCAACGCCGCGCATGAGATCCTCGAAGACGAGGACAAGCGCAAGGCGTTCGATCGCGGCGAGATCGACGCCGAGGGCAAGCCCCGCTTCCAGGGTTTTGCCGGCGGCGGCGGCGGCGCCAACCCGGGTGCCGGCTTCGGCGGCGACCCCAATTTCGAAAGTTTCAGTTTTGGTCCGGAAGGTTTTACCCGCACCGCCCGGCGCGGGCGCGGCGGCGCCAAAGCCGGTGGTGGCGGGTTTGGTGGCTTCGAGGATGTTTTGCGCGAAGCCTTCGGCGGCGGCGCGCGCGGTGGCCGCGCGAATTTCGAGCCGGAGGATTTCGGTGTCGGCGCCGACGTTCAGGCCGAGATGTCGGTTTCGCTCACGGACGCGGCTAACGGTGCCACCCAGCGGCTGCACTTGCCGAACGGCAAGGACGTGGACGTCAAAATTCCGGTCGGCATCATGAGCGGCCAGCACATCCGGCTCAAAGGCCAGGGCATGGCCGGGCAGGCCGGCCCCGGCGACCTGCTCATCACCGTGTCGCTCGCGCCGCATCCGATCTTTACACTCGATGGCGCCGACGTGCGGCTTGACCTGCCGATCACGCTTTACGAGGCGGCGCTGGGCGCCAAGGTGCGGGTGCCGACGCTGGATAAGGCGGTCGAGATCACGGTGCCGCCATGGACGTCGAGCGGACGCACCTTCCGCCTCAAGGGCAAGGGCTTTCCGGCGAAAGCGGGCCGCGGCGATCTGCTCGCCACCATCCGCATCGTGCTGCCGGAGAAGCGCGATGCCGAGCTCGACGAGCTGATGAAGAAGTGGCAGAGCGACAATCCCTACGATCCACGTAAGGATATGTAGCCGGCGCCTTATCCGCCCTGCTGCGGCGGAGTGCGGGTGTCGATCTGATCGTAGGCGGCTTGTGCGATATCATGGAGCTTGTCGCGCTCCGCCGGGCCGCT
>Ga0210395_10001098_pt1 | contig 21001 bp, 13 predicted proteins | sample IncBWH4OmetaG_FD_150861 | JGI IMG/M metagenome (GOLD analysis project Ga0210395, IMG submission 150861) | Forest soil microbial communities from Barre Woods Harvard Forest LTER site, Petersham, Massachusetts, United States - Inc-BW-H-4-O ...
GCTATGCGTTTAATTTCAGAAGTCGGGCGGCGGTCCACGATCATCTCGCGAATGCGATCCGTCAAGTCCAGAAGTTCGCAGATGGCGGTGCGGCCATGAAAGCCCGTGCCGGAGCATTCGAGGCAGCCGGCGCCCTCGGAAAGAACGACGTTGGCCCAGGCTGCTGGATCCAGGCCGGCTTCTTTCAATTCGGTGGGCGTGAGGTTTTTTGGCCGCTTGCAATTTTCACAGATCACGCGGACCAGACGTTGGGCCATGATGCAGTTCAGGGCAGAGACGAAATTGTAGGGCTCGACGCCCATGTTGATGAAGCGGCCGATGACGTCGGTGACGTTGTTGGCGTGGACGGTGGTGAAGACCAAGTGCCCGGTCAGGGCGGATTGAATGGCGATCTGCGCGGTCTCCTGGTCGCGGATTTCGCCGACCATTATTTTGTCGGGGTCGTGGCGCAGGATGGACCGCAAGCCGCGGGCAAAGGTGAGGCCTTTTTTCTCGTTTACTGGGATTTGCGTGATGCCCTTGAGTTGGTACTCGACCGGGTCTTCGATGGTGACGATCTTGTCCTCGTCGGATTTGATTTCGTTGATGGCGGCATAGAGCGTGGTGGTTTTGCCGGAGCCTGTTGGCCCGGTGACCAGGACCATGCCGTATGGCTCTTGAATGTAGCGGCGGAAGCGTTTGACCTCGAGTTCGGAAAAGCCCACGACGTCAAGACTCAGGCTTTGGAATTTCTCGGAGAGCGTCTCTTTGTCCAGAACGCGGAGGACGGCGTCTTCGCCGTGGCTTGCAGGCATGATGGAGACGCGGAGGTCAATGAAGCGGCCTTTGTACTTGACGCGGAAACGGCCGTCTTGCGGGACGCGTCGCTCGGCGATGTCCAAGTCACTTAACACCTTGATGCGGGAGAGCACGGTCGAATGCCACTCTTTCGCGATCGGTTGCATGGCGTGTTGCAGCACGCCGTCGATGCGGTACTTGACGGCAACTTCGGCGTCGCGGGCTTCGATGTGGATGTCGCTGGCGCGACGTTCAAGAGCGGTGAAGATGATTGTTTCGACCAACCGAACGACAGGGCTGACGGTGGTGTCGCGCGTCAGACGGTCGCCGGAGATGGTCTCTTCGCTCTCTTCCTCTTCCTTGGAAACCTGGAGCGTGAAGGCTTCGGTGGCTTGCTCGAGGACGCGTTGGGACTGCTCGGTGCGCTTGAGGATGTCACCGATCTGTTTTGCGGTGGCTACCTTGATGGCCAGCTTTTTTCCCAGCAGCAACGGCAGTTCGTCGCTGAGCAAGACCAGGCTGGGATCGGAGACGGCAATCGACAGGGAATTGTTCTGCACTTCCAGCGGCACAAAGTTGTAGCGGAACATCAGGTCTGCAGGTATGGTGCGGAAGAGTTCCGGGTCGATGTGCTGTTCGCGGAGATCGACAAAGGCGCAGCGGTATCTGCCGGCGAGCTTGCGCGCGAATGCGCTCTCGTTAACGGCCTCGGAGCCGTCGCCCGGGGTCCAATTTTGTTCTTGAGTAGCCACAGTCTCCTTACCTTACTTCGCTGCCGTTCCCGATAGAGAGAACGAGAAGATCGGCAGATAGAGTGAAATCAGAATAAAGGCTACCAGCAAGCCCATGAATATGAGAATAACGGGTTCGATGACGGCGACCAGCGCGGAAAGCCGGACGCCAACTTCTTCTTCGTAGAATTCGGCTACGCTGGTGAGCATGGGGGCCAGTGCGCCGCTGGATTCGCCGACCTCGATCATGTCAAGGGCCAGTTCGGGCATGGTGCCTTTCGAGGCCAGGGCGCTGTGCAGCGATTCGCCTTCACGAACCATTTGCGTGGCTTGCGTGACGGTCGAGCGGATGAGTTTGCTGGTGATGGCGTCGGAGGCCGTTTGCAAGCCTGCCACCAGTGGAGTGCCGCCGGTGAGGAGGGTGGCGAGCGTGCGGGAAAATTGGGCCACCTGGAATTTTAGAAGCGTGTCGCCGACGACAGGGATGCGGAACTTCAGGCGGTCAAAGGCTTCACCGCCTTCTTCGGTCCTGGACCAGAGAACCACGCCAAAAACGGAAAGAAACAAGAGCGCGATCGCGCCGATCACCATGTAGCGGTAATCCACCGTGAGGGCGATGAGAAATTGCGTGGGGCCGGGGAGTTCCACGTTCAGGTCGCGGTAGAGCATGGCAAATTTGGGGATTACGAAGGTGACCAGATAGGTCACGATGATCGTGGCGACAGTGATCAGAAGAACGGGATAGACGAGCGTGGCGAGAATCTTCTTTTTAACTCCCGTGCTGACCTTTTGGTAGGCGATGTAATAGTCGAGAACGCCGGAGAGGTTGCCGCTTTTTTCGCCGGCGAGAATGGCCGTGGCGTACACTTTGGAAAAGACTCCGGCTTCGGAGATGGCTTCGGAGAGCGACCTGCCTTCGCGAACGCGGTCGCGGACTTTGGAGAGGATGGGGCGAAGCTTGGGAGAGGTGGCGCGGTCGGCGAGAAGATCCAGAGCGCGGAGAATGGGGAGACCGGCTTTGATGAGAGTATTGAATTGCTGGTTGAGGATTAGAAAATCGGAGCCGCCGATTTGGCGTTCGCTGCGGCGTCTGGAAAGCGCGCCGAGGAGGGTACTGCGCGGATCAACCGAGTAGACGAAGAGACCCCGTTCTACCAGTTTCTGGCGCGCTTCGGCTAGTGACCCCGCAGCCTCGACGTGCGAGAAGACCCGGCCGTTTGCGTCAGCAACGCGGCAGACGAATTCCCCCATGCCTAACAGTTTACCTCATCTAGTTAGTATGCGGAGTAGGCGCTGCGGGTTGGCTGTTCCTCTGGGGAAACGTACTCGGGGCTTTAACCGGATTTTAACTTTAAGGTCTTGATTCTGCGGGTGATTCCGCGTTGACAATGGCGACGCCAGGGGGCACATCGAAGCGGAAAAAAGAATCCGTGACGGGGGGATCGAAGCGCCAGGCGGCGAATTTGAACTCGACAGCGACACCCCCTTTTTCGCGAACCAGGACGCGGGCGAGTTCGCCAGTGGCTGGCGCGATCTCGAGAAACACGGCCTCGTCCGGACCGGCTTCCTTGCTATCAGGTGCGTCGCCAGCTGCATGGTTCGGTGGGCTTTCTCCGCCGCGGACCGGGCAGTACAGAACGGTATCTCCTGGAGTGTCGGGCTCTTCCGCCGTGGTGGATTCGACTCGCGCGCAGACGCGCGAGAGTTTCATCTCTCCGGCGAGAAGAGCCAGCGGCGTACGCCAATCCGTGCTTTGCTTGGCCGGAGCACGAGTGACGGTGTGATCCGCTGGGACATAAAACCAGGCTGTCTTGCCATCCACTAGAAAAAGATTTTTTTCGGGTGATTCGTACTCCCAGCGCATTTTGCCCGGACGCCGGAAATAGGCGACTCCGGCTTCTGAGCGAACCACGCGGCCGTTTTCGGAGTAGCGCTCGAGAAAGGTTGCGGACAGAGTGCGCGAACCGCGGTAACGCGCTTCCAGCTTATCGGCAGTGAGCTTCGCCGCGGGGCTGGTGGAAAAGAGAGTGGCCAGCATCACGCAGAAGTAGCCTAAGAGGGCTAGCATGATTTGTAGTCTACCAAGCCCGCCACGAGCGGCCAACGATGCTTTGCCACTTCCATCGGACGTTCGAATCGGGATAGGGGAGACGGTCCCCGCCTCGCGGTGGGTGTGATTTAACCCTTGCGCTTTCCTAACCCTTCAGCTCCATCAGGTTGCGTAGAGGGCTTTCACCTAAGCTGTCGGACCCTGCTCGGCACACAAGAAAAGAGCACAGGAAGGGTCTCCTGTGCCCTCTGATCTCTGTAGCCCAATCTGCTAAGTCGCGTGAACGGTTTATTGAATAGCAGGGCTAGTGTTGGTGCAACCGGTGCCGGTGGCTATGTACCGGATCACGCCAATCTGGTCCGAGCAAAACTGGCGCGTACCCGTCACGCCCAGCGTAACGGGCGTCGCAGTAATCGTGTATGAAACCGAAGGCGTCACCCCGTCCCCGGTAAAGACAAATGTATATCCCGCCTTGGTTCCCGCGCTGAGGACGGTGTCCAGTAAGCAGGCATTGTTAGAAGCAGCTGTGCAAGGTGAAACCCCGCCCAAGGAAAGCAAATTCGTCGGAAATCCTACGCTTTGATAAACACTGGCGTAAGCAATCACCGCAGTGTTGATGGTACGCACAGACTGGGTGGCTGAGGATTCATTCGCCACCAGGCGCGCCCGGAGATAGTTCGGAATGGCTATGGCGGCAATGATAAGGATGATCGCCACCACGATCAGCAGCTCGATTAGTGAAAACCCGGCCTGTTTTTTTCTCATAAAATGTTCCCGAGTAAAGCTACCATCCAGTCTCTTGCCCAACACACGCTGGAATACAGCTGTATGGAGCACGCCGGAGGCCATTCGAAGGCTCAGGAAGTGCCTTTTAACTTACTGATTATACAAGCTTTATTGTTTTAGATACGTTCTTCAGCCGGGGACCCAAGTCGCAGTTGACACTAAGCGTCATTTTCGAACTCGCTGCTGACGAAAAATGGCTTTCCTGAGCATGCTTAACTCGAAAGCCCCTGACACGGTTGGTCGGAAACCTGTCCCCTTTCGGATTCGACACCTTTCCAGGGGAATTCGTGTCGGCTCCTCGGTGGCAGAAAAGATGACAAGAGAATTCTATCGGCTGTCGAAGGAATCCATACCTTGTTCAGCTAATCAGCAGGGATTCGCTATCAATGGCACTGTTAGCATGGCTTGAAGGCGTTGTCCTGGCTGCTCCTGCTGAGATATAAAGAAACCCCACCAAGCCAATCGTAAGAATGCAGGCAATCCAGGGGATGACCGGCGATACCCAGAACACGATGCGCCATGACCGCGTGGGCCGCCAGCAAGGATCTCGAAACGGCTTTTGGGAGGCTCAGCCCGCAGAATGAGCTACGGCCAACACCCGAACAAACAGTCCCAGGGTGACTCTAGGTGCGCCATCTGCGGATAGCATCGGACGAAGAAGAGAGCAGAAGCGAGAAAGACGACGAGACTGAGGCGCAGGCCAAAAAGGCTCGCAGGCAAGCTTCGCAGAGCGACGGCTATGCTCACTCCGAGAAAGATGACACATGGATAGTAGTAATAATAGTACAGACCCTTTTGGGGAGTCACGATCCACTGGAGATAGTTCGAGGCGAAAAGGAGGAACACCAGCCCTTCCGGTAGAGTGATGCTTTTCCAGAAGCGCTCGAGACAGAGCGCGAGCGCCGCCAAGCCACCCCAAGTGATAACGGGATTGCCAACCAAATAGCTGAGCGCGCGCATGGGGCTCAAGTTAAGAGGCCAGGAATACCAATGGGAGATTATGAACGGGTTGACGAGCGTCGTTCTGTTGAACTGCCACATAAAGAGATTCATTGCTGCCAATTCGTGAAAATTGAACGGACGATGGATAATTCGGCATACTGGCCAAAAGGCGAGGCAGTAGGACGCGATCGGGGCGATGATTAAACCGCTCAGAAGGACCGGCACCCCCATCTGCTCGACATGCCGTGCGGAGACTGTGAGTGATGGGATGGGGTGACCGCCCGTGCGACGGGAAACCAGGAGCAGGGCAAAAGTGACCAGGAAAAAGACAGCGAGAGTATCAATGGCATTCCATTTACAGGCACCGCCCAGCCCCACCAAAACACCAGCGGAACAGAAAAGAGTCCGCCGGGTGCGCACGCCAACATCCATCGAGAGAGCCGCCGTGTAGGCAACCAGACTCCAGACAAGGAAGAAGATCAGGAAAACATCCACAGTAGCAATGCGCGACATCACAAACAGAAAATTGTTGAAGAGGGCTAGTCCAGCCGCAAGGACGGCAAGGCCTGAATTTTCGAGGAGCAAATAGGCCCAAAGATAGACGCCCGCGACAGTCAAGGCGCCGCAGACGGCGCCCGTGATTCTCCACCCGAACGGATTGTCACCTGCCAGTTCCATACCAACTGCCATGATCAACTTTCCTAAGGGAGGTTTAGCCAAGGGAGGGGCGTCCGGAGCCGGATTCGGTTTGCCCTGTATGAACGCCCTTGCTTCGGGAACGAAGTAAGGCTCATCGAAGAACATTTTGGTCGGCGTTCCAATGCCTGGCAACAGGAGGGCCAAGGCTGCCAGCGCGAACATCGTCGCGATAACAACGGGATGAAGGTAGCGGTGCGGTGGGGTAGCAGCAGCTTCGGCAGGGACGCTGATAGAGCCTATATCCGCTGGGTGGATCGGTACGCTGCTTGAATGCGGGAATTGCGTATCTGGTGGAGGTAGAGCTCCTCGATCGTTCTTACGGAGACCCGACATTCGGTAATCTTAGCTGGGACTACTGCACTGGGGCGAGCAGGACGCTTCTTCTGTGTGTAATCAGATACTTAATTTGAAACTAATCTCGGCTTTCTCAGAGACATTTGTCGAGAGGAGCTTTTGCAAACGACGGCGCGGGTACTGGCGAACTGTTCCGACAGCCTGGACGCCTATGGACAGATGAGAAGAGGACTTGGGCGATTGGCCTCGCCAACCAAAGCAATCTATGGAACTCGGAGACCAATTCGGCAGCTTTAATTCTTGATCAAAAAAAACAGAGCACGGGACCGTGGTCCCGTGCTCTGTCGATTCTTTCCCCGACCGGTTATCCAGTCGAGACCGAACTTTACTGCAGCGGAGGATCTCCAACAACGGAAGCGGCGCCGGTTGTCTGATAACGAATCACACCAGACTGGTCAGAGAAGAAAGCGCGCTGACCGGAGCTGCCGATCGTGACGGGGTTGGCGTTGACCGTGTAGCTGACCGAAGGCGTAGCGCCGTCGCCGTGCCATCCGAACGTGTATCCGCTCTTCGTGCCGGCTGCCAGAACTGCGTCAATCAAGCAAGCCTGAGCTGGAGTAGCAGTGCAAGGATTCGCGCCGCTCATCGCAGCCAAAGACGGTGGATAGCCGTTTGCGGGGTAGGTGGACGAAAACGTCACCGCGGAAGTGTTAAGTGTACGGATTGAACCAACTGCGGAAGCCTCATTGGCCGCCATACGTGACCTGAGGAGGTTCGGGATTGCGATGGCCGCGATGATGAGAATAATCGCCACGACGATCAGCAATTCGATTAGTGAGAAACCCTTCTGCTTCTTCATTCTTTCTCCTTGAGAGTGTGAGAGTCTTAGGTGCCAGAGCACGCCGTACTAGAATGCAAGGCGGGTGCCACTCTCGGGGAACAACGGCGCTGTTGCGAAAAATCATACAAGTCATTTGTTTTCTTATACATGAAAGGACATGCCGAGCCGGTCTAGTACTTTTGCGGTTCATCCTCCACGCCTCACAAGCTGTAAACTGACCCTTTGCGTCGTTTCCGCCAGACAAAAAAGGGCACTCGGTGCGGCGGAGAACGCAAATGAGCGCGGTGCCCGGTGGATGTACGCGCAACCTCCCATTCTATAAGTTATGTTTCTTAGCGTAGTGGCGGAACGAACGGTAGCTGATTTTCAGAAGTTCGGATGCTTTGGTGCGGACTCCGTGCGATCTTTCCAGGGCTCCCTGAAGATACCTTCGCTCGGATTCTGCAATCTCTTTTTCAAAGTCCAGCCCTTCCGGTGGAAAGGAGGGTTCGCTTGCGGCCCCAGCCCCAGAGGCGGGCGCAGAGGCGTAGCCGGCAATACGGTCGGGGAGCACACGCAGAGAGATCTCCCCGCCGGTCTCGAGCGCAACGGCGCGCTCCATGGTGTTTTCGAGCTCGCGAACGTTTCCCGGCCAGTCGTAGGCTTCCAGGCGGCGCACCACTTCCGGCGACAGCGACTCAATGGGCTTTTCCATCGACTTACGGAACCGTTCGAGGAAATGCCGTGCCAGGAGGGGTATATCTTCCCGACGCTCCCGCAGGGAGGGGAGCTGGATGGGAATAACACTCAACCGGTAGTACAAGTCTTCGCGGAAGCGTCCTTCGGCAATCTCTTTTTCAAATTCCTTGTTGGTGGCGGCGATAATGCGGACATCTACGTCGATTTCTTCGGTGCTGCCGATGGGCCGAACTTTGCCTTCCTGGAGGACGCGGTAGAGCTTCACCTGCATGGTCAGGCTCATGTTGCCAATTTCGTCCATGAACAGCGTGCCGCCGTGGGCAGCTTGGAAAAGGCCTTGGCGATTCTCGTTGGCGCCGGTGAAAGCGCCTTTCATATAGCCGAAGAGTTCGGATTCGAGCAGACTCTCTGGAAAGGCACCGCAATTGATGGTGATAAAGGGAGCTTGGGAGCGGAGGCTGTTTTCGTGAATGGCGCGCGCAACCAATTCTTTCCCCGTGCCGCTTTCGCCGGTGATTAGGACGCGGCTGGTTTGCGGGGCGATGGTTTGGATCAAGTCGAAGATGGCGCGCATCTTGGGACTTTGCCCGATGATATTGTCGAGCCCCGTGAGTCGCCGCAGTTCCCTGCGAAGGTAGCCGGCCTCTTTTTTCCATTTGAGGTTTTCAGAGACTTCCTTAACCGCACGGCGCAGCTGGTCCACCAGTTCGTGATCTTTGATGACGTAGCGATCCGCTCCCGAATTGATGGCGGCGATAGCGGTCTCCACCGTGGGAACGCCGGTAATGAGCAGAAAAAAGGAGTTGGGAGAAATCTCTTTGGTGAATTTTAGGAGGTCGACGCCGGTGGCTCCGGGCATGCGTACATCGGAGATAATTATGTCAAAGATCTGAGACTCGAGCTTGCGTTTGGCCGCTTCGACGCTATTGGCCACTTCCACGCGATGACCGTCCTTGCGAAAGGTAATCTCAAGAAGCTCGCAAATGGAGCGCTCGTCGTCGACCACGAGGATGTGAACAAGGTCGCTTTGCGGTTCCTTTGCCACTGTTTTCGTAGCCTGCATAAGACCTCACGCCGTGCGCGGTAACTCCACGATGAATTCCGCGCCGCGATCTTTCTCCGAGACGACACTGATTCTGCCGCTGTGCGCCTGCACGATCTGATACACGATGGAAAGCCCCAAGCCAGTTCCGCCCTCAAAACCGGATTGCAGAGGCTCGAAGATCTTAGCGCGCTGTTTGGCGTCAAGTCCGATACCGGTGTCCCGGAACGCAATACGCAACCAGAAGGGCAACAGTTCGATACCCACGCTGAGGGTTCCGCCGGTGGGCATGGCGCGAAGAGCGTTGTCGCAAAGATTCCAGAAAACCTGCTTGATCTTGTTGGCGTCTACGCGCGCGCGCAATCCAGTTCCGTTAAAGGTGCGCACGATATGGTACTTGTTCTCGATTTCGGGTTTCTTCTCAAGCAGCGTAAGCGTTTCATCCAGCAAGCCGCGGACGTCAGCTTCGTGAAATTCGTAGGTCTTCTCGTGCGAGTAGTTCAGAAAGTCTGTGATGATATGGTTCAAACGCTCCGATTCGCGGCTGACGATGTTGACCAGATGTTTCTCATCCTCTTCAAGGGGAACCAGACGAGCCAACTCCTTCACCGCGCCTGCCATGGCCGTAAGCGGCTGGCGGATTTCGTGGGCGATGGCGGCGGAGAGCCTGCCGAGAGCCGCCATGCGCTCTTTTGTGGCTACTTCTTGCTCGAGTCTGCGAAGTTCGGTCAGGTCCTGAAAATTGAAAACGTAGCCGCTGCGCGAGGAATCCCGAGTGCGCAGCGGCGAGACGGAAATGCCCACATATCTCTGCTGGCCGTCCGGCGTGCGGAAGTCGATCTCTCTTCGCACCACGGGGCGTTCATTGGGGCCCCGGAGCCCGGGAAGCCAGAAATTCTCGTCGAGTTCGGGGAGCTTGCGTCCCCGCAGGTCGGCAAAGCGCCAGCCCAGAATCTCTTCTCCGGTACGATTTAAAAGCACGATCCGGCCTTCGAGATCCGTTGTGAGCAGGCCGCCGCGCATGGAATGGATGATATCTTCGGTGAAATCCTGGAGTTCGAGAAGCTCTTCGCGCTTTTCCTCGAGTTCGATGCCTTTATGGCGGAGGGATTGCGCCAGAAGACTGGCGAGGTAGCCGACGGCGAGGAAACCGAAAAGATTGCTGAGAAACCAGACGCGCAGGCCCTCCGGAGTCGGCACTAGGAGGAACGTGCGGGGAATTTTTCCCGCAAAAGCCAAAGCGGTCATCCCGCCGAGTATGGCAACACAGATCGCCGTAGTGATAAAGGCCACTTGGCGCGAGAAGAGGATGCTGGCCACGATGATGACCAGCAGATAGAGGGAGATAAAAGAGCTTTCCTGGAGACCGGTGGTGTAAACGAGCGCCGAAATGATAATGATGTCGCAGGCGACTTGCAGAACGCCCTGCCAGCTGGCTCCAGGCACCCAGCGGACCAGCGCGATATGAAGAAACCCCAGGACAACCCAGGTAAGCAAAAGAGGCAGGAAAGAGTGGTTGGTGCTGGAAGCCGGGACGTATTGCGGCCAGAGCAGGCCGACCCCAAGGATTAGGAGAATCGTGAGCAGGCGGACACGGGTCAGCCAGCCTAACCATTCTCTCGTCGTCGTACTTTGATCCATGGATCGCCCGCGTTCCTGACCCCAGTCGTTCCCCGGGCATGCTCTAGTTTAGGCAGAACTGGCGAAGGGCCGGGAGTTCCTTCCCTGCTCTTCGCCAATTGGATAACGCTGGCAGCACGAGGCTGCGATTAGTGCGTCTGGCTCAACTTGCCGATCAAGGTGAACAACGGCAAGTACATGGAAATGACCACGCCGCCGACCACCACGCCGAGGAAAACGATCATGATGGGTTCCAAGGCAGTCAAAAGGTCTTTCACGGCAGCGTCGACTTCTTCTTCATAGAAGTCGGCGATTTTCGACAACATGGCATCCATCGCGCCAGTCTGTTCGCCGACGCTGATCATCTGCGTGACCATGCCCGGAAAAACTTCGGACTCTTTTAGAGGTTCGGTGAGCGATTTACCTTCTTCGAGGGACTTGCGGACTTGCTGCAAGGCTCTTTCGACGACGGCGTTTCCGGCGGTTCTGGCGGTAATATCCAGACCTTCGAGGATGGGCACGCCGCTGGCGATCAGCGTTCCCAAGGTGCGGGTAAAGCGAGCTACCGCGATTTTACGCATGAGGATACCGAGAACGGGCAAGCGGAGGATCGTCGCGTCAATCGCGTAGCGTCCCTGTGGCGTGCCGTACCATACTTTCAATCCGAAGAGCATGCCCCCAAGGGCCACCAGGGCCAGCAGGCCAAAGACGCTGCCGACCATGTTGCTCATGCCGATAACGATCTTGGTCGGCAGGGGCAAATCGACACCGAGGCCGGCAAACAAAGTGGCAAAAATGGGGACGACTTTCCACAAGAGCAAGATGATGACGCCGCCAGCCACGGTCAGGACGCCGACCGGGTAGACCATCGCGGACCTAACGGCGCGCTGCAGCTTGACGTTCTTTTCAATGTAGGACGAGAGGCGCTGCAAGATGGTGTCGAGAATACCGCCCGTCTCGCCGGCCTCCACCATGTTGACGTACAGGGCATCGAAGACTTTCGGGTATTGGCGCATGGCGGCAGAAAGGGTGGCGCCGCCTTCGACCGAGGCGCGCGTTCCGGTCAGGACCTTTTGAAACATCTTGTTTTCCTGCTGGCTCGCGAGAATCTCCAAGCACTGCACGAGCGGCAAGCCGGCGTCGATCATGACCGAGAACTGGCGAGTGAAGATCGCCAACTCCTTGGCGCTGACGCCCCCGCCGAATGTGGGCATGTTGAATTCTTTGCCTTTTTCGGACATCTTCGTGGGCGTGATGTTCTGGCGGCGAAGCGTGTTCTGGAGCTCCGCCTTGCTTGTCGCGGTGGCTTCTCCGCTGACTTTTCCGCCGGAACGATTGGTTCCTTTGTAGGTAAAGACCGGCATATACTTCCTCCTCAATCCTAAAAATCCATTGGACCAGGGCCCGATGGCCCTGAAAAATCTCTACCGCTTGCTCCCCACCGGCGTCTTGGAGCTGTTGGGGCCGCTACCACCCGGTGAAGACACTCCGCGGTTGATCATGTCCTGAAGCTCATCCGCATTCGACGAGCGCGAAAGAGCCAGTTCCAGAGTAATAAGTTTTGAAAAATAGGCGTTCGCCAGGCCTTGATTGAACGTTTGCATGCCCGTTTGTCCCGTGCCGGTCTGCATCGCGGAATAGATCTGGTGGATCTTGTCTTCGCGAACGAGGTTGCGGATGGCCGGCGTGGGGATCAAAACCTCCATAATCATGACGCGGCCACGATTGTCGGCGCGCGGGACAAGGGCTTGGCAAAGAATTCCTTCCATCACCATGGAAAGCTGCGCGCGAATCTGGGGCTGCTGATGGGCCGGAAAGACGTCAATAATACGGTTGATGGTGGAAGCCGCGGAATTGGTGTGCAGCGTGGCGAAGGTCAAGTGGCCCGTTTCGGCGATGCGCAAGGCGGATTCGATGGTTTCAAGGTCGCGCATCTCTCCGATGAGGACGACGTCGGGGTCTTCGCGGAGGGCGGCGCGGAGCGAATTTGCAAAGGAGTGCGTGTCGGCGTGCACTTCGCGCTGGTTCACCAGACACTTCTTGTGGTTATGGAGGAACTCGATGGGGTCCTCGATGGTGATCATGTGTTCTTCGCGCTCGGCGTTAATCTTGTCGAGCATGGCGGCCAGGGTGGTGGATTTTCCCGAACCGGTCGGACCCGTCACCAGCACGAGACCACGCGGTTTGTCGCAAAGGCCTCTGACGACGGTAGGCAGCCCCAGGGCGTCGAAGTTTTTTATTTCCCAGGGAATGGTACGAAAAACGGCGGCCACGGCGCCGCGCTGATTGAAAACGTTGCCGCGGAAACGCGCCAGATTCTTTAGCCCGAAGGAGAAGTCCAGCTCGAGATTCTCTTCGAAACGGTGCTTTTGTGCGTCGGTCAGAACGCTGTAGGCCAACGATTTTGTGTCGGCTGCCGTCAGGGGCGGCATATCCAGAGCGCGCAGGTGTCCGTGAACACGCACCCGTGGTGCGCTGTTCGTGGTGACATGGAGATCGCTGCCTCCCATTTCTATCATCTTTTTGAGCAACTCGCTCAGGGTAATCCCGGCCATCTGTTCACCTTCTTTTTATAGAACCGTCTCGCGCAGAACTTCTTCGAGCGTCGTCTGCCCTAAAGCTACCTTGGACAATCCACTTCGACGAAGAGTGAGCATGCCTTGCTCAATCGCTTTTTTCTTCAATTCGAGTGCGGAGGCTCCGACCAAGATTAGTTCCCGCAGCTCGTCGTTAATTTCCATAACTTCGTACAAACCGGTGCGGCCTTTATAGCCGCCCTTGTTGCAGGTGTTACAGCCCTTGCCGTGATAGATTTTAGTCGTCTTGACTTCATCAGGGGAATACCCTGCGTCGATAAGTGCCTGCTCGGGCAATTCCAGTTCTTCTTTGCAATTCGCGCAAATGCGGCGTACCAGGCGCTGCGCGCAAATAAGATTGACGGAGGTCGCCACGAGGAATGGTTCAATACCCATGTTCATCAAACGGCTGATGGTGGACGGCGCATCGTTGGTATGAAGAGTGGAAAGCACCAAGTGTCCCGTGAGGGCCGCTTTGACGGCGATTTCGGCCGTTTCAAAGTCGCGGATTTCGCCGACCAGGATGATGTTGGGGTCTTGGCGAAGGAAAGCTCGGAGCGCAGCCGCGAAGTTCAGGCCGATCTGTTCCTTCATCTGGACTTGGTTGATGCCCGCCAATTGGAATTCGACGGGGTCCTCGGCGGTCATGATGTTGGTGTCCACGGTGTTGAGGCGCGCGACGGCGGAATACAAGGTGTTGGTTTTGCCCGATCCCGTTGGGCCGGTTACCAGCACCATTCCGTAAGGCTTTAAGATGTTGCGCTCAAATTTCTTCAACGACTCCAGCTCGAAGCCCAGCTTGGTCATGTCCAGGCGCAGGTTCTCTTTGTCCAGAAGCCGGAGCACGATTTTTTCACCGAAGAGCGTGGGAACCGTGGAGACGCGGAAATCGAGTTCCTTCTTTTTGCCGTCGGCTTTGTACTTGATCATGATGCGGCCGTCTTGCGGGAGACGCTTTTCGGCGATGTCCAGCTTGGCCATGATTTTCAGGCGGCTGGTGATGGCATCTTTCAGGCGGAGGGGCGGTGTCATGACCGTCTGCAACTGGCCGTCTACGCGGAACCTGACGCGCATCTCGAGTTCGTACGGTTCAATGTGAATATCGCTCGCGCCTCGTTTCACCGAGTCGGTCAAGATGAGGTTCACGAGCTTGATGATGGGCGCCTCTTCGGCGGCCTTTTCCAGAGTCGCGGTATCAAGTTCCGCTTCTTCAGCGGCCAGCTCGAGTTCCTGGTCTTCGTCGACCAGGTCTTTCATCATTTTGGTGAGCTCTTCGGTGTTTGCTTCCGTGCCGCCGTAGAAACGTGAAATCGCTTCGCCGATGGCCGACTCGGAGGCCACCACCGGCTCCACGTTGAACCCGGTCATGAACTTGATGTCGTCCATGGCGAACACGTTGGTGGGATCGGTCATCGCGATGGTGAGAACGGAACCTACCCGCGAGAGCGGAATGACCTGGTAACGGAGAGCCGTGTCTTGCGGGATGAGCTTGATGACGTTGGGATCGATTTCGTAATACTTCAGATTGATGGAGGGAACACCGTACTGGCGAGAGAGCACACCGGTGATGTCATCATCGGTGATGAAGCCCATCTTTGTCAGGCAGCTTCCCAGCTTGCCACCGTTGGCGCGCTGAAATTCGAGCGCCTTCTGGAGCTGGTCCTGAGTGATCAGGCTTTCTTTTATAAGTATCTCGCCCAAACGGACGGACATCCGCAGCACTCCCTGCCGGTTTGTACCCAGAATCAACATAGCAAACCGAAGCTCGGAAGGTGTCGGGAAATTAAAAAGAAGTTCTGAAATGGCTAATACCTGTCCGCAGGGGCAGGTCTAGCGAACGGGGTACAGGTGCTGTTCTTGACTTGCCTCTAGGCGGTGGTTATCGTGCGAGAGAGCGGCTTTTGCGCCTATTGGTGCGACGATTGTTGCTTGCCGAGGGAGTGGCGACACGCGATGCTCGGAGTTTTAACGGACTCTAGTTCGCACGACGGGTTTGCTCTCGGGAACCATTACAATGTTCTTATCGCGGAAGTGAGTGCGCGAGGTCGGTTCTCGAACGGCTGTAGGGAACTTTTCGGGGAGATTTTTCCGGACGTAATCGTGGACAGGGCATGAGTCGGCTCGATTCCAAACAGCGCTGGACCTTGGTCACCGGCGGCATCCTGCTTACGCTGCTGCTCGCTGCCGTTTTCACATTTGGGTCACTGGAAGTCCCGTTTGAACCGAAGAGTTGGCGCGCGCTGGCGCCGTTGTACGCGGTTTCCAGTTTCATCACCGCCGCGCTGCTGGTCTTTGGTTTGATTCTGGGCCGCACCGTTTTACGACTGTGGGCGGAGACGAGCCGCGAGCAACTTGGCGCGCGTTTCAAAACGAAGATGGTAGTTGGGGCCATGGCCATTTCGCTCTTGCCCATCATTTTCATGTTTATCGTAAGCTATTCGCTGATCAACCGCACGCTGCAGCGCTGGTTCCCTCGCCCGCTGGAAATCGCCTCAGAGAAGACGCAAGAGCTGATGAACGATTTTGGCCGCGCACAGTTGCCGCGACTACGGCGAGTGGCGATGGAGGTTCAAGAGGACGCTTCGCCATCCGCCGAAGACCAGTTGCAACACGCTTTCGCGAGGGGCGCTGACGCCCTCTGGATTCTGGATAAGGAAGGCAACTCCACGCGGGGCGGGGTCGTCTGCGAAAAACAGCCTGAGGAACGGCAGGGTCCGATCTGTGCGCAAGTGGGAGTCTTGGGCAAATTTGTCCGGGTACTGCCGAGCGGCATCGAAGTCTGGGCAGCCGACGGCAAAGATTATTTCGCGGTGCGGGTTCCAACGGTGCGCGAGGGCCAGACGACGGGCTACGCCGTGGCGGCCTACCGCACCAGCCCGAACTTTCTTTCTCGAATCACGGAGATCCAGGCCCAGACTCGCGAGTATTACCAGGAGAAGCAGGGCCTCCGAGCGCTCAAGAACCAGATGCTGCTGATCCTGCTTCTGTTCACCGTGCTGCTGCTCTCCGCGGTCATGTGGGTCGCACTGTTTCTCGCGAAACAGGTCACCATTCCGATTCAAGCTCTCGCCGAGGGCACGCGCGAGATCTCTGCCGGAAACTTCGATTATCAGGTGCCCGAACAGGCTCAGGACGAGCTTGGGATTCTGGTGCGTTCTTTTAACACCATGACCACGCAGTTGCGAGACAACCGCTCGCAAATTGATCAGTTCACACGGAACCTGCAACAAGCGGTTCAGGAACTCGAACGGCGCCGGCAACTCATGGAAACCGTTTTGGAGAACATTCCAACCGGGGTCATCTCGTTGGACGCCAGCGGCGCCATTTTGCGCGCCAATACTGCGGTGACGCGGATGTTTGGCGGGGACGCTCGGAATGCGCAATCCCTTGACGAACTTCTGGGGCTGGACGCGTCGCGCATCCTGCAGCTTCTGATGCGGCGTTCGCTGCGCATGGGCGTGGTTTCTCGCGAGATTGAAACCGTTGTCGCTGGGCGCATCCTGCATCTTGCGGTAACTGCCAGTTCCCTGGGGCCGCGCCGCGCCAATTCCGGTTACGTTCTGGTTCTTGATGACCTCACCGAAATGCTGCGGGCACAAAAATCGGCCGCCTGGCAAGAAGTCGCGCGGCGCATCGCGCACGAGATCAAGAATCCGCTTACGCCTATTCAACTTTCTTCGCAGCGATTGTCCCGGTTTCTCGATCGGCGCGATGTCTCCGAATCCAAAGCTCCGCGCGACCCCGAACTGACCAAGCTCGTTTACGAGTGTTCGCGCTTGATTGAACGCGAAGTTTCGACGCTTGCAGCGCTGGTCAATGAATTCTCTCAATTCGTCCGCTTCCCCACCGCCAAGCTCACGGCTACAAATGCCAATACCATTGTGTACGAGGCCGTGGAGGTTTTCGCCGGGCGTCTAGATGGCATCACGCTTAGAACCACGCTGGGCGAGAATCTCCCGCCGGTTCGCGCGGATGGCGGGTTAATTCGCAGCGTGGTGGTCAATCTAATTGACAATGCCGCAGAAGCACTGGAAAACTCGTCGTTCCGGGAAATCCTCATCTCCACCTGCGCCCATCCCGATGCCGAAACCGTCGAGATCTGCGTGTCGGACACCGGCCACGGCATTTCTCCGCAAGACAAAGACAAACTTTTCCTTCCGCATTTTTCGACCAAGAACCGCGGAACCGGCCTTGGGCTGGCTATCGCGGCGCGCATCGTCGCTGAACACGGCGGCAGCATTCATGTGGAAGACAACCTGCCGGCAGGTTCGCGTTTCCTCGTAGAACTTCCGGTCGCAGAGCTCACCCCAGCGGGCGTCACAGACCAGAACGGAACGGAAGTCTCTCGATGACTTCCAAGCCGCATCTTCTCGTCGTTGACGACGAGGCGGGGATTCGCGAATCGCTATCGTCGATCCTCAAGGACGAGGGCTACCACGTCGAAGCAGTGGCCTCTGCCGAGGAGGCGCTGGAGCGCGCGGCTCACGGCGATCTTGAAGTCATTCTCCTGGATGTCTGGTTGCCGGGACTGGACGGCCTGGAAGCTCTCAGCCGGCTTCAGGTTATTCCGCGCGCGCCGGCGGTCATCATGATTTCCGGCCATGGCACGATTGAGACGGCCGTGCGCGCCACAAAACTGGGCGCCTTCGATTTCATTGAGAAGCCGCTTTCTCTCGAGAAAATTATTGTTCTGGTGCGCAACGCCGTCCAGCAGCGCAGGCTCCAGGAGGAAAACCAGCTCCTTCGAAACGAGCTCGGCCACCGTTATCAGGTCATTGGGGAAAGTGTGCCGATGAAGGCGTTGCGGCAGCAGATCGCCGTCACCGCCCCCACCAACGGCCGCGTTCTCATCTACGGGGAAAGCGGCACTGGCAAGGAGCTGGTCTCCCACGCTCTTCACGCCGCCAGTCTTCGCAGCAAAGGTCCATTTGTCGAAGTAAATTGCGCAGCCATTCCAGAGGAACTGATCGAGTCCGAACTTTTCGGCCATATCAAGGGAAGCTTCACCGGCGCCTCAGAGGACAAGGTCGGAAAATTTCAAAAGGCGGACGGCGGCACGCTCTTCCTGGATGAAATCGGCGACATGAGCCTGAGGACGCAATCCAAGGTGCTGCGCGTGCTCGAAGAGCAGCGCTTCGAACCGGTAGGTTCGAGCCAGACGATGACCGTGGATGCCCGCGTGATAGCAGCCACAAACAAGAATCTCGAGCAGGAGATTACCCGTGGCGCATTTCGGCAGGATCTGTTCTATCGTCTGAATGTAATTCCCTTCTTCGTGCCGTCGCTTCGCGAGCGGCAGGAAGATATCCCAACGCTGGCGCGTTATTTTCTGGATGAGTTCAGTTCGGCCTACGGTAAAAAAACTCGGGAACTGAGTGCGCCGGCTATGGATATTCTCGTGCGTTATCCTTGGCCCGGGAACGTGCGAGAACTGCGCAATCTCGTAGAGCGACTCGTCATCGTCTGCCCGCAGGCGCGCATCGAGCCCCACCACCTTCCTCCCGAGCTTTTCCGCGGGGCCGCGCAGAGTCCTCAGCATCCTTACTCGACTCTGCATGAGGCGCGCAGCGCCTACGAACGCGAATTCATTTTGCGCAAATTGCAGGAGCATCGTTGGAACATGACGCAAACGGCATCCGCTCTGGGTCTGGAACGCAGCCACCTCTACCGCAAAATGAAGTCGCTAGGAATTGCCGCGCCGGACTAAGCCCGGGCCGCGCGGCGCCCATCGATTGCGCGGGGTTGCTGGTATCGCGCGCGAGGCGTGTTGCATGATTCGTTGCTCTTTCGCGCCGGTCGCGCGGAGCGAGGAACGTCAGCCCTGGCCTTCTTCCTCCCGGCCCAACGCCTCCAGCTGCGCGTGCCAGTCCAGCTCACGCACCCGTTGCGGATTCTCACGCCAGTCAGGAACCACTTTGACGAACAGTCCCAGATAAATCTTTTTATCGAGCAACACTTCGAGTTCCTTGCGGGCTTCGGTGCCGATTTTCTTGAGCATCTCGCCCTTATGGCCGATGAGAATTTTTTTCTGCGAGTCTCGCTCGACGTTCATGGTCACTTCAATGCGCAGCAATTTGGGTGCGTCTTCGAATTTGTCGACTTTCACCGCCAGCGCGTAAGGCACTTCGTGATACATCGACTGGATCGCCTTTTCACGCACAATCTCGGCCGCCAAAAAACGCTCCGGCTGGTCCGTCACCTGGTCTTCTGGAAAGTAAGGCTGGCCCTCGGGAAGCAATAGGAAGATTTCGTTCAGCAAGTCTAGGCAGCCGTGGCCCTTCAACGCAGAGATGGGCACGATGGCCGCAAATTCGAAGGCCTTGTGAAACGCCTCGATAAGCGGCAACAGCTTCTGTTTCGGAAGGCCGTCTACCTTGTTCAGCGCCAGAATGGTTTTCCCGCGAAATCTCTTGGCCCGCTCCAGCAGCAAATCGTCCGCGTGGGGCAGGGCCCGGCTTGCGTCCACCATGAGCAGAAGTACGTCGATGCCTTCGAGCGCGGCGGCGACTTCGTGCATCATCTGCCGACCCAGTGCAGAGTCCGCGGAATGCAGCCCCGGTGTATCAATAAAAACAATTTGCCCGCCGGGCTGCGACACGATCCCTTGAATGCGGTTGCGCGTCGTCTGTGGCTTCGAAGTAACAATCGCCACCTTCTGCCCAACCAGGCGGTTTAACAGCGTCGATTTCCCGGCGTTCGGACGCCCCACGATGGCCACGAACCCAGACCGATATTTTTCCTCCCGCCCGCTCCGGGCTTCCGTGCTTCCGCCCTTCTCTCTTGTTTCCCGGACCTCTCGGCTCCCGGCGTAGTGTTTTTTCTTTGGCATTCGGCTACTTCACCACAGGCAGTTCCAGCATGCTCTGGTGTTCGGCATCATGAAGCAAAGTGACGTGCGCTGTCTTGGCATCCTTCGCGGTTTCCTGCGCGACGACACCTCCACTGTTGTAATTTTTTTCCGTGCTGAGCGTATTGGGGCAGTGCACAAACAGCCGCAGACGGCTTCCTTTGGCGATGCGCCTGGAAAAAAATGTAAAATTGTCGAAGACGTATTCTTCGGCCTTTCCCACGGTGACGAGTTTTTCCTGTCGCAGGGACTCCCGATAACGCGCACGCACGGCCGCAGAGGTCAACAAAACAGACTCACCGCCAGGTAAAATCTCGTACACATCCGCTTCGAGATCGGTATCCGGAACGTCCATCGCCAGCCACAACCGCAATTTCAAGAAACCAGTCACTTCCGTCGCCTCGCCAAAGGGTTCGCTGTGATAGACCGCACCATTCCCGTAGTTGTTCATCGCGGCCCGCTGGGAGGTCAGAGCCGAGGCCTCGTCATCGGGTTCTGCGTCCCCCGGCCGCGTGTCGAGTGGATCGTAGACCCATCTATCGGCGGTTGGGCCCGCTGTGGGCTTGTCCAGGAGCGCGCCGGACTGAAACACGCCCTCGGCATGTCCGTTCGAGCCGAGATAGAGGGTTCGCTTCTCGTTCGAAATACTTTCCAAATTGTCCGCGTACTTCCAATCCTCGGCACCGGCTCCCACAACGTAATAAGCCACGCGCTTTTTCAAGAACTCTGGCTTCTTGCCGTTCTTCATCACCCAGTCGTACCACTCGGTATGCAGCTTGTTCAGATCCAGGACGCTGGCTTCGCCGAATTTCAGTCCACCAACTTCTCGCCGGGGAGTTCTTGTTCCCGCATGATCCCATGGCCCGATGATCAGAAAATGATTTTGCTTCGCTTCTGGTGTCCCGTACTGCATGTGGCGCTTATAGTATGTGAAGGCCCCGGGCTGATCGCCGTCGTAGTGTCCCGTGATCGTCAGAATCGGAAACTGAATGCGCTTATACTCTTCCGGGCCGGGCACCATGGCGTCGTAGTACTCGTCAGGAACGGGATGCTGGAGCCACTTTTGAAACACGGCGGAGGGATTCCCCGCTAACCGATCGTAGTCTTTAAACGACAGA
>Ga0210395_10001100_pt1 | contig 20979 bp, 14 predicted proteins | sample IncBWH4OmetaG_FD_150861 | JGI IMG/M metagenome (GOLD analysis project Ga0210395, IMG submission 150861) | Forest soil microbial communities from Barre Woods Harvard Forest LTER site, Petersham, Massachusetts, United States - Inc-BW-H-4-O ...
GCACGTCTTAGTCGCCGAAATTACGACTGGAAACAGGCGATTCGAGACGTGCGAGCGGGGCAGGAAAGCCTAACGGTTGGCTCGTGGCGCCCACCTAATTCAGAGGTTCACGGCCTAGCTCCCCACGGCCAAGCAGTCCGCTCTTTTTTTCTATCAACGAGCCCTTATAAAACATGCGCGTACTTTTTATTGGAGACATTGTTGGGTCGCCGGGGCGGCAGATCGTCCGCGAGCGGCTTGCCGACATCGTTGCCCAACGGCAGATCGATCTTGTTATCGCCAACGGCGAGAATTCGGCCTCTGGCTTCGGGATTACGCCGCGGCTGGCGGAAGAGCTGCTTGCAATGGGTATAGACGTCCTGACGGGCGGCAACCACAGCTGGGACCGCAAGGAAATCCTGGAGTTCATGCCGCACGAACCGCGCCTGCTGCGGCCGGCGAATTTCCCGGAAGGAAACGTCGGCAGCGGGCTTTATATTGGGACAGCAAAGAACGGCGTGAGATACGCCGTGCTCAACCTGCAGGGGCGGGTGTTCATGACGCCGATCGACGATCCGTTCCGCAAAGCGGATAGCGAACTGGCCAAGGTGCCGGAAGATGTCGCTTTCGTTTTCGTCGACATACATGCGGAGACCACCAGCGAGAAGGTCGCGATGGGCTGGTACCTCGACGGACGGGTCACCGCGATCGTGGGAACGCACACGCACGTAACGACCGCGGATGAACACGTCCTGCCCGGCGGCACGGCGTACATCACCGACGTTGGCATGAGCGGGCCGCACGGCGGCGTCATCGGGATGGACCGAGCCGGCATCATCAAGAAATTTCTCGATGGATTGCCGGCGCGGTTTGAAGTCGCCAGCGGCGACGTGCAGATGAATTGCGTGCTCATCGAAACGGACGACGAAGGCCCGCGCAACGCGGCAGGCCGCCTGCGCGCCAAGTCCATAGAACGCCTCCGCCTGCGCATCGACTAAACCCCTTGCCGCCAATCCACCCAAACTGTCATTCCGAGCGGAGCCGAGGAATCTCTCTTCGATCTAGCCCTCACACTGCATCTCAAGCTCCCCGGCTTCATCCTTTGCCACCAATCCACCCAAAACTGTCATTCCGAGCGGAGCGAGGAATCTCTCTTCGTTCTAGTCCTCACACTGCATCTTAACCTCTCCGACTCCCTTCTCCCCCGTCACTCACAACCGTCGGTCTCAGCTTCCCGGCAGCAAGCAATTCCAGCGCCTCGAAGCGCCCTCTAAGTTCAGCCGCACCCAACCGGTGCTCGCGAAACAACCACCGCAGATATTCCTCGGCTGGCTGCTCTCCTTTCTGCGCGTTGCATTCCATGCACGCCGAGACCAGGTTGCGGTACGAATTGCACCCCACTCGCGCCCGTGGCACGACATGGTCGAGGCACTCCAACCGCGGAGCGACTCGCCGCAAGCAATAGAAGCACCGGCCGCGCTCCCGCGCGTGGATGGTCCTTCGGAGTTCCAACGTCTTCAGGAAATCCACTTCCTCGATGTCCGACGTCGCAGCCTTCCGGGCCGCCTCGCGTGCCCGTGCGACGGCTGCAGCGCGCACGCCGCGAACCTCTTCGGGCAAGCGCACCTCCGCCACATGGCCTGCCTTGCTGCGTTCCACCAGGCGCAGAACGCCGCACGCAGCCAGCCGGCGAACCGCTTCGCGCGTCGGGCATGTGGAAAGGTTGATATTGTGCGCCAGCCACGGAATCGAAAACCGCAGCCTTCGCTTTCCTTCCAGCTGGCTGTGCCGCAACAGGTGCATATACACCACGTGGTCAATCACCGGTAGCCGCAGCCGCGGCACCAGTACATCTTCCACCTGCTTCCAAAGGAACTTCGCGTCGACCTCTTTTTGATGTCGCGCGTCAGCTGTGGACGTTCGTCCGAGGGAGCGTTTAGACACACCCATCCCATTGCGTTTACCGTTTTTCATGTTCGGAGATCCTGTAGGCGTGCGGCTTTAGCCGCGCCACCGAAAATTGTCATTCCGCGTTTTTGGAAGTTGTCATTCCGAGTCTTTGGAAACTGTCATTCCGAGCGCAGTCGAGGAATCTCTCCTCTGCGACTGTCGACTCAATAAACACACTAACCCCTGCATTTTCAATACGGGGAAAGCCGCAAGGAGGGCCTAAAAACAAAAAAGAGAACCACGCCTCAGGCGCAATTCTCTACACCGCGGATTGTACCACATTTTACGACTTTGTCAAGTAAAATCTGACTATCCAAGTTCAGGTTCTTGCCCGGCAGCCAAAACCTGCCTGCACCTTCCTGTCTTTTTACACACAAGTACCATTCGTGGAAGTCCGGGCCACCCACTATGACATAGCGGTATGTTCACTCTTTGACAAGAAATAAACCAGGAGTACTATTCAAGACGCTTACTAAACTACTTAAATACTCATATGGGCAGTCCCTTCGAAGCGGGGTCGGAATGGAGGCGGTGGGATCTGCACATCCACACGCCTGAGTCCGTCCTCAACAACGGCTTTGGCTCAGACTGGGATGTCTATGTACAGAAGCTATTCAAGATTCTGATAGAGAAGGAGATCGCGTCTGTAGGAATCACAGACTATTTTACGGTCGATGGGTACAAGAAGCTCAAGGAGGAATACCTCTCGAACGACGCGAAACTCCAGGCTCTTTTTTCTGCAGAAGAAATCCAGAAGATAAAAAAGATTCTCGTTATCCCGAATATCGAATTCCGCTCGAATATCTTCGTCGGTTCAAACAGCGTCAATTTCCACGTGCTTTTCTCTGAAGACGTTCCGGTAAAGGATATCGAGGAAAAGTTTTTGCACGAGATCGATTTTGTATTTCAGGGCGATCCCAACAACCCGGACCGGAGAAGAAAGCTAAAGGTTGGCAATCTCACGGAACTTGGTACGCAGCTCAAGGCCGAGCACGCGGAATTTAAAGAATCGCCGCTCTTCGTAGGAATGATGAACGCTGTCGTTGATGACAAGCAGGTGTCCGAAATCTTGGCGCACAAGAAGAATATTTTTGGCGGCACATTTTTGTTCGGCATCATGGCCGACGAGGACCTGAGCGCCATTAGCTGGAATTCGCGTGACCATCTTACACGAAAGACATTCGTCCAAAAATCGAACGTTCTGTTTTCCTCAAACCGGAAAACTCGCGACTGGGCATTAGGCAAACCGCCCTATGCCGGAGGCCCTGAAAAGTTCGTTACTGAGTTCGTGACGCTAAAGCCGTGTGTACACGGCTCGGATGCCCATGAGTATCAATACATCGGCCACCCGTGCGCAAAAAGGGGCGATTCCTCACACAGCTGCTCAGCCAACCGCGCAAGCTGCGAACTTCGGTTCTGTTGGATTAAGGCCGATCCGACCTTCGAGGGATTGAAACAAATCCTGTACGAACCAGAGGATCGAATCATGATCCAAGCCGCTGACCCGACGCCGCGCAAAAGCCTGCAAGGCATCGCAGATATCCATATTGAGGAGGCCACGCTCGACCCAGAACTAAGCTTCGAGGAAAGACAGCTACCGTTGAACCCAGGCCTAGTAGCCGTTACGGGTGGCAAGGGCAGCGGGAAGACCGCGTTCGTAGATCTCATAGCCAACATGTATGAAAACCGTGCGGTGTGCGACGACAAGAATTCATTCGTGAAGCGAATCAGCTCTGGGGATACGAACGGCCTGTATGCGGACCTCACGCTGAAGAGTGGCGAGCAGTTCGCAAAGGAAGTGCAAGACCCTCTATTTATCGAGGGCGCTTCGATCGTATACGTTGCTCAGGGTGAACTTGAAAAGCATGTTGATGATCCTGCGCATTTGGAGACATACATCAACAAACTTATTTTCGAAAGTAATGAAGTGAAAGACGGCGCGTTACTCTTCGACTACGAAAATATCAGCGATGAGTTGGCCGGCCTTTACGACGACCTTCAAGCTCGTAACAAAGCGGTTTTCGACCTTGAGAACGAAACAGATCGGCAGATTGACGAAAAGCTGAAAGGGGATGGCAAGAGATTAGATGCTGAGCTGCAGGACGCGACGAAGAAGGTCACGGAGTTAAGCAAAGAGTTGAGTGAAGAAAAGCGCCAAGAGGCAGAAGCCAAGCAAAAACAGCTTACAGATTTACGTGACCGAAAAACCCAACTGAACGAGCTCGGAATTACAATCAAGGACACACTCAAATTCGTTGACGAAGATCGGATGGCATTCAATAAGCAAGTGGAGAAGATAAATGCTCTTGCAGCGGCCCTCAAGTTTTCCGTCGGGTTCAAAACCATCGAATATCCCGACGCTCAGATTTTACGGGCATTCATCAGGGCTGTTAGAGACGAGCTTCGAAAGACCATTGGCGAGATCGAAAAATTTCAAAAAGATTTAGATGAAAAGGAGAAAGGTGTCAAAGAGCACGCCAGGCTTCTCGACAAGAAAAAAGAACTTGAAAAGGCAATCCAAGAAATTCAAGGCAAACTCAAAGGCATAGCCGAAAAGAAAACGCAGCTGAACCAGGACCGGGACGCACGAGAATTAGTTTTCGCTGATGCCCTGAACAAGCGGGTCGAGCAAAGAAACAAATATCTGTCCATCATTGCATCGTTCTCCGCAAACAAGAGCGACATTCTTAAAGACCTCGAATTTACGGCAGAATTGGCGTTTGACCAGAAACGGTTCGAGGAAACGATGTCTGAACTCGTGGACCTTAGGAAAATAAGAATCGTTGCCCCAGACACGAACGATTCGGACATCAGGTTCTTTACGGATGCAATGTCGGAATTGGCTGCCAACCCATCCACTGATAATGCGAAAAACGTCGCGAAACTCGGTGCGACAAAACTCCTGGCGGCTATTGTTGAGAACCAAAAAAAGGCCGAAACAATCAGCCGACGCACAATCGCCGATTCTGTATTTGCGGACTATCTTAGCGTGATGCCATCCGTGAAGTACAAGAAAGTAAAACTTTCAAAGCTATCCATCGGACAGAAAGCCACGGTACTTCTCAAGATTTATTTGGCCCAGGGCGAAACCCCGATCGTTATTGATTCGCACGACGACCATCTCGATAATGAATTTATCATGGATGAATTGGTCAAGGCCCTTCGGCAAGCCAAAGAGCATCGGCAGGTGATTATAGTATCGAACAACGGCAATGTGGTCGTGAACAGCGACGCTGAACAGGTGATCATTGCTTGCCGCGACGATCAGGGAGAAATCTCATACATGGCAGGGGCCCTTGAGAATCAGACCCTCCGGTCAAAACTTCTGGCCGTTCTAGAGGGAGGCGAGGAAGCGTTCAGTAAGAGGCAGAAAAAGTATCGGCTCGGCAACTAGCCGGGGCCCAATACAAGCTAGATGACCAACCAAAGCTGCTAGGCTGGCGGGTGGGGCAGGCTTTTGACATGAGTGGCGCACCCTTTGGGGTTTCGTTCTTTAAAGGGTGCGGTCTTTCTCCTTACGCCGACTCCCTCTTATTTGCCTTGGCCTGCACGGAACTCCTCATGGCGTGGCGCAATAGCATGTTGGTCTTGGTCTGGTATCCCCGCCCATAGCTCTTTAACCAATCGATAATGTCCGTGTCCAGACGAATGGTCACGGGTTTCTTGGCTGGCCGATAGAACTTGCCGATTTCCGCTTTCGACCAGTCGAGAACCTCCGGCATATCGGTCAGATCAATGTCCTCGTCTTTTTTTGCGGCAATAACGGCGATCTGCTTTTTTTTCTTCTTATTTAGTTTCTTCATAAATCGTCCCACTTGAACCCCATGCTTCACTCTGACAATCGTAAATACATATGTCAATACAATACTTGCCGGCGGCAGAGGACGAGTGGCCCGAAGGAACGCGATCCCTCGAAACTTGGGAAACTTGGGAACTTGGGGACAGACGGAACGTTTCCTGTAATTTTTGATTCGTGGGAAGAGAAGCATCCGAAAACCTCCGGTCCGTCCCCATATTCCCGTAGACGTGTATGCACAAATGTGCATATAATGGCAGGGTGGGCTGCGAATGGGATCCCGCGAAAGCGCAGGCGAACTATAAGAAGCACGGGGTCCGCTTTGCGGATGCCGAGACGGCGCTTTCCGACGATCATGCCTTGACCATCCGGGACCCCTCTTCTGCCGAGGAAGAGCGCTGGGTCACCGTCGGTCTTGATGCGCTGGGACGAGTGCTGGTGGTCGTCTATGCTTGGCGCGGAGAAACGGTGCGGCTGATTTCTGCGAGGAAAGCCACGCCTCGCGAGCGAGAGCAATACGAGGAGCAACATGAAACGTGAATATGATTTTCGTGGAGGAAAACGGGGCGCGGTGGTGGCTGTGCCGCGTGGAAAGACGCGCATCACCATTCGCCTCGACGATGAGGTTCTGGAGTGGTTCCGCAACCAGGTGGAACGCGCCGGCGGAGGCAACTATCAAACGCTCATCAACGAATGTCTGCGCCGCCACGTGGAACGCTCGAATGAGCCTTTCGAGAAAACGCTTCGCCGCGTCATCCGTGAAGAGCTGCGCCGAGCGTCGTAGCCGTCCCATCACGACTGCCCGGTCATACGCCCACCCAGGATGCGGTCGATCTGCCGAAGATGACCGAGCCAAGAACAGCGTTTGGCCAGATTCCAGAAGGAACTCGATCCCTCAGAGGTCGCCCGCGCCTTAGGATTGACTGATCGGCACCCCGAACCCCGTGAAACGGGCAACCTGTTCTCTTACGTCGTACTCTGATGACTCAGGATAAATGGGGGAGAACAAAGGGGTTGTGACCAAAGTGAGAATTCTTGCGGGATTGTGTCTTCTGGCGACTCTGACGGGGTGGGCCTACGCCCAGGACGAAGGGGACTTGACGGCCAAAAAGCGTCTTTTCCCGGGAGTTGGGCCGGGGCTGCGAGCCGTAAAGCGCGGCGCGGATGGGAATTATTACATCTTGAGCGCGCCGGGATCGTCGGCTTCGGTATTCGATGCGGCGGGAAAACTTATAAAAAGAATTCCAGCGTACGAAGACAGTAAGGGTCCGGCTCCTCAGTCACCTCAGTTGGCGACTATCGCTTTCGGCGAAGACCTGGACGTGGATGCGCAGGGAACCGTGTACGTGGCGGACCGCGGCGCAAACGCGATCAAAATCTGGGACGCCAAAGGCAATGAGCGCGTGATCAGAATCAATGGACCGATTTCGGTCGCAGCCCTCCCGGACGGGGAAGTTGCCGTGGCAACCGTGCATGAGCCGCACCTGGTTATGGTCTTCGACAAGAACGGACGCGACGTTCGCGAGTTTGGCGACCCCGAGCCGATATCCGAGCGGCCGGAAGTGAACAGGTTTTTGAATATCGGAATGCTTGCGACGGACGGCGGAGGCCATCTCTATTACGCCTTTCCTTATCTGCCGGAAGCCACCGTGCGGCAGTACGACCGCAATGGCTACGGGGGCCAGGATATTCAATACACGGGAGTAGACGCATGGCCGGCGGCGCAGGCCACTCGCAAGGAGATCGAGAGGCAGGAAAAGCGCGGGGACGCCCCGGTATTCAAGCGCATTCTTACGGGCGTTGGCGTCGAGCGCGCCACCGGAGAAGTCTGGATGGCGCTTGGCGACAAATTGCTGCACTTCGACAAGGAAGGCAATCGGCGGGCGACCTACCTGATCTACACGCCCGAAGGAGCGCGGCTCGAAGCCAACACGATTCTCATCGAGCAAGACCGCTTGATCATCGGAAGCGACCCGCTGGGCATCTACGAATTCGAACGGCCCGATAAAAAATCTCAACAATAAGGGAATTATCCTCAGGACGATTTGGATTCATCCTGTGCAAATGTTCGAACGAGCGCGAAAATTATTCGTAAATTCCCTTGCAAATGCAGCTTCGCCAGTCGAGTTGCACAAAAACTGTGCTTGTGGAAAAGCTGTGCATGGGATGTGCACCCCGGTGAATCCCTTCGCACACTTTTCGCTTGCTCCATGCGGTCCAATCGGCGACAATCCCGCGCTGTCCTGATAGTGGCGGGTCGAGGGGCCGACAATTCTGAAGGGCCGCGCGCGGGGCGCCAGGGGAAAGCAAGACGCTCCCGTACGGGCATGATTCCCGAAGACTGAAAAAAGAAATGAAATGAAGGGACCTGCTTTCCACAGCTTATTCACATCTGTGGAAATAACGGGGTGGGATTTTCTCTTGCGATGACTACTGCGACGAATTCCTGGGAGCGGTTTCTTGAGCACGTGAAGTCCCGGGTCAGCATCAACACCTATACCACCTGGTTTCAACCCACGCGGCTGAATCGCGCCGAGGGAGAAAACCTGTTTGTACAGATCCCCAGCACGGTCTTCCGGCAGGTCCTGACGCGTACTTATGGCGAGATCGTCAAAGCCGTGTTCCACGAACTTGGGACGCCTAATGTGAAAGTGCAATACGTCTGTACGGAGGAAGAGCCCGTGCCAGCCGCTCCCGCTGCAACCGGCGTGAAGCAAACGAAGCTTGACTTTGAAAGCAGCGATCATCAGTTGAATTTGCGCTACAGCTTCGACTCGTTTGTTGTCGGCAAATCGAATGAGTTCGCGCACGCCGCGGCGCGGGCCGTTGCGGAGCAGCCGTCGAAAGCGTACAACCCTCTGTTTCTTTATGGCGGAGTGGGCATGGGCAAGACGCATTTGATGCATGCCATCGGGCACACCATCAAAAAGCGTAATCCGGCGATGCGGTTGAGCTACGTGAGCGCGGAAAAGTTTACCATTGAAGTAATTAATTCGCTGCGTTTCGACCGCATGACCAGTTTCCGCGACCGCTTCCATACCGTGGACGTCTTGCTGGTGGATGACATTCAGTTCATCGCGGGGAAAGAACGGACACAGGAAGAATTTTTTCACACGTTCAATGCGCTGTATGAACAGCAGAAGCAGATTGTGATTTCGTCCGACTGCCTGCCGAAAGAGATTAATTCGATCGAGGAGCGGCTGCGCTCGCGGTTCGAATGGGGCTTGATCGCGGATATCCAGCCGCCGGATCTGGAAACCAAGATCGCAATTTTGCAGAAAAAGGCCGAGAACGACCGCTTTAGTTTGCCGGACGAAGTGGCGGAATACATCGCGCGGGCCATTAAGTCCAACGTGCGCGAGTTGGAAGGTGCGCTGACGCGGTTGATGGCTTATGCATCCCTGACGGGCGCTACGATTTCCTTGGCGACGGCGCAGCAGGTGTTGCGCAATATCATTGCGTCGCAGGAGAAGCGCGTCACCATCGACCTGATTCAGAAGCGCGTGAGCGAGCATTTTAATATGCGCGAACAGGACTTGAAGGTGCGCAGCAACACGCGCGCCATCGCGTTCCCGCGCCAGGTGGCGATGTACATCGTGAAGCAACTCACGTCGGCGTCTCTGCCGGAAATTGGCCGGCAATTCGGCGGAAAGCATCACACCACAGTGCTGCACTCGATCAACAAGATCGAGGAGATGCGGCGGTCGGACAAAGACTTGAATCGGACGATCACGCGTTTGATGGATACTCTTCAATAGCGGCGGCGTTTTCACTCCGCTTGCAATCCGTAAGTCTGCTCTATCCAACATCACGGTTCTTGACGCAGGCAAGGCGTCTGCTTCGTGAGACTCCCTCTCTCGACGTCAGCCGGTCATTTAATTGCGACACATGGGCGCACAAATTCATGCGTGAACGCCTTGTGAATAGGCGTTGGAGAAGATAAGGAAATTCTGTTGAGTACCATGGAAGATATTTCGACGTGAAGCTTGGAAGTATGCTTTGGGGCTATCTTTTCACCGTTTCCCACAATTCGCCACCGGGAACAAGCAACGCCAGGCCGCTGGGATGAAAGTGGTTGCTGGGCTTTCCACATATCCACTGCACTCATCACAGCAACAAGCTTTATAACGTTCGAAAGTCATTCAGAACTCTTGTTGTGATGGTTGCTGCTGTGGAAAAAAAGAGATGCCGATATCTTGTGCTGGCTTGAAATAGGAGAGTTCGGATTCTCACGCATTTCCACAGGTTTTACGTGTCTTGTGGGCTTTATACTTTGCGAAAAAGCGAGTACAGTACGACAGCGGTGGAAAGCGGCGAGGAACCCGAATGAGCGCAACAGGAACCGCACGCGAGGAACATCACGAGATGGAATTCAGCGTTACAAAATCAGCGCTGTTGAATGAACTTAGCATGACGCAAGGCGTCGTTGAGCGTAAGACGACAATTCCGATTCTTTCGAATTTATTGGTCGAGGCTAAGGGCAGCCAGTTGACCATCACGGCGACCGACCTTGAGCTGAGTGTCCGCACGTCCTGCGAAGCGAAGATCAAGAAAGAGGGCGCAGGGACGATCCCCGCGAAAAAACTGCTGGAGTTAGTGCGCCTGCTTCCCGAGGGCGAGATCAAGGTCAAATTGCTCGAGAATCACTGGGTCGAAATCGTCAGCGACCGAAAGAAGTATAAGCTCGTCGGGATGGCCAAGGAAAATTTCCCAGCGCTGCCCGCCATGCCGCACACGCTCGTCAAGATTTCTGCCCCGGTGTTAGAGAGCCTCATCGCTAAAACGAAATTTGCCATTTCGATGGAAGAGTCGCGCTATACATTGAACGGCGGGTTGTTGATTTTGAAGCCGGACACGTTGGCTATGGTCGCCACTGACGGACATCGCTTAGCGCTTGCGGAGACCGATCAGAAACTCGCGGGCTTAAACGGCGAAGTGAAAGTGCTCATTCCGAAAAAGGCCATGGACGAAGTTGAAAAACTGGCGAACGTGGCCGGTTCTGACGCTTCGATCGAGTTTGCAAAGGACGAAAGCCATTTGTTCTTTCAAGTAGGCCACAGGCTTTTAATTTCGCGAATCCTTACCGGACAATTTCCAAATTACGAAGCGGTGTTGCCGCGTGACAACAGCAAAACGGTCGTGCTCGAGCGCGCGGAACTCAGCGATGCAGTGCGGCGCGTGTCGCAGCTCGCCGATCAGCGCTCGCACGCCGTGAAACTGGCGGTATCGAAAGAAGGCATAGAAATTTCGGCGTCAAGCCCCGAATACGGCGAAGCCAGGGAAAACATCGAAAAGGAATATAAAGGCGACGCGATTAGCATCGGCTTTAATTCGTCCTACATGCTCGATTTTCTGGCCGCCGCGGCCGATGGACCAATCAGCATTGAATTGAAGGACGAACAATCCGCCGGCCAGATGCGCCCGCTTGCGGACGAATCCTACCGTTACCGCTACATCATCATGCCCATGCGCATTTGAGCAGGTGCGCCAGAGACAGCAATTCGTGCGTATCCCGGCGACTTTATACCGATTAATTATCTCCATTGATTTAACCTAGATGACAATGTATGCTGCGAGGTGATTTTTTGAGGTTCCAGTTTGGAACCTCAATCCTGTGCTTCGACGCAAATGCCCTCGCAAAACGCCATCGTTCCAACTGCCCTGATTAGTCAGAAAATCTTTTTTGTGCGGGGCACTCGGGTGATGCTGGATGCCGATCTCGCCCGGCTTTACGGTGTTGCGACAAAAAACCTAAACAAAGCCGTGAAGCGAAACGCAAACCGGTTTCCTGCCGATTTCATGTTTCAACTCTCACTCAAGGAACTGCACAGTTTGGGGTTCCAGTCTGGAACCTCAAAACCAGTGCGAGGGGGCCGTCGCTACGCTCCGTATGCCTTCACGGAGCAAGGAGTAGCGATGCTTTCCAGTGTGCTCCGCAGCGCGCGCGCCGTTCAGGTAAATGTCGCGATCATACGAACCTTCGTTCGGCTTCGCGAAATGCTCGCAACGCACGAAGAATTGCGCCGAAAAATTGACGCAATGGAAAAGCGGTACGATGCGAGATTTCAGGCCGTTTTTGAGACTATTCGCCGCATGCTGGAAACGCCAATTCCAGCGAAAAAACCGATCGGATTTCACACCAGACTTGAGTTGCCCGCAAAGTCTGCCCAGCCCGCCAAGGCAAGTCTAAATAGAACAAAATAAATACTTTATACAAAGCTAGAGACCTCATCTGGCCTTGAGAAACGGCCTCAGATCGGGTATACTTTGTTGGCTGTCGATTCGCAGTTCGGTAACCTCCCAATCGGCACGTCGGCCAAGTGAGTTCGGCCCAGCCATTTAGCTTCGCGCCAGGAGCTATTGAGCCGGATGCTTGGAGTTAAGAAGTCTTCGCCACGTCTCGCTGCGCGAGACGGGATGGAGCAGGAACCCTACGAGTTTCGGATTCGCTCGATGAATCCGGAATCAAAGGGTAAGGCGACGTACGGAGCATTTCGCGAGCACGCCTTTCCTAGCTTCACAAGAAATTGAGCAGAGTTTTTTAGCGCTGAGGCTCGCCGCTTAGCCCGGGGTTCGTCTTGCGCGGTGAGAGTTTCGTCAGGAGCGTACATGGGCGATAAAGAGACGGTGGCCGGAAAAGCTCCGGGTCACCAGTACGACGCAAAGTCGATCAAGGTTCTCGGCGGGCTAGAAGCGGTGCGCCTGCGTCCCGCGATGTACATCGGCTCGACAGGCGACATGGGCCTGCACCATCTGGTGTGGGAGGTCGTCGACAATTCCGTCGACGAAGCCATGGCCGGCTTCGCGGACGAGATCAACGTCACCGTGCATGCGGATGATTCGGTCACGGTGGTCGACAATGGGCGCGGCATTCCTGTGGACATGCACGCCACGGAAAAGCGTCCTGCGGCGGAAGTGGTGCTCACGGTGTTGCACGCCGGAGGAAAATTCGATAGCGACACGTACAAAGTTTCCGGCGGTTTGCATGGCGTCGGCGTTTCCGTTGTCAACGCGCTTTCGGACCGGCTCGAACTGGAAATTTCGCGCGATGGCGCTGTCTGGGAACAGTCTTACGAAAAAGGCAAGCCGACTACGAAGCTGAAGCAGACAGGCAAAACGCGAAAGACCGGCACGAGCGTTACGTTTCATCCCGATCCGACCATCTTTGACAAGACGGTTTTCAGCTTCGACACGCTTTCGCAACGCTTGCGCGAGCTGGCCTTCCTGAATAAAGGTCTGAAAATCACGCTCACGGACGAGCGCACGGAGAAGACCTCGGAATTCCGCTTTACGGGCGGCATCGGCGAGTTCGTCAAGCATTTAAACCGCGGCAAGACCACGCTGCACGATTCGCCGATCTACATCGAGGGCAAGCGCGGCACGGTCGAAATCGAAATCGCGCTGCAATACAACGACACCTACGGCGAGAACGTGTTTGCGTTCGCGAACACCATCAACACTGTGGATGGCGGCACGCACCTTTCCGGTTTTCGCTCCGCGCTGACGCGCACCATCAACAATTTCGCGTCCTCGGCGGGCATGCTGAAAGAGCAAAAGGATGAAGTGACCATTACGGGCGACGACGTTCGCGAAGGGCTTGTGGCGGTCGTGTCCGTGCGCCTGCCGCAGCCGCAATTTGAAGGACAGACCAAAGGCAAGCTGAACAGCGATATCAAGGGCGACGTCGAGCAACTCGTCAACGAGAAGCTTGGCGAATGGTTCGACAAGCATTCCACGGTGGCCCGCCGCATCATTTCCAAGTGCATCGATGCCGCGCGCGCCCGCGAGGCCGCGCGCAAGGCTCGCGAACTTACGCGCCGCAAGTCCGCGATGGATTCGAGCGGCCTGCCCGGCAAGCTTGCCGATTGCCAGGAGCGCGATCCTTCGCGCTGCGAACTGTTCGTCGTCGAGGGCGAATCCGCCGGCGGCTCGGCGAAAATGGGCCGCGACCGAAAATACCAGGCGATCCTGCCGCTCAAAGGCAAAATTCTCAACGTCGAAAAAGCGCGTTACGACAAAATGCTGGGGCACGAAGAAATTCGGGCCATCATCACGGCGCTCGGCACCGGCATCGGCAAGGACGACTTCGACGCGGGCAAGCTCCGCTATCACAAAGTGATCCTCATGACCGACGCGGATGTCGATGGATCCCACATCCGCACGCTGCTGCTGACGTTTTTCTTCCGCCACATGAAAGAGTTGATCGATCGCGGACACATTTATATCGCGCAGCCTCCGCTCTACCGCGTGAAGCGCGGCAAAACGGAAAAATACATCCGCGATGAACGCGAATTCGCGCACGAGCTGATGAAGCGCGCCACGGAAGATCATGTCGTGAAGGCGAAAGAGGGCGTATCGCTCGAGGGCGCCGGTCTGACAAAGTTTCTTTTGAATGTGCAGGAGTACGAAGCCGCGGCGGCGAAATTGGGACGGCGTTTGCGCGAGCAGGGCTTGGTGGAACTGCTTGCGGAGAGTGGCCTCGAGAAAAAGACGGATTTCGAGGACAAGAAAGCGCTCGACAAACTTTTGAAGGAAATTGAGAAAGCTAAACTCAAGCTCGACGGCAAAGTGGCTTTTGACGAAGAGCACAGCCTCTACGAAATTCAATTCGGTCCTCCACACAACCAAAAGGTTAACTGGGCGTTGGCGTCTACAGCGGATTACAAGCGCCTGCGCGGGCTGGCCAAGCAGATCGACGAGTTCAACAAACCGCCGTTCACGGTTGCGCGCAACGGCGACAAAGTGAACAAGGAAAACGTGCACGACGTCCTCAATTACGTCGTGGAAGACGCCAAGAAAGACTTCACCATCACGCGATTCAAAGGCTTGGGCGAAATGAACGCCGAACAGTTGTGGGAAACCACGATGAATGCGGACACGCGCACGCTGCTCCAGGTAAAGCTCGAAGACGCCGTCGCCGCAGAAGATATTTTTACCACGTTGATGGGCGAAAACGTCGAGGCGCGGCGCAAATTTATCGAGGACAACGCGCTCGAAGTCGTGAACCTGGATATTTGAAGCAGGGGCCAGGCGCCATGCCTCAAGGCGAAATCTGCAATGCCGAGATGGAGAGAGTGGCCGGTCTGCTCGTCACAGATCTAGCTGAAAAAGGGCTGACATTGGATTACACACCCGAGAGCTTGCGTGCTTTAGACATGCTCTTGGCTAACTACGGCCATGACAAGGGTAATGGCGACAACAACATGGGGTTAGTCGAATTGGTTGGTGCGTATTTTGGGGAAGTGCTTCGCGGCACTCTGGGAGGAAACTGGTACGAAAATGTGCCTCCAGATAACGCAACAGGCCTGTTGCTGGACGTAACTTACGACGTTTGGGTTTGGTGCCACGCCATTGTGTACAAGCAGCTTGAACAGGGGAATAAGTCGCTGTTCAAGATATATCCTGATATCGCTGATAAATTGCAGGATTTACGCAACGGACTAGGGTTTCGCGGGTGGTGACTTATCAGGTCGGCTGGACGACTTTGCCGGGGCTGCGTGGATTGAGTTGCAGCGGATTTCGTGCGACACGGACGACGGAACCTGACAACGATCGCGGCGTTGCCGTTGAGTTTGCGAATGAAGCGGAGCGCGATGATTTTTTGAAGTTGCTTGAAGAACACTTTGGGCCACGGCGCTTCACAAATGCGGCGGACGCGTTCGATTCGGTGAAAGCATACGTGCTGGAGTACGCGGCAAATCGATAGACATTGCTTGTAGGGGCGGGGCAAGTCCCGCCCTGCGATTGCAACGCAGAGTTAGAGCCACAGCGAGGGGAAATGGCGGACGAAACAAACAAGTCGATACTGCTGCCGGTTGATATCGAAGCCGAGATGAAGAAGTCTTATCTCGACTACGCGATGAGCGTGATCATCGCGCGCGCGCTGCCTGACGTCCGCGACGGACTGAAGCCCGTGCAGCGCCGCATCCTCGTGGCCATGAACGACCTCGGCCTCGCTTCGAATCGCGGCTACCGCAAATGCGCCAAGATTTGCGGCGACACTTCCGGCAACTACCATCCGCACGGAGAAGCCGTCATCTATCCCGCGCTGGTCCGCTTGGCGCAGGACTTCAACATGCGTTACCCGTTGATCGACGGTCAGGGGAATTTCGGCTCCGTCGACGGCGATCCTCCGGCGGCCATGCGGTACACCGAAGCGCGGCTCGCGAAAATCAGCGAAGACATTCTCGCCGACCTCGAAAAGGAAACCGTCGATTTCGTTCCCAACTTTGACCAGACGCGCGAAGAGCCGTTCGTCCTGCCGTCGCGCATCCCGAATTTGCTTGTGAACGGGGCCAGCGGCATCGCTGTCGGCATGGCCACGAACATTCCGCCGCACAATCTGCGAGAGATCGTGGAAGCCGCCGTGATTTTGCTCGACAAGCCGGACACACCGCTGAACGAAATCATGAAGATCGTGCCTGGGCCGGATTTTCCGACCGGCGCGTACATCGCCGGCCGTGAAGGCATCTTATCCGCTTACAAAACGGGCCGCGGCAGCTTCATGATGCGCGCCAAAGCGGCCATCGAAGAAGTCGGCAAAGACCGCGAAAACATCGTGGTCACCGAAATTCCGTACCAGGTCAACAAATCGAAGCTGATCGAACGCATCGCCGAGCTGGTGCAGACCAAGAAAATCGAAGGCATCGCCGACGTGCGCGACGAATCTTCCCGCGAAGGCATGCGCGTGGTCATCGAGATCAAGCGCGGCGAGGAATCGCAGCTCATCCTCAACAATCTTTTCAAGCACACGCAGATGCAGGAATCGTTCGGCATGATCCTGCTCGCCATCGTGGGCGGCCAGCCGCGCGAGTTGGGCCTGATTCCACTGATCAAGCTGTTTCTCGAGCACCGGCGCGACGTCGTGCTGCGCCGCACGCGTTATGAACTTCGCAGAGCCGAAGAGCGCGAGCACATCCTCGTCGGCTATCAGGTTGCTCTCGATCACCTGGACGCCGTCATCCGAATCATCCGCGGTTCTTCGAGCCGCGCCGAAGCCAAGCAGAATTTGCTCAATTATTTTTCCGAGCAAGACGTCACCATCACGGAAAACGGCAAATCCAGAAAACTCGAAGGCGTGAAGCTCGATGGCAGGAAGTACAGAGTCGCGGGACTCGAAGGCGAAGTTACGCGGTCCGTCTCTGACGGCCTGACGCCGATCCAAGTGGACGCCATTCTCGAGCTGCAACTCCACCGCCTCACGCAGCTCTCGGTTGACGAAATCCTCAAGGAATTGAAGTCCATCCGCGAGCAGATCGCCGAGCTGAAGGAGATTCTCTCCAGCGAAAAGAAACTAAAGCAGGTCATCACCGGCGAGTTGCGCGAAGTTCAAAAAGCGTACGGCGACGACCGGCGCACGCAGATTGTCGACAAGGTCGACGAAATCAAGCTCGAGGATCTGATCGCCGATACGGACATGCTGATCACCGTGAGCCACGCCGGCTACATCAAGCGCACGGCGGCGGATACGTACCGGCATCAGTCCCGCGGCGGCAAAGGCCGCATCGGTGCGCGCACCAAGGAAGAAGACTTCGTCGAGCACATGTTCATTGCGTCGGCGCACAGTTACATTTTGCTTTTCACGTCGAAAGGCCGCGTCTACTGGCTCAAGGTGTACGAGCTGCCGGAAGCCGCCGCCGCCACGCGCGGCAAGGCGATTTCCAGCCTCGTGAAATTCCAGGAAGACGAAAAGCTCACGGCTCTCGTCGCGGCGCACACGCTCGAAGAAGAGGGCCGGTTCGTCTTCATGGCCACAAAGAGCGGAACGGTGAAAAAATCGACGCTCGCGGAATTTTCCAATCCGCGCTCGACAGGGATCATCGCCATCAATCTCGATGGCAAGGACGAACTTATTGGCGCGAAGCTTACCGACGGCAAGCAAATGATCTTCCTTGCCAGCCATGAGGGCCAGGCCATCCTTTTCCGCGAAACGGAAGTACGCCCGATGGGCCGCAACGCCGGTGGCGTGAACGGCATGGACCTCGACAAGGACGACTACGTCGTCAGCATGGACGCGGTGCAGCCGGATTTCGAGATCATCGCAAAGGAAGGCAAAGTCACCACGCAAAATCTCGAAGAACTGGAAAACGAGCAGATTAAGGATTCTCTTGTAACGCTGATGCTCACTGTCGCGGAAAAGGGTTTCGGCAAGCGCACGCCGCTGGCGGAGTACCGCATCACGTCGCGCGGCGGCAAGGGCGTAGTGAACATGAAGACCACGGACCGCAACGGCTCGGTCGTCGCCACGCTACAGGTAACGGAAGAATCTGACGTGATGATCATCACGCATGACGGAAAAGTGATTCGCGTGCATGCGAATGAAATTCGCGAAGCGGGCCGCTCGACACAGGGTGTTCGCCTGCTGCGGCTTGAAGAAGGAGACTCCGTCGCCGCCGCCGCCGTTCTTCAGGAAGAGCAAGAAGAAGAAAAGAAGTAGCCCAGGTCTTTCTTGTAGGGGCGCAGCATGCTGCGCCCCTACAACTTCAATAGTTAGTGTTAGAAATAGTTGGTGTTAGAATTTTCAACCTCATGAAAATCACGCGACGATTGTTTGCACTCCTAACCCTACTGTCCGTACCGTTGCTTTTGTTTTCGCGCGCGCAGACTCCGGAAAAGTCAGCTGCGAAGACCCAGTACATTGCGTACGTCGGCACCTACACGGCCAAAACGAGCAGTAAAGGGATTTACGCGTACCGGTTCGATGCGGAGAAGGGCCAGCTTACAGCCCTCGGCGTTGCGGCGGAATCGGCGGATCCTTCCTTCTTGGCCGTGCATCCCAACGGCAAATTTCTCTACGCGGTGAATGAAGTCGGCGATTTCAACGGAGGAGTCGGCGGAGCAGTGAGCGCTTTTGCCATCGATGCAAAAACAGGCGGGCTCAAGTTTCTCAATCAAGTGCCCACACGGGGCGCGGGGCCTTGTTACGTTTCTCTCGACAAGAACGGCTCATTCGTTCTGGTCGCGAATTATGATGGCGGAAGCATCGCGTCGTTTCCTGTTCACGATGATGGAAGTCTCGGCACCGCCAGCGGTTTCGTCCAGCACTCCGGCTCAGGCCCGAACAAGGAGCGCCAGGAGGGCCCGCACGCCCACTGGATCGGCACGTCCCCTGACAATCGGTTCGCGCTCGCGGTCGATTTGGGGCTCGATCAGGTCATAGTCTATGGCTTCGACCCAAGCAAAGGGATTTTTACACCCTTGCTTTCTGGTTTTGCAAAAGTGAAGCCCGGCGCCGGCCCGCGTCACCTCGCCTTTCATCCTAATGGGAAGTTTGCCTATGTGCTGAGCGAAATGGAATCGTCCGTGACGGTGTTCTCTTATCAGGCCAAGAATGGTGCTTTCACGTCGCTGCAAACCATATCCGCGCTGCCGAAAGATTATGCGGGCTCAAAGGAAGCCGCCGAGATCGCCGTGCATCCTTCCGGAAAATTCCTCTACACCTCGAACCGCGGCCACGACAGCATCGCGATTTTCGCGATCGACGAAAAGAAGGGAACGCTGAAATCTCTCGGCCAGGTATTGACCGGCGGCAAAACGCCTCGTCATTTCGCCATCGATCCCACAGGAACATTTTTGCTCGCTGAAAATCAGGAGTCGAACAACATCGTCGTCTTCCACATCGATGCCGCGACCGGCAATCTGACTCCGACGGGCCAGACGATCGAAGTCCCCTCTCCGGTGTGCATAACATTTGTCGCCGCCCAATAGCACTTGCGCTACAATCCGCATTCCACTTCGTACCTTCGGGGGAACCAAATGATTCGTACTAGAAAAGTGCGCGTGTTCATCCTGCGGATTTTCGGCCTGATGCTTTTTCTTTCCTTGGCAGGAACCGCCGCGCTGGCCGACGGCGAAACCGCACCGGCTCGCGACGTGAAGCAGCCCGTGGATGACGCCTACACGGCGAAAATCCACAAGTACACCACGCAGCCATTTTTTACTTCGCCGCTCGTCGACTACCTACCGGCCTCGAAGAATGTTCCGACTCCCGAAGCTGTTCTCGGCGACGTGGCCGGCGCGCCGGGAATCCTGCCCTATGCGGAAGACGTGTACAAATACATGCGCCTGCTCGAAAAAGCCAGTCCGCGCGTGAAGGTGTTCTCTATCGGCAAGACGGAAGAAGGCCGCGAAATGATTGCGGTAGCGGTTTCTTCGCCGGAGAATCTGAAAAACCTCGAGGAGAACCGCGCGCAACTGGCAAAGCTGGCGGATCCCCGCACAATAAAACTCGATGACGCGGAAGCCGACCGCATCGTCGCGCAAGCTGTGCCCGTCTACTACATCACAGGAACGATCCATTCGCCCGAAACTGGAGCGCCGACGGCGCTGATGGAGCTGGCATACCGTCTGGCCGTCGACGAAAGCCCCTATATCCGCGAAGTCCGCGATGGCATGATCACGCTCATCACGCCGGTCGTCGAGGTCGACGGGCGCGACCGCATGGTGGACATCTATCGCTGGCATCTTTCTCATCCCAAGGATTTTTATCCGCCGCTGATTTACTGGGGCAAATACGTGGCGCACGACAACAACCGCGATGCCATGGGCGTCACTCTCAAGCTCACCGAAAACGTGCTGAAAACGTATGTCGGCTGGAAAGCTCAGGTTTTGCACGACCTGCATGAATCCGTGCCCTATCTCTACGACAACACCGCCGGCGACGGCCCCTTCAACGCCTGGGTCGATCCGATTCTCACCGACGAATGGGAAATGATCGGCTGGCGCAACGTTTCGGACATGACCAAGTTCGGCATGCCGGGCGTTTTCACGCACGGCGTTTTCGATACGTGGTCGCCGGGCTATCTGATGTTCATCGCCGCGATGCACAACGGCATCAGCCGCCTCTATGAAACCTTTGGCAACGGCGGCGCGGACACGCTCACCCGTACGCTCGACCCCGAGGAATACGCGCGCACCTGGTACCGGCAAAATCCTCCGCTACCGAAAACTCTTTGGTCGCAGCGTGACAACAATAACTATGAACAGACCGGCCTGCTCACCTCACTCCACTATTTCAACGAAAACAAACGGCTCTTCCTTAAGAATTTTTACCTCAAAGCCAAGCGCTCCGTCACGAAGCCCGGCGCGGAAGGCCCTGCCGCCTATGTTTTGTCCGCCGATGACCCACGCTTTGGCTCGCAAGCAGCGTTGTTGCAGGTGTTGCAGAAGCAAGCGGTGGAAATTTCGCGCGCGACGGCGGCTTTCACGGTTACGCTTCCCGCAAAAAAGTCCGCCAAACCAAAGAAAGATGCAAA
>Ga0210395_10001101_pt1 | contig 20965 bp, 16 predicted proteins | sample IncBWH4OmetaG_FD_150861 | JGI IMG/M metagenome (GOLD analysis project Ga0210395, IMG submission 150861) | Forest soil microbial communities from Barre Woods Harvard Forest LTER site, Petersham, Massachusetts, United States - Inc-BW-H-4-O ...
AGCGGTGACGAGCTCTTCGCTGAGGAGGAAGAAGGCCATGCGCGCGAGGTTCGCGATTGCGGGCGAGGGCTGATCGGTGTCATCTATAACCCGCTGGAACAGCAGGTGAGCTGGCGAAGGCGACGGCGCGTTGTCCGCTGCGCCGACCCGCCAATCGAGGTAGGCCATCGCTATCTCGCGCGACACTACGACTGGAGAAACGGACTCTGTGTATGCCTGCAGCGATGCGACGAGATGCTCCGGATTGGGTCCTCCCGGCGCTCGCGAGAACATCGCTCGGACGAACGTGAGGTCGGTCGTGTCGGTGACGTCGAAGAGCAGCTCGAGGGGTTCGAGCTGATCGAAGCCGCGGCTGCGCAGGACGGAGCGCAGCTTCCCAGGGTAGGAGCGATGCCTGAAGCTGAAAAGAAACAGGAGTCGCGCGTCGAGCTCCTCGAGTTGAGCATGCTTGTTGGCGAGCTCGTCGACAAAGCGTTCCGGGCTGACGGCCTCGTTGAGCGCGTCGAGAACGAACAGCGGTCGGCCGGAGAGCTTCCCGACGCGTGCCTGAGCCAGCTCGTCCAGCAGGTGCTCCAGCCGCGAGAGGGGCGCCTCCGAGGTTGCTTGACTGAGGTCGATGTAAAGCGGTACGAGCTCATGACGCTTCAGTCTTGGGGTGAGCGTCGCGAGCGTCATGCCGAGCACGGTCTTGCCGTAGCCGGAGTCCGCGTTTACCAGATAGATGACGCCGGGCCCGGATCTTACGTGGGCGAGCAGGCCCCGGGCGCCGGCGATCGGGGGCGTCTCTTCCAGCGGCCCGCGGTCCGGACCCGGATGCGCCTGCAACCGGAACGATTCGGCGAGACTGTGCACGAGTCCGCGGCCGAGACGGCGCCGATGCGAGCTCGAAAGCTCGGGCGCAAAGCTGGCGGTAAGCGTCTGGCGAGCGCTTCGCCGCTCGCTCCAGGCGAGTCTGCGAAGCTGGGTGCCGGGCTTCAGTCGGCGCACCCAGGCGAACGTCCCAACGATGGCGGCGACGAGGAGACCCGCGATGACTTCGGTGAGGTGTGGGAAGTCGAGCGCGATCACAACTGCCCGATCGGGCGTCGCGTCTGTTGTGTTGGGAAGGTGGTCTTCATCGGGCGCCGTAAGCGCGAATCACGCTGTGGACTGGGAACTGGGAGCTGGGAGCTGGTGCGCGGAGAGTCTCGCCTGTCTCGGGGTCGGCGTCAAGCCGGTTCGATAGCAGAGGGGTCGAACACGATCATTGGGACTTGACCGATAGCCGGCGTCCAATTCGACGAAGCCGGGCCGACGACAGCTTCTGGTGATGTCGAATCATTCCGTTAATGCGAAAGACGCGAACATTGGCTAAGCTCCAGCGCGATCGAGCCCGCCTGGCGGCGGGCGCCCGTTGTCAAGAACTCTTTGGGGGGTCCATCGGCATGCAACCGAGCTACCTTTGCAGAAGCCGCTCTCGACAGGCCTGCGTCGCACTGCTGGCCGGGGTAGCCATGGTCACGACGTTTCTGGCGTGCATGCCTGTCGCGCCTGCGGCCGCTGCGCCCGAACACACCGATGTGATGTTCGTCTTCGATACGAGCGGCTCGATGTCGGGCGAGCTTTCAGAAGCGAAGGAAAAGATCCTCGAAGTCATGCAGCATGTCAAAGCGAACCTTCCCGACGTCGCGTTTGGTGTCGCAAGCGTCGAAGACATCCCGGACTATTCCGGCGGTGCGTTCTCACAGACCCTGACCGAAGAAGAATACGAACAGAACCCCGAAAAACCATGGCGGCTCGATCAGCCTGTCACCACGGAAGAATCCCAAGTGGTAAGCGCAATCGGCGGTCTGACGATCGGCGGTGGCGGGGATGGGCCAGAAGCGTACTCACGCGCTCTTTGGGAGACCAACACGAATCCAACCGTCGGGTGGCGGGCGAACGCGCATCACGAGATAGTGCTGGTGGCCGACAACGTGCCGCACGACCCGAACCTGAACGAAGGGGTGCCTGAAAACGAGTGGGCGACAAACGAGGAAACCGATCAAGTGGAAAACCCGTTCGACAGCTTCGAAGAACCGCCGGGTAGATGGGGTATCCCGAGTACGGCCTGGGCACCTGGTGTCAACCTGAGCATTCAATCTGTCGCAAGCGAACTCGGCGTGGATGGCAAGCCACTGGAGTCCGTCGAGTTTTACGGAGCAGAAGACGGCTATCTTCCCTACTGGGAATACTGGGCTGGTCTGTCGGGCGGCGAGGCGCTGGATGGCAACAGCGGCGAACTCGAGCCCAAGCTGATCTCGGCGATCGAAACGGGGGCGGATAAGCCGCTGCCGGCTTGTCCGGCCACGCAGACGCGTGACGCTGAGGGCGTCTGCATCGAGGAGCTGCCGACGATCCCCGCGAGCGAGACTTGGAAAGGGCCCGCGTTGGAGCGAAATGTCTCAGTTCCGATACCGTCCGTCGTGATATCCAGACTTACCGTTGGCGACTCGGTGACGCCATCGGCTACCGCCAGCGATACGCTGTTGCCGCCGTCGCTGAATCCCGATCTCCCATTTTCCGTGGGCGTGAGGACATCGGCGGGAGAGGTGACGTTGAGCCTTGTTACCGGGGCCACGTCCGGATCCCCGGCTGGCGTCAGCGCTGCTCCGCCGTTCCCGCAGCTGTTCAACCTCGCCGCGCCGAGCGCCAAAGAACTACTCGATGCGATTCATCCGCAGGGCGGGTGGTTCGCGATCCCGCTCGGGAAAGCCTCACGTAGCGTCACACTTACGCTTGCCGATATTTCTCCGTCGTCCTTCGCCGCGATGCTCGACGACGACCTCGCCGCGAAGTACGAACTCAACGAATTCGAGCTAAAGGCGCTCGCTGTGGCGGCCGGCATCGCCGTCGTCGCCGTCGGTCTGACCGGGGACGCCGCGGTGGTTGCGGCTGAGCTCGCCGTTGACGGTGTCAGTGTGGCCACAGGCGCGGTGCTCAATGCGATCAGAAGCGTGATCATCCCAGCGCTCGAGGACGCTGCAACCACGCTCGTGACCTCGATACCCGTGGATCTGCTCGGCGATGCGGGAAAAACCTGGCACTCGCTCACGCGCCTTGCCGCAAGCATCGCAGCGGCGCATGAGGGCACAGCGCCAGCGGTCGAGGGGCCACCAACAGGCCCTGCCCAGGTCCTCGAGCTGCGGGCGCGCGACCTCCGTGGTCTCGAGAGCCAGTTACTGCGAGGAGCGCTGGCGAAGGCAGCCAGGGCAAGCCTCCTTACGCTTCCGGCACGCACGATACTCGGGCCGCTGGTTGTCAGTAAGCGTGTGCCGCATGGCGGTGGAGCGCTCACGCTGGTCGGTGGGAATCTCCCGGGCACCAGGGCGCAGCTCGTGATCACCGGGCCCGGCTACGCTGCAGTTCGCGACGTGCGCGTCGCCAAGGGGTTGGCCGGCGGACGGATTGTGCTGCCGCGCGGACGGCGGGCCGGGCGTTGGTATGCCGGGATCATTGACTACGGTAGCTTGCACGCGTCGCATGGGCGGCTAACCGGGCACGCGATCCTGGAGGCGGCAAGCTGGGCGACGACTCGCTAGAGGCTTGCGTTCGCGCCGCTGGAGCCCAGGGCCTGTTTCAAACGATCGGCCGCCTGTCTTGAAGCGCGGTCTCAGATCGGTTCGCCTGTTTTGAAACGCGTTCTCAGACCGGCTCGCCGCCGATCGCGGGCGGCTTTTCGCCGCCGGCAGGCGGCTGTTGCTCGGCTGCGGGCTGGCGCTGAGGGCGTGCGCCGAGGCCGATGCGGGCCCGCAGGCGGGTGGCGCGGGCCGCTTCCAGCGCCATCGCCTCCGCGACCTGCGCGCGCAGCGCTTTCAGTTCGCGTTGGCGGTAGAGCAGGCGCAGCCCCAGCAGCGCCACGATCACGAGGCTGAGCAGAGCTATCGCGGCTTCGAGGTTGGACCTGCTGCTCGCGGTGGCGGCGCTGGGAGTGGGCAGGGCCACCGCCAGGCGGTGCGGGGCGGCGCTGACCGCCGGCACCGTCGAGTTCGAACTGCCGACGGGGCGCGTGGTGCGGGCGATCGCCACCATCGTTTCGGGCGAGAGGCTGTAGGTCAGCGTGTTTTCGATCCAGTAGACGCCGCGGCCTTCTCTCCAGGCGACCGTCTTGATGTGTTCGCCGTCGTAGTAGAGGCTGTAGGTGCGCGAGCCGATGCGAACGCTCTGGCTCGGATCGCTCAACAGTGGCAGGCCCGTCCACGTGCTTCCCTGGATGTCGTAGTACTGACCGAGTTCGCCGTCGTCGACGACGATCACGTAAGAGGGGTAGTGGTGGCGGCCGTTGGGGCTCTGGATGCCATAGAGCTTGAGTTCGTCGGGGGAGGCTTCGGCGGTTGTCTTCTGGTACTGGGGGACCTCCAGCGGGAACGGTAGGCGCGGCGCCGCGACCAACGCCCTGTCGACCGTCGCGCTCGGAGTCGGCGTGAGCGACAGCGCGGCCTCGGTGGAGCGATGCGAGCTCTTGACCGAGCGCACCGCGCTGTTGAGCTTGTGCTTGGGGATCGGCGCGGTGCCCGCGAGGAAGGAATGCGCCGCTTCTTGGAGCTGCAGCGGACTGGCGGTGTCGTAGGTGGGCAGCAGGTTGACGTGGAACGGGACCTGGCGCACCGGCTTGCCTGCCGATTCGGCCAGGAGCTCCAGCAGGTCGAGCACCTGTTCTTCGCCGTGCAGGTCGGTTTGCACCGCCTTGCCGAGGACCTTCTCGAACTTTTCGCGGTTCCCGAAGAGGCCCGGGCCGTACTGCGCCTTGCCGTCCAGCAGGAAGCGCTGGTCGCGGGCGTCGCGGATCAGCGAGGTGCTTTCGTGGCGGTTGGCGACGAATTCGAGCGCCTCCTTGCCGCACAGGCGCTGATAGCCCGGCTCGAGGTTGATTTCGAAGTACTGTTCGGCGCCCGGTTCGTCGTTGTTGTGGTAATAGCGCTTGTCCACCGTCATGTACACGCAGCCGATTTCGTCGACGGCGTGTTCGAAGCGTTTGAAGTCTGTGACGAACACGTGGTTGACGGTGATGCCAAGTAGGTTTTTGATCGTTTCGAGCATCAGCTTGACTCCGCCGGAGGTGCCGCCGCCTTCCTCATAGCCGTAGGTGTAGGCGGAGTTGATGCGGTTGGTTTCCAGCGCCCCGTTGGGCTTTGTGAAGGTGACGCGCAGCTCGCGCGGGATCGAGAGCATCGAGATCGTCGGCTTGCTCGGGTCGATCCGCACGAGCAGCATCTCGTTGGAGTGCGGCAGCACCGCCCCCGACGGGTTGCCCTTCGGCGCCTTGCGTTCGTCGTTGCCGACCAGCAGCAGCGTCTCGGGTTCGCCCGTGCTGGTGGGGATCAGCACTTTCGGAGCTACCTTCACCGGCTTGTTCTGGCCCAGCGCCCTGACGACCTTGTCGACCTCGTTGCGAATCACCATGTAGGTAGCCGCGCCGGCGAGCAGGAAGATGCAGACTCCGGCCGCAAGGAAGCGCCTGGCCAACCACCAGCCGTGGCGCGGCGGCTCGGGCGGGAGCGAGCCCGGCGGGGCGCCGGCGGGGGGCGGCGGTGGCATGGGCGGGGTCGTGACGGTGCTCAACGCTCCGGTGAATGATCGCGGATTGCTCGGCGGTTGGCGCCGACGGGCGGCGTCGAAGACCGCTACCTGGCGGGCTTTGCCCCGATAGAGGGCCTAAGCTGGGCGCCAAGCGTGGAGCCAGAACGTCCAACTCAAACGCGCTCGCGGAGGTCTCTCGGCGAGCGGGTGGCCGAGCTGATCGTGCCCCAGCGCAATCCGGCTGGAGCCGTCTACGGACTGGTGACGGTCGGTGCCCTGCTTGCCGCCGAGAGCGGACTGCACGACACCTATCCCGAGACGATCGGCTCGGCTGCGCTGGCGATGCTGCTCTACTGGTTTGCCCATTCCTACTCGGACGTGCTTGGGCTGCGTCTGGCCGAGCGCGAGAGCTTCAGCTGGGCGACGCTTTGGGCGACCTTCAGCCACGACTGGCCGATCGCCCAGGGGGCCGGCATACCCCTGCTGGTTCTGCTTTTGGCTTGGGCTACCGGCGCCGAGCAGCAGACGGCTGTCACCGACGCGGTTTGGAGCACGGTGGCCAGCTTGATTGTGTTCGAGTTGGCGGCCGGGGTTCGCTCGCGGGCGCGACCGCTCGAGCTGGTGTTGGAGGCGCTGGTCGGAGCTGGGATGGGCAGCGCGATCCTGCTGCTGCGGGCGCTTCTGCATTAGCTGTCTGCCGCCATGCGCCCGGCGGCGGTTCAAACCATCGGAGCTAGCAACTTGCAGGACTTTCCTGTAAAGCAGAGCCCGATATGCTCGTAGACAATAAATCTCTGACATGGAATGATATTGTTTCCAAGACTCCTTGATAGTCGAGGGGCTACAAGTATTCGAGGAGATAGAACAGCGTTGACGCAGGGTGGGAAAGACTTCGGCGGGCTCGCACCGCTATACGAGCGTCTGCCCAGAGGGCCCCACCGGATGAAGCCGCTGGAGGTCGCCCAAAACCAGCGTCAGCGCATGTACGGGGCGATGATCGAGGCGGTCGCCGTCGGCGGCTACGGGCGCACGAGCGTCAAGCAGGTCGTGCTGCTCGCCGGCGTCTCGCGACGGGCCTTCTACGAGCAGTTCGCCAACAAGCAGGAATGCTTCCTGGCGACCTTGGACCTGGTAGCAAACCAAGGGCTGGCCCATATCGCCTCCGGCTATCGCTCGACCGACGGCACGCTCGAGCAGCGCATGCAGGGTGCACTCAGCCGCTTTGCCGACGCCGTCGCCGCCAACCCGAAGGGGGGGCGGCTGCTGCTCGTGGAGGCGCCATCGGCCGGGCCGGCCGGGTGGAAGCGGTTGACAGAAACGCTGCATATCTTCGAGCAGTTGCTGGAGGCCGGCTTTGCGCATGCTCCGGACGCCGCGCCGCTGCCCGAGCCCGTCGCGCGCGCGATCGTGGGCGGGTTGCGCCGTGTGACGTTCGTGCGGCTGCTCGAGCAGCGCACCTCGGAGCTGCCGCGGTTGGTGGAGGACATGCTCAGCTGGATGCTGCTCTTCAGGACGCTCGAGCCGAGCCCGCTTGCGCTGCGGTTGCCGGCGCTGCCCAAGCGGGCGCGCATCGGCGAGGAGGACGACCGCGCGCGCGTGCAGCGCCGTGCGCTGGAGCTGGGGGCGCTGGAAGGCTATGGGAATCTGACGCCGATGCGGATCGCCGACGAGGCCGGCGTCTCGATCGACACCTTCTTCGATCTCTTCGAGGACATGGAGGAATGTTTCCTTGCGGCGATCGAACAACTCGGCCTGGATGTGCGCGAGACCGTTTCCGATCCTGGGCTCAGCTCCTCCAGCGAATGGGCGGCGGCCGTGCTGCGCTCCCTGGAAAGGCTGACGCGCTACTTCTCCGCCCGGCCCGCCTACGCCCAGACGCTCGCGACTGGGGTGTTTGCCATCGGCCAGTACGGGGTTGACTTGGTAGCCGAGCTCGCGCGCGACGTCGCCGCCCGGCTGACGGCCGGCGCTCCGCGCACCGCGCTTACCGGCGTTGCCCAGGAGGGGATCGAAGGGGCGATCTGGCACACGATCTACTCTCAAACCACCCGTGGCGGGACCGGCGCGCTGCCCGAGCTTTCGGTCTACCTGGGGTATGTGGTGCTCGCGCCATTCCTCGGCGCCGAGCAGGCCGCGCAGATCGTGACAGAGCAACACGCCGCCCAGAAGGTGGCTTGAAAAAGGGCTGGTCCGCGCGCGCGCACGCGGGGAGGGGCTCCCACGCGGTGTGCTCCGGAGGACTCCGTTGCCTAGCTCGACGAGCTGGTGCTCTGGTGTCCCGCGCGGGACACCAGCTAGCGCCGGCGGCGGTAGACCAGCTCGGCGAAATGCGTCAGCAGGACTCCCACCAGCAGCGAGACCACGATCACGATGATCAGCGGCGTCGAGCTCTTGCCGAAGATCCAGTTGACCTCCACCTGGTTGAGGTTGAGCACCGCAAACAGTGTCATCAGCACCGCCAGCAGCACCAGCGCTCCGGTGCGCGCCAGCTCGCGGCGGCTGCGCTTTTGGAGCTGTGCGTCGCTGGAGTCCGACATCGCCACAGGGTGATGCTACCCGCTGGAGCGGGCTGCAAGCTCGGCCTGCACCCACGAGCAACCCGCCGACAACTCCTGCACGCCCATCGCGGCTGCGACGTTGAGGGCCATGCCGTGGCGGAAGAAGTCGTCCAGGCGCTCTGAGTCGGCTTCTGAGATCTGCTGCACGAACGCCACCAGCTCGGCGTAGCGGCGGCGCACGCGCGCGCGCACCTGCTCGTCGTCGCAGGCGGCGTAGGCCTGGTGCTGGAGCATCAGGTAGTCGCGGTCGGTAGCCAGTAGCTGCTTGTAGGCGCCGCCCATCGCCATCAGCACGTCCTCACAGTCCTCCGGCGCCCGGCCTGCGCGATATTCGGCCGCCGCTTGGCCGAAGGTCTCGGCGAAGCGCGCGAAGCAATGGTCGACGGCCGCCAGGAACAGAGCCCGCTTGCCCTCGAACAGAGTGAAGACATACGGCTGGGCCACTCCCACCCTTCTCGCTATGCGGTCCACCGGCGTGCCGTGCAGGCCCGTGAGCGCGAACTCGTGGACGGCCGCGCCGACCAGCGCCTCGCGGCGCTCGGCCGCTGGAATCCTTCTGCGCGGGGCCTCCCCCGCTCGTGTGATCGACACCGTGCTGGCATCTTAACAGTCGCTAATAATTTTTGGGAAATGTTTCCCTTGCCTACGAACGCTCTTACGCAAGGCCAGGCTGCGTCGCCTCGCGCGAGTTGAACCGGCGCGCAACACGAAGACCGGTGCGAGGATGCACAAGGGCAACGACGAATAGGGGGAGGATGAGCGCGAGAGGACGTCTACCGCTGTTGCTGGCCGCCGCCGCGGTCGTGTTGGGGAGTGGCGGCTGTGGCTCTGCGGGCACGAAGACGGTGTCGGTTTCCAGTTCTCTGCCCTCCGAACGTGCGCCACAGCGCACTCAGACCACGGGCACGAACAGATCCTCCTCCCCTATCACCACGCCTGCCGGCACCCCCGCCAGCACGAACACGAGCACAGGCGCGAACGCGAACGGCAGCGGCGGCGCAGAAGCCACGCGCACCACCACCGCACCCGCGTTCACCAAGGAATCGGGCGGCGGCGAAGGGCTGGCGGCCGCCGTGGGGGTTGTCAAAGCGCACGGCTACAGCGTCGGCGAAACCTCCACCTACCGTCCTGAGCAGACGCTGCGCGTGCTCGTCGGCACCCGCACAGGCTCGAGCGACGGCTACGGGCAGCAGGCCTTCTTCTTCGTCGACGGGCGTTACGCCGGGACCGACTCGAGCGAACCGAGCGCGAGCGTCAAAGTGCTCGGCCAGAGCGACACCGAAGTGACGCTCGCCTATCCCGTCTACAGGAGCGGCGATCCGCTCGGCAAGCCCAGCGGCGAAAAGACCGTGCGCTTTCAGTTGAACAATGGGCGCCTCGTCGCGCTCGACCCGATTCCCTCAGCGGCCGCGCGCAACGGCGGCTAGCGCGAGGGCCTCGAACATCGACATCCATGCGAGGACGGCGCTCGTTGCGGGTAGATTCATTCTCGGGAGCCGCACCCGTGGCCCTGACCACTCCGACCCGGAAGGGGATCCGATGAGCCAAGCGATCGAAGGGCGCGCCGAGGAACTGCTTAAAGACAAGAACTTCGTGCTCGTGTCCACCATTCGTCCCGACGGGTCCGTGCACGCGGCGCCCGCGTGGGTTGACGTGCAGGACGGACGACCGGTGCTGAACACCGCCGAGGGACGCGCCTGGCCGCGCAATCTGGAGCGCGACCCGCGCGTAACGCTGACCGTGCAGAACATGGAGAACCCCTACGAATACGTGACGATCCGCGGGCGCGTGGGCGAGCGTACGACCGACGGGGCCGACGCGCACATCGACTCGCTGGCGATGAAGTACCTGGGCAAGGAGTCCTATCCCTTCCGCCAACCCGGCGAACGGCGGCTGATCGTGCGCGTCGACCCGGAATACGTGCACGTCAGCGGAGGCTAAACTTCCCGAACCTCGATGGTATTTCCCGAGGCGCAATCCCGACCCGCTCTGTCCCTGGCGACGGCCGGGGCTAGGTGCATACTCTATTTTTGAGAGTTTACGATGGTAGCTACAATATGTAGCGACTATGGCAAATTGCAAAAAAAGAGTTATGTTCCCCCCTTTCACGAGCCTCTGAACCGCCGGTAATCGATAAGCCTCCGCCACAGCGAGGGCGGTCGCGGCTGGGTGCGCAGCCAGTCTTCGCGTAGCAGCAGCTCCCCCCGCTGACGCGCTGCCAGCACGCACTTCGTGTGGGCGTGGCGGCGTCGGCTTTTGTCGTCTTCGGGGAACATCAGCACATGCTCGCTCAGCGCCGGCAGATGGCGGCCGCAGATCGGACAACGATAGGTTGCGGGCTTGCTGCTGTGGGTGGAGCGCACCGTCCACCAGCGTGCCGCGGGCAACTTCGACATCAGGACATTCTGGCGGCGATAGCCTCCTATGTGGACGGTGATGCGCAATGGCTATTGGAAGCAACCCAATTGAGCAGCTTGGGACGGACTCCAGTCCGGCGGATCCGGCCGAGCTGGTGCACGAGGCGCGCAAGGCGATCAAGCGCATGCGGGCACTGGCGCGACTGCTGCGCGAGGAGCTGGGCGAGCCGGAGTTCGCGCGTGTCAACGCCTCCCTGCGGGAGGCCGGCCGGCGCCTGGCGGGAGCCCGCGACGCCGACGTGCGGCTCGCGACGCTGCGGGAGTTGATCGAGCGTCATCCGCGCGCACTCGCTCGGGCGCCGCAAGCGCACGCGCACCCGCTTGGTCGGGTTGCTGGATCCTCCAATGGCGACGGGCGCGCGCGCGAGGGGATCCGGCTGCTTGAGCAGCAGCTCCAGCACGAGCGCCGGAGCGCCGGCGAGCCCTCAGACATTCAGGACGTGCTCGCCGACATCGCCGCGATGCGCGATCAACTGGCGCGCTGGAGCCTGGTCGACATCGATTTCGACACGGTCAGGGCCGGCCTGCGGCGCATCTACAGGGAAGGACGCCACCGCTACAAGCGCTGTGAGCGAGCGAGCGCTCGCCACGAGCAGGATGTGCATGACTGGCGCAAGCGCGTCAAGAGCCTCTATTACGCGCTTGACATGCTCGGCGCCAAGAGGGCCAAGGGCGCGAGGCGCGCCACCATGCGAGCCAACCGCCTCGGCGATTTGCTCGGCAGCGAGCACGACCTGTGGATGTTGTGCTGCTACGTCGAAGCGCATCCCGAGGCCTTCGGCGGAGACGAGCAGGCGCGCAGCGAGCTGCTGAGACGGATCGAACGGCGACGGCGGCGACTGCGCAAGCGCGCGCTCTCACTTGGCGGGGCCCTCTACAGGCGCAAGCCGGGCAAGTTCACGCGGCGCGTCGGCCGCGCGCGGGCCGGCTGACCGCGCCGCCGACGCTTCTCGCGCCACCCGTACCGAGCCGCCCCGCCCGGATCGCGGTCGGCGGGTCGTGCTCGGAGCTGCCACGACCGACCATCCACGCCAAATCCCCTGATCCGCTCAGGGTTTTTCTGCGAATAGCCGATGTAAGTGGGGACCCGCATACCCGATGCGCGCACTACCTCGACTCCATCCCTCGACGCTCGTCCTGGCCTCCCTGATCGGAGGTTTGGGCGTGTATGCCCTGCACACGACCGTCGGCTTCGGCGGGCCTGGCGGAGAGGGGCTCTTCCAGGACTGGATCTACAACGTCCTGATGCTCGGCTCGGCGTTGGTCGTGCTGGCGCGCGGCGCGCTCGTGCGCGCCGACCGGCCGGCCTGGATCGTGATGGGCGTCGGGCTTTTGTCCTGGGGCCTCGGCGAACTTTATTACTCGCTCTACATCGAAGGCACGAGCGCCGAAGCCGGTGGCAGCGTCTCCTTCGCCGACGTGCTCTTCCTGGCGATGTACCCCTGCTTCTATGTCGCCCTGGGGCTGCTCGCCAGACGCCACCTGCGCGAGCTGCGCCTGAGCATGTGGCTCGACGGGCTGATCGCCGGGCTCAGCGCCGCAAGCGTCGCGGCGGCGCTGATCCTGCCCCCGATCCTCAGCGGCGCCACCGGAACGCACAACTCGATCGTGGTCTCGCTGGCCTACCCGCTCGGCGACATGCTGCTGATGATGTTCGCCGTCGGCGCGCTCTCGATCACCGGCTGGCGCGCCGGCAACCTGTGGCTGCTGATCGCTTTGAGCATGCTCGTCAGCGGCGTGGCCGACTCGACCTACGTCTACCAGACCGCCACCGACTCCTACCAGGCCGGGACGTGGCTCGAATGCCTGTGGCCGCTGGCGGCGATCCTGCTGGCAACCGCCGCTTGGATGCCGACGGCGCGCGTGCAACCGCGACACATGAAGAGCTGGCAGATGATGTCGGTGCCGGCGCTTGCCCTGCTGAGCGCGCTCGGGGTGCTCGTCTACGGCAACGTCGGACCGCGGCTGACGCTGCCGGCCCTGATCCTCGCCGGGGCGACGGTTCTGGCTGTGGGGGTGCACCTGATCTTCACGCTGCGCGAGAACCTGGCGCTGCTGGCGCATTCGCGGCGCCTGTCGCTGACCGACCCGCTCACCGGGCTCGGCAACCGGCGTCTGCTGATGGGCGACCTGCGCCTGGCCTGCAAGTCGGCCAACCGGCAGGAGCCGTGGGAGCTTGTGCTGTATGACCTGGACGGCTTCAAGCTCTACAACGACACCTTCGGCCACCCGGCGGGCGACACGCTGCTGGTGCGCTTGAGCTCTCGCTTGAAAAGCGCTGTGGCGCCGCATGGCAGCGCCTACCGCATGGGCGGCGACGAGTTCTGCGTGCTCTTCGACCGCTCGCAGTTGGGCGAGCACGATCTCGTGGATCTGAGCGTCGCGGCGCTCTGCGAGCACGCCCCCGACTTCACGATCACTGCCTCACACGGGTCGGTGATGATCCCGGCGGAGGTTGCCGAGCCGGCAGCGATCCTGCAGCTGGCCGACCAGCGCCTCTACAGGCGCAAGGAGGAAGCCGCGGCACGACGCGCAACCGTCCGCTTGCATGTCGCGGATTCCCTGACCATGGGCGCCACCGATCTCACCAGCCTCGACCGCGACCCGGCCGGCCTCAACCGTATAGACGCAAAGCCGGTGGGCATCGACCGCCTGGACACAGACCCGGCGCGCGAACTGCTCGTCCCGCTGGCCTCAGGCGACGCTGACGACGGTGAGGACGCTCTCGCCCTTGGGGAGCACAACGGCGGCCCGCTCGCCGGCACGACGTCCGAGCAGGGCACGGGCAACCGGCGAGTCCGCCGACAGCCGCCCCTCTGAGGGGGAGGCGTCGTGCGAGCTGACGATCTGCCAAGCGCGCTCCTTGCCCGCCTCGTCGCGAACCACCACGGTCGAGCCGAACGCGACGGCGCCATCGCTGGCTGGCTCGGCCTCGACCACCTCGGCCGCTGAGATCCGCTCGCGCAGTTTCGCGATCTTCGTCTCCAGGTGCGCCTGGTCGTTCTTGGCGTCGTGATACTCGCTGTTCTCCTTGAGGTCGCCCCACTCGCGCGCGGTTTTGATGCGCTCGGCGATCTCACGACGGCCCTCACCCTCCAGCGCGGCCAGTTCGGCTTCCAGCTCCTGCAGGCCCGCGGCTGTGACCATGTTGGCGGCGTCGGTCGTCATCTGCCGCCTAGCCTACTGGGACTCGCCCGCCCGCGCGTGCGGGGACACGCTCAGGGGCGCGATCGGGGGCGCGACCTCCGCGAGCGTCGGCATACCGCGAATCCTGATGCTCCGCAACACCCCCTGTTTATAGGACAGCGAAATCTCGATGCTTCAACACACCCCCGCGCGTGGGACAGCCAATCCCGATGCTCCACAACACCCCCGCTTATGGGATGCGCAATTTAGAAATACGTGCTCGGCGAAGTCGAGAGCAGCGCGTAGATCTGCACGACCGCCGCTTGGTCGAGCAGTTGCGTGGACGGCGGCGAGCCGAACGCGAACAGGTTGTCGCTGAGGCGCTGGTGCACCCATACGCTGTTGACGTATTCCTGAGCGAGCCTCGGGCCCGGCGGGTCGTGCGTGACAGAGTCGAGGTACATCAGGTTGCGGAAGTAGACAGACGGGAAGAACGGGTTTTCCGAGAGCAGGCGCGAGATCGTGAAGTAGGCGAGCGCTGCCTTGGCGGTCTGGCGCGCCTGGTAAAGGTAGGCGCCGTTGCCGGTCGCCTGGTAGAGCAGCGTGCCGGCGCCGATCATCGAGCCCTGGTTGTAGCTCCACAGCGTCGTGTCGAGCACGCCGTGCAGGCGGATGTGGTCGTAATACAGTTCGCTCGGCGAGCGCAGGCAGGCGCGCACCCATTCGTATGCCTGCTCTGCGAACTGCAGGTACGTCGCGTCGCCGGTGAGGCTGTAGAGCTGCACGCCGAGCTCGGCGGCCGGGCCGTCTGTGACGGTGTTGCGTTCGGTGTTGCTTGGCGAATCCGAGAATGGGACGCCGCCGGGACAGGCGAGCTTCGGGTTGGTCTGCCAGCCGGCCATCACGAACGCCATGATCTGCTCGGCTTTTTCGAGCATCGCCGCTTCGTGGTGCAGCTTGTACAGACGCACCAGCTCGATTCCGACCCACTCGTTGTCGTCGTAGTAGCTGGCGCCGCCGGGCGGCACGACCTCGCCGTTGAACGAAGGCAGCGATGGCGGCGCGATGCCCGCGGCTTCGGATGGTTCAGAGCCTTCGCCGTGTTCTTCGCTTTCGGGCTGTTCGCCGGTGCCCTGGCCCGCGACGGGGACCGGTGCGCCCCAATACTTTTGCAAGCCGACGATGCGCGCTTTCAGTTCGTGCGAGTCGGCGCTGGCCGCGCTGGCCGCCTGACCTGGGATGTTGGCGACGCTGACAGTGGCCGCCAACGCTTGCGAGAATGGCCACAGGTAGGAGTACGGTTCGCCCTCGTATAGACCGGTGCCGGTGATGTAGAAACTCTGCTGCATCGCCTGGAATGCCAGCAGCGCGCGCGCCGGGTTGCCGTGCAGACCCGGCTTGGGCTTCTTCTTGACCGGCGTCTTGGTCTTCTTTGCGCTTGTGTTCGTCGCGGGCGCGCCGGTCTTACTCGGCGTCTTTGCGCCCGGAGGGGTTGTGGGGGTGGAGCCGGGCGATACACCCCCGGCGCCGTTGCTTGAGCTGTGCGCGTATTCGCTGGGGCGCGCGAGCCGGCGCGGGTACTGGGCGGCCGCCGGGTAGGGCGAGCGACTCGCCCGAGCTCGGCTTGCGGGTGCCGCCGGCGCTTGCGGAGCGGCCCATGCGCAGCACGACCACGCGCATGCAAGCGTGCAGGCGAGGACCGCCGGCGGCCATCGCCTGCCGGCGCCTGGATTATGTCTACCGCGACTGACCAAGAATCTACTCCCGCAACAGACCACCGTCGCAAACGATTCGCTGAAGGTATTGTGCCCAGGCTAAGAACCTCCTTCACAAGAGGCGTTACATCTCACCCTGAAGGCAGCGGTGGGGAGCATCGATCGAGCGAGGAGAGAAACGTGAGCAAGACAGTTAGAGAGGCGACGTTCGAGCTGCTGCGCGAGCGCGGGATGACGACCGTGTTCGGCAACCCCGGCTCCACCGAGCTGCCGATGCTGACCGAGTTTCCCTCCGACTTCCGCTACGTGCTCGGACTGCAGGAGGCGAGCGTCGTCGGACTCGCCGACGGCTACGCGCAGGCGAGCGGGCGCCCGACGCTCGTCAACCTCCACACCGCGCCCGGGGTCGGCAACGCGATGGGCGCGATCTTCAACGCGCAGGCGAACAAGTCGCCGCTTGTGATTACCGCCGGCCAGCAGTACCGCTCGTTGATGACGCTGCAGGCTAACCTGACCAACCGCGACGCCGCGCGCGTGCCGCAAGCCCTGGTCAAGTGGAGCTATGAGCCACCGCGCGCCGAGGACGTGCCGCATGCGCTGGCGCGCGCGATCCACATGGCCACGCTGCCGCCGCGCGGGCCCTCGTTCCTGTCGATCCCGATGGACGATTGGGGCGCCGAGGTCGACGAGGACGCCGTCCGCCACCAGAGCGCTCGCGTGGTCGCCGGCGCCGCGCAGCCCGGGCCCGAGGCGATCGCGCGACTCGCCGGGCAGCTGCGCGCCGCCGAGCGCCCGGCGCTGATCGCCGGGCCGGAGATCGACGCCTGCGGCGGCTGGGAGGCCGCGATCGGGCTTGCCGAGCTTCAGCGGCTGGCGGTGTACGCGACGCCGGCGACCGGGGGTGGGCGCCTTGGCTTTCCCGAGGATCATCCCCTCTTCCAGGGGATTCTCCCGCCCGCGGTGCTCCCGGTCGGCGAAGCGCTGGCGGCGCACGACTTCGTGCTGGCGGTCGGCACCTCGGTGTTTCCCTACTACCCGAACGTGCCCGGGGCGCTTCTGGCCGAGGGGACCACGCTCGTCGCGATCACAGCCGACCCCGACGAGGCGGCGCGCGCGCCGATGGGCGACGCGATCGTGGCCGATCCCGGGCTCACGCTCGCGGCGCTTGTCGACGTCCTCGGCGAGTCTGAGCGGCCCGCGCCGCCCGTGCGGGCCGCGCCCGAGGCGGCGCCGATCAGCGACCCGATCAGTCCCTCGACGGCCGTGCGCGCGCTCGCTGAGGTGTTCCCCGACGATGGGGTCGTGGTGCTCGAGTCACCTTCGGCCACGCTGGCGCTGCGCAATCAGCTGCGCCTGTCCAAGCCCGGCAGCTACTACTTCTCCTCCGGGGGCGGGCTCGGCTTTGGCATGCCGGCGGCGATCGGGGCGCAGATGGCGCAACCCAGCCGGCCGGTCGTGTGCGTGATCGGCGAGGGCTCGGCCCAGTATGCGATCCAGTCGCTGTGGACGGCCGCGGCCTACGACGTGCCTGTCACCTTCTTGGTGTTGCGCAACGAGGAGTACGCGATCCTCAAGTGGTTTGGCATGCTCGAGGACATCGTCGACGCGCCCGGGCTGGATCTGCCGGCGCTTGACTGTGCCGCCGTCGCACGCGGCTATGGCGTCAACTCGCGTGTCGTGGACGGCAGCGAGGGCGAGGCGCTGAGCGATGCCTTGAGCCGAGCGCTCGCGTCGGACAAGCCCGAGTTGGTCGAAGTCGGGGTCGCGCCCGGGATGGCGTTGCTATGAGCGAGTCGCCCGATGTGATCGTCGTCGGCGCCGGGCTGGCCGGCCTGGTCAGCACACTGGAGCTGTTGCGCAGCGGGCACAGCGTGCTGCTGCTCGACCGCTGCGAGCCAAAGGAGATCGGCGGACTTGCCCGCGAGGCCTTCGGCGGCATGTTCATGGTCGACTCGCCCGAGCAACGCCGCTCGCGCATTCCCGACAACGAGGGGCTGGCGCTCGAGGATTGGCTGCGAATCGCCGAGTTCGATCCCGAGGATACCTGGCCCCGGCGCTGGGCCGAGCAGTACGTGACGCGGGCGCGCGACGACGTCGGCGGCTGGTTGCGCCAGCTCGGCGTGAAGTTCTTCCCAGTCGTCAACTGGGCCGAGCGCGGCAACTTCGGTGACGGCAACTCGGTGCCCCGCTTCCATTTGACCTGGGGCACCGGCAAGGCGCTGGTGCAGGCCGTTTGGGGGGGAATCGAGGCCCATCCCCGCCGCTCCGCGCTCGATCTTCGCTTGCGCTCGCGCGTCACAGGGCTGATCTCAGAAGGCGATCGCATCGTCGGCTGCCGCGTGAGCGCGGAACATGCCGATAGTTCCCCATCTGCCGTCCCAGCAAAGGGGGGTGTTAAGCGTCCACCGCAAATCGAGGACACAACACCCGCGCCGGAGGGCACCCACTGGGGCGAAAATCCCGCCGAGGAGCTCAACAAACCCGACCAGTATGAGGTCCGGGCCGCCAAGGCTGTTGTGATCGCCGCCGGCGGGATCGGCGGCAACCTCGAGCTGGTCCGCCGCGAATGGCCTACCTCGCGGCTGGGGCCGGCGCCGGAAAAACTGTTGATGGGCTCGCACTACTACGCCGACGGCGCTATGCACGAAGAGGTGGGCAGGATCGGTGGGAACGTGACGCACCTCTCGCGCATGTGGAACTACGCCGACGCGGTGCGCCATCCCAAACCGCAGCGCCCAGCCCATGGGTTGAAGTTGATCCCGCCGCGCTCGGGGGTCATGCTCGACCCGGACGGGCGGCGCTACGGGCCCGTGCCGGTGATGCCCACCTTCGACGCTTACAGCGCGCTCGAGCGCATGTGCGAGGACGAGCGCAAGTATTCGTGGCTGGTTTGCAATTTCAAGATCGCCAAGCGCGAGCTGGACGTGTCGGGCTCCCAGCACAATCCCTACCTGCGCGAGCGGCGACTGGCACCGTTCTTGCTGAGCGTGCTGCTTGGCAAGGCCGGCCTGGTCGAACACTTTCTGGAGGGCTCACCGGACTTCGTGAGCGCCGGCTCGCTGGAGGAGTTGGCCGCCAAGATGAATGACGTGACCGCCGAGCTTCACGGCGAGCGCGCTATCGACCCGCAGGTGCTGCAGCGCGAGATCGGGCGCTACGACGCGACGATTTCGCGCGGCAAGGGGCTGTTCAACGACGACCAGCTGCGACGCATCGGGCAGCTGCGCAACTGGCGCGGCGACCGGCTGCGCACCGCGCGCTTTCAGCGCATCGTCGATCCCAAGGCGATGCCGCTGGTCGCGATCCGGCTGCAGCCGATGGCGCGCAAGTCGCTCGGCGGGATCCAGACCGACCTAGGCTGCCGCGTGCTGCGCGCGCCCGGGGACGCAGCCCACGACGCCCAGGCGAGTGCGGGCACGGGACGCGGCGGCGAGCCGATACCGGGGCTGTACGCCATCGGCGAGGCAGCCGGCTTCGGCGGCGGCGGCGTGCACGGCAAGCGCTCGCTGGAGGGGACGTTTCTCGGCGGCTGCGTCTTCACCGGGCGCCTTGCCGCCGCCACGATCGCCGGGGCCGAGCTGCCTGTGCGCATTCCCCCGCGCCTCGGCTAGGCGACCGCTCGGGCATCGGTCTCATGGGCAGCTTGCCCCAGCGACGCTACGACTACATCGCGGTCGGCCACGTCACTCGCGATGTGGTCGAGGACCGGGCCGGCGGCGCGGTGGCCCAAGCCGGCGGCAGCGCCTTCTACAGCGGGCTGCAGGCGGCGCGGCTGGGGCTGCGCACGTTGATCGTCACCCAGGGGGTCCCGGCCGAGATATATGAGCTGCTCGAAGCCTTCGGCGACGAGCTCGACCTGCATGTCATCGCGGCGCAGCACACGACCACGCTGAGCACGCGCGGCTCGGGGGCTCGGCGCTCACAGCGGCTGCTGGCCTGGGCCGGGCCGATCGTCGAGCCGCTCGCGCTCGATACCGAGATCCTGCACCTGGCGCCCGTCGCGCGTGAGACGCCGACCGTCTGGAGTGGTGAGGCTCGCTTCGTCGGCATCACGCCGCAGGGGCTCGTGCGCAGTTGGCGAACCGAGGGGGAGCCGCCGCTGGTGCGGCTGGACACGGGGTCGCTGCTGGGCGACGTGCCGCTCGCGGGCCGTGCGGGCGAAACGCTGGCCGGCGACATCACGCCTGTCGACCTGGACCCGCAACTGCTCCCGTCGCGCTTCGATGCGGCGGTGATCTCAGAGGAGGAGTGCATGGGCTGCCAGGCGCTGTTCACAGCCGCTCGCTGCTGTGGAGCGTATGTCGCGGTGACCGCGGGATCGCGGCCGGCGACCGTTCATCTGCCCACGCCCATCCCAGGGTCGGTCGTGCAGACCGGTGTGCCGCGCGTGCTGCAGCCGCGCGAGGACCTCGGCGCCGGCGACGTGTTCGCCGCCGCCTTCTTTGTCGCGCTGAGCGAAGGGTCGCTGCCGCTGGATGCCGCGAGCTTCGCCAACGCGGCCGCCACGGCGCGCATCGCTGGCGTCGGCCCCGGCGCGATCGCGACTCGCGCGCGGCTCACTAACTGAAGACTTCCTCCTGCGCCAACGCACGCTCCCAACGGCGCCCAGACCGACGCACAGATCACTCCCTGAAAACCTCCTCCCGCGCCAACACACGCTCCAACAGCGCACCCAGACCGACGGGATCGACCGCCTCGCGGCGGCCGGCTGCTACCGCGGCCAGCAGCACGCAGCCGCCGACTGGGGCCATCTCGACGACCGCCACCCTGGCCTGTGGCGCCAACTCGTGGACCGCGGCGGCCAGCGGCGCCACGAACAGCTCGCCCGCCTTGAACGCGCTTCCGATCAAGCCGACCGGGAACTCGCCGGTGAGACCCGTCTGCTCGATCACCGCGGCGATCTGCGCTCCCAGCTTCCCGGCCGCGCGCACGTACAGCTCGCGCGCGACCTCGTCTCCCGCGTGCGCTACGCGCGCCGTCTCGATCGCAAACGCGGCGATCTCGTCCTTTAAATAAGGCTTGGCGTAGACGAGTGTGGCCAGCGCCTCGACGCTTTGCACGTCGAAGTGCTCGGTCGCCGCTGCGCTCAACGCGGTCGGTGGGCCCGAGGCCTCGCGATCGGCCAGCGCCGCCTTGATCGATTGCAGCGCCAGCCAGTAGCCGCTGCCCTCGTCGCCCAGGACGTGGCCCCAGCCGCCCGCTCGCCACGCCCGCCCGTCCACACCGACGCCGAACACGTTGCTGCCGGTGCCCGAGATCACGCCCACGCCCGGCCGGGCATCGGTCGCGGCGGCCCAGGCGCCGACCACGTCGTTGACCACCAGCCATGTTTGCGGGCAGCGTTGGCGTACGTGCGCGGCGAGGGCCTCCGTGTCGGTGCCCGCGATCGCGAGCACTGCCGCGTCGAGCCGGTCGCGCTCGATCTCCGCGCGGCCGATCGCTTCCTCCGTGGCCTTCACGAGCGAGTCTGTCGCCGCCTGCGCGCCGACCGAATCCGGGTTGCTGGAGTCGCCGTGACCTAGGTAGAGCGCATTGCTCTGCATGTCCAGCACCGCCGCCAGCGTCTTGGTCGCACCCCCGTCGACGCCCATCACGAAGCGTGCGGCGCGTG